>Ga0134126_10001437_pt1 | contig 30279 bp, 36 predicted proteins | sample KB31752_FD_96881 | JGI IMG/M metagenome (GOLD analysis project Ga0134126, IMG submission 96881) | Terrestrial soil microbial communities with excess Nitrogen fertilizer from Kellogg Biological Station, Michigan, USA - KB3-175-2 | ecosystem: Environmental > Terrestrial > Soil > Unclassified ... | reverse complement strand
TTGCAAAATATATTGACGCGCTTGTTTATAAGCTACAGTCCGAACATACAGAAAGATATAAGCTCCAAGTTCAACTTGAGGCGCAACTGGCCACACTTCTACACGACCATAAAACAGAAAACGACTTCAACGGCTCTCTCATTGAGCAACTTCAACGTGAACGAAAAGCCGATGCAGAGAGGCTTAACGCCGCGAATGCCATCTTGGAAAACGATGCGAATAAAATAGCTGCTTTGGAAAAAGAGATATACGCCTATCGCAATTTGATCGACGACATTGCGGCCGGGGCTTATTTTGAGGCTCCGGCGGAAGCCGCACGTTCGCTTATTCTTCAATACCCTCAACAACCTAAAAAGCAAGAATAATGTATAAGCATTTGGTCTTTTTCGGAGGTACCAGAACGTCAGCGGGTCATTATTTCGCAGGAGGCCATGGGCCTTACCCGGATGGTGTTGCCAAGGGTTTTCCCGGCATAAATAGGAATGTGTTGGCCACAATCGATGGGACATACGCCCCGGGAAGTACCCGCGAGGCCGGGAAATATCAAGTTTCGGTTGTGCCTCCTGTAATGATCGTGGCATGGTGGGACTACTCCGTAGACGGCCGCCCCGGATCGAATGCAAATCTTATAGGCATGGGCTATTCAAATGCCGAGGAAATGATCGATGATGCTATAAACAAATTCCCTCATATCATGAACCGGCAGGCGCGGCCGATTCCGGTATAGGCCCCCGCTATTCCAGTTATTTCAATCGAAAAAATCAAAACAAACAATAAGATGCCAAAACAAAAGAAAATAGAATCTGCCTTACACGACTGGGTCCATGGCTTAACTTTCCAAATGCAGGCCCTCTTAATGACCGGTATGCGCGGCCCGGACGGATGCAATAAGCATAATGCTGCCAAAGCTATTGTGAGATATCTGCGCGGTGCCATCTGCAAGCCAGCGTGGAATTGGGATGGGTATAACAATAATGACTTTATGTGGGGAGATTATAGTTTGTTCGGCAACTGGATGCGAAGTTTTTTTGACGATCCGGACGGGTATCCTCATCATTTCATAATGCACCTTATCCATTGCGCAGAGGTGATAGGGTACAAGCATCCCGACAAGGGGCTCGCTTTACATTGGCACCGGTTCTATATCTCCGCATGCAAGGCTTTTCACATGAAGCCGGAGATGGAAAACGAAATGGATGCACGACTTAACGACTTCGGCGTTCCGGTTCCAGAATAATTTTCACACCCAACAACTCAACCATGAAACAGTACATCTTTCTGTCGCTCCTGCTGATTAGTGTGGGGTGTGAAGCGCAGAAACTGGTAAAGGTTTGCGATATGGCCTCAAACGGCACCCACGATGAATGGAGAATGGTCGATACCGCTTCCGCCACGCCAAAAATTATCGACGCAAAGAGCGATCCAGCGGCTAAGCCTAAAGATAATAGCTGCTGCATCGTATTTCCCAAGCGCCTAAGATTTAGCAGCAGTGGCACCTTTATAGACGACTCTGCCTCTTTTGTTGCTTCCAGTTTTGTTACTTCCGGCCAATGGCGTCGGGGCCGCTCCTCGACTGGCAGACGCCGTGACGCCCCTCACCGCCCGCAAAGAAGCTGGCCTGTGAGTGAACTATTGCGGGATTCCAGCAGAAAGGTGACCGATTTTATCCGGGTGAACGGCAAAGTCGAGGTAAGATTCTATTACCCCGACTATTATAGGGAAGGCTGGCCGATCTATCGCATCAGACACAACCTAACTCCGGATAGGTGGCGCATCGAAATGGCGTTCTCTGGGGAAATTGTCGGCCCGTGCTGCGATTCATCCGCCTGCAATCTGATTTGTAAGAATCTATACTCTCAACTCCCTCACCCTTAAAGCAAAAAACAGTAAGTATGAAAAAGGTAATAATATTCGTCATTATTTATTTGCTGGGCACTCCAATAGCTTATATCAATGGCCGTAGGGTTATGTCAAAGCTAATCCCCCAACATCTATGGACAGTAGGCGACCGGCACTTTTGCATGGGCATGGCGTCGCTGTCTTGGATAGATATCGCTTCAGAAGAACTTCTGGAAGGAATTTCATGGATGATGGATGAAGGGAGCGCTCCAGCATCGTGGTAAATAACAAGACAAATAACCTCCATGATACAAGCAAAGAAACAACAGCCGCCGATAGGCATTATTGTAACCTGGGGCAAAGACATGATCGAAGCCAACGGCGGACTACTTCGCTTTATCCGGTATTTTGAAGATACCTGCCAAGACGATTTAGGCTGGTGGTTTCACAAATGCAAGAACGGGCCCACGCACGATATTGCATTTGTATACGTCATTGTCTGCAACAGGATCGCTTATCGGCTATTTTATGGTGGCTACGAAACTGGTCCACGAACGGTGTGGAAATGGAACGGCCAGAGCCGAGATATTGAATGGTCGCGCTTAATCTTAGCAGGGCCGTTCGAAAAGGCCCCCGGGAAAATACCAATGCGCGGCTTCCAGGGCTTCCGGTACGTCTATGAACCGCTTTGGTAATGCGCTGCCATTACATCTACGACAAGGAAACCTGGAATGTCCATATACCCGGTTGTTGGGGTGGAGCAATCTACGGCCCGACTCATTGTACCTGCCGGAGCAGGCCTCCGCAAACTTTCAACGAGTTCGAAAAGCAGGAATACCGGGAGAACTTGAAAGAGCTTTCAAAGCAGATCCGAGAACTGGAAAGCGAAAACAGCCGGCTAAACCGGATCATTCGCAAATTATTGAAGATCAGATAATAAACACAATATGAATACCGAAAAGAAAATTAGCGCATTGGATGTCATCAAACGCATGGTGGATGATAATAACCCCGGCTGCCGTCTTGCATCGTTAGCCAATGTGGACAAGGTAGAGATCAAAGGTAAGAACGGCTATTTCACCATTGGTACGCCGACAGAGGATGTTCGCAACTGGATGCGGGGAAAGACGCGGCACGGCGGTCTGTTCCTCATCGACGGCGAAGCCTTCAGGGCCACGGAAGAAAAAATGAAACTGGAAACCGAATACCCCCCTAACCCATGATACAGGCAAAAAACGAAACTACTGAACGGTTTTTCGAAAAGTTATCGGAGCGGCCACAAATAAAACCGTGGAGAAAGAAGCCTAAGCGCCGTAAACCAGAGAAGCCCCCAAAAAAGAAAAAATGAACACACAGAACACCCGCCTCCAATGGTTTCTCGACCGCGTAGGAAAGAGAGTATTCCGGAACAAGACCACTTGCCCCTGCGAGATCTGCGCAGCGGTCTATGAGCACGGCCTGGTCATCGACGATAAACTGCAGGCGGAATACCTCCACGATCTGGAAGTCGCCTACACCTGCGAAGGCGATCTCCTCCGCTATTTCGATACCAGGGAAGAGGCGGGGGAGTGGGAGAGCCAACACAAATAATCCAGTGATCCGGCCCAAAATCCTGAAAACTAATTGCTGAATGAACAATATCCCGGACAAGCCCCGAGGCCGTAAGCTATCGACCAGGGAACAAGAGGTGCTCCAAGACCTTGCCAACGGCCTTAGCTCAAAGCAGATCGCCGACAAATACGGCATCAGCACCAGCACCGTGAGCAATCATCGCAGCCATATTATCCGAAAGATGCGCGTCGCCAATACCATCGAAGCGGTTGCCACATACATGCGTTTCGGAAAAATAGCATAGTGAATTTATCTAGATTCACGTGGAACGCTTTTGCGAGGACGTACATTCGAAGTGCTAAAATCGAATGGTCTTGGGTGGTAAAAAGACAATAAGTAAGGAGAAGGGTGTGGTTATTTGCGCAGACATGCTATATGCAGGCGCAAAACCGAAAGAAATCATCCGGAAATTTACGGATGAGTACGGGCTAAGCGTATCCGCAGTTGAGAAGTGGATAAGGGTAGCCCGTACGATCGTTGCGGCCCGGGTTGCCGCCGACGAAGAGGTGCGAGCAAGGGTACAGGCAGAGCAGACCGAAGAGGTCGCCAGAAAGCTCGGTATTAGCCGTGAGTGGGCATTGGGTCGATTGAAACAGATCGCCGACCTGGATGTTCGAAAAATCTTTAACGAAGACGGGACGATGAAGAAGTTGTCCGAGCTGGATGAAGACACGGCCCGGGCGATCGCTTCCATTGAGGTGATCGAGGTGAAGACTGCGGATGGCAGGCTTGGCACCAATCGCAAGATCAAGGGTGATCCCCGGATCACAGCCGTAAGTGAGATTGGCAAACTGATGGGCTGGACCGGATCGGCGACCGTGAAAGCCAAGGTCGAAGGCGAAGACGCCAAAGGCAACAAGCAATCCTACTCCATAACCCTCAATCTCGGATGACGCGAGACCAGATCATCCACGACCTGTTCACCGGTAGAAACTTCCGGGATGCCATTGAGAAGATGGAGCCGGCTCATCTCCGGGAAGACTTGAAGATGGAGGTCATGGTCGAGGTCTGTACCTGGACGGACGAAAAGGTAATAGACCTATATACCCGCGGCAAGCTGGGCTTTTACGTAGCGAAGGTCATGCTGCACATGGTGATCAATAAGTATTCGCCCTTCTATAAGAAGTACCGCGCCATGGTCAGCGAATACGATGATGGCGGTAATGCATTTCTCGAAGACGAAGAATGGCAGCCGGCGAAGGTAACAAGCGGAATTGCCGTTCATGTCGACGACATCCAGGCCCGTGAGATCCGCGAACTGCGCGAAGACAAAGCTCTGGCGGAGATCGAAAACCTATACTGGTATGATCAGGAGCTTGTAAGACTTTACATCCAACACGGCAACTACCGGGCAATCGAAGCGGCAACCGGCATCCCCTGGGAATCTGCATACAAATCCATTCAAAAATCTTTAAAACATATTCGATGTCAAGTATCGAGATAGTGTTCTATGCGCTGTGCCTCGGCTTCTGCTGGGTCGAGGTGCTGAAATTGGGCGTTGTCAAACCGTTCACCTGCGTGCGCTGTATGGCGGGTTGGTTCGCCTTGGGCCTAGGTGTCTGGCAACAAGGATGGCATGGGATCATCCTCTGCCCAGTTGCTGTATTTATCGGGGCAATTTATTCGGCCATTCAAATGCGCTATCTGTGAGAATCGTCGCCTTTATAGCAGCCCATTCCGGCCCGACCTATCACCGGATCACGGTGCCTCTATATACGATGCCGGATGTCGACGTCTGCCTCACCAATGATCCATTGGGAGAGAACGGCTTCGACAAAGGCGTAGATATCTTCATTTGGAATCGGTGGCTGCCCGATGCGTTATTCGACCAACTGCCTGCGCTGAAGGAGAAATACGGATTCCGGACCGTCTGCGACATTGATGATTATTGGGAACTGGATCCCCACCATATTCTGTTCCAGGAATACGACGACGCCGGCCACACCCAAAGGCAGGTAAAGAACATTCGGGCCGCGGATACCGTTTTTGTCACCCATGGCAGGCTTGCCGATGCCGCCAAAGGTATCAACCCAAATGTGGAGATATTGCCCAACGCCATTGCCCGAACCGGCCAGTTTGACGTTGAGACGATCCCGTCCAACCTGGTGCGTGTATTCTGGCAGGGATCGGTAACCCACGAGAATGACGTCGGTGTGCTTTGCCGGCCTATCGCCGGACTTCGGACGATCGCCGGGAAGATCAAAATGATCATGGCCGGCTTTGTCGAGGAAGAGCCAGCGTGGCAACGCATGGCGAAGATGTATACCTCTGGCTTCCACCACCAGTACAAGATTATCCCCGGCGCCGGGGTGCTGCAATACTACGCTCCCTATCAGGAAGCAGACATCTGTCTGGTGCCCCTAGTCAAATCGCGGTTCAATAGTTATAAGAGCAATCTGAAGGTCCTGGAGGCCGCTAATATGGGATTACCGGCGATCGCAAGCCAGGTCGACCCCTATCTCAACATGCCGTTGCTATATTGTAAATCAGGCTCGGATTGGATCAAGCATGTCACGCGGCTGGTCAAGAGCAAGAAGCGGCGCCGCGAAGCAGGGCAGGAGCTCGCCGAGTTCTGTAACGAGCATTATAACTTTTCGCGGATCAATGATAAGCGGAAACAAATATTTGAATATGCTGTCTCTTGTCGGTAAAAAAGTCTTGGTTACTACGCAGAATTGGTTCTATGGGCCGGACGGCATTCAATATCGCGCCGTGTGGGGAACTTTGAATTCCGTCAATGATGCCGGCAAGATGCTCGGTTTTATTCCGAACCGAGCCCACGCAAACTGGTATTTAATTGTTGGAGCGATGTCGATCATGGGATGTCAGGCAATGTATGTGCTCGAGTGTCCTGAAAGGCCGCCGGCGATTGCCAAAAATGACTATACCATCAAGGATGATGAATTAAAATATTTCGATCGGCCGTCACCTATTTATATAACCGAATGATATGAAGCCCGAGAATAGACAAATCTTCGAAGACAACCGAAAGCACCACGACACGCTCGTCAAAGCCGGTTACCTCAAACATCTATCCGGACTGGATCGTTCGAACCTGGTCAAGGCGATGAGTGAGGAGTTCCAGCCAGGCTATACGGCCGACCTGTGGTGTCCGCCGTGCGTATCCAATATGATCCTGCAGGTATATCGTCGCTATGATCAGTTCCTGGAAGAGGAAAAGCGGTTGGAGACAGTCACCCGTTTAGCTGAGATAGAGAAAGCGGCGGCAAAGCTAATCGAGGGGAGCGAAGCGAAAGCAAACGAGCTAATAGACCACTCGATACAGGCTGCCGAACAGACGACCGGTGACGATCTGCCTGAGCCGGAATCTAAGGACGAGGCAGAGCAACCGCCTATCCAGACCAAAGCAAACTTTCCATCGCACAAACACCACCGCCGCCGATGAACACACTCATTACAAAAGATCGCCTCGATGAACTGATCCGAATAGCGAAGCTGTGTCCACGTGGCCCTATTGCTGAGATCGGCGTCTACAAGGGCGGTTCATTAAAATATCTCGCCGACGCGTTCCCAGATCGGCGACTATACGGGTTTGACACTTTCGAAGGACTGCCGGCGGCATACCATAGCGAGATAGAGATTCACAAGCCCGGCGAATTCGCAGACACGCATGTGGAGTCCGTCGCTAGATTCATCAACAATCCGCGCGTCGAACTTATCAAAGGTCTGTTCCCAGAAAGCGTATGGGCGATCGGCGATGATACACGCTTCTCCTTCGTCCATGTTGATACAGACTTCTACCTGTCGGTCAAGGCCTGTATCGAATGGTTCGTACCGCGGATGATGCCCGGCGGCGTTATGGTCTTCGACGATTTCGATTGGCCCAATTGCCCGGGCGTCCGCAAGGCGCTGGAAGAAAGTGGAAAATTGTGGAGTCCGACGCGGGCAAAGTTTCAGGCGGCGATATGGCAGCGTCCGTTGGTGGTCCGGAACGACAATGACCTGATCGGGGATTTTATCGGGACGATACCGGCCATGCAAGAGCTTGCCAAAGGCGCACCGATGGAGGTTCATTGCGGTGTGTCGATGTTCGAATTATTGAGCATGGCAGGGCTAAAGCCTCACGCCGAATGGCGACGGCATCAATGGACGCCCGATGAGCGCGGCGACCTTGCCTTCGATCTTCATGCCGCCTTTAAACTGGCGGCAAAGGACAATCTACATATGACACAGGCGAACTTCCACGCCGTTGGCTTGCCTATCCCACCCAAGCCTGTGCGGCCTTCATTTGTGGTTCGTCGCATCGCCCAGCCCTATTTTGATTATATCCTTTCTCCGTTCAGTAGATCATTGCCGGAAAACGAACGCTGGCCCAAAGAGTATTGGCGCCAGCTCGTTGATCTGATGCCTTCAAGGCAATTTGCCGTCATTGGGGGCGATAATGACGACCACGACTATATACCGAATGCGACAACATCATTATTTGGCCACCACTTTACCTGCGTGTCAAATCTACTAAAGGAGGCGCGTTATGGCCTTATCTCCGTCGTCACCGGCACGAGCCATCTTGCCCATGCTCTCGGCGTCCGCAACTTCCTATTCTGCAACCAGGGCCCTTGGGGCAAGAACCCTGACGCTATTGTCTTTGAGGGCAATATCCCAAGCATCACACCGGAACAAGTCGTACAAAAGCTCAGGCAATGGGAGAGCCGGTGATCAACTATACACGCCCATTTGTCTATCCTTACCAGCGGGCGATCATCGACTCGCCGGCCCGCTTCACGGTCACCGAAGCCGCAACGAAGGTCGGCAAATCCGCCTCTCACCTAATCTGGCTCTTCGAACAACCGCTCGCCATGGATCTGAAAGAAGGGCAATCCGTGTGGTGGATCGCGCCCGTCTATGGCCAGGCTGAGATCATGTTCCGTCGCCTGCGAACGCAGTTGAGCGACAAAGGCTTTCTCCGCTTCAACGAGAGCAAGCTAACGGCGACCTATCCATCCGGCGCTATCTTTGCTTTCAAGTCCGCCGAAAAGCCCGACAACCTGTACGGCGACGACGTTTACGCCGCCGTCTTCGACGAATTCACCCGCGCCCGGGAAGAGGCATGGCATGCGCTACGATCCACGCTGACAGCGACCGGCGGTAAATGTAAATTCATCGGCAACGTCAAGGGTCGAAAAAACTGGGGCCATAAGTTGGGCATGCGGGCGAAGAATGGACAGGACAAGGATTACGCCTACTTCAAGATCACAGCATACGACGCGGCCGCTGCTGGCATGAAAACCAAGGACGGCCGACCATTCATCGAGGAGATTGAAGATGCCAAACGTGATCTGCCGGAGAACGTCTTCAATGAGCTCTACCTCGCCGAGGCTTCGGAAGACGGCAGCAACCCATTTGGGTTTGATCACATCCGCCGGGCCATTTTTGGGCTCAGTAGTCTGCCGCCGGTCTGCTTTGGTATCGACCTGGCGAAAAAACGCGATTGGACGGTAATCACCGGCCTGGATAAGTTCGGTCAGATATGCCACTGGGACCGGTTTCAAAAGGATTGGAAGCAGACAAAAGAAACCATCTTATCATTGCCGTCGGGTAAGATCACCATCGATGGCACGGGCGTGGGTGACCCCATCGCCGAGGATATTGGCCGGCACCGCGATCTCGACGTCGTGATCTTCACGGAGCGGTCCAAGCAGCAAATGGTCGAGGGGTTGGCTTACGATCTCCAGAACCGAAAGGTGACCGCTATCGCCGGCGTGCTACAGGATGAGCTCGAGGCCTTCGAGTTTGAATACACCCGCACCGGTGTACGCTATTCCGTTCCCGACGGCATGACCGACGATGCTGTATATTCCCTGGCCTTGGCTCGAAAGAATCTCGCCACGGAAGCCGCACAGGGAGAGTATTCGATTTGGTAATAATATTTTGTATCTTACCAGCCCATGATTCTATCTGACTGCTTATTTATCAATCACTTAGGTATTCTTCTATACCGCGGCCGGTTCGGCGCCACGCATGAAGTGATTGGTGGCAGCCGCGGTTTTCTTCTGTTTCGCCGCTACGAATAGTCCCACCAACAGCCAGCCTTTTTCGACACTTACGGTTGATGAGCATTGCAAAAGCACAGGCTGCCGCCTTGGCAGAAGGATTTCTTGATTCTATCGGATCGGACCGGGATGGCCTCTATCTGAAAGAGACCTACTCCGAGGCTATCGTTTTAGCCGGCGAACTCATCGAGCAGGCTCAAAAGAACCTGGCCTCAAGCAACAACGTCAGCTCTGGCGCCGGCAGCGCATCCCTCGTCGCCTCGGACCCGCGTGTCGAGGGAGAAACGATGTTTGTTGACATCTACATGAATTTCTACTTGCGGTTCATCAACATGGGCGTAAAGGGCACTAAAGCCGGCGGTAGCCTTGCCGGCTATTCGTTCAAGTACGACATGCCCAGCAAGAAGATGGTAGAAGCTATCGCCGAGTGGCTCAAGCGCGGCAAACTAACTACGGCGACGGTGAAACAATATTCAGGCTACGGCGCCCACGAACGAAAACAAAGAAGTCTGGCATCATTGCACGATGCAGATCTTGCTTTCGCAGTGTCGCGAGCCATAAAGCAAAAGGGCATCAAATCAACCGGGTTTCTTAATTCTGCCGTTCGAGATGTGACGGTCAAGATAGCCGACAGGCTGAGCGCGGCATTGAAAATAGACATCAAAACTTCATTAACCTCATAATATGGCCTTGACGATCACCGACCACCCAGGGGCATGGAATTCTGCGCATAGCGATCTGATATACACGGTCATGGACGAGGGCAAGGTTTCGGATCCCGTGACCTATCCTAATTTCAAGTTCATTGCAGACGTATACATCGGTCTGGTTCTGGTTTCCCGGCTCAAAATTATTCCAGACCCCTCTACCGGCGTCGGCATTGTGAATATAGGAATGATCGTCCGTAGCTATGTCTCTTCTTTTTTTGATCCTGTCCCGAATGTCCTTCTCGCCCAAGAGGCAAAGGGCGATACGTTCTATACCTCTGTTAAGGTGAAGTTTGGCGAGGAATGGAATTACACGCCGACCTACGACATAGAAGAATATGGGTATACCCTGATCTATAACAGCTATGAGCCTCGCGGTCAACGGGGTGTCATGGCCACCATAGCAAACCAGGTTGCGTCTAACCGGCCTGCACAATTGGATGTATTTTTTGGGAGCCAAGCGCTCTTCATTCCTTTTTTTGCATTTGCCACGCCTGCGATTCCCGTGCCGATCATAATCACCCCCACAGGCGGAGGCTTTCCGCTATCGACGTCTTTCACTCCATCGGAAACGATCGAGATGGCGCTCCTTAACCTCGCTCCCAATGTCATCAATTCTTTGCAGCCTGGGACCATTACGCCGGCAACCACCTCTTATACTATCCAGATAGCCGGCAGAGCATTGAATGTACGATTGATTTGTGAAGCGATCTATACACCTTACGCCGTCCATTTCCTTAATCAATATGGCGGCTTCGACACAAAATTCTTTACAAAGGTTAGCAGGAACACAGTAACGGTGATGAAGACGGATTATGGGCGATTGCCTTATTCGGTTGACGGTGCCGGCGCTATCTCCTTCAAGTCAAACAACGGTGTGTTCATAGAACAGGATGCGACCTATGCCAGCCTATACCAAGAGAAAATGTTGCTGAACACGGATTTTCTAACGGATGAAGAATATGTATGGCTTCGGGAGCTGTTGATATCGCCGCTGGTCTATATTGAGGATACGACCGGGATCTATGTGGTAAAGATCACCGACACCGACTATGAGGCAAAGAAGGTCATCAACGATGATCTCACCAACCTGACGATCAATGTTCAATTCGGCACCCAACAAAATGCGCAATATCGATGATAACAGAGGTCTTCATAGAGAACCGACGCCTGGATGTTTCCGCCGACATCAGCAGCCTATTGACCTTCGCGCTCGACGATGTGAAAGACTTTTCCAGTCGGCAGACGACATTCAGTAAAACTATTGTTCTGCCCGGTACAGCCAACAACAACCAGATATTTGCCAGCGTTTTCGCAACAGGACTCGATAACGACCACGATAATGCACAGCCCAATGTCGGTACGAATTTCAATCCTACCAAGGGCGCGGCCTGCATCATCTTTCAAGACTACATCCAGACTTTCAAGGGAGTGCTCAGGCTTATCGAGATTGACATCGACAACGGCCGTGTAGAATACCAGGTCTCGGTCAGCGGGGATATGACGGTGCTGGGCGCCACGCTATCAACAGCGTACCTGGCTGATCTGGATTTCTCGGCCTATAACCTTCTGTGGAACGTAACCAACATTTCCGCAAGCTGGGACAACGCACCCGGATCGGGCGTATACTTCCCAATGATAGATTATGGGACATATAGTACGTCTAAGAAGCACTGGAACTTCAGGACTTTCAGGCCGGCGCTCTATGTCAAGGAGTACATCGATAAGATATTCTCGGCATCCGGCTTTCGGTATAACTGTGCCCTTTTCAATACGGAGAGATTTAAACGGCTAATCGTTCCTACGAACACCAAAGACCTCACGAAGCTGACGTCCGGGGTGCTGAGCGCCAGCGATACGACGACATTTAAAGTTATCGATCACGTTGTGGGCATGTTCGAGAACGATGCGCAGTTTAACACACGCGTCGGCGCGCAATTCCCTTACACTGAGACACCGATCGACTCCTTCACCAGCCGAAGAAAGTTCACCTATACCGGTTCCGATACGCTGGCAACTACTGTCGCTATACATTTGGAGGGCTATTACAACTTTGCCATTGGCGCCAGCCTTAATGCAGTCATTGAGATCCTGAAGAACGGATCGATATATTATACCGACCCTTCAACGCTTAACGCCAATTTGGGCCGTGATATCCACTACACGAAAGACTATTCCCTTCCCATGACCTTCGCAACGGGGGATTATATCGAAGTTCACTACTCACTGCAGGGGACATTGGCAGGAGGCGCGGCCGGACAGGTCTTTGTTCAAAACCCTTCGCTGGGTGTGAAGACATCTAGCACCGTGCAAAATCCGCTGGATTACAATGAGCTAATCGACATGTCCTTCGTGATTCCGAAAAACATCTTACAGATCGATTTCCTGGTCTCTATCGTCAAGCTTTTCAACTTATATGTTTATGAAGATAAGTACGACAACAGGCTGATCAACATTGCCCCTTTCGTAGACTTCTATCCCGGCAACACGGTAGTGGATTGGACCAATAAGCTAAACCGAACAGGCGTCATTGCCATCAAGCCCATGTCGGAGCTCACGTACAGCCTTTATTATTTCAATTACGCCTCGGATTCCGATTATTACAACGATCTCTACCAAAAGAGGTACAACCAGGTCTATGGATCATACACCTTCGACAGCGAGGCCGACTTCAACACCGATGACAATAAACTCGCGCTGATCTTCGCCTCGACACCGATCATAGGTTACCAGGGAGAGGACAAGGTTTATCCGACTATCTTCAAATTATCCGGAACAACAGAAGACAGAACTGATAGTGTCATCCGAATCATGCAGACCCGGAAGCTTTATAGCGTGAGTGCATGGCAGATATTGAGTGTTACCGACGATCTGACAACATCGCTCGGAACTTATTCAAACTATGGGTACGCTGGACATTTCGACGACCCCGGAAACCCTGACAACGATTTGAACTTCGGCGGCCTCTTCGAAGCCTTCTATGCCATCACTGGCGGTACGCTGGATAGGACACAGTTCAACATGTATTGGAGCGCCTACATGGATGAGATCACCGACAAGGATAGCAAACTTCTTTCGGCGAAGTTCAAGCTCGACCCGATCGATATCTTGAACCTGGACTTCTCGACGTTCATCTATATCGACGGCGTGTTATGGCGGTTGAACAAGATCGAAGACTATAACGCAACGTTGCCTTCAGATTGCACGGTAGAATTATTGAAGGTTATCAACACTGCCTATTCCTACCCAATAGGCGCCGTCCCGGAATCTGAGCGGACGATCGACTGGGAAACCGGCGATGATCTCGAATATTCACCAGGTAATGCATTACTATATGAATAAATTCTTATATGGGCAAGACAGTTAATCTATTGGACGCAGCAGACAACGACACGATAGCTAATGACAATCGGCTATGGTCTTGCTGTGATCCCGTCTCCGGCGTATCTCTGAAACTAACCTCGCAGCAGGTTAAACAGATATTCGGCACCCAACGATACCGGTATACGGCGACTGGGACAGAAGGGACGTCATTAACGATATCTGACCTTTCAGGACGGTATGTGCTGGCTGTCTATCGCGAGGGGAGTATAAATTACGACGTTGTTTCCTCGCCCGATAGCGTCGAATACGTGTGGGACGGAACGACGTTCACGTTCGGCGTGGCGCTCGGCGCGGGCGAGCGATTGCTAATCTTATATCGGTACGCATGAACTGGAAAAAGATAACGCTGTTCAAATACCAGCAAATCGAAACGATCAACGCCGATAAAAAGTTCGACGAGTTGGAAAAGGTACTGTTTTCAGCCTGCGTTGCCTTTGGCTTGACCGAACAGGAGATGGATGCGAAAGGCCTAAAGCAGGTTGCTAAGATGATCAAGCGAATTAAGCGATTGTTCACCACCAGCCCAGCCGTACTGATCCCGAAGAGGATTGGGCGATACTGGGTATTGTACGATGTATCTAGGTTCACGTTTGGGCAATATGTTGAACTCGCTTTCTTCCTGCAGCAGCCGACAAAGAACATGCATTACATACTCGCCTCATGCAGCAGGCGATTGCTTCGAAAGTACGCTACGACAGGTCACCCAGCGCGAGCAGATCGATTTTTGGGCTGCCGCATGGAACAAGCCGTCGGCGCTGTCAAGGTTATCAAGGAGCGTTTCGAAGCGTTTAATGGCGAATATAAATCCCTTTTCGGATTGTCCGATGATGTGCATTCGCAGCAGGCAAAGGTTGACCGGTTCAATCAACGTTACGGATGGACCTACTCGGCATCGGCGATTGCAGATTATGAGCGTATCCCGCTGGAGGCGGTGTACGCGTTGTCGGTCCGCCAGGCGTTCAACGATCTCATGTTTATAAAAGCCCGGGGAGAATATGAGATCAGGGAGCGAAATCGATTGATGAAGGAATTTAAAATGCAAAATCATGGCGGATAACCAGGTCATAGGAGCGAGTATACAGGTAGAGGCGTCTTCCGTCAAGGACGCGTCAAAGAGCACTGCCGACCTGAAACAGAACATCAAGGACCTGCAAAAGGCCTTCGAGGCGACGAAGCAGGGAAGCGTCGAGCAGGTCGCAGCATATAAAAAACTCAAGGAGGCGCAGGATGATCTAGCAGCGTCTACAAAGAATGTTGCCGATGCGGTAGATGGCGGCAATACCAGTTTTGGGAAGATCAGGGAGCAGCTGGCCGGCCTGGGCGGTCCCATAGGCGAGGCATCGGAAGGGGTGGGGAAACTAGACTTATCCTTCAAAGCCCTACTCGCTAACCCCGTCGTCTTGATCATAGCGGCCATTATCGCAGTGCTGGCGCTGCTCTACAAGGCCTTTACGAATACATTCGCCGGCGGGGAGAAGATGGAACAGGTGTTCGCGGGCATAAAAGCCGCAGCCCAATCACTGCTCGATAACATAGGCCATATCGCCAGCGCCATAGGAAAGCTATTTTCCTTTGACTTCAGCGGGGCCGTCGATGAGATCAAGCAAGTAGCCAATGCCGCGGCTGCCGCATATGGGAAGATGGCCGATCTAACCAGACAGGCGCAGGAGCTTCACCGCGAGCAGCTGGCCAATGATCTGGACCAGGCCAACCGGCAAAAACAACTGGCCGTTCTGCGCTCTCAGGCTCAAGACGAAGACGTGCCCGTTGCCAAAAGGAAGGCGGCGCTGAAAGAATTGCTGGCTGCATCGGAGCAGAACGCCAAAGAGGATATCGACCTGGCCAAACGTGTCACAGATAATAAAATCGCTCAACTTACCATAGAAAAAGATGGCGAGCTCAAGAACCAGGACGAGATCAACAAACTCCGGATCGACCAGGTTAACGTGGAGACGGAAAACGCCAACGAGATCCGCGCAATCCGCCGGCAGTTGACCCAGGCGACGAAACAAGCGCTGGCCGAAGAGAAAGCGGCGCGGGACAAGGCGGTCGCCGATGCCAAGGCACGGCGGCAGGAGCTGGCGGACTTCATCACCCGGCTGAATAAAATCCAGGAGGATAACGACCTGTCGAGCATTAAGGATGCATATGCAAAGGAGCAAAAACAGATACAAATTCAGATCGATGACCAGAAGCGGCAGGTACAGCAGGATTTGCAGCAGAAAAAGATTACTGCCGATCAGGCGACGAAGTTAGATATCGAACTCGAGAAGAACCGGCAGATCAAACTCGACGCATCGCGAGATAAGCACAATCAGGACATTGCTGACAAAGAGGCGACCTTTCAAAAGGACCTGGCTGCTGTTCGCGCGAAAGCGGCCGCCGGCGCCGCAACTGATTTAAGAACGCAGCAGCGGCAGCAGTTGGTGGCCGACTATAAGCAGCAACTCGCGGACGCATCCAAGAATTACAAGGACAACGCCGATCACCTGCATCAGATCCAGCAGGCGCTCGCCGAGGAATACCATGCCGAAGATCAGGCATTGACAGAAAAGTTCCGGAAAGAGGACGCTGACAATAGGTTTAAGGCGGAGGAAGCGCGACTCAAAGGCGTCGCCGATAATCAAAAGGCGGCCTATTCAGCCAGAGTAAAGGCATTAGACGACGAACAATCCCTGATTCAAAAGGCCTTCAATGATAAGATTATTTCGGAGGCCGATTACAATACCAAAGTCAACGATCTAGCAAAAGATCGCATCAGCATCCGCCAACAGGAGCAGCAGGCGCATGAAAGGATTGCTAATGCCATCGGACAGACCTTCGGAAACCTCGCCGCACTTGTCGGTAAGACGACGACTGCGGGAAAATTCTTAGCGGCCGCCCAGGCAACGATCGACACTTATTCTAGCGCAGTGAAGTCTTATAATGCGATGGCGGATATCCCGGTTGTCGGTCCTGCGCTGCGTGTCATTGCCGCAGCCGCCGCCGTAGCTGCCGGTATCGCCAATGTGAAGAAGATTATGGCGGTTGATACGTCCGGAACGACAGCGCCAACCACCACGGGCGCGGTCGCAACGACAGCCGCCGCCGCTCCAGCTGCTCCCGTTGCACCCGTTCAGACGAGCACTACATTTACCCCGCAGCAGAACTCAACGACGGGGTCCGCGAATAGCAACCGGGCGTATGTGCTTGATTCGGATGTTAGAAATGCCAGTGAACGCAATGCTAGGCTCGAACGCGCGGCACGGCTGGGCGGAACCTAATTATTTCATTTTAGAAAGACTGTCGATCGAAAATTCGACGGCCTGCAATTCTTTTTCTTGCGTTTTCCCGAGCGACCATTGCGCCGTTGAACTATCTACAAGCCGCTGCCAAACAGCAGTGTCGGCGCTTGTTTTTATCGCATCGCTGGCTTTTGCCCTATAGTACGATTCGGCGTTGTGCGCCAAGCTGATAGAATCTTCTAATGCCTTTTTTCGAACCAGCATATTTGATATTAAGCCATTTTGATTATCACCGCAAGAAGCTATACAAATAGCTGACAGACATAGAATTACAAGTTTCATATTAATAGTTTACGCCCAAGATAGAGAAAAAACTGCATAAGTGAAACGCCTGGCTCCGATCGACACTCACTTGCATGGAGCTTCAGCTATACCGCGCGCAGATCGATCCCGAGCTTAATTCAGACCTGGAGGTCAGTTTTATTGGTCTCGTCGACCGGCCCGCCATTGAGCGGAACTTCCAGGCATTCAAAGCGCATGTCGCCAAATTCGTCCTTGACGAAGCGCGTCAGATCATTTCGGGGCCCGCCATGATCGCCGACATGCCGCTGTACCGAAATGATCAGCAGCTTGGCGAGTACTACGTGGTCTTCGACGCAGGAGCCATCTCCACCATCGTCAAAAAGTTTGCCGCCAAAGGCTTCATGCAGAAGTTCAACCTGTTCCATGACGATCAGCAGCAGGTCAACAATGTTACCATCTTCAATTCTTTCCTCATCGATGCCTCCATGGGCATTCGTCCACCAACCGGGTTTGAGGATCTGGCCGAAGGTAGCTGGTTCATCTCCGCGCAGGTGAACAACCCCGATGTATGGGCGCGGGTGAAGGACGGGCAGATCAAAGGCTTTTCCGTCGAAGGGATATTTAATTATGTCCCGGTCAAGTTCAGTCAGCACCCGGTCATCACCTTTTTTGAAAAGCTGAATGAAACCTGCACGCCAGAACAGCGGCAGAGCATCCGCAAAATCTTAAACGAAACATCCTTCACCGATTAACACTAACGGGCATGAGTCTGAAAGAACTTCTTGGCAAGGTAAGAGCAGTATTCGACGCGCCGCCGCTGGCTCCAGTGGCCCCTGTTGCGCCCGCTGATACGTCCAACGCGACGATCTATACGCTTATTGACGGTACACAGATCGCCGTTCAGCAAGCCGGCGACACGCCCGCCCCTGGCGATATGGTTACCGTTTCCGGCGCTCCGGCTCCTGAAGGAATCCTGACGCTTCAGGATGGATCGACCATCACCTGCGATGCGACCGGGAAGATCACGCTCTATACGCCTGTTGGCGGAACTCCTGTAACAACGGACGTCCCCGACGGCGACGCCGCAAAGAAGCCGCCTGTCGCAGGATCTCCGGCAGTTGGCGCCCCGGCCATTCCGCCGAAAAGCCCAGTCGCTGGCGTGCCCGGTAAATCCGGATACAATGAGGACGACAAAGCAAAGCTCGTAGCGCTCTTCGATACCGCCTCCGGCGACGATCTCACTGCCGTGCTGGTCACATGCGTCAAGGCGCTCATGCAAAGCGAATTCGGCTGGCAGATACTTGAACAGAAACGGCTCGCCGATACGAACGCCGCCATCAATGCCTATCAGAACAGCCTCCAAACGCTTCAGGCTTCCTCGCAGAAGTTCGCGTCCAAAGAGGAGGGGGTCGCATTAAAAGCGCTGGTTGACAAACACGAGGCGACGATCAAGGCCATGTTCGAACTGCTGGATAAAGTTGTCGAATTGCCCACCGCAGAGCCGCGGACGCTGACCAGCGGAAAGAAAGAAGACTTCGCGGCCAAGCGGGGGAAGACCGAACAAAGGTTCGAAGGGATTGCCAATAGCCTGAAGAAGGTGAAATCTGAAGCATAAATCAACATCGTAAAAATTTAAACCGTCATAGTCATGCCTTTTGATGTTAGTACTTTAGTGAACTATGTGATCGAGAACACGGATGTGCTCGTCACCAAATCAATCTTCGGTGCCCGCACCTCCGATCTGCTCCGCAGTGAAGGCACGGTCATGACGGGCATTAAGTTCGCCGAACAGATCAACCAGCTGGATACCGACGCCATCTTCCAGGACGGCGCGGGATGTACCCGGACCTCTTCGGGTACCACCAGGATCACCCAGCGCAAGATCACCGTGGGCAACATTGCCGTCGTAGAAGACCTTTGCGTCAAGGACCTGCGGTCCAAATATCTGAGCAAGGTCCTTGCAAAAGGCAGCCAGGAAAACGAGATTCCTTTCGAACAGGACTATACGGAGCTAAAGACCAAGACGATAGCCAAGCAATTGGAGGTCGCCATCTGGCAGGGCGACACCACTAGCGGAAACGCCAACCTTTCCCGGTTCGACGGTTTCATTAAACTGCTGGATACGGCTGCTGCTTCCGTCAACGGCAACCCCACGGCGATAACCGTTGCAACCGGCATCACCTCGGCGAATATCAAAGGTATCGTAGATGGCATGTGGCAGGACCTTCCTGCCGATGTGCTCGGTCAGGACGATATCCGCGTCTTTTGCGGCTGGGACGTCTTCTCGGTCTTCATCGCTGCCTACAGGGATCAGAACCTGTTCAACTTCGCGCCTACTGGCTCCGAAGTAAAGATGGAGAATGGCGAGGTGATCATCCCCGGCACCAACTACAAGCTCACCGCCGTTCACGGACTGGATCAAACCAAACGCCTGTTCACGGCCCGAATGAGCAACCTGTACGGCGGAACGGACCTGGAGAACGAAGAGGAAGACTTCGACCTGATCCCTGACCAGTTCAAGGACTACCTGCGCTTCAAGGCCGCATTTAAATACGGCGTGCAGGTGGCGTTCCCGAACGAAGTGGTTTCCTTCAAACTCGTTTAATCACCCGGGGGTCACAGCCTCCCTTTAATATTTTGCTACCATGAGCACCAGTTGTGCCCTCACCCAGGATTATAATTTCGGCTGCGACGTTGGCACTGGCGGCACCAAAGAGTGCTGGCTCATCGAGCTGGAGAACGTTGGCGAACTGGTAGAGAGCAGCGGAACGATTACGACGATCACCAAGCTCACGGGCAAAGTTTTTCGTAAGTACCAACTTGTTCTCGAAACGGCCAACTTCGAAGAGACGATCACCGGCAACCGGCAGAATGGAACCCTGTTCTACACCCAAGCCGGGACGATCATCCTCAACAAGCAGCAGGTGGCCGTGCGTAATGAAATATTGCTGTTGTCGAAGAATAAGCTCATTGTGATCGCCCACGACAACAATGACAGCTACCGCCTGTACGGACGCCTCTATGGGCTCATGCTTCAGACCGGCACCGCCGCCACCGGCACGGCCTGGGGAGACCGGAACGGCTATACACTGAACTTCACCGGCGCCGAACCGGAGCTCGCACCCTTTATTGATCCCGCTATCATCGCCACCCTGCAGACGCCCGGCGCATAACCTCCTATTTGTTTTTAGTTGTTTGAAATCCTCCTGGCAACGGGAGGATTTTTTTGAAACAGAAACGCCTTTTTGACACTAACGGTTGATGCTTAGATTCAAGCAAAATGACGCGGCCGTTGCTATTATCCTCACGCTATCGGAACTGGTTACAATCCCAGAGCCCAATTATCTATTCGTTTTCACACACGTCCTAACCAGAGATGTGGTTTCTTTCGCCAAACTGAACACCGACGACCAGAGCGATTACCCGGACCGCTACAATGAATTCACGATCGACCCTGCCACGCTTTTCGCGGGCAAGCAGCCAGGCGAATGGCATTATCAGGTCTTTGATCAGGAGTATGCCGAAAACACCGATCCGGCGCAGACTAATGGATTGATCGAATCCGGCAAGATGATCCTCGACCGGTCCACTGATTTCGCGTACACCCCTTACGATTCCACAGCCAGTTTCAAGACGTATAATGGATAATGCCGTTGCTATATCACCCGTGACTGCCGATGTTTCAGGACCCGACGTCCTCGTTATGAAGTTTGCGGATAGCAAGATACCCGTCTTCAAGGAAGTGCGCGGCAAGGACTATATCCGTTACGGGGAGGATAATATGTACCCCGAATACCTGACCTACCTTTTCGACAAGTCGGGCAAGCACAACGCCATCGTCACCGGCAAGACCAAATACATCTTCGGCGAAGGCTATGAGAATGGAGACTTTGTCTGCAACCGCCTCGAGGAAACACTGAACGATGTATCCAGCATGAGCCTGCTGGATATCGAGACGTATGGCGGATTTTATCTTGAGGTCGTTTACGACCGGATCGGACGCATATGTGAATTTTATCACGTCGATTTTTCAACCCTGCGGCGGTCAAAAAAAGGCGATGGCTACTACTGGAAAGAGACATGGAATGTCCGCGACCTGAAATCCAAAGAGCAGGAAGAGTTTATCCCGAACTTTGACCCGTCGAAGCCTTTTACGACCCAGATATTCGCCTACCGGGAATACCGGCCGATGGTCCGGTTCTATCCGCTTCCTGAATACATTGGCAGCAACAACTACATCGAGACCGATATCGAGATCAGCAAGTTCAATCTCAGCGCAATTCGCAACGGGATGATGCCGTCGAAAATGCTCCAGTTCTACGACGGCGAACCTTCCGAGGATAAGAAGAGGGAAATGGAGCGGCGGATGGCCCAGAAATTCACGGGCGCCGAGAACGCCGGCCGGTTCATCATGGTCTTCAATAAGACTAAGGACAAGTCCGTGGACGTAGAGGATCTGTCGGCTACGGAGCTGGATAAACTCTTCGCGCAGGTCAATCAAATCTGCCAGCAGGAGATATTCAGCGGCCACAAGGTCACGAGCCCTATGCTTTTCGGCATCAAGACGGAAGGGCAGCTGGGCGGAAATACCGAGCTCTATACCGCATATTCGATCTTCCAAAGCACGTATGGCAAGCCGAAGTCGCATGCGTTCGACCGGCAGATCGCGAAGCTCATACCGTTCAGTCAATGGCCGGGCGAATATACCTTGCGGCCGCTAGACCCTATCGGTGTTCAATTCGACGTCAAAGACGTCATCAACTCACTGCCCAAGGCCTTTGTCTTTGAAAAGCTTGGTATTCCCAAAGAAATGTGGAACCTGGAGAATATCGGTGCCGACAACCGGCCGACACCCACCACACCCATTGCGCCGTCTACCAAAGTGGATTCTCCTGGCATTCCATCTGTAGATGCAGCGGTCAACGAAAACATCAAGAACCTGTCCACCAAGCAACACCAGCAGTTGCTCCGGATCATTCGCCAATACGGGAAAGGTCAGTTATCGGAAATGCAGGCGCGGACACTCCTGCGTACAGGTCTTGGTTTGGCCGACACCGATATCGATCACATCTTGGGAATCACCTCATCGGCGCCCGGCGCTATGTCTGCCGTCTATGACGAGGATGGCATTATCGGGCTGTTCGATGCCTACGGTGATTGCAAGGACGACTTCGACATCCTGCGCACCAAGAAGGTTATTTTCTCGACCGACGCCGAAGCCAAAGATGACGAGGCGAAGTTCATTCAAACATTCGCGGATTACGACGTCACAATCACAGAGGACCGGATCATCGAGCTCATCCGGAAAGATAAACGTATTACGGCCCAGGTGATCGCTGACACAATTGGGCAATCCCTGTCTTATGTGGAGAATAAGATACAGGACCTCGTTACCAGGGGATACTTGGAAGAAAGCACGGAGGTAGAAGGTGACGACATGGTCATTGAGCATACGGTATCGGACACCGACATCTTAGCGCCTCCGCCGAGGGAGGGATCGCTCAACCCGGCGACGGTCTTTGTGAAATATAGCTACGAGGTGAAGCCAGGTGTTGGGCCGACTATTATTCCGGGCTCGCGACCCTTCTGCCGGCGCATGATCGCCCTTAACCGCATCTACTCCCGATCCGATATTGAAAAGATCAGCACGCGGTTAGGGTATAGTGTGTGGGACCGGAAAGGCGGGTGGTGGGGAAAAAATCCGGAATGTCGGCACCGTTGGGTTTCGCATGTGGTCGTAAAAAAAGGAGGCGACCAATGAGCCAAAATATTCTACTGATCAGCGATACCATGATCAAGGAGCGGACAGCCATTCACGGCAATATCGATCCGAAGCTGATCTATCCCGACATCAAGTACGCGCAGGACGTGTATATCACTCCACTGCTTGGTACGGCGCTGGATAACAAACTGAAATCCTTGATAGGTGACGGGTCAATAATGGATGCCGAAAACATCCATTACAAGAATTTGATTGATGACTATCTCGTTGACGCACTGATCTATTACACCCTTTCGGAACTCCCTGAAACGCTATCCTACCAGTTCTGGAATAAAGGGGTTGTAAGAAAGCAGGGAGAGAATACGGAATTGCCGACGATGACCGAATTGCTGAGTATCGCGGCAAAGTACAAGAGCAGAGCCGAGCATTACGGCCAGCGGATGCGGCTGTGGATCGTACAAAATGCGCCGGATTATTTTCCTGAATACCTCAACCCGGGTAGCACCATCGACACGATAACGCCGCAGCAGCGGGCATTTACCATGCCGGTTTATCTGGGCGACAGCGACAGGCGGGACAATCCATATTGCAATCCGGGCGGCTTCAACGGGCAACCATACAAACCGTAACCATGTGCAAAAACATCAGCAAAAAGAACGAAGAAAAAATGAGGGTTTACCTCGCCAAACAGAATGACGTTAAACCAGGTCATACGAAGAATCAAAACGCTGGCGCTGGATCACAGGCAACTGCGAAACTTTTACCAGGGTCTCGCAACTGATTGGCTGACGGATAAGTTTACTCTTTATCCTTCGGCATTGCTGCAGTTCACCGGCGGTTCATTAAGCACGGCAGGTAAGGTGCTTACGCTGAATTACCGGCTTTATCTGGCAGACTTAGTGCATGTCAGCGAGGACACGAAAGCAAACGAGCTGGACATACAATCCGATATGCTTCTGGTCATGATGGACCTAATGGCGCAGATCAATTATCCAGCTTTCAATGATTGGGCACTTAGTTCGGAAATGCAGGTCCAATTATTTGTGGAAACCGAAAATGACCAGTTTGCCGGCGTCTACATTGATTTCACCATTCGCACGCCATTCGCGCAGAACATATGTCAGGTACCGACCTCGTTCACCGATTTCAAGCCAACAGATACGACCATGAAAATCGTCAACGACATAGAGTATATCGCCATCGGGTCTGAAGGGACGACGATTACCGTAGACGCACTTGATGATAAAAAAATTCTGCTCCTGACGCGGGACAATTCGATCCTGGCGCCAGTGAGCAACAATCCCGATACAACGCAGTATGTGTTCGACGGGACAGACATAACCATATCCGTACCTGTCATAAAAGGAACCCGATTCTTAATTCTATATCGTGATTATTAATGAAAAAGATTGTCTCTATATTATTCAGTGTACTGCCTTTCTTTGTCCACGCACAAAGTGCGGGAAACGACACAACCAAGTACACGTACTATAAGTTTGCCTACGGCGATGCCCTCGACCGGTATTGGGCGAAGAAAGTGTTGCTTATCCCCGCCGATACCACCTATAGTAAAGACGGTATAGCGCTCAAATCCGGCACCCTTTACCTAGGCGATGGAATCATGTGGCATCAGGTCGTTGGCGGCGGAGGTAGTGGCAGCGACTCCGGCTTCCAGGTCGTAAATACCACACTTGCTGGAGGTATTCCGATCGCAAAGTTTGTCGACGGCAGCGGTCATCGCTATATTCTCTACGACACAACCGGATCTCATCCAGGGGGCATCGCCACGAACGCAGGTGCGCAGAAAAAAATAGACTCGATCAGCGCGGTAATTAGTGGGTTGCTAAGCGCCAAATTCGGCTTAACCGATACCGGTTATACGCATACGCTTTCTTCCGTATATACGCTTCGTAAAGTAAGTGACTCTCTCGCAGCAGTTTTCGTTGCTGGATTAGGAACAAAATTCAGTTTGGCGGATACGGGTTATACCAAGACACTCGCCTCCATCAACACGCTGGCCAAAGTTCGGGATAGCCTTATAGCGATAAACAATAGCGCCCTTGCTGGTAAAGTCACCAACTCCGGAGGAGCCAAGATCCTCGGATCAGGAACCTATGCGAGTATCCCTTCGGCTTCTACAGGTCCGGGGTTGTATTATGCCACTGACTCCGGATACTTCTTCTATAGTAATGGATCGACATGGACGTCGACAGCGTTCAATTTTTATGGGCGGCAGGGGGTTTCTGTGGTGGCTGGGGATTCCCTTGTATTGGGCGGCATCAACGGGGCTTTCTCTCGGGCCGATACGATCTACATCAACGGCTTCCCTTTCTATTGGACGGGGTTGGTGGGGGAGGCGGCGGCGGCTTCGACCGATTCGTTCGTCGTTAAGACGGCGGGCCAACAATTGAAGTCGGCGGCGACTATTCCCTATAGCGCGATCACAGGTGGGCCGACCTCGCTGCCTCCGTCCGGATCGGCTGGAGGCGTGCTTTCGGGTACTTATCCTAATCCGGGCATGGCCAGCACCGCTGTTACGGCCGGAAGCTATACCAATGCCAATATCACTGTGGGGGCTGATGGTAGATTAACGGCTGCGGCTAATGGGAGTGCGACCGGCTCCGTCCTTCTCCCATTCTACCGCCCCACCGATTACGGCCTGACAATGGCCATGAGCGGGGGTGTTACAGATGTGACGTCTTATGTGCAGAACTGTATAGACTCCGCCCATGCTCATGGAGGTGGTACTGTGATGATGCCGCCCGGGACATGGGGAATAAGTTCTATCGATCTAACTGGCATGCCAGATGTTTCAGTTCGCGGGGCTGGCGTGACCAATACGATCTTCTCCGAACTAGTCGTGGGTGATACCATGTTCAAGTGGAACAACAACACCTTCATAACACTCCCCTATAGCGGCGGTCCTAATGCGGCAGGCTACGGATACGCGTCTATGCGGGATTTCATGCTGGAAGGTCATAACAAAGCCGCTATTGGCATGAATCTGCAATACGGGTATTGGTTCAAATGGTCAGATATAGGCGTAGATTCTTGTACCTCGGCGGGGTTAAACCTAAAAGGAACGCTTACTGGTGAGTTTGATAATTTTCTAATCAAGTGGTGTCCTGTAGCAGTTTGGGCGGATACTATCAACCGTTCTCCGGGAGGTGCTGTCGCTCCAAATCTAATGACCTTCAAGGATTGTCATATATATAATTGTGCTAACTGGGGGTATAATATCAATGGAAGCAACGGCGCAATAAATATAGAAAACGGAGATATCTCAGACGAAGGCACACTGCATAATCCAAACACGGGTGGCGTTCATCTTACCAACGCATCTCTTAGGGGAACTTCATTAATACGCATTGCTGGCACGTGGTTCGAGCATAATGTTGGAACACTCATCAGAGTGGAATCAACGACCGATTCTATGCAGATGAGTCTCGAAAATTTAGTGATCGGCAATACTTTGACGCCCAGCTATGGCTTGTATGCTAATGTTTCATTTCCGCTAGTGATCAACGTTAGTGGAACAAAATTTCGAAGTGATTCGGTCGATTTGAATGCAAGCGGAAGTGTAACGATAAATGCGATCACACAGCCGGGGACGGGATCTACATTCACCACTAGCACTAACTCGACAGCATCAAGATATTATTACGAGCACAACTACGGGACCGCTTATGCTGTGGCTTGGCCGAAGGGAGCCAGCGGGTCTTCTTTCGTCTCTTCTACCGGGACCGGATTGGGAACTGGCGGCACGGTGACTCTTTCTAGCTGGGATAATACTCTCGGTGGAGACATTACTGTCACCACAGGGACGAGTCCTGCGGCGAGCAGTACGATCATGGTATATGGATATGACATTCAATGGTCTACGGTAGGCGTGACACCGCTAATTACCCCTGCGAATGCAGCGGCGCAACTATTGGCTGGGGCGGCTATGCCAATCGCAGCAGAGACCGGGACTTTCAATTATGTAGGGCTTACGTCCGGTGCAATTGCTCTTGACCCTTCAACAACTTATGTTTTTCATTTAACGCTCAATGGCAAATAATCATGAAACGAATACTTTTCATACTCTCCCTTTTAATATCTGTTGCCGTTCAGGCCCAACTAGTCTATCCTTGGGGAGCAAAAGGGGGAAAACTCTTCTTACCACTGTACACGCATGTATCTGATCTCCCATCCACTTCAACATTTCCGATGCTTTGTGCTGTGCAAGATAGTTTGGCGTCCACAATCACCGGTGGTCTGTATTATGTCACGCCCAGTGGAGTTTTCCCCGTAAATATCTATGGGACTTCGGGGGGTGGCGGCGGGGGAGGGATGGCTATCGGCGCATCTGTCTCCAGCAGTACGCCTGGATCGATATTGTTTGCAAATGGTTCGAGTTTTTTAGCACAAGACAATAATAATTTCTATTGGGATTATACCAATTTTGGTCTTGGGCTGAATAACAACAGTCCCGCCGCGGACGCAGAGATATACCACAACGCAGGCGGCAATAAGCTTGCTGGATTGATATTGAGCGGTAACGGCTCGTCTAACGGGAACAACTATCTAGACTTTGTTTTTAATCGTGGAACGAGGACGTCACCTGTCGGTCCCAACTCGTTGGATTCTGCCGGAAGCATAAGATGGAGAAAGTATACCGGAAGCGCTGAGCAGACGATTGCAATGATAAAAGGGAAGGTGACCGGTACTCCATCGGGCACTACTATTCCCGGAGAATTGGATTTTTTGACTAACAATTCGGCTGTCCCATCTTTTCTCACTCAATCCATGTCAATAGACAATACTCAAACCACAAATATTTTACATGCGGTCGTCGGGTCCTCAGCAACGACCCCCGATGCAAATGCGCAATATTCGATCGCTGAGATTATAGGGGTAGAGCCAAATCTTGGGTATGGTGCGACGCTTATGCTCAACGATCAACGTGGCCCGAATTTGGACGCCGGCGCTAGACTAATGTGGGGTACTGAAACGGGATCGTCTAACGTTTTTACGGGGGGCTCTTTTATTCAAGGATACAAAGCCAATTCCACTTCAGGCAATTATTCCGCTGGTCTGCGGTTTTTCACTCGCCTCAACGGAGCCGCTCAGGCGGAAGCCATGCGGATCAGCGAAAACCAACACGTAGAGGTGGCGGATACTGTTGATGGTGGTCAGGCTTTTCAGGACGGAAGTACCAGCTATTTCGGCGATACTATGCAGCTCGCAAAAACGCCGGTTTCGTTCCCCGCCGATTCCATCCTTACAAAGGGTGCCAATTCCACCGTTCACGCCAATTCTTTCTATGGGTTGGTGAAAAACAATCCCCTTGTCAGCGCGTCCTCCAATGGTAGCAGTTTTGCCGTTGCGAATTGCTCTTCTCCCGGGACGGCGCATTTTGTAAACGGATCGGTAGGGGGCTTAGTCAATACCGGTTATGTCACAGTTACAGTGACCGCCGCGAATACGCTGACTCAGCTTGAAATCTATCCCGGAGTATACACAGTAACCGCGACCACCGACGTGGTTGGGCCGCTTACCGCGTGGAACAATACTTCGACCGGGAATGTAGCAGGCTATTGCTCCGGCGTCACCTCAGATAACGGCGTGCTCCTCAGCTTCTATCCCACGGCCACGGGATCGTATACCATCTACTTCCAGTTCAACCAAATCCCGCATTAATGAAACGCCTCCTATTCATAGCCTTTGTGGCCTTGTGCATCTGCTGGGTGAAGATGCCAAGGTCTCATGTGCCTAGCCGTGCGAAACCGATGTTCCTGAGCCACACCATCGACGATATCGTCGCCGGGGAGTATTGGTGCGGGTATCATACGACGGATAACCACCTTTGGGCGATCAACTATGGAGGCGGAATAGCTGATCTAACCACCTCCCTGCCTGGCGGACTTGCCGTCATAAAGGCTACGATGTGCTTTAACCTCTTTCGCGTTGTGGCTTCGGATGGCACGATCAGGCAGTCTACTCACTACAACGAGCCGCTCAGCTGGTCACAGATCACGACCGACAGCACGGGCGCGACGATTACCAACGCGGCATGGATCGATGGATACCAGGATACCTATGCCTTTTTGAGAACAGACGGCTCGCTTTAGTATGGCGGGAACGATAACCCCGGCATTTTCTACTCGGCAGGCTCTCAATTCATGCGGCCTACCGCCTTGGCCCCGGGCGTATCGTTCCAGAAGGTCAGGATATCACAATACGGGGTTGTTGCAGAGACTTCGGACAGTACGAAACTTTATTATTGGGCCGCCGGCGCGGGATCGACACCCACGACGATATTTCCGTTCACCGGAAAGGGTACTGGGAAATTGACCTGGTTTGATCTGTCCAACGGGAACGCGTTCTCTTACGTGATCTTCGCCGTCGTCCAACAGACTGCCGGTTCCCCCTATGGCCATCCTTATGCATTGGGGAATGACTGGAGCAAGTGGGGAGCGGCAAGCGCGCAATCCTTTTCCAGCTTCACCGATCTCTATACCCTTTGGGGGTTGACCTCGTTGGTGAGAGAAATTTGCGTCAATTTCGAAACAACGCATATTACCGATTCTGCAGGAAATATGTACGGAACTGGTATGAACGTAATGGGAGAGGTCGGCATAGGCAGCGAAGCGGTGAATAGCTATTACTACGTCAATTACCCAACAGGATTATATGGCTGGGACGGGGTGGGCGGCGAATATCCGGTAACCGGCATGCAGCAGATCGGAATAGGCACACATTGGGTACATCTCTATTCAAACAAGTTTTTCACATATTACAAATTCGCAACCGACGACAAGGATAGTCTGCACTCATGGGGCCGGAATAAAACCGAGGTTCAGCCTTTTGGATTGGCGATGAATATTAGCTTCAACGATCTCGTTCCTAATGCGCTGGATGTTCTTACTCCAACTATGGGGTCGCCCTTCGCCATCAACAGCACTAAGAGTTTGAGATGGGTTAGTCCCGCGCCATCTGCAGGTTCCAATCAGACCATCAATAGTACATCAACCACGCTTACCGCCGGTGGACATTCGGCGCTGCTGATCAATGTCGCCAATTCGACAGACACCGTAGGGTATCCTTACGTCTCCTATGCGTGGAGCTACGAATCCGGACCGGTGACGCCTACGATTGTCAGCCCGAGTAGCAAATCTACGGGCGTCTCCGGCATGACGGCAAACGGCGTCTACACCTTCCATCTCACGGAAACTAACAGCAATACCGGTCAGGATACGGCCAATGTGAAGGTCACGGTAAACAATATCGCCTGCAATTGCATCCTATCGCCAAGAAAAATAATTCTGCATTAACATGAAAAAGAACATCCTTATCGTCGCGGCTTTTCTTCTTTCACTGGCCTGCAAAGCACAGCTGAGTTATAGCTTTTGTCTTACGCCCTCTGCATCCACATCTACCGACAGCGTGACCATGGTGGCGACGCTCCTGGCTTCCGATGGATACAATTATATCGC
>Ga0134126_10001436_pt1 | contig 30281 bp, 28 predicted proteins | sample KB31752_FD_96881 | JGI IMG/M metagenome (GOLD analysis project Ga0134126, IMG submission 96881) | Terrestrial soil microbial communities with excess Nitrogen fertilizer from Kellogg Biological Station, Michigan, USA - KB3-175-2 | ecosystem: Environmental > Terrestrial > Soil > Unclassified ... | reverse complement strand
GCCTGAGCGCGCGGTGCCGCCCGACCGAGGCGAGCAGCGCGCGCCGCATGAACACGCTCCCCCGCCAGGTGGGCCGCCGCACTCCGGAGGAAGATCGGAGCATGACAATAAGAAACCGGCAGGAAAGCCGCCACAGGACGCCTGAATAGGAAGCCGGCGCGGCATTGCACCTCGCCGCGACGTTCCCGTCGGGACTGCACAGTCCCCGTCGGGCGGCGCGGTCGCGCCGCATAGCATGGTCCCGCCGGCGCCACTCGCCCGAACTCGCCTGTTGCGGACCGCGGCTGCCCGCCCCGCTCAGGCGCGGGCCGTACGACATTATGTCGCATACACCGATCGTATCGATCGCCGGCTGGTGCCACGTAACGGGAACAGCGTCGCATCCTGTATCGGAGGCCCGCCTTCCCGCCGTGGTCGGGATGCAGTTCCGGGGGCGGCGGCCGCTAACGGCTTACCCTGAATCACCCGTAATCCCGCGAGCACCCCGGCGATCCCAGCCGTATGAAACGAGCCACTCTGCCCGACGGCGCCACAACGCAGCCGACCGACCCTGACGCATCGACCGTCGATCGACTGCTCACCGCCGAAGAACGCGGCACCCTCGCAGCAAAGAGCAGGCTCGATCTCGAGGAGGCGCTGCGCCGTGAGCGCAGCCTGTTGCGCACCATCATCGAATCGCTTCCGGCCCACATCTACGCCAAGGACATGGAAAGCCGGTTCATCGCGTGCAATGCCACGGTCGCGCAGTGCATGGGCACTACGCCCCGGGAGGCCATCGGCAAGACCGACTTCGACTTCTACCCGCGGGAAATGGCGGCGGGGTTCTTTGCGGACGAGCAAGCCCTGATTCGCTCGGGCGAGGCCCTGATCGAGCGCGAAGAGAAGGTGTTGGACCAGACTACCGGGATCATGCGCTACTTCGCGACGAACAAGGTCCCGTTTCGGGATGACGCCGGCAACATCATCGGTATCATCGGCATCGGTCGCGACATCACTGAGCGCAAGCGGGCCGACGAGCGCATTCGCTTCCTCGCAAGTCACGACAGTCTCACCGAGCTGCCCAATCGGGCGACCTTCAGTGAAGCCCTGACGTCGGCCCTCACCGAGGCCCGCGCGCGAGACGGCCGCTTCGCGATCCTGTTCGTCGACCTGGACCATTTCAAATTCGTCAACGATTCCCTCGGCCACGAAGCGGGCGACTCGCTGTTGAAACAAACCGCGGCGCGTCTGCGCGCCAGCGTGCGCGCCGACGACATCGTGGCACGGCTCGGGGGCGACGAGTTCGTGTTGCTCTGCAAGGACCCCGCCGATCTGGAGGACATCGAAGCCCTCGCATCTCGTGTGCTCCAGGCGGCCATTCGTCCCGTCACCCTGCTCGGCCACGAACGCCGCGTCAGCGCCAGTATCGGAGTCGCCGTATACCCGGACGATGGGGATACGGAGCGGGTGTTGATGAAGAGCGCCGACACCGCGATGTATACCGCGAAGCAGGAGGGCAAGAACACCTATCGGCTCTTCTCCCGCCGCCTGCGGGCGGAATCGCTCGAGCGGGCGATGCTGGAAAGTGAGCTGCGCCAGTCGATCGAGCGCAACGAGCTGGTCGTTCATTACCTGCCCAAACTCGACCTCAAGACGCGGGTCATCACCGGCGCAGAGGCGCTGCTGCGCTGGTCACGACCGGATCTGGGCGTCCTGCCGCCATCCAAGTTTCTCCCGCTGGCGGAAGAGACCGGCCTGATCGTGCCGATCGGAATGTGGGTCCTGAAGACAGTGTGCCGGCAACACATGGCATGGCGGAGCACGGGACTGCCCCCCATCCAGATATCGGTCAACCTGACGGCACGGCAGTTCCACGACGAGCACTTCGTGCCCGGGGTACTGGCCGCCCTCATGGAGTCCGGAATGCCCGCGCAGATGCTCGAGCTCGAGCTCTCGGAGACGCTGCTGCTGCAGAACACCGCGCGCGTCACGAGCATTCTCAAGCAACTGCGCCGCGCCGGGGTGAAGGTGGCCGTCGACAACTTCGGCGCTACCTATCTGTCGCTGGCGACGATCAAGGAGTTCCCCATCGACACCCTGAAGGTGGACCGCTCGCTGCTGCGCGATATCGACCAAGCGGAGACGCGCGCCTTTACGGACGCAATCATCGCGATGGGCAAGTCGATGAACCTTGCCGTCGTGGCGGAAGGAATCGAGAACGCGACCCAGGCGGAGTTCGCGCGCGAGCGCGCATGCGATGCGATTCAGGGCTTCTATGTGAGCCGGCCGGCTGCCGCCGCCGAATTCGGCAAGCTGTTGCGGCGCCAGGGCGAACCGCAGGACTGACCCAGGGCTCGTCTACTGCGATTTCGCCGGCGGCGCACGCTCGTAGTGGGCGGGCGACTGTGCGATGGACAGCCTGGCGGGCTTGCCCAGCGCATCGATATCGAACGTGATGTAAGCCTCACCGTAGAACCGATAGCGCCAGCGTACGCGAAACGTATTTCCGTTCCAGGGCTGCATGTCGCCGACGAACATCGGGTTGCCGAAGCGGAGCACCAGGTGCCCGCCTTCCTGGCCCACCTGCGCCGTGCCGTAGAACGGGTCCGAGTAAGTCCCCGCATAATCTTCCAGGGGCAGAGCCGCGTTCGCGCCAGTGCGGTGGGCCGCCGCCATCTTGCGGCTCAGCGCATCCGATCCGCTGGTCTTGTGTGTGTACGCGTATATCGCGGCACTCACGTCCCGGTGCGGGAGTCCCAGATAGGACTGCAGCACGTGGAACATCACGCCTTCGGGCGCCCGGTTGCCGTTCATGTTCGAGAGCACCAGCACGCCCAGATGCTCGTCGGGAACGAGCGCGAGGGACGAGGCCATGCCGTCGATGTCGCCCGCGTGCCACACGACCTTGTGCCCGCCGTAATCCTGCATGAAGAGGCCGAGACCGTACTCATAAAATTGTGCGTCCGGCGTCTGCGTATCCAGCCATCCCGCAAGGTCGGAGTCCCTCTGAACCAGCGACTGGGGAGTCTCCATGCTCCGGATGATCGCCGGGTCGAGCACTGTCCTGCCCTGATAACGGCCGTCCCCGAGGAGCATGATGAGCCAATGGCTCATGTCGTTAGCGCTCGAGTTGATGCCGCCCACCGCGGCGAAGACGTCCATGTTGTTCGACCAGTACGGTTCGATTACTGCAACCTTGCCGTCGACCTCCCCATGGGGTCTTGCAACATCGGACGCAGCCGCAACGGCGGCAGCAGTCGAGACCGTGCGCTTCATCCCGAGCGGCGCGAACAAGGTCGTCGCCACATAGCGGTTCCAGGACTCTCCGGTGACCGCCGGGACGAACAGGGATGCCACCATGTACATCACGTTGTCATAGCAGAAGCGCGCGCGAAAGCCGAAGCTGGCCTGCTGGTATTGCAGTCTCGCGACGAGGTTGGCGGCGGTGTCTTTCGACGTGTACCACATAGCGCCAGGATCGCAGTAGCCGCTGCGATGCGACAGGAGATCCCGGAGGGTGATCTCCGCGGTCACATATGGACTGTCGAGACGGAACCCCGGCACGTACTTGACCACCGGGTCGTCCCACTGGAGCTTTCCAGCGCTCACCAGCGTCCCGAGGGCCGCCGCCGTGAATGCCTTGGTATTCGAGGCGATGTCGAATAACGTATCCGCGTCGACGCGTTCCGGCTTGCCGAGCTCGCGGACCCCGTAGCCGCGGATCACCACGACTTGGCCGTCCTTGACCACCGCGACGGCGAGTCCCGGCACCTTCCACTGCGTCATCGCCCCGTGGACGTAGGTGTCGAGATCTGCCAGGGGTGCCTGCCCCGCGCGAGCCGCGCCCATAGCCAGCGTGCTGAAGAGCGCCAACGCGGCGCAGAGCGTTCTCAAAGACCCCACGAGTCCTCCCGTCGGCCGGACATGACGACGAAACTCCGGCCGGTCGATGCCCACAGACTCGGACGATAGCAGACGACGGCAGGCGGCGTCAGCCGCTACTCCACCGTCACGCTCTTCGCGAGATTTCGCGGCTGGTCGACGTCGGTGCCCCTGAGGATGGCGACGTGATAGGCAAGGAGCTGCAGGGGAACGGTATACACCGCGGGCGCCTGGAAATACGTCACGTGCTTCGGCATTTCGATGACGGTGACACCGTCGCTCGGCCTGATGCCTGACTCCGGGTCGGCGAACACGATGAGCTCGCCGCCGCGCGCGCGGACTTCCATCAGGTTGGATTTCAGCTTCTCGAGGAGGTCATTGTTGGGCGCCACGGCGATGACCGGCATGTCGGCATCGACCAGGGCCAGAGGACCATGCTTGAGCTCGCCTGCAGCGTAGCTCTCGGCGTGGATGTAGGAGATTTCCTTGAGCTTGAGCGCCCCTTCCATGGCAATGGGATACAAGGCGCCGCGGCCGAGGAAAAGCGTGTGGTGTTTGTCGGCGAACCGCTCGGCGAGACGGTCGATGACGGGATCGAGCGCCAGTGTCTTCTCGATGATCGACGGCAGCTCCATCAGGCGCGTCACGAGACCGCGCTCGCGCTCCGCGTCCGCCCCATGGTGGCGGGCGAGCGCAATGACCAGCATGGAGAGCGCCGCCAGTTGCGTGGTGAACGCCTTGGTGGAAGCGACGCCGATCTCGGGGCCGGCGCGCGTCAACATGACGAGCTCCGACTCCCGCACCAGAGAGCTCTCCGGGACGTTGCAGATGGCGAGCGTCGAAAGGTAACCCGACTCCTTCGCCAGGCGCAGCGCCGCCAACGTGTCGGCGGTCTCGCCCGACTGAGAGATGGTGACGAAGAGCGAGCCAGGCGGGACCAGTGGATTGCGATATCGATACTCGCTCGCGATGTCCACCGCGCAGGGGATGCGACAGATCTGCTCGATGAAGTAGCGAACGGTCGCGGCGGCGTGAAAGCTCGTCCCGCAGGCCACGATATGCACGGTGGCAGTGCGTTTGAATACCTCGGCCGCCGCGGGGCCGAAGGCGGCCTCGAGCAGGCGGCCGTTGGCGACGCGCTCCTGCAACGTATCGGCGATGGCGCGCGGCTGCTCGTGGATCTCCTTCAACATGAAGTGGCGGTACTGCCCCTTCTCGGCCGCATCGGCATTGAGCTCGCTCTCGTGCACCGGCCGCTCGACGGTATTGCCGTTGCCGTCGATGATGCGCACCGCCTGGCGGCGGATCTCGGCGACATCACCCTCCTCCAGGAACATGAACCGGCGGGTCACCGGCAGCAGCGCCGCGATATCCGAAGCGACGAAGTTTTCCTCCACGCCGAGCCCGATGACGACGGGACAGCCCTGGCGGGCCGCTATCACGCGGTCCGGATCTTTCTCGCTCACGACAGCCAGGGCGTAGGCGCCTTCGAGCTCAGCTACCGTGGCGCGCACCGCCTTGAACAGGTCTCCGAGAGTCTCGAGGTGATGGTGGATCCGGTGGGCCACCACCTCGGTGTCGGTCTCCGAGGAAAACTTGTAGCCGCGACGCTCGAGCTCGGCCCGCAGCTCCTCATGGTTCTCGATGATGCCGTTGTGCACGATCGCCAGGCCGTCGAGTGAGATGTGCGGGTGCGCATTGCGCTCGCTCGGCACGCCATGAGTGGCCCAGCGGGTATGGGCAATTCCGAGCTTGCCGCTGGCCGGTGTGCGCTCGAGCGCCTCCTGTAGCATGCGCACCTTGCCGACGGTGCGCAGCCGGGCGAGCTTGCCGCTGCCATTGAGGACCGCAATGCCCGCCGAATCGTAGCCCCGATACTCGAGACGCCGCAGGCCCTCCATCAGGATGGGGACGATATTGCGCTCCGCGATGGCGCCGACGATTCCGCACATAATGGCCAGGCCCCGGTCTCTAAAGGCTGCCAGTTTGCCTGAATTTCAGCCGCGGCGGACCCGGTGAACGGCGGGAAGGTGAGCCTGAGCAGGCATGACAGCTGCTGCGTCCGATGGGATATCCCCAGGGGGAGGTCCCCAGAGAACCCGATGAATCTTTTCGTTTGGCTGATTCTCGGCGTGGTCATCGGCTACCTCGGCAGCCTGATCATGCGATCCGATGCCGATCGGGGGGCGGTGCTGAGCACCACGGCGGGCATCCTTGGGGCGTTGCTCGCAGCCCGGCTGCTCGCGCCCGTCCTGGGCGGTGGCCCGGGCCAGGGCTTCTTCAGCCTGGGTGCCGTGCTCGTGTCGCTCCTGGGTGCCGTCGTGCTGGTCGGCCTGGTGAACCTTCTGCGGCGAGGCCGGCTTCGTTAACCCCGCGCCGGCTTCTTAACCCCGCGCCCGCGCCTGGATGCCGGAAACCCGAGTCGCGCAGTCATGCCGGACAAGTCGAGCAGGATAGCCGCAGCGAGGCCTCCCAGCGCACCGTAGAGGTGTGCGTCCACGATCACGGGCATATCGCCCGCGAACGGCAGGGCGCCGTGGAGTTGCTCATAAGCGAGCTTCGCGAGCAGCAGTCCCGTCAGCATCCAGCCTTCGAATTTGCCTTTGCGGAGTCGGACGAAGGCGCCTGCCGCGAGGACGCCATGCAGCACCCCGGACACTCCGACGTACCACTCCACTCCCGGGTCCCGGAGCCACAGCCCGCAATCGATCGCGGCGGCCGTGATCAGGATGACCACCGTCCATGCCCAGGGCCGGAAGTCGCGCGCGAACAAAGCCCACAGCAGAGCGAGCCCACCCAGGTCGAGCACGGCGTGGTGGAAATTGAGGTGGATCAGGTGCGCCGTCAGCAGGCGCCACCACTCCCCCGCCACGATCGCCGTGCGGTCGTATCGCAGAAGGTGGATGGCGGCACTGCCGAAGAGCTGCAGGGCGAGGACGAGTCCACAGATGGCGAGCAGCGCCGCGCCATATCGTCCATCGCAGTTGAGATTTCGGAGTCGGATCGGGGTCCTCGAGCGAGTTGCCATTGCATCCGGTAGTCCGGGTCGTGTTGTCCTGTAGGAAAGCGCTGACGTGGACGGATTAAGTTAAGCACCCGGGAGGCGTCGATGCCGGCCGGGTACACCGGCTGCTGGGGGTCTGTTGCGCTACGAAACTCAAGGGCGCGTCTATGACCTTCTTCGACTGGCTGGTCCTGAGTGTTGTCATCGGCTATCTCGGCAGCGTGATCATGCGCTCGGAGCCCGATCGAAGCGCGGCAGTAAGCGTCGGGGCCGGTATTCTCGGGGCACTGATCGCCGCGTGGCTATTGGCTCCGCTCCTGGGCGAATCACCGGATCGCGGCTTCTTCGGCGCGACGGTTGCAGGCCCCCTGCTCGGCGCAGTCGTCCTGATCGGTATGGTGAACCTCCTGCGATACCGGCGGATCCGCTGATATTCGGCGATTCCGCACCATCCCGTTCGTCCGCTACTCTCGCGTAAACACATCGCGCCCGAAGGGGCGGAGTCCCGGCTCCGCTGCATAGCCCAGGTGCCCGACATCGAAGATGTCCTCCACGGTCCGCAACAGCGAGTAGTGGTTGTAGGGCACGGAGGATTTCGTTCCGGGCCGGATGTACGGTGACAGCAGTACAGCTCCAACCCTGCCTCCGCCCGGACCCCGGAATCCCGGCTGGTTGGGGTCTGTCGGCAACGGCTTCTCGTTGCAGCAGGAATCGAAAGCATCGGGCGCCTGACCGTCCGACTCATCGAAAGTGATGATGAGGAGGCCATCCTTGCGAAACGCCGGTGAGCCGGTGATGACGCGTACCCATTTCTCGAGGAATCTGTTGATTCCGACGAGCCCGCCGGTCTCGCCGTCGGCGCAACGCAGGTCGTGGCCGTCGTTACAGAGATTCGGAGTGATGAACGAATAGTTGGGCGTGGTGGCGATGCGGCGCAAATCGATCGGGAGCTCATTCAGGCTGACGATGCGAGCCGCGCAGCGGGTGGGGTTGTCCAGAATGGTATGAAAGTAGACGAAGGGGTCGTGCTTGGCTGCGTACTGGTCGCCGGGAGCCGCATGCTCGGTCTGATCGGCCTGCCCGACCCTCCCGGCCGTACAGGTTTGAGGATCGTCGCGCGTCGGGCTGCGATCGAGGTCCTCCATATAGCCTTTCCAGGTGAATCCCGCCGGCTCGAGTTGATCCGGCAGGGTCTTCACGATGTCGGGGTACACGCATCCGACTCCGAGCAGCTGGCCGTGCGGATCGAGGCCCCGGTTGCTTGCCTGAAACTCGATGGGCTGCGGACAGTCGCCCTGGGTCGCGGGGTTCGGTGCCTGCCCGCTCACCATGGCGATGTAGTTGTCCAGGCTCCAATGACCGGTTGCGTAGTACTGCGTCAGGAGCGCGCCGCGGGCCGGCAGAGTCTTGGCGAGGTACGGCGCGGGCGAGCCGGGCCCGAAGGCGGCCTCGAACGATTTGTTCTCGAGCACGATGAGGAATACGTGGCGGATCGGGGGCAGAGTGCCGGTCCGCAGCTCCGCGCCGCGGCCCGGGGCCGCCGCCGCGAGACAGAGGAGCGCTACTGCAAGCGCACTGGTAAGGAGGTAGGAGAGTCGACGTGTTTCTTTCGGCATCTCTATCGAGGGAGCGAGTTCTCCGGCACCGCGCCGGCGGGTGGACTGTACCGCTGATCGAAGCCGCGCGCACGCGTCCGAGTCCGTCATGGGGGCGTCATGTGCAGTCTCTATGCTGAGAATTCTCCAAAGAAGAATTCTTCCCACGCAAGAGGTCTCGCATGTCAAAGACATCGATCTTCCGGGCGGTAGCGGCTGCAGTTGCAGCCTGTGCCGCGACGGTCGCGCTCGCCCAGAGCGCCGGTGATTTCAGCCGGAACGGGGGCAACCGCTACCTGCGCCATCGCCACGTGCTCCTCATCAGCATCGACGGCATGCACGCGGTGGATCTCAAGAACTGCATCGCGTCGGGCACCTGCCGGAATCTCGCCGCGTTGGCCTCGAGCGGCGTGAACTACACACGCGCATCAACCTCCAGGCCCTCGGACTCGTTCCCGGGGCTGACGGCGATCGTCACTGGCGGCTCGCCGAAGCTGACCGGCATCTACTACGACGTAGCCTACGACCGAGTGCTCGCCCCGCCTGCCGAGGACACCGGCAACGGCGTGCTGCACGGCAAGTGCGTCGCAGGCCAGCCGAACGGCACGAGGACGGAGTACGAGGAGGGCGACGACTACAACCAGGCATGGCTGAACGGTGTCGATGGCGGGACATCGAGCTACGGCCGCTATGATGGCTCCTGGCAGGCGATTGATCCGGCGAGGCTCGTGCGCGATCCGTACAACGGCTGTACCCCCGTGTATCCCTGGAACTTCGTGCGGGCAAACACGATCTTTGGCGTGGTGCATGCCGCAGGCGGCTACACGGCCTGGTCGGACAAGCATCCGGTCTATGCCTCGGTGTCCGGCCCGACCGGCACGAGCACTCCGAGCAACCTCGACGACTTCTATGCTCCGGAGATCAACTCCAACCTGGTGGCGTTACCGGGCATACGGACCGCCGAGGGGCTCGATTGCGGGACGATTCCCAATGATAACGGCGGCGACTGGACGGGAGATTTCGACAATATCAAGTGCTACGACCAGTTGAAGGTCAACGCGGTGCTCAACTGGATCGACGGCAAGACCCACATGGGGACGGCGAGTGCCAGGGTGCCGACCGTCTTCGGGATGAACTTCCAGGCCGTGAGCGTGGGGCAGAAGCTCATCGAAAGCATCCACGGCCAGGTCGTCAAGGGAGGTTATCTGGACGGGGCGGCGACGCCGAGCGATGAGCTGAAGGGCGACATCGCGTTCGTGGACGGCGCCATCGGGCAGTTCGTGCGCGAGCTGAAGAGCCGTCACCTCTACGACTCGACGACCGTCATCATCACGGCCAAGCACGGCCAGTCGCCGATCGATCCGAACCGCTTCTTTCCCATTCCCGGACACTCGGGCGCCAACGGCACTCCGCCCTCGGGCGTCCTGGGCGTGAACTTCCTGCCGGACTCGGAGCTCAACCAGATCGGTCCGACGGACGACGACGTGTCGCTGCTCTGGTTGAAGCCCGGTGTCAGCGCGACCGACGCGGTGGCAGAGCTCGAGAGCAATGCCAGCGCGCTCGGTCTCGGGCAGATCATCTACGGTCCGCAGCTTGCGATGCTGTTCAACGAGCCGGGCCTACCCTCTGACGGTGGCGACGCGCGCACGCCTGACATCATCGTCACGCCGAATGTGGGAGTCGTGTACACCGGCAGCAAGAGCAAACAGTCCGAGCATGGAGGATTCGCGCCCGATGACACGAATGTGCTCCTTCTCGTCTCGAATCCGTCGTTGCACCCGCGAACGATGACCAGTGCCGTGGAGGCGGCGCAAGTGGCCCCGACCATCGTTCAGATCCTGGGTCTCGACCCTCGGCGCCTCGATGCGGTCCGCAAGGAAGGTACACCAGGGCTACCGGACCTCGACCTCGACGACTGAGCGGCCTGCGCGATCGAGCGGGCGGCCACGGATGGGCGCCCGCTCTGTGCACAAGCCTCTAGGATCCGGCGTCCTCCGGGACTCCCTTGTAGATGTGCGCGATGGGGAGGGACAGTCCTACGGATTGGAGGTCCAGGACATCCCCGAGAGACTCCAGAAGCTGCGGTCTCCACTGCTCCGCCCGGCGATATATCACCAGGTGCGCAGGCTTCTGGCCAACCAACAGGTATTCCTGGATCGTTGAGATCTCGCGGTAGTTGAGGGCTTTCTCCCGCGTGTCGAAACGCGCCGTCGACGGCGAGAGGACCTCGACCACGAGACAGGGCTCGTCGACATAGCCGCCTTTCGAGCTCCGTTCTTGGCCGCACGCCACCCAGACGTCTGGGCGGTACACGAAGTCATGGCCCATGGATTTCAACTGAAGCTGTCTGCCTCCCGCATAAACGCGGCAAGGCCGGTCCTGCAGGTGCGCGTGAAGGGGAGCCGCGATATTGATTGCAATGATCTCGTGGACCTGCGACGGATCCGCCATGGCGACAATTTCGCCAGCCATATACTCATGGCGCTCCGAGCTCCTCTCTTCCAATGCAAAGTATTCTTCGAGGGAGAAGAAATCATGTGTCTCGGCAGCGCCGCCATATCTCGCCACCGGCTCCGCAACTCCGGGCTCGAGGCTCAGCTCGCCTGCAAGCCAATCCAGCAACCGCCGCCGCTGGGCTCGAGTGAGAGACCTCACCGCCCGCTCTATCTCCGACAGGGTATTCATGTGAGCTACCGCCGCGCGACACCGATGTCGCGGTGCCAGTCTACGTAAGAATCAGCAACGCGGAAGAGCAAGAGGCTCTGCATTCGTGCAGAAACTCAACATTTTGGCTACCACAGAAAGTAGGAAATGCCGCGCGCAATGACGTGGAGTTGTACGTAATCAGGCGACACGGCCGTCTGATGTCTATCTGCGCGTCAGGGCGCGACGCGCACCCGTCGCGTCGACTTACTAACGTCAGCCAGGCTACTTTTTCTGCTTCGTCGGCCGTTTCCAGCCTTCGATGGTGGTCTGCCGTGCGCGCGCGATAGTGAGCTTGCCTGCAGGCACCTGATTCGCAACCGTCGATCCGGCGGCCACTGTCGCACCCGACTCGACGGTGATCGGAGCCACCAGCACGCTGTTGGACCCGGTGTGCACGTCATCCTCGATCACGGTGCGGTGCTTGTTGGCGCCATCGTAATTGGCGATGATCGTGCCGGCACCGATGTTGACGCGTGCGCCCACCTGTGCATCTCCCACGTAAGAGAGATGATTGGCTTTCGAATCAGCCGCCATCGTCGAGTTCTTGACCTCGACGAAGTTGCCGATGTGCACTCCACCGGCCAGCCGCGAAGTCGGCCTGAACCGGGCAAAAGGACCAATGTTGCAATTGGGGCCGATCACCGCGCCTTCGATGACGCAGTGCGGAAAGACCTGCGTATCGTCTCCGATCTCCGCGTCGCGCACGACGCATCCCGGCCCGATGCGCACCCGATCCCCGAGCTTCACAGTCCCTTCGAACACAACGTTGACATCGATGAAGACGTCCTTACCGTGAGTCACGCGTCCCCGAACATCGATCCGCGCCGGATCCGCGACCGTCACCCCCGCCAGCATCAGCTCCCGCGCCGCGCGCTGCCGGCACTCCGACTCCAGCATGGCGAGCTGCACCTTATCGTTGACCCCGAGCGCCTCGATGGCATCGGCGCATCGCAGCGGATTGACCGCCACCCCATCCTTGACCGCCATGGCGATGATGTCGGTCAGCAAGTACTCGCGCTGCGCATTGTCAGCCTTCAGGCCTTCCAGCCACTTCTTCAGGAGCTGCGCGGGTGCCGCAATCACTCCGGTGTTGCATTCCCGAATGTCCCGCTCCGCGGCCGATGCATCCTTGTGCTCCACGATCCGTTGCACCCGCCCTTGCCCATCGCGCACGATCCGTCCATACCCCGTCGGATCATCGACCCTCATAGTAAGCAGCGCGACCTGCCGCGGCCCGGCGAGCGCAACCAGCTGCGCGAGTGTCTGCCCGCTCAACAGAGGCACATCGCCATACAGGATGAGGGCCAGATGATCGTCCGGCACCTTCGGAATCGCCTGCAGCACCGCATGCCCGGTCCCGAGCTGCTGTGCCTGCAACGTCCACTCCACGGCCTCTTTCGCCAGCGCCTCCCGCACCCGCTCCCCTCCATGCCCATACACGATATGAATAGCGGCCGGTCCCAACGAGCGCGCGGTATCGATGACATGGGCAAGAAGCGGCCGTCCCGCGAGCGGCTGCAGGACTTTCGGCAGCGCGGACTTCATCCGCTTCCCCTCGCCAGCCGCGAGAATGATGACCGATAGAGGAGAAGTAACGCCGGACTTTGAGTTAGCCATGTCGCACCCGTTATCGAAACACCGCTCGGCAGAATCCACGGTCGATCCAGTGACCGGAGCGTCGGTTGCAAAGGGCTTTGCCGGGGGCTTCTGGAGCCATGGATGGCGGAAGAGAGCCTCCAGGGATCAGGGGAGCGGGCGTGAGCCCGTGACCCCGGATTTACGGCGTCCCCCGGCAAAGCCCTTTGCAAGCGATGCTCCGCGCCCGAACTCGCGCGGTTGCCAGCGAGACGCGTCAGCTTCTCAGCTTGCGCAACCGCTCGATGATCTTCAACTGCGCCGCGGCCCGCGCCAACTCCGCCAGCGCCTCCGCCTGCGTAATATGCCCCGGTCGATCCCGAAGGGCTTCCTCCGCCCGCTGCTTCGCCGCCAGCGCGGCCGCCTCGTCGATGTCCTTCGCCCGCAGCGCAGTATCCGCCAGCACCGTCACCTTGGAAGGCTGCACCTCGATGGCCCCGCCCCCCACGAAGAAGTGCTGCTCCGTCCCGTCCGGCGTCCGCACCCGCACCTCCCCCGGCTTGAGCAGCGAGAGCAGCGGCGCATGCCGCGGCGCCACCCCGATGTCCCCTTCGGAAGCCGGCGCGAACACCATCGTCGCCTCCCCCGAGAAGATCTCCCCCTCGGCGCTCACGATGTCGACATGAATGGTGTGTTGCTCCGCCATACGTGGGTGCCTCTTACTGGAGCGTCTTCGCCTTCGCGACCGCCTCGTCGATGGAGCCGACCATGTAGAAGGCCTGCTCCGGCAGCGAGTCGAACTCCCCGCTGATGATGCCCTTGAAGCCGCGGATCGTCTCGTTGAGCGGCACGATCTTGCCGTCCTGACCCGTAAATACCTTGGCGACGTTGAACGGCTGCGACAGGAAGCGTTGCACCTTGCGTGCGCGATACACCGTCAGCTTGTCTTCCTCGGACAGCTCGTCCATGCCGAGGATCGCGATGATGTCCTGCAGCTCTTTGTAGCGCTGCAGCACCGCCTGCACCCCGCGCGCCGTGTTGTAGTGCTCCTCGCCGACCACCAGCGGGTCGAGCTGCCGGCTGGTCGAGTCGAGCGGATCCACTGCCGGATAGATGCCGAGCGAGGCTATCTGCCGAGACAGCACCACGGTCGCGTCCAGGTGCGCAAACGTCGTTGCGGGCGACGGGTCCGTCAGGTCGTCCGCCGGCACGTACACGGCCTGAATGGAAGTGATGGAGCCGGTCTTCGTGGAAGTGATGCGCTCCTGCAGCACACCCATTTCCTCGGCCAGCGTCGGCTGGTAGCCCACAGCGGAAGGCATGCGACCGAGCAGCGCCGACACCTCGGTGCCCGCGAGCGTGTAACGGTAGATGTTGTCGATGAAGAAGAGCACGTCGCGGCCCTTGCCGCCGTCCTCACGCACCTCGTCGCGGAAATACTCAGCCATCGTGAGGCCGGTGAGCGCCACGCGCAGACGGTTGCCTGGCGGCTCGTTCATCTGACCATAGACCATCGCCACCTTCGAGTTCGACAGGGTCTTCGGGTCGATGACGCCCGACTCGATCATCTCATGATAGAAGTCGTTGCCCTCACGGGTACGCTCGCCGACTCCCGCGAACACCGACAGGCCGCTGTACTGCTTGGCGATGTTGTTGATGAGCTCCAGCATGTTGACGGTCTTGCCGACGCCGGCACCGCCGAAGAGGCCCACCTTGCCGCCCTTGGCGAACGGGCACAGCAGGTCGATTACCTTGATGCCCGTGACCAGCAAGTCCTGGCCGCCGGCCTGCTCCTCGAAGGATGGCGGCGCGCGGTGGATCGGCAGTTGCTCCGGCGATTGCACCGGGCCACGGTTGTCCTGCGGATGACCCAGCACGTCCATGATGCGGCCGAGCGTGGCCTTGCCCACGGGCACGCTGATCGGGGCGCCGGTCGCCACCACGGGAAGGCCGCGCTTGAGGCCCTCGGAGGGTCCCATGGCGATCGCGCGCACGATGCCGTCGCCGAGCTCCTGCTGCACTTCGAGCGTCAGGTCGAGGTCCTTCAGCTTCAGCGCCTCGTAGATGCGCGGGATGGCGTTGCGCGGGAACTCGACGTCGATGACGGCGCCGATGATCTGGGTGATGGTGCCTTCGGCCGTGTTAGCCATGAAGATTCCTCGGAAGAAAGGTCATTGGGGTCATACAGCCGCAGCTCCGCCGACGATTTCGGAGAGCTCCTTGGTGATCGCGGCCTGGCGGGCCTTGTTGTAAATGAGTTGCAGCTCGCTGATGAGCTTGCCGGCGTTGTCGGAGGCGGCCTTCATGGCCACCATACGCGCTGCCATCTCGGAAGCGACGTTCTCGACGGCCGCGCGGTAGACCTGCGACTCGATGTAGCGCATCAACAGGCCATCGAGGATCCGCGCGGCCTCCGGCTCGTAGATGTAGTCCCAGTGCTCCTGCAGCCCCTGCGTGTCCATGGCCTCGATCGGCAGCAACTGCTCGACTACGGGCCTCTGGGTCATCGTGTTGACGAACTGGGAGTTCACCAGGAAGAGCCTGTCGATCTTGCCTTCCCGATAGGCGTCCAGCATCACTTTGACAGTGCCGATGAGATCCTTGACGTGCGGCCGGTCGCCGAGGTGCGAGACGTTGGCAAGGATCGGCACGCCGAGCCGGCGGAAGAAGGCGAGCCCCTTCGCGCCAATGAGGCAAAGGTTGACGGCTGCGCCCTTCCCCTGCCACTCACGCATCAAGTACAACACCTGCTTGAAGACGTTCGCGTTCAGCGCGCCGGCAAGCCCGCGGTCGGTGGCGACCACGATGATGCCGATGCTCTTGACCTCGTCACGCGGCTGCAGGAAGGGATGGCGGTAGTCCGGGTTGGCCTCGGTGAGGTGCCCGATGACGTTGCGCATCTTTTCCGCATAAGGACGCGCCTGGCGCATGCGATCCTGCGCGCGGCGCATCTTGCTCGTGGCGACCATCTGCATGGCCTTGGTGATCTTCTGAGTGTTCTTCACACTCGAGATCTTGGAGCGGATTTCCTTGGTGCCTGGCATGACTGCTTACGCGGCCGTTCGGAGCGTTAGTAAGTACCGGTCTTGACGAAGTCCTCGACGCACTTCTTCAGCTCCGCCTCGTTGTCCTTGAGCTTCGGTTCCCTGTTGATGCGATCGAGCATGGGCTGATAGCTCGTATGGGCGAAGGCCTGCAGGGCCGCCTCGAAAGTGACCACTTTCTTCAGCTCCACCTTGTCCATGTAGCCGCTGTTGACGGCGTAGATGGAGAGCGCCATCTCCGCCACTGACATCGGCGCATACTGCTTCTGCTTCATCACCTCGGTTACGCGCTGGCCGCGCTCGAGCTGGCGACGGGTCGCCTCGTCGAGGTCGGAGGCGAACTGCGAGAACGCGGCGAGCTCGCGGTACTGCGCGAGGGCGAGACGGATGCCGCCGCCCAGCTTCTTGATGATGTCGGTCTGGGCTGCGCCACCGACGCGCGACACGGAGATGCCGGCGTTCATCGCGGGACGGATGCCGGCATTGAAGAGGTCGGATTCCAGGAAGATCTGACCATCGGTGATCGAGATGACGTTGGTCGGAACGAACGCCGTGACGTCGCCCGCCTGCGTCTCGATGATCGGCAGGCCGGTGAGGGAGCCGGTCTTGCCCTTCACCGCCCCCTTGCTGACCTGCTCGACGTACTCTTCATTGACGCGCGCGCTGCGCTCGAGCAGGCGGGAGTGCAGGTAGAACACGTCGCCGGGAAACGCCTCGCGTCCCGGCGGACGGCGCAGCAGCAGCGAGATCTGCCGGTATGCGACCGCCTGCTTCGACAGGTCATCGTACACGATGAGGGCATCCTCACCGTTGTCCATGAAGAACTCGCCCATCGTGCAGCCCGAATAGGCTGAGATGTACTGCATTGCCGCCGGCGCCGAGGCCGAAGCGGCAACGATGACGGTGTGCTTGAGGGCGTCATGCTCCTCGAGCTTGCGCACCACGTTCGCGATGGTCGACTGCTTCTGACCGATCGCCACGTAGATGCACTTCACCCCGGAAGACTTCTGGTTGATGATCGTATCGACTGCCAGCGCAGTTTTGCCGGTCTGACGATCGCCGATGATCAGCTCACGCTGGCCGCGGCCGATGGGCACCATGGAGTCGATCGCCTTGTAGCCGGTCTGCACCGGCTGGCTGACCGACTTGCGGTAGATGACGCCCGGCGCAACGCGCTCGATGGGCGCCGTGCGCGCGGCGTTGATCGGACCCTTGCCATCGATCGGCCGGCCGAGGGCATCGACCACGCGGCCGAGCAGCTCGCGGCCCACGGGCACCTCGAGGATGCGGCTCGTGGTCTTCACCTGATCGCCTTCGCGCAGGTGCTTGTAGTCGCCGAGCACCACCGCGCCGACGGAGTCCTGCTCGAGGTTCAGCGCCAGGCCGAAGGTGTTGCCCGGAAACTCCAGCATCTCGCCGTAGCGCACATCGGCCAGTCCGTGGATGCGGGTGATGCCGTCGGTGACCGACACGATCGTGCCGACGTTGCGCGCCTCCGTGACGGACTTGAATCCTTCGATCCGCTGCTTGATGAGATCGCTGATTTCGCTTGCCTTGATGGCCATGAAGTGTTTCCCCGGAAAATTGCTTAGGCGGTCAGCTCGTAAGCGATACGCTCGAGCCGCCCGCGGAGCGAGCCGTCGATCACCAGATCCCCCGCGCGCAGCACGGCGCCGCCGAGGAGTGCCGGATCCGTGGCACATTGCAGCCGGACCGAGCGGCCCAACCGCCGCTCGAGGGCCGCGGTCAGCTTGCCCAGCTCGGAGTTGTCGAGCGGCGCAGCAGAGGTCACCGTCACATCGATGATGCCCTCTGCCTCACCCTTGAGCTCGTCGAAGAGCGCCGAGATCTCCGGCAGCAGCGCCAGCCTCCGATTATCGGCGAGCGTCCGTACGAAATTTCGGCCTTCCTCGTCGAGCTGCGGCCCCCCGATCTCGATGACGAGCGTCGCCAACTCCTCCGGCGTGACGCGAGGGTTGCCGAGCAGCGCTTCGACCCTCGGATCGAGGATGACGGCGGCAGCCGTGTGCAGCGCCTCCGACCAGGGGCCGAGCCGCTTGCGATCGCGGGCTTCCTCGAAGGCTGCCTTCGCGTAAGGCCGGGCTACGGTGCTCTTGTCCGCCATGCCGTCAGCGCTCCCGTCAGATCTGCGCCGCGAGCTTGCTGATCAGCTCCTGGTGCGCGCGCGGATCGATCTCGCGCTCGAGGAGCTTCGAAGCCGCAGCGACCGCGATCCCGCCGATCTCACGCCGCAGGCTCTCGCGGGCGCGGGAAGTCTCGAGTCCGATCTGCTGCTGCGCCGATGCCACCAGGCGTTGCCCCTCCTGCGAGGCGCTGACCCGCGCCTGCTCGACGATGTCGTTGGCACGGTGCTGCGCCTGCTCGATGATCTTGCCGCCGCGCTCGCGCGCCTCGCGCAGGATCGCTTCCGCGCCTTCGCGCGCCTGCTGCAGCTCGTGCTCGCCCCGGTCGGCCGCGGCGAGTCCGTGCGCGATCTTGCGCTGGCGCTCCTCGATCGTGGTCATGAGCAACGGCCAGATCTTGCTCATCGTGAACCAGACGACCAGGGCGAAGACGATCATCTGGATGATGAGGGTGAGATTGATGTTCACGCTCTAGTCCTCAGTGGCTCGCGTCGATCGTGCTCGCGGGTGATGGCTCGGGCCGCCTCAGACGCCCTTGAGGAACGGGTTCGCGAACATGAAGAACAGGGCGAACGCGATGCCGATGAAGGCCACGGCATCGAGCAGCGCCGCCACGATGAACATTCTGACGAGCAGAGCGGGCGCGAGCTCGGGCTGGCGCGCCATTCCCTCGAGGAATCGCCCGCCGAGAATACCGAACCCGATTGCGGTGCCGAACGCTCCCATGCCGAAAATCAAGCCGCATGCGAGGGCGGTCATTGCTTCGACGAATGCAACGTTGCTCATTCAAATCTCCGTTGGGTGATACCGAAATTGCGTGACGGTCGAGTGATCAGTGGTGCTCGGAGGCCTGCGACAGATACACGATGGTGAGCATCATGAAGATGAAAGCCTGCAGCAGCGCCACGAATATGTCGAAGAACGTCCAAAGGATCCCGAGCGCCACCTGGACGATCATCCATACCCATCCTGTCACCGAGCTGAGCGCGGCGGAGGCGCCCGAGAGCGTGAGCAGCGCGAGCAGCGCGAAGACCATCTCGCCCGCGTACATGTTGCCATAGAGACGCAGGGCGAGCGAAACCGGGCGCGCGAGAAAGCTCGGCAGCTCCATGACGAAGTTGATCGGCACGAAGAGCGCCTGAACGACCCAGTTCTTGCTGCTGAACGGATGCAGCGTCAGGCTGCCGATGAAGCCGCCGAGCCCCTTCATCTTGATGTTGTAGAAGATGATCAGGAAGAAGACGGGGAGGGACAATCCGAACACCACGTTGAGATCCGTGCTCGGCACGATGCGCAGGTGCCCCAGACCGGCGGCCTGCGCCGCGTTCGGCAACAGGTCGATCGGAATGATGTCCATCAGGTTGAACATGAACACCCAGCAGAAGATCGTGATGGCAAGCGGTGCGATGAGCGGGCTTGCGCCGCTGAAGGCGTCCTTCACCTGCGCATCGACGAACTCCACGATCATCTCGATGCCGCACTGGAGCTTGCCGGGAACGCCTGTGGTTGCGCGTCTGGCCACGCGGTAGAAAAGCCCCGCGAACGCCAGGGCAAGGAGGATCGAGAAAAACACCGTGTCAAAGTTGACGACACTGAAATCGACGATACCGGAGGGCGAGTGATTCGTCAGGAACGTGATGTGATGGGTGATGTAGACGCCGGGGCTCTCGGCCGGCGTCCCCTCGCTCGCGAACATGAAATTGAAATTGAGCATGACTCGCTTCAACCCTGCGCGCCGCGCAGCGGTGGCGCCGGGGCCTTGCCCGGCAGCGCCAGCCCGAGCGCCAGCCAATAGACCACGAACGTCGCGCCGAAGGTGATCAGCAGCGCGAGCGGCGCGGGATGCAGCCAGCGCAGCACGGCGACGAAGAGCACCACCACCACGACGAGCTTCAGCGCTTCACCGCCGAAGAACCTGCCGAGCAACCGCGCCGCGCTCACGGGCGCCGAATTGCGGAAGGCAACCGCCACCATCGCGAAGCTGGCCACCGTTGCGATTCCCCCGCCGAGCAGCGCGGACAGGGCCGCAATGCGGCCCGCCGCCAGCCAGCCGACGAGCGCCGCGATGAGCGTCACTCCCGCCTGTCCGAGCACGACCTTGAAGGCCAGCCGCCGCGCGGCCGGCAGATCGATAGCGTCCGCCACTCTCTACAACCCCACGAAGTCTTGCGACACGTCCGCACCCCTGCCCTCACGCTCGAGCGTGTCACTCAGTCACGTGGGGGTTCGATCGAGGCGCCTGTCCACCCCGACAACTGCAGCGCCGGGCTACAGTTTTGCCTTATCCGACAGGCACTTGCGCCACGTCGAAGGGCAAAGCCGCGGAATTATAGTGATCCCGTTCCGAAAAGGCCATACGCGCTTCGCGCGCCAGCGGAAGCAGCCCCACATGCCCGCAAAATGGCGCACTCTCTCTGCGGGCTCGCGGGCGGAACGGCGGTGTGTGCGCTACGTAATGTGCGCCAGGATCCCGTCGAGCTCATCCAGGCTGTTGTAGCTCACCACGAGCTTCCCCTTGCCGGCCCGGGAGTGTTGAATCAGCACCTTTGCCCCGAGCTTGTCCGCGAGCTCCTGCTCCAGCCGGCGAACGTCCGGATCGGCCGCACCGGGCTTCTCGTCGGCGCCGACCTCGGCTTCCTTGCCGCGCTGCTGCAGGCGCCGCACCAGCGCCTCGGTGTCGCGCACGGACAGACTCTTCCTGGCCACCATCGCGGCGACTTCGGCCTGCTGGCGCCGCGCCGAGAGCGCGAGCAGCGCCCGGGCGTGACCCATCTCCAGCTCGCGCCGCTCGACCAGCGCGCCGACTTCCGGAGCAAGCTCCAGCAGGCGCAGCAGATTGCTGACGGCGGCACGCGAGCGACCCACGGCCTCGGCCGCCTGCGCGTGGGTGAGCTCGAACTCGGTGATGAGCCGCTCGAGCGCGCGTGCCTCTTCCAGAGGATTCAAGCTCTCGCGCTGAATGTTCTCGATCAGGGCGACCGCGATCGCCGCCTCGTCGGGAATGCGGCGAATGACTGCGGGAATATTGGCCAGACCCGCGATTTGCGCGGCGCGCCAGCGGCGCTCGCCTGCAATGATCTCGTAACGCTGTGACTCGCCGACGGCGGCCGTGGCGAGCGGGCGTACCACGATGGGCTGCACCACGCCCTGCGCCCTGATGGAGGCGGCCAGCTCCTCCAGGGTTTCCGGACGCATGTCGACGCGCGGCTGATAACGGCCGCGCTGCAGCACATCGAGCGGCAACCGCGCCAACTCCTCGTCTGCCGGCGCGGCGGCGGAAGCGGCGGCGGCCTGCGGCCCCTCGGCGGCAGGCACCGGCCGCGGCGGGCTCATCTGGCCGAGAAGGTCCGCCAGCCCGCGACCGAGTGTCGGCTTCTTCTGGATCATGGCGCGCCGCCTCCGGCCGCAAGGTCCTTCTCCTGCGCTGCGTCGGCCTGCTGTTCGGCACTGGGCTCGGCGGCGCCGGGTTCCGTCGCCCCACGCTGAGCCGCGACCGGACCCGCACCCTCCGCTGCCGCGGCCGCGCGCGGTGGCAGCAGCGCCTCCTCTTCCCGCCGGATCATCTCCCCCGCGAGGGCGAGGTACGCCAGTGCGCCGCGCGACTCCTTGTCGTGAAACAACACCGGCCGCCCGAAGGACGGTGCCTCTGCGAGCCGGATGTTGCGGGGAATGACGGTGCGGAAGACCTTGTCGCCGAAGTGCATGAGCAGCTGCGCGCTGACCTCGTTGGCGAGATTGTTCCGCGGGTCGAACATGGTGCGCAGGATACCCTCGATCTCCAGCGGCGGGTTGACGGCGACCCGGATCTGCTCGATGGTGGTGATCAGAGCCGACAGGCCCTCGAGCGCGTAGTACTCACACTGCATGGGAATGAGCACGCTGTCCGCGGCGACGAGCGCGTTCACCGTAAGCATGTTGAGAGCCGGCGGGCAGTCGATGAGTATCACGTCATAGGCGCCCCGCGCCGGTTCGAGCGCGCGACGCAGCCGCGTCTCGCGGCCGACCGTCTGGGTGAGAAGCCGCACTTCCGCGGATGTCAGGTCCTGGTTGGCGGGAAGCAGCGCATAGCCACCATGCTCGACGCTGCAGAGCGCCGAGGCCAGCTCCGCCTCCCCCAGCAATACTTCGAGCGTGCCGCGCGCAAGCTGCGACTTGTCGACGCCGCTGCCCATGGTCGCATTGCCCTGCGGATCCAGGTCCATGAGCAGGACGCGGCGGCGGGTGGCCGCGAGCGAGGCGGCCAGATTGACCGCGGTGGTGGTCTTACCGACGCCGCCCTTCTGATTGGCGACCGCGATGACGCGCTTCATGCGGCAGAGTGTACTTCACCGCCACGCTCCTACTAGGCCACCATTCGCCGCGGCCCGTTCGCGAGACGCTCACGGGCCATCTCATCGGCTACTGCGCTGGTCGGCCGCCCTTCCCGCCGGGCGCGCTCGAAGATCTCGGTCAGGCGCACGGGAATCTTGTCGATCTCCGCCTTCACCTGGGCCCAGCCGAAGTCGCCCCGATACTCGTGCGCGACGCTGATGATGCCGCCGGCATTGATCACATAATCGGGGGCGTAGAGGATCCCTGCGCGCATCAGTGCCTCGCCGTCTTCGTCGCGGGCCAGCTGGTTGTTCGCAGCGCCCGCCACTACCCGCGCCCGCAAGGCCGGGATCGAGCGCGAGTCGAGTATCGCGCCCAGAGCGCACGGGGCGAAAACGTCCACATCCTGCGCGAGAATCGCTGCCGCAGGCACTTCCAGCGCGCCGAGGTCCTGGCAGACCCGCTGTGCCGCGCCGGGCCGTGAGTCCGCCACGATGAGCGCTGCGCCTTCTGCCGCAAGCAGCCGGCAGAGCGGATAGCCGACGCCGCCCAGGCCTTGGACGGCTACCTTGAGCCCCTCGAGGCTCGCGCGGCCGAGACGGAACCGCACGGCAGCCTTCAGGCCGAGAAAGACGCCCAGCGCGGTCTTGGGTCCCGGGTCGCCGCCGACGGACATGGCGCTATCCGTGAGGCGCCCGGAATCGCGGGCGAGCCCGCTCACGAAGCGCGTCGCGCGGGCCACGTGCTCCATGTCTGTCGTCGTCGTTCCCACGTCCTCCGCCGTGATATAGCGGCCGCCGAGGGAATCGACGAGCCGTCCGAAGGCTTCCATCCGCTGCGATGTCTTTTCCCGCGCATCGCCGATGACCACGGCCTTGCCGCCGCCGAAAGGCAGGTCCGCCATGGCGTTCTTGTAGCTCATGCCGCGGGAAAGCCGCAGCGCGTCCGCGACCGCGTCAGAGAGAGCTGCATAGGGCCACATCCGGCAACCACCAGCTGCAGGTCCCAAGGTCGTGGAATGGATGGCAATGATGGCGCGCAGGCCCGAAGCCGCGTCGCAGCCGAACGTCACCTGCTCGTGGGAGTCGAAATCCTGCATCTGAAAGAGGTCCATCGCTCCTGCTCTGCCAACCCGGGGACGCCCACCATACCCGCCGGTCCGTGCACGGCGCGTGACAAAGGTTGCCCTTTGGCGCGCCCCGGTGAATCATTCATTGCACCATAGGCTTCATGGGCGAGATGAGCGATGCAGGCAGACCTCGACCGCGGCGATGCGAGGATCCTCGACCTGATCCAGCAGCATGGCGATCTCTCCGCCGCGGAGATCGCCGAGCGGCTGGGCATGACGGCCTCGACGTGCTGGCGGCGGGTGAGCCGGCTCGAGGAACTGGGCGTGATCCGCAAACGGGTGGCATTGCTCGACCGGGAAAAGATGGGTCTCAACGTGCTCGTCTTCTCACACGTGAAGCTGGCCGGCCACGGGCGCGATGCACTGCTGAAGTTCGAGCAGGCCGTGCGCCAGCATCCGGAGATCCTCGAGTGCTACACACTGATGGGCGAGACCGATTTTCTGCTGCGCATCGTCTGCCGCGACATCAAGGCATACGAGGCGTTCTTCCTCGACCATCTGTCGCGCTTCCCTGGCGTGCAGGCCGTCCACTCCTCCATCGCGCTCTCGGTCATCAAGGAGACGACGGCCTTACCGCTCAGTGCGACGCAGCAGACATGAGCACGATGAGGCAGCGGCTTTCCGCGAGTCCGGGTACTGCGAGGGTGTGCGAATCGGACACCTGCCAGCGCTGTGGCAACGCGTCGAGCTCGCTCTGCGGCCACTTGCCTTTCATGGCGAGCACGTACGTCTCGCTGCCGCAAAGCGGCGCCACCGCGTCGACCAGCTCCGGCAGAGGAGCGAACGCGCGCGCCAATACCGTGTCGAACGGCCGTTCGGGACACAGCGCTTCCACGCGCGCCTGCAGCGGTTCCACATTCATCAGTCCGAGGGTCCGCACCGCGTGTGAGACGAAGCGGATCTTCTTGCCATTGGAGTCGATGAGAGTGAAGCGGCGCTCCGGGTTCACCAGCGCGAGGGGCAATCCGGGGAATCCCGCGCCGGTGCCGACATCGGCGATGGCAGTGCCGTGCAGGTAGCGGTGCACGGCGAGACTGTCGAGCACATGATGAGTGACCATGCCCTCGAGGTCTTCGATGCCGGTGAGGTTGAACTGGCGGTTCCAGTGCGCCAGCTCCTCGAGAAGCTGGCGCATCCGGGCGGCATCGTGCTCCGTCAGCGCCACGCCCAGACCGGCGGCATCGTGTACGAGACGCTGCAGCATCGCGCCATCATATTCCCATCGCCATGAGACTGCTGCTGGTAGAAGACGACGCGATGATAGGCGAGGCGATCCGCACCGGCCTCAGGCGCGAGGGCTTCACCGTGGACTGGGTGCACGATGGAGAGTCCGCCTCGCAGGTACTGCGGACGGAAGCGTTCGACCTGCTGCTGCTCGATCTCGGCCTGCCGCGCAAGGGAGGCCTGGAGGTCCTGACGGCGGCTCGCGCGCGCGGCGATGAGCTGCCCGTCCTCATCATCACGGCCCGCGATGCGGTATCCGACCGGGTGCAGGGGCTTGATGCCGGCGCGGATGACTATCTCGTCAAGCCCTTCGATCTCGACGAGCTGGCAGCGCGCATTCGTGCTCTGCTGCGCCGCAAGGCCGGGCGGACCGCGCCGGCGATCGAGCATCTGGGCGTGACCCTCAATCCCGCCACCCACAGCGTGACGCGCGGCGGCCGCGAGATCGCGCTCTCGCCCAAGGAGTTCGCGCTCCTGCAGCTGCTGATGGAGCGGCCGGGGACGATCCTCTCGCGCACGCGGATCGAAGAACGCCTCTATGGATGGGGCGAAGAGATCGAGAGCAACGCCGTCGAGGTACACGTCCACGGGCTGCGCCGCAAGCTCGGCGCGGACTACATTCTCAACGTTCGCGGCGTCGGCTACCGGGTGCGCCCGGCATGAGATGGAGCGGACTGCGGACAAGCCTGCGCACGAGCCTGCTGGTGTGGCTGCTCGGCGGCGTGCTGCTCGTCGGCGTGGGCGGAGGCCTGATCGTCTACCGCAATGCCCTCGCGGAAGCGGACGCGTTCTTCGACTATCACCTCAAGGAGACCGCGCTCATCCTGCGCGATCAGCCGGTCGAATATCTGGGACCGCCGGCAATCCCCTCCAACAACCCGGCATATGACTTCGTCGTGCAGGTGTGGACACTGGACGGAGAGCTCGTCTACGAGTCGCGGCCGCATGCATCCCTTCCCAACTTCGCAACGATCGGGTTTGCCAGTGTCAGCACCAGCAGCGGCCAATGGCGGGTGTACGGCACGGAGTCCCTGACCAAGGTCGTGCAGGTCGCGCAGCCGATGAGCGTGCGGCGACAGCAGGCCGCCCAGCTCGCCGTGCGCACCCTCACGCCTTTCGCGCTCCTCATGCCCCTGTTGGGTCTGATCGTGTGGCTGGCAGTCGGTCGCGCCATGCAACCGTTACAACGGCTGGCGAAGGCGGTGAAAGCTCGCCGGGTGAATGCGCTCGAGCCGCTCTCGGACGACAGGCTCCCGGAGGAAGTGCGGCCGGTCGTGGGCTCTCTCAACGACCTGTTGGGGCGCCTCGCCGCGGCGCTCGAGCGGGAGCGGGCTTTCATGGCGGATGCGGCGCACGAGCTACGCACGCCGCTCACCGCGCTGCACCTGCAGCTTGGAGCGCTGGCGCGCGCCGGCACCGAGCCGGAGCGGGCGGAAGCCATGGGAAAGCTGTCGGAAGGGGTGCAAAGGGCGATCAGGCTGGTGGAGCAGATGCTCGCGCTCGCGCGACAGGAGCCGCGTGCGGAGCCAGTGCATACGCGTTTCGCCCTCGATGAGCTGGCTCGTGAAGTCGTGGCGGAGCTGGTGCCGCTTGCGGATGCGCGGCAGATCGACCTGGGAATGTCGGAGGCGCAGACCGTGTTCGTACGAGGGGAACGGGATGCGGTGGCGACGCTGGTCAGGAACCTCGTGGATAACGCCGTGCGCTATACGCCGCCCGGAGGACGGGTAGATGTAGCGGTGGAACGATCGACGGCCCCGCCGGCCCGCGGCCTGGTCAGAGTCATGGACAACGGCCCCGGGATTGCGCAGGAAGAGCGGGCGCGGGTGTTCGACCGGTTCTATCGCAAGCCGGGAACCCGCCTGCCGGGGAGCGGGCTCGGCCTGGCCATCGTCAAGGCGATCGCCGAGGCACACGGCGCGTCGGTGGTGTTGGATTCGGGGCCCGCCGGAGCGGGGCTCGCCGTCACGGTATCTTTCCCGGCCGAGAGCTGAGGGAGGCCATCACTTCGCCAACGTCTCGAGAAACTGGGCCGCGGTCTCGAGGTAGGCCTCGCGATCGGCGGGGCTGGTGAAGTCGTTGCCGGCATCGGTGGCGCTGAGATACCAGGCCTGATTGCCCTCCGAGCGCAGACGCCAGACCAGCTGTTGGGAGTCGGCGGCGCGCGAGCCCGGGGCGTCCAGCCCCTGGACGATGAGCACGGGGCGGCGGATCAGGGCGACATTGTCGAGCGGGGAGATGCGGTCCAGGAAAGCGCGCATGTCGGTGTCCTGGACGTCGCCGAACTCGGCAACGCGTTGGGCGCGCTCCGCGGCGGGTGCGTGGCCGACGTAGTCGACCAGACTGGAGATGCCGGCGACGTCGACGGCGCCCCGCAGGTGATCGCCGTAGGTCGCGAGTGAGGCCAGTGCGAGAAAGCCGCCGTACGACTGGCCCATGACCGCGACCCGATGGGCGTCGAGTCCGGGCTGCAGGCCGACCCAGACGAGCAGCGCGCCAACATCGCGCACCGCATCGTCGCGCAGCTTACCGCCTTCCAACGCGCGGAATGCCTTGCCATAGCCCGATGAGCCGCGCACGTCGGGAGCGATCACGGCGTAGCCGAGATCGTTGACGACGAATTGAATGAACGGATCCCAGCCGGGACGAGCCTGCGAATGCAGCTCCCGGCCGCCGGGGAGCACGATCAGGACCGGGCACGGAGAGCTCCCGCGTGGCAGATATACATATGCGGAGAGCGTCCGCCGGCCCAAGCCGAGCCGGTCCCAGGTTGGATAATGAATGAGCTGCGCCGCGGCGAGGCTGGACGGGTCGACCGGGCCGATCTCGCTGTGTGTCCAGCGCTGCACGGTGCCTTGGGTCACATCGTAAACATAGACGTCGCTGGGCGACCGGGCCGATTCGTAGGAGAAAGCGAGCTTCTGGCCGGCATCATCGAAGCCGAGGCTCTCGATGCGTCCGTCCTGCAGTCCGGGCGGTTTGAACTCCAGATTCCGCAGCGAATCGAGAACGGTAAGCCGGCTCTGGCCATCGACGTTCACCACATACGCAACGTAGTGACCGCCCGTGCCGACCGCAAACGCCTCCACATCCCAGGGAACGTCGGCCGAAACTCGCCGGGTCGCATGGGTGATGGGATTGTAATAGAGAAGCTGCTCGAAGTCGCTCTGAGCGTCGGAGATCAGGTAGAAACCAACACCATCCGGCGCAAAGCTCGCGGCGGTGATACGGGACTCGGGTACTGCCACCGGCGTGAGAGCGCCCGTTGCCGCATCGGCGACGAAGAGCGCACTCTTCTGCGGGGATCCCGTATTCAACAACAGCAGCTTGCTGTCATCCTGTGACCAATCGACCGGACGCCAGCTGCCCGTGGAGCCGGCGACCACCAGCTGTGGAGGCGTTCCCGTGGAGATGTTGACGACATAAATGTCCTCGTTCACGCCGGTGCGATCGGTTCCGTAGAAAGCGACACGCTTCCCATCGTGGGACCACACCGGGCTGCCGTGCACATAATTGCCTTGCGTGAGCTGGCGGGCCGGCCCGGGACCCGGGTAATCGAAGAGCTGGGTATGGCCGTCGCTCTGCCTCACGAACACGAAGCCGGCACCACTGTGCGGCGCGCGCGCCTCGGTCACCGGCCCGTCGCCGAAAGTCAGCTGCTCCCGCATGCCGAGCGGAGATGCGATGCGATGTACCTGGCTGTCGGCCCCAAATCGCGTGGCGACGAGCATGCTGCCGTCGGGCAGCCAGTCGAGGAAGGTGGCTTGCCGCCATTCCTCGTAGCTCTGGACTCGCGAGGCGATGCTGGCATCGAGCGGCGGAATGCCGTCAAAGACCAAGGTCCCGTCGATGCGGTGGGTAGGGACGGTAAAGGGCTGCGCTAGAGCCGGAAGCCCGGAAGCGAGCAGAAATGCGGCCATCACCGGGACGGCGGCCGCCCGGCGCGAGAAGAGGAATTGGATCATGTCCTCAAGCTTGCCTGAAATTCGTGACTCATAGCAGTGCGGCAGTGCTCACCTGCTACCCTATCCGGCATGCCAGATTGGGCCGGTATGCCAGATCGCTCCGCAGCGCCTACGCCGCGACTCTTGCGTCATCCGGATGGGATCACTGCCGTCGATACGGAGTACGTTCATCCCGGACATGCTGCGGCGCATATCGTTCAACACGGCGGGCGCGCGGCGTTCGTCGACGTCGGCACGAACGACTCGGTGCCTTATCTGCTCGCAGCACTGGAAGCGCTCGGCATCGCGCGGGCATCGGTCGACTTCCTGCTGCTGACTCACGTCCATCTGGATCATGCCGGTGGCGCCGGACGGCTGATGCGGGAGTTGCCGCATGCGACCGCCATTCTGCATCCGCGTGGGGCACCGCACATGATCGATCCGGCGAAGCTCATCGCGGGATCGCAGGCGGTGTATGGCAAAGAGCGCTTCCGACGGCTGTATGGCGACATCGTGCCCATTCCGGCGGAGCGGGTGCGGGTGACCCGGGACGGAGACACGCTGAGCCTGGCAGGGCGGGAGCTCGAGATCCTGCACACGCCCGGCCACGCGCTGCATCATCAGGTGTTCGTCGATCGGGAGCACGCCTGTATCTTCACCGGTGACACCTTCGGTCTCTCCTATCGGGAGCTCGACTCCCCGCGGGGCGCGTTCATCATCCCAACGACGACGCCGACGCAGTTCGACCCGGAGCAGCTGATCGCCTCCATCGATCGGATGCTCTCGTATTCGCCCGAGGCGATGTATCTCATGCACTTCAGCCGGGTAACGGACGTGCCGCGGCTGGGAGCGTCGCTGAAGGGGCAGGTCCGGGAGCTGACCCGCATTGCCGAGCAAAGCGCCGCGGCACCGGATCGCGCCGCGGCGATTCGGGCGGGCATGGGCGGGTTGTGGCGGGAGCTGGCGCTACGCCACGGTTGCCCGCTGCCGCCGGAGCGCGTCCTGGCGCTGCTCGAGGGGGACCTGCAGCTCAATACCCAGGGACTCATCGCCTGGCTGGACAGGCGCCGCGGCTGAGCTTGCCCCTTAAGCATCATTTAAGACTCCGCACCTATTCTCCGCGCCGTAGTCCAGACATTTCCGTGGAGTGAGTCATGACAGTGAGGAACGCAGTTCGCAATCCATTGGTTGCGGGCGTGCTGGGCGTGGTGCTGGGCGCTGCGCCGCTGGCCGCCCTTTACACCGTTGCCGCGCCGGCGACGGCGCATGCGCAGGGATCCCCCCCGCCCGCGGCGGTGACTTCAGCCAAGCCGCGGAGCGGCGTGGCCGTGATGCTGCCCGACTTCACCACTCTGGTGAAGAGGTACGGGCCGGCAGTCGTCAACATCCGCGTCATCGAAAAAGCGCAGGACGAAGGTAGCGATAATCCTTTCGGACCCAACAGCCCGTTCGCGCCGTTCTTCCGCGGCATGCCGTTCCAGGCTCCGCCGCAGGAGCAGCCCATTCGCGGCGAGGGCTCGGGCTTCATCATCCGGCCCGACGGCCTGATCCTCACCAATGCGCATGTGGTCGAGGGCGCCACCCGGGTCACGGTGCAGCTGACCGACCGGCGCGAGTACACCGCCAAGGTGATCGGGGTGGATAAGGTCTCCGATGTCGCGGTGATCAAGATTTCCGCCGACAACCTGCCGACCGTCAACCTGGGCAATTCCAACTCCCTGGAGGTGGGGCAGTGGGTGCTTGC
>Ga0134126_10001434_pt1 | contig 30289 bp, 27 predicted proteins | sample KB31752_FD_96881 | JGI IMG/M metagenome (GOLD analysis project Ga0134126, IMG submission 96881) | Terrestrial soil microbial communities with excess Nitrogen fertilizer from Kellogg Biological Station, Michigan, USA - KB3-175-2 | ecosystem: Environmental > Terrestrial > Soil > Unclassified ... | reverse complement strand
CCCGACATGTCGCCGATGCCGACGGTGGTGAAGTCGTCGGCGTCCACGTCCACGCCCAGGGTCTGGAAGTGGAACCGCACCGACTCCCAGGCGCCGCGGGCGGTGATGCCCATCTTCTTGTGGTCGTAGCCCTCCGAGCCACCCGAGGCGAACGCGTCACCGAGCCAGAATCCGCGGCTCAGCGCGATCTCGTTGGCGGTATCCGAGAACGTCGCGGTGCCCTTGTCCGCCGCGACCACCAGGTACGGGTCGTCCCGGTCGTGCCGGACCACCGAGGCGGGCGGCACGACCCGGCCCGACTCCAGGTTGTCGGTCACGTCCAGCATCGCGCTGATGAACATGCGGTAGCAGGTCAGCACCTCGCCCTGGTAGGCGTCGCGGTCGGACGGGTCGGGCAGCTGCTTGCACACGAAGCCGCCCTTGGCCCCCGACGGCACGATGACCGAGTTCTTGACCTCCTGGGCCTTGGCCAGGCCCAGGATCTCGGTCCTGAAGTCCTCCCGGCGGTCCGACCAGCGCAGCCCGCCCCTGGCCACGTCGGCGAACCGGAGGTGGACGCCCTCGAACCGGGGCGAGTACACGAACATCTCGAACTTGGGCCGGGGCGCGGGCAGGTCGGGCACCTGCGCGGCGTCCAGCTTGAAGACCAGGTACGGCATATCGCCGAAGGCCCCCGCGAAGTAGTTGGTCCGCAGGGTGGCCGTGATCAGGCCCCAGTAGGTGCGCAGGATCCGATCCTCGTCCAGGCTGGCCACCTCGTCCAGCTCGCCCCGGATCTCCTCGGCGATGGCCTCGCTGCGCTCCTGCCCGCCACCCTGACGCTCCGGGTCGAACCGGGACTCGAACAGCCGCACCAGCAGCCGGGTGACGGTGGGGTTGGAGCGCAGCACGCGCTCGATGTAGTCCTGGCTGAAGGCCGTGCCCGCCTGGCGCAGGTACTTGGCGTAGGCCCGCAGCACGGCCGCCTGCCGCCAGGTCAGGTTGGCGTCCAGGACCAGGGCATTGAACCCGTCGTCCTCCACCACCCCGTGCCACAGGGCCGCCAGCGCGCCCTCCACCAGCTCGCTGACGTGCTCCACCGATTTCGGGTCGGTCCCGGCCGAGCTGCGCCGTAGCCCGAAGTCATAGATCCAGAACGGCTCGCGGCCGGGAAACTCGTACGGGTGCTCGTCGACCACGTCCACGCCCATGTGCTGCAGGCGCGGCAGCACGTCGGTGAGCGTGATCGGGCTGCCGGTGCGATAGATCGTCAGCCGCCAGACCCGCTTGGCCACGCTGTCGGCGGCGACCGCGCCGTCGGCGGAGTCGATGGGCACCCCGCCGATGTAGTCCTTGGACTCCCACAGCTCGAACGCGACGTTGTCGCCCGACTCCCGCAGTTCCAGGATCTTGGCCAGGTCGGTGGCCGCGGCCGCGGCGGGCACGTCGCTCTTGTAGTTCTGGGGGATCGTGTCCGTGCTCCCGGCCAGGGCCAGCACGGCCCGGCCGGTCTCCTCGCCGCAGGCCTGCGGCGCCTCGTTGGCCAGGTCGTCGTCCCACGACCGGGCCGCGGCCGCCACGGCCCGCTCCAGCGCCGCGGTGTCCAGGTCGGGCAGCATCTGGCCGCGGTTGGCCCGGACCACGATGTGCAGCCGGGCCACCGGCGACTCGCCGATCAGCACGCTGTAGTCCACACCGGTGCAGTTCAGGCCGCGCTGGAGTATCTCCTGGATGCGCAGCCTGACCTGCGTCGTGTACCGGTCCCTGGGCAGGTACACCAGGCAGGAGATGTAGCGGCCGTAGCTGTCACGGCGCAGGAACAGCCGGGTCTGCCGCCGCTCGCGCAGCCGCAACACGCCCGAGGCCACCTCGGTGAGCTCGGGCACCGAGGCCATGAACAGTTCCTCGCGCGGATAGAACTCCAGCACCTCGGCCGCGTAGTTGCCGTCGAAGCTGTCGGCGGCCAGGCCCAGCCGGGACAGCACCTCGGCCAGCTTGCGCCGGACCACCGGGATGCTGGTGATGCTCTCGGAGAAGGCCACGTGGGTGTACAGGCCCAGGAACCGGTGCTCCCCGGTGACCTGGCCCTGCTCGTCGATCCGCTTGATGGCCACGTAGTCCAGGTAGCTGGGCCGGTGCACGGTGGACCGCGAGTTGGCCTTGGTCACGATCAGCCGGTGCGGGTCCAGGGCCTGGGCGCTGGACTCGGGCGGCAGGGCCGCGAACGCGCTGGGATCGGGCGTGTCGTGACGCAGGATGCCCAGGCCGGTGCCGGGCACCGCGCGGACCATGGTCTCCTCCGCGCCCGGCACCAGGTCGTACTCCCGGTAGCCCAGGAACGTGAACCGGCCGTCGGCCAGCCACCGCAGCAGCGCCCCGACCTCCTGGTCGGCCTCGGCGTCGTCGCCCGAGCCCGCCGCGCTCGCGGGCTGGTCCAGCAGCCCCTCGGCCAGGTAGACCGCCTTGGTGCGCATCCGGCTGCCGTCCTCGACCGCGACCCGGACGTCGGACAGCACCCGCTGCAGGTCATCGGCCAGGGTCTTGCCCGCGCCCTCGACCAGCTTGCCGATCTCGACGTGCGTCCACGACTCGGCCAGCTCGTCGTGCGTGGGCTCGTCGCCATTGACCAGCCCCGCGACCTCGCGCATGACCCCGGTGACATCGCGGCGGATGCGCAGCTGGGGGTGGACGACCAGGCGGGCCGAAAGGCCGTGCCGGGCCAGCTCCATGGTGATCGAGTCGACCAGGAACGGCATGTCGTCAGTGACGATGTCGATCACGTCCGAGGTCGGGTCGAACGCGGCCGGGCCGCCGGCCCGGACCCGGACGATGGCCCGGCCCTGTGGCCGCATCACCGCCAGCTCGGCCTGCTCCCTGGCCACCGCCGCGAGCCGCTGCGGCCCGGCCGCGACCAGGTCGTCGTCGGCGACGTGGCGATAGTAGGCCCGCACGTACACCTGAACGTCGCCGACGCCGGGCAGGGCCCCGAGGGCCTCGCTCGCCTCGGCCAGCAGCTTCTCCCTGGCCCCGCCAGTGCTCTCCGACATGCCTTTCACTCCTTCAGTCGCGGCGCCGTTGCCGCTCTTACAGCCAGTCCCGCAGTTCCCAAAGCAGCGGGTAGTACCTCATCGGAACACGCCTGTGCAGATATGGTGCGCCCGTTGAGCCGCCAGTCCCAGACTTCGTGCCGATCTGCCTCTCCACCATCTGCACGTGCCGGGCCCGCCACAGGCCGGCCAGCTCGTCGTGGGTCAGCAGGTCCTCGGCCAGCTGCCACTCCTCGTCGTGGCCGTCGCGGTCGCGGGCGACGATCACCAGCGAGGCCAGGATCTCCTGGTCGGTGGCCACCGGCAGGCCGCGCGAGGCCAGCAGCTCAACGAAGGCGTCCCACAGCGACGGCTCGGCCAGCCGGCGGTCCAGCCGGGCCCGCTCGGCCTCGGTCAGCGACCGGAACCGGGCCAGGAAGCCCGGGTCCTTGGCCCCGGACAGGAACTCCAGCTCGCGGAACTGGACCGACTGGAACCCGCTGGCCGGGGCCAGCGCGGCCCGGAACTCCAGGAAGTCCTGCGGCGTCATGGTCTCCAGCACGTCGATCTGGTTGACCAGCAGCCGCTCGATGACATGGGCCCGCCGCAGCAGCTGCCGCGCCCGCCACAGCTCGTGCTTGGCCATCAGGTTTCGAACGGCGGTCAGCTCGTGCAGGAGCTGCTGGAACCACAGCTCGTAGGCCTGGTGGGTGGTGATGAACAGCAGCTCGTCGTGAGCCGGCGGAACCACCTGGGGGATCTGCTGAGCCAGCAGCTCGGGCAGCCTCAGGTAGCTGCCGTAGGTGAGCAGGCCGCCTTCCTCGCCGAAGCTTCGGCCGGTGCTCACGCTGCCGGGCATAGTCAGGCTCCCCCCGCGACGAAGAACTTCAGCACCTCGGGGTTGGCCAGCGCCTGCGGGTCGGCCGCCTCGCTCACCGGCGTGCCGAGCAGGATCTTCCGCACCGGAACCTCGAGTTTCTTGCCCGACAGCGTGCGCGGGATACCGGGCACGCGGCGGATCTCGTTCGGCACGTGCCGCGGCGACAGCTCGGCGCGCAGCGCGGCCTTGATCCGGCCCGCCAGCTCGCCGTCGAGCTCCTGGCCGTCCGCCGGGACCACGAACAAGATGAGCTCGCCCTCCTGGCCCAGCCGCCCCGTATCGACGACCAGGCAGTCGGCGACTTCGTCGAAGCGCTCTACGACCCGGTAGAACTCGCTCGTGCCCATGCGCACGCCGCCCCGGTTCAGCGTCGCGTCGGACCGGCCGTAGATCACGCATCCCGCTTGTCCGCCCTGGCCGTCGGGCAGGATCATGATCCAGTCGCCGTGCCGCCAGACCCCCGGATACTCGGCGAAGTAGCTGGCCCGGTAGCGCTCGCCGCCGGGGTCGTTCCAGAAGCCGACCGGCATGGACGGCATCGGCCGGGTCAGCACCAGCTCACCGACCTCGCCGATGAGCGGCTGGCCGGCCTCGTCGTAGGCCTCGACCCTGGCCCCCAGGCAGGACCCGGAGATCACCCCGGCCCGGACCGGCAGCAGCGGGCATGGCCCGACGAAGCCGGTGCACACGTCGGTGCCGCCGGAGTAGGAGCCGAGGATGAACGCCGGCGCGGCCGACCCGCTGGCCACGTTCTCGTATACCCAGCGGAAGCCCTCGGGGGGCAGCGGCGACCCGGTCGAACCGACGCCGCGCAGCCGCGACAGGTCATGCTCCGCGCCCGGCCGCAGCTGCTCTTTCATGCAGGCCAGCAAGTACGGGGCCCCGGTCCCGGCGTAGGTGACCCCGGTGCTGGCGGCCAGCCCCCACAGCACGCCGGTGCTGGGGTACACGGCGCTGCCGTCGTACAGCACGATCGCGGTCCCGGCCAGCAGCCCTCCGGCCAGGTAGTTCCACATCATCCAGCCGGTGGTGGTGTACCAGAAGAACACGTCGCGCTCGCCCAGGTCCTGGTGCAGACACAGCGCCTTGAGGTGCTCCAGGACGATGCCGCCGTGGCCGTGCACGATCGGCTTGGGCAGCCCGGTCGTGCCCGAGGAGTACAGCACCCACAGCGGATGATCGAACGGCACCTCCTCGAACGCCAGCGGGCCCGACTGCGCGCCGCCCAGCTCGGTCAGCTCGGCCCAGCCCAGCTCCCGAGCACCGCCGGCCTCGGGCCGCCCGGTGCCCACGTAGTCCACCGTGACCAGGGCCTCCAGGCCCGGCAGCGCGGCCGCGATGGCGCCGACCTCGGTCCGGCGGTCGAACCGGCGGCCGCCGTAGGCGTAGCCGTCCACCGCGATCAGGACCCTCGGCGCGATCTGCGCGAACCGGTCAATCACGCTGGTGGCGCCGAAATCGGGCGAGCAGGCCGTCCAGATGGCTCCCAGGCTGGCCGTGGCCAGCAGCGCGACCAGCGCCTCCGGGCAGTTGGGCAGGTAGGCGGCGACCCGGTCGCCGCGCCCGACCCCGAGCGCGGCCAGGCCCGCCCGTACCCTGGCCACCTGCTGGGCCAGCTCGCCGTAGCTGATCCGGCCCGCCCGGCCCGCCTCGGACTCGTAGATGACCGCGGTCCGCTCGGGGGCGGAGTAGGCGTAGCGCAGCGCGTTACGGGCGTAGTTCAGGGTGGTGCCCTCGAACCAGGACACCTCGGGCATCTGGCCGCCGGTCAGCCACGGGCCGTCCCCGAGCTCGCCCAGCACGCCGAAGTAGTCCCAGATCGAGGCCCAGAACGGGCCCGGCTCGGCCACCGACCACTGCCAGAGCTGCTGGTAGCCCTCGGTCAGCACGTTCCGCTCGGCCGCCAGCCAGCGCGCGTAATGGGTGATCCTGGCCCGGTCGATGGTGTCCGCGTCAGGGGTCCAGAGGATGTCGCCGTAGTCGCGGCCGGCGAGCGGTCCGGTGTCGGTCGGCATAGCGCTCAGCATCCGCCGTCCGGCTGGCGGTCGCAACGTGACGGCCGCGACACCAGGGTCGCGTGGGACACAGGCAAGGCCTGTGAATTGCGCATCATCGCGCCGCCCGCCCCACTCCTGCGCCACTCGTCGCCGTTGACTGGTCAGTTATATACCAAGGTGCCTGGTGGTCAGCCCGTGATCATCGGGTCGCGGCCGCACGGGTCAGCCGGTCCACCGCGGCCGCCACCCCGGCCGTGTCGGACAGGTCGGCCAGCACCAGGTCGGCGCCCGCCCCGGTCAGGTCGCTGGCCGTGGACCGGCCGCTGGCCACCGCGATGCACGGCACGCCCGCGATCCGGGCCGCCCCCACGTCCCGGCCCGAGTCGGCCAGGTACACCATCGCGTCCACCGGGACCCTGGTGTGGTACTTCTCCTCGGCCTGGGTGCGGCAGCTCAGCAGCTGCGAGCCCTTGGGGTAGGCGTCGGCGCCGAAGCCGCCGATATCCAGGTCGAACCAGTCCGACAGGCCGAAGGCGGCCAGCTTGAGGGCCGCGTTGGGCCGGATGGTGCCGGTCAGCACCGACTGGAGCACGCCGGGCAGGGCCGCGGTGGCCCGCACCGCGTCCGCCGCGCCCGGCAGCAGCCGGCCCTGCTGGGTCAGCAGCTCGCGGCGGGCGCCGAACGCCTCGGCCAGCTCCCAGCTGTACTTGGCCAGCAGCTCCTGGCCCGCCTGCGCGGTGCCCGCCCCGTCCTTCGGGCCCGAGGGCACGTCGTTAAGCGCCAGTGACTCGAAGAAGATCTCCGAGTCGCTCCGGCCGGCCAGCTGCGGCAGCGCCACCAGGGGCCGCCCGGTGACCCGGCGGAAGGCCTCGGCGTAGGCCTCCCGCGAGACCCTGGCCACGTCCATCAGGGTCAGGTCAATGTTCCACAAGACCAGGCGGTTAGTGATTGGGCCCACCTATATCTCTAGGGCGGGAGTCCTGCCCCCGTCGGCCAGCATTTACGTCACCCTGGAGCGTACCGGGAAGATAGCGAAATGATGGGCCGATGAGAGCGCCTCTGATACCGGGAACCAGGATGACCTCCGAAACGGAGAATCAGACCACAAGGCCGCGGGTCCGGCTGTTCGGCCTCAGCTTCCTGATGCTGTTCACGGAGCTGGCCCTGATCCGCTGGACCGGCGCGAACATCGTCTACCTGTCTTATTTCTCCAACTTCGTCCTGCTGGGCAGCTTCCTCGGGATCGGGCTGGGTTTCCTGCGGACCAGGTCGCGCTGGAACCTGTTCGGCTGGGCCCCGGTGGCGCTGGCCTTGCTGGTGCTGTTCGTGCTGGTGTTCCCGGTCCAGGTCAACCGGGGAGGCGGGCAATTGCTGTTCTTCACCTCGGTCAAGACCAGCGGGCCGCCGGTCTGGCTCAGCCTGCCGGTGATCTTCCTAGTCGTCGCGCTGGTCATGATGACCATCGCCGAGGGCGTGGCTCGCACCTTCGCCCTGTTCCCGCCGCTGGAGGCCTATCGGCTGGACATCCTGGGCAGCCTGACCGGCATCGCGGCGTTCTCGCTGCTGTCGTTCGTGGACGCGCAGCCGTGGGCCTGGGGCCTGATCACCACCGCCGTGCTGGCGCTGATGTACGGCAAGCGCATCGGGATAATCCAGGTCGTGGCCCTGCTCGGTGTGCTGGGCATGCTGGCCGCCGAGTCAGCCAGCGCGACCGATTTGTGGTCGCCCTACTACCGGCTGACGGTGCTGCACCACGGAACCAACTATTAGATCGACGCAAACGGAGTCCCCCATCAGGTCATCCAGCCCGAGCGATTCCGGCGGGCGTTCTACTTCTATCCCTATCAGCAGGCCCGCGGTAACTCGCTGCGTAACGTGCTGATCATCGGTGCCGGGACCGGCAACGACGTCGCGACCGCGCTTGCCGAGGGCGCCCGGCACGTGGACGCGGTGGAGATCGACCCCGAACTGCACCGACTCGGCCAGCACCTCAACTCCGACCACCCCTACCAGAACCCCCGGGTCACGGCCTATGTCACCGACGGCCGGGCGTTCCTCCAGCACACCAAGTCGCGTTACGACCTGATCCTGTTCGCGCTGCCAGACTCGCTGACCCTGGTGGCGGGCCAGTCCTCTCTGCGGCTGGAGAGCTACCTGTTCACCCTCCAGGCCGTGCAGGCCGCGAAGTCCCATCTCAACCCGTCCGACGGGGTCTTCGCCATGTACAACTACTACCGGACGCAGTGGCTGCGCGACCGCCTCGCGAACACGCTGCTGGCGGCCTACGGCCACGCACCGTGCCTGGAGTCCTACTCCACGCTGTCGATGCTGACCATCAGCCCCCGGCGCTCGGCTCTGAGCTGTGCCGCCTGGCAGCGCCCGGCCTCGGTGGTGCCGCCGGCCACCGACGACCACCCGTTCGTCTACCTGGACGGCAACTCGATCCCCGGCTACTACCTGCTGACGCTGGGGCTGATCCTGCTCGCGTCGGTGCTGTCGGTCCGGGCCCTGTCCGGGCCGCTGCGCCGAATGAGCGGCTACGTCGATCTGTTCTTCATGGGCGCGGCGTTCCTGCTGCTTGAGACCAAGAGCCTGGTCCAGTTCGCGCTGCTGTTCGGCACCACCTGGTTCGTCAACGCCCTGGTCTTCGCCGGGGTGCTGGTGGCCGTGCTGGCCGCGGTCGAGGTCTCCCGCCGGGTGGTGATCAAGCAGCCGGCCTGGCTGTACCTGGCCCTGGTGGCCGCGCTGGCGGCGGCCTGGTCGGTACCGTCGGACACCCTGCTCGGCCTGCCGGCCGCGGCCCGGTTCTCCGCCGCCACCGCGCTCGCGTTCACCCCGATCTTTCTGGCCAACGTAGTCTTCGCCCAGCGGTTCCGGGAGGCCGGCGACTCGGCGGTGGCGTTCGGCGCCAACCTGCTGGGCGCGATCATGGGCGGCGTGCTGGAGTACACATCGCTGATCCTGGGCTACCGCTGGCTGCTGGTGCTGGTCGCCGGCCTGTACGGACTGGCGTTCAGCATCAGCACGATACGCGGGCGCCGCGGTTACCGGCTCACCCCATATGCGGGTAGCGATAGTCCACCGGCGGCACAAGCAGCTCCTTGATCGTCCGGGCGTTGACCCAGCGGATCAGGTTGAAGATCGAGCCTGCCTTGTCGTTGGTCCCGCTGGCCCTGGCCCCGCCAAAGGGCTGCTGGCCGACCACCGCCCCGGTCGGCTTGTCGTTGATGTAGAAGTTCCCGGCCGAGAAGCGCAGCACCTCGCTGGCCCGGGCGATGGCCGCTCGGTCCTGGGCGATGATCGAACCGGTCAGCGCGTACGGCGCGATGTCGGCCGCCTGGGCCAGGACCTGCTCGTAGGCGCCGTCCTCGAAGACGTGCACGCCGAGGATCGGGCCGAAGTACTCGGTGGTGAAGATCTCGTCGGTGGGGTCGGCCGACTCCAGCACCGTGGGCTGGACGAAGTAGCCCGTGCTGTCGTCCGTCCGGCCGCCGGTCAGCACGCTCAGGCCCGGCCGGGTCCTGGCCCGCTCGATGGCGTCGGTGTGCTTGGCGAAGGCCCTGGCATCGATCACCGCGCCCATGAACAGCGACAGGTCGGTGCTGACATCACCCATGGTCAGCGCCTCGGCGCCGCCGATGAGGTCGTCGCGCATCCGGCTCCAGACGCTGCGCGGGATGTAGGCCCGCGAGGCCGCCGAGCACTTCTGGCCCTGGTACTCGAACGCGCCCCGGACCAGCGCGGTGGTGAGCACGGCCGGGTCGGCCGACGGGTGGGCGATCACGAAGTCCTTGCCGCCGGTCTCGCCGACCAGCCGCGGGTAGCCGCGGTAGCGGGCGATGTTCTCGCCCACCGTCCGCCACAGGTGCTGGAACGTCCCTGTCGAGCCGGTGAAGTGGATGCCGGCCAGGTCCGGGTGGGTCAGCGCGACCCTGGAGACCGCCTCGCCGGACCCGGTGACCAGGTTGATCACGCCCGGCGGCAGCCCGGCCGCCTCCAGCAGGCGCATCAGCTGGTGGGCGGCAAGCTGCTGGGTCGGCGACGGCTTCCAGACCACCACGTTGCCCAGGAGCGCCGGTGCGGTCGGCAGGTTGGCCGCGATCGAGGTGAAGTTGAACGGCGTGATGGCCAGCACGAAGCCTTCCAGCGGCCGGTACTCCAGCTGGTTCCAGCTGCCGGGCGGCGAGGATGGCTGCTCGGCCAGCAGCCGCCGGGCGTAGTACACGTTGTAGCGCCAGAAGTCGATCAGCTCGCAGGCCGCGTCGATCTCGGCCTGGAACGGCGACTTGGACTGGCCGAGCACCGTCGCCGCGTTCACCGTCTGCCGCCACGGGCCCGCCAGCAGGTCGGCCGCCTTGAGGAAGATGGCCGCCCGGTCGTCGAAGGACAGCTCCCGCCAGCCGGGGGCGGCCAGCCGCGCCGCCTCGATGGCCGCCGCGACGTCCTCGTCGGTGGCGTCGGCCAGCTGGCCGAGCACGTGCCGGTGGTTGTGCGGCTGGACCACGTCCACCCGCTCGCCGCCGCCCATGCGCTGCTGGCCGCCGATGGTCATGGTCAGCTCGGCGCGCTCGCCGGCCAGCTCCTTGATCTTGTGCTCCAGCGCCGTCCGCTCCTGGCTCCCCGGCGCGTACCCCTTGATCGGCTCGTTTGCTGGTACGGGGACATTGGTCACGGCATCCACTGCGGCATCGCTCCCTGCTTAACCCGACATCGGTGGCGGTATGTCTCATCGTCGCATGTAGGCCCGTGTGCCAACGCCGGGGTAGCGGGGTCTCATTCCGAGATGTGGCGCAGCTCCTGGGTGGCGTACCAAAGCAGCTCGTGGCCCTCGGCGCTGTCCACCGTGAACCGCGCGTCGTCGTCGCCCGCGTCGGCCGCCGCCAGCGCCGCCACCGCGGCCGTGATCTCCGCGATCGCAGCCGGGTCGTCGATGTGCCCCGACACCACGTGCCGGAGCAGGACCGGCTGCTTGACCTCCACCAGCGCGGGCTCGCCGAAGCCGGCGTTGCCCACCACCTGCTCGTCCGGCAGCTCGGCGGCCAGCACCACCCGGCGCCGGGGCGCGGCCGGATTGTCGTGCAGCAGCCGCAGCGAGGCACGGGCCGCGTGCAGCAGGGCGATATATTCCAGTTCTTCCAGATCGCCGCTTGAATACCATTCCCGCAGCCCGGGCGTCACGGCGAAGCCGTGCACCGGAGGCTGGCCGATCTCAGCCGTCTCGAGCAGCTCGGCCACCGTGGAAAGCGTGGCTGGAAAGTAGACGCGCATGATGTCCCCGCAGCGCAGAAGAGTCTATTCCTGAGTGTGCCAGGCCGCCGACCCAATTATCAGTCGATCCGGCTGACGTCGGCCGCTGTCTCGGCGGTCACTCTCTCGACGGTCACTGTCTCGACCGTGACCGCGTCGACCGCCGTCGGCGGGGAGGGCACCGGCTTACCGCGAGGGCCGACCGCGGCCAGGACCGCGGCCACCGCCGACTCCAGCGACTCGTGCTCCCAGATCCGGACCACCTGCCAGCCCGCCGCCAGCAGCGCCGCGTCGGCCGCCCGGTCCCGCTCGACGTTGCGGGCCAGCTTCGGGCCCCAGTACCAGGTGTTGGCGGCCGGCTTGGTGCCGTGCTCCGGGCACACGTGCCAGAAGCACCCGTCCACGAAGACCGCGACCCGGCGGGCGGTGAACGCGATGTCCGGCCGGACCCGCGCCCCCTCCAGGTCAAGGCGGTAGTCCTTGCGGTAACGCAGGCCCTGGCGGTGGAGTTCGCGCCGGAGCGCCATCTCGGGCTTGGTGTCGGTGCGCCGGTTGGCGCGCATGTTCGCCGAGCGCCCAGGGCTAGACGGATGTGGATAGTCAGCCACGGCAATCCAGGCTAGGCCAGCGGCACCCGGGCGGTCCCCGCTGTGCCCGAACCGTCACACGGAAATGCCGAGCAGCTCCCGGATCCGGGCCGTCGTGTCGGCCGCGTTCCTGTGGAGCACCCCGACCAGGCCGACCGCCTCGGCGGCCCGGATGTTCTCCTCGATGTCGTCGATGAACACGCACTCCCCCGGCGCCAGCTCGAGCAGCTCCGCCGCCAGCTGGAAGATCCCCGACTCCGGCTTGCGCATGCCGACCTCGGCCGAGATCACCACCGCGTCGAACAGCTCGGGGAACAGGTCCCGCGGATAGCCGCCGCCCCAGGAGTTGGACAGCAGCCCGGTGCGCAGCCCGGCCTGCCGGGCGGCCCGGATCAGGTCGTGCATGACGTGGTCGTACTCCGAGGCCGCGAACATCCGGGCCAGCAGCCCGTCCGGCAACACCGCCCCGCCGTCGATACGGACGAGCTGCTCGGCCAGCTGGCGCTCGAACTCGGCCTCGGTGCACTCGCCGCGCTCCAGGGCCAGGATCGGGCTGACCGCGTCGCCGCCGTCGTAGGCCAGGGCCACCCAGGCCCGCATCACGGTTCGGTAGCTGTCCCGGTCGATGCCGTCGGCCTCCAGCCAGGCGGTCACCGTCTCGATGATCGGGTTGGTCATGACACCGCCCCAGTCCGTGATCACCCCGCGAAAGGGCTGACCGGGCTGGGGCGTAGGGGAAGAACCATCCGTGACGTCCGTTTCTGACACGCCTCCGATGCTAAGCGACGCCCCCGACCCCACCCCGAGTGCCCAGGCCGGCCACTGACTCCTTATGGATGCGGAGTTACCTCCATCCCGCTGTAGGCAACTCCGCATGCATAGCCCCGGACCGCCAGCGAGGCCGGCGAGTGCGGTGCCGGCGGGGCGGGCGGGGCCGGCGGGGCGGATGGGGCAGCGGGGACTCGGCGCTTGAGCGGGACCCAGGCGGTCAGGCGGGGCGGGGGCCAGGGGGGAACCAGGCGGTCAGGCGGGGCGAGGGCCGGGGTGGAACCAGGCGGTCAGGCGGGGCGAGGGCCGGGGTGAACGCTGGCCGCGTAGGTGCCGGGGGTGACGCCAACGACGCGGCGGAACCATCGGGTCAGGTGGGCCTGGTCGGCGAAGCCGGCCAGGGTGGCCGCCTCGGCGGGCCGGTGGCCGCGGTCCAGCAGGAGCCGGGCCCTGGCCACCCGGTGCTGGGCCAGCCAGGCGTAGGGCGGCATGCCGACCTCGGCCCGGAACGACCGCAGGAGCTGGTAGCGCGACAGCCCGGCCTCGGCGGCCAGGTCGGCCAGCGCGGGCGGGCAGGTGAGCTGGTCGGCCAGGCGGGTCATGACCTGGCGGGCGACGCGGCTGGCGCCGGGCAGGCGGCCGACCGGGCCGTCGAGGTCGGGCGCGGGCGAGGCGTGCCGCCGGACCAGCTCCCCGAGCAGCCAGGACAGCCGGGACTCGGCCTCGAGCGGCTCGGGGTCCCGGCTCAGCCCGGCGTGCACCCGGCGCAGCCCCCAGGCCAGTTCGGGGTCCATGACGACCGGCTCGGGGAACCGCGGCCCGGCCAGGCTGCCGGTCAGCCCGTCGGCCAGCCCGTCGGCCAGCAGCTCCGGATCGGGATACATGACCCGGTACACGAAGTCGGGCCCCACGGCCGGGGCGCCGGTATGCGGCTCGCCGGGCTCCAGGATGACCACGCTGCCGGGCCCGGAGTAGTGCAGGCCGCCGCGGTAGCTGATCACCTCGAGGCCGTCGGTGCACGCGCCCAATGCAAAGGCCTCGTGCACGTGCGGCGCGAAGGACTGGACCACCCGCGCGTGCAGCAGGTCCAGGACGTGGCCCTGGCCCAGGCTGACCCGCCGCCACTCCGGCCGGGCTGGCTGCTGCGAGCTCACCCGTCCAGTCTGAGGCACATAGCCGCTCCTGGCAGAATCGCGGCATGGACCGTACAGCCGTGATCACCGGAGCCAGCAGCGGGATCGGAGCGGCCACCGCCGCGAAGCTAGCCGAGGCGGGGTACCGGGTGGTGCTGACCGCCCGGCGGACCGACCGGCTGGCCGAGGTGGCCGACCGGATCACCCGCGACGGCGGCCAGGCCGAGTACCACCAGCTCGACGTGACCGACCGGCCCGCCGTAGACGCCCTGGCCGCGTCGCTGGACCGCTGTGACGTGCTGGTCGCCAACGCCGGCGGGGCCCTCGGCGCCGAGACGGTGGCGGCGGGCAACCCGGAGGACTGGCGCGCGATGTACGAGGTCAACGTGCTGGGCACGCTGCACGTGACCCAGGCGCTGCTGCCCAAGCTGGTGGCCAGCGAGGCGGGCACGATCGTGGTGATGGGGTCCACCGCGGGCTTCGTGGCCTACGAAGGCGGCGGCGGGTACGTGGCGGCCAAGCACGGCGAGCACGCCATCGCCGGGACGCTGCGGCTGGAGCTGGCCGGGCAGCCGGTCCGGGTCATCGAGATCGCGCCGGGCATGGTGAAGACGGACGAGTTCGCGGTCAACCGCTACCGGGGCGACGCCGACGCCGCGGCCAAGGTCTACGCGGGCGTGGCCGAGCCGCTCACGGCGGAGGATGTGGCCGACGCGGTGGCCTGGACCGTGACCCGCCCCCAGCATTTCAACGTCGACCTGATGGTCATCCGCCCCTTGGCCCAGGCGGCCCAGCACAAGGTCCACCGCGAGCCCTGACCCGGCGGCCGGGCTGGCTGGTCGGGGAGGGCCGGGCTAGTCGGTCTGGGTGACCTTGCTGAGGCCGCGGGGGGTGTCGGGGTTGAGGCCCAGGGCGCGGGATAGTGCCTCGGTCAGCAGCTGGCCGGGGACGATCAGGCCCATGGGCGCCAGCCACTCCGGCAGGTGCGGCCCGGGCAGCGACCGCGAGGACACTGCGGCCAGCTCGGGGCCGCCGCCGATGGCGTAGGCGCTGGCCCCGGCCGAGGTGACCCGGCGGGCCAGCTCCACGGTCCCGGCCAGCGTGGGACCGGACTCGGCGGCCAGCACGATGGCCGGGGTGTCGGGGTCCACTACGGCGATCGGGCCGTGCAGCAGGTCGGCGTAGGACAGGCCCATGGCGTGCAGGTAGCACGCCTCCTTGAGCTTGAGGGCGAGCTCGAGCGCGGCCGAGTAGGCCAGGCCGCGGCCGGAGACGACGACGCCGGGCACGGTGGTCAGCTCGGTCACGATCTGCTCGAAGTCCGGCGGCTGGCTGAGCATGGCCTCGACGGCGTCGGGCACGTCGCGCAGCTCGCCGGGGTCGAGGTCGGCGCCCAGGCCCAGGGCCAGGATGGCCAGCGCGGCCAGCTGGGTGGTGAAGGTCTTGGTGGCGGGCACGGCCTGCTCGGTCCCGGCCTGGGTCACGAACGCGACCTCGGCCTCCTGCGCCAGCGGGGACCCGGCGCCGTTGGTGACGGCCAGGGTCCTGGCCCCGCAGTCCTTGGCCCAGGCCAGCGTCTCGACGATCTCCTCGGTGCGGCCGGACTGGGACATGGCCACGGCCAGCACGCCGGACAGGTCGACCCTGGCCCGATAGGTGGTGGCGATGGACGGCGAGGCCAGGGTGGCCAGCCGGCCGGCGAAGGCCTGGATCAGGTAGGTGCCGTAGACAGCGGCATTGTCGGAGGTGCCCCGGCCGATGAACAGGACTTCCCTGGTCTCGCTGGCCAGCCGGGCCGCCTCGGGGCGGCGGGGCAGCAGGGCGTCGATGGTGGCCCGCAGCGCGGCGGGCTGCTCGGCGATTTCCCGGCCCATATGCGACATGGTCTGTCCCTCTTCGGTCGCCACGCTCACCGGCGCGCCCTCCATCACTCAGTCTGGCAGCAGACTCGGTCAGAAGGCGGGCCCGAAGACCTGCCGTCCGCCGATCCAGGTCGCCCAGGCCTGAAGGTCAGGGCCGAGCCAGACTAGGTCCCCGGCCCCACCTGGGGCAATTCTGCCCAGCTGGGGACATCCGATGAGATCGGCGGGCAGCCGGGTGGCAGCGGCCACCGCGTCGGCCAGTCCGATGCCCGCGGACACGATGTTGGCCACCGCGGTGTCCATCCGCAGCGCCGATCCGGCCATGGTGCCGTCGGCCCGCACGGGCGGCTGGCCGGGCCCAGGCGGCAGGTCGATGGGCTCGCCGCCGAGCAGGTACCGGCCGGGCGGCATGCCCGCGCAGGCGGCCGCGTCGGTGACCAGCACGACCCGGCCAGGGGCGGCGTGGAAGGCGATCAGGCAGGCGGTCCCGCTCACGTGGTGCAGATCCACGATCAGCCCGCTGGTCAGCCGGGGGTCGGCCAGGGCCTGGCCGACGACGCCGGGCTCACGGTGGTGGAGGCCGCGCTGCGCGTCGAACAGGTGGGTGACCATCCGCGCGCCGGCGTCGGCGGCCTGGGCCACCTGAGCCGCGGTGGCGTCGCTGTGGCCCACGCTGACCAGCACGCGCGCGGCGGTGAACTGGCTGATCGCGGTCAGCGCCCCCGGCTTCTCGGGCGCGAGGGTGATCAGCCGGAGCAGGCCTCGGCCCGCCGTGAGCAGCGCGTCGATGGCGTCGGGCGCCGGGTCGGTGATCCAGTCCTCGTTGTGGGCGCCGCGCCGGGCAGGCGAGATGAACGGCCCTTCCTGGTGGATGCCCAGCACCCTGGCGCCGGGCGGCAAGCCGGGCATCAGCTTGGCGGCGGCCCGCAGCGCCTCGGTCAACTGGCCCACGGGGGCGGTGATGAAGGTGGGCAGGAAGGCGGTGGTCCCCGTCTCCGGCAGCCGGCTCACCACCTCGGCCCAGCCATCGGGGCTAACGGCCTGAAGCTCGTGGCCGAAGAACCCATTGACCTGCAGGTCCACGAAGCCTGGGGCCAGGACCCCGTCGTCCAACTCGATATCGGCCGGGCCGGGCGGCGGCCCCTGACCAACATCGGTCACTTCCCCGTCGGCCAGGGTCACGTAGCCGGGCGCCAGGATCGGCGCGTCAGGCAGGCCGGTGATCACGCGCGGCGCGGTCAGCACCAGCGGGCCGGGCGCGCTCAGTTGGACACTCGATTCAGCTCCAGGGCCGAGTCCGGACGGCCTGGTCCGGCCGTGACGAGGAACTCGCGCATCAGCCGGGCGACCAGGTCTGGCCGCTCCATCATGGCTACGTGCCCGACCCTGGGCAGCACCACGGCCTGCCCGTAGCGGAAGGACCGGGCCGCCCTGGCCGCCGAGGCCGGGCTGACCAGCCGGTCGTGGCTGCCGTGGATGACCAGCGTGGGGGCGGAGACCCTGGCCGCGTCGCGCCACAGCGTGCCCGGCCCGCGCCGGATGTACTCGACCACCAGGGAGCGGACCGAGCCCAGCAGCACCTCGACCTGGTAGCCCAGGGCATCACGGCGGATGACCTCGTCGATCTCCTCCTGGACCCGGCTGGGATGCATCAGCGATGGGTCGGCATAGACGTCGCGCAGCGAGCGCACCGCGCGCTCACGGGCCGACTGGGTGGCCAGGCGGCTCAGCGCCCACGGGCCTAGGCCGGGCACGCTCACCGCGGCCACGCGCAGCGGCAGGATCCGGGGCCGCAGGTCGGGCATGGCCGGTGAGACCAGCGTCAGCGTGCGGACCAGGTCGGGTCGCCGCGCGGCGACCCGAGTGCAGACCGCGCCGCCGAGGGAGTTGCCGACCAGGTGCACCGGCCAGCGGCCCTGCTTGTCGATGAACTCGATCACGCTGGTGGCCTGGCCGCCAATGGAGTAGTCGCCGCTGGCCGGCACCGGCGAATCGCCGTAGCCGGGCAGGTCGACCGCTTCGCAGGTCAGCACGGCCTCGCCCGGCCGGCCGGGCCGACTGAGCAGGTCCATGAGGTCGGTCCAGTTCCGCGACGAGCCACCCAGGCCGTGCACCATCACCGCGGGCTCAGGATCCACGCCATCCGGCACCGACCGGGCCGGGGCACTTCTGACAAACATGTCACCGTTGTTGAGCCGGACGAAATCGCCTGGCCAGGCAGGAATTGGATCGGCCATACAGTCGACTCTACTCGCGGGTAGTGACGGTGCCGGAGGCGGACATCGGCGTCAGCTAGCCCGCTTCCGCGGCCGGCGGGTGCCTGATCCGCTCTTTCCGCCGCTGCCCTCCTTGGCGTCGTCCTTGGCGCCCGCCGCGGCGCGGCTCGATTTGGCCTTGCCCGACCCGCCCGAAGCCGGGGCCCGTTTGCGCGCCGGGGCATCCTCGGCCTCCTGCGCCCCGCCGCCCTTGGCGGCGGCCAGGCTGGCCCGCAGGGCGTCGGCCAGGCTGGTCGGCTCGCCGGTGTCCTCCTCGGGCTGGGGCTGGAGCACCTCCCGGCCCTCGACCTTGGCCTCGACCAGCTCCTGCAGGGCCTCCCGGTAGCGATCGTGGTACTCGTCCGGGTCGAAGTCGACGGTCATCGAGTCGATCAGGGAACTGGCCATCTGCAGCTCCTGGGAGCGCACCTCGACGTCGTCATCCAGGAACGGGAAGTCGGCCGCGCGGACCTCGTCGGGCCACAGCAGCGTCTCTAGCACCAGGACCCCGTCGCGGGTGCGCAGCGTGGCCAGCGACTCGCGCTGGCGCAGGGCGACCTGGGCGATGGCGATCTTGCCCGACCGCTCGAGCGCGTCGCGCAGCAGCGCGTAGGCGCGGACGCCGGTGTTCTCGGGCTCGACGTAATAGCTGCGACTGAACAGGATCGGGTCGAGCTGGTCCGCCGGGGCGAAGTGCATGACCTCGATGCTCTTGCTGGTCGCCAGGGGCAGGTCGGCCATGTCCTCATCGGTCAGCACGATCATCTCGCCGTCGGGCAGCTCGTAGCCCTTGGCCACGTCCTCGTAGGGCACCTCGACGCCGTCGATGGAGCACACGCGGCGGAACCTGATCCGGCCGCCGTCCTCCCGGTGAACCTGTCGGAACGCGATGTCCTTCTGTTCGGTCGCAGCGTAGAGTTTCACCGGGATCATGACGAGGCCGAATGAGATGGCACCCTTCCACATGCTGCGCATGCCTTCTGTCTACCCCAGGCGCGGGCACTCGGCACACTGGTGATTCACCTGGAGTTGGGGCATATGAGTAGTGACAGCCTGGAAGCGCCCGAGGCCGATGCCGTGGAGCAGGAGGCCGACGTCGCGCCCGCCGAGCAGAGCCGGAGCGTGTCCGGCGTGCCGCTCGAGGCGGATCCAGCCGATGCCGCCGATCAGGCCCGTGAGGTCGCGCTCGACGAGGACGAGGACTACCGCTAGGCGCCGTTGACACGCCCCGTGATCCTCCGGCCGTAGGATTGCACGGGTGAGGCTACGGCGCGTGCCGTGGCAAGCAGACAAGGTCGGAGCGCATTGTGACCGCATCGCCGCAGGCCAGGTCGGCCAGCACCCGGCTGCCAAGGCCCGCGAGGCGGCGGCAGCTGCTCGGTGCGGCCCGCGACGTCTTCGTCGCTCAGGGTTACCACGCGGCTGCCATGGACGAGATCGCCGAGCGGGCCGGGGTCAGCAAACCAGTGCTCTACCAGCACTTTCCCGGCAAGCTTGAGCTGTACCTGGCCCTGCTGGACGAGAGCGTGGCCGAGCTGCTGCGCAGCGTCAGCAGCGCGCTGTCGTCCACCCCGGACAACCGCCAGCGGGTGCCGGCCACGTTCCGGGCCTTCTTCGACTTCGTGGGCGGCAGCGGCGAGGCCTTCCGGCTGGTGTTCGAGTCGGACCTCAGCAACGAGCCCGCGGTCCGGGAGCGGCTGGACACCACCATGAACGCGTGCGCGGACCTGGTCAGCCAGTCCATTCACGAGGACGCGGGCCTGGGCGAGGACGAGGCGCACCTGCTGGGCATGGCGCTGGTCGGCATGGCCCAGGTCACCGCCAGGTACTGGCTCAGCCACAACCGGGCCATCCCGCAGGATGAGGCCGAGGAGCTGATCGCCCGGCTGGCCTGGCGCGGCATCAGCGGCTGGCCGATGACGGGGCAGGGCTAGATTTCCCCGGACATCAAGCCGGGTGGGCCACACAGCGGTGCCACACAAAGGAGAGCCGTGGAAGTCAAGATCGGCATTCAGTCCGTGCCGCGGGAGCTCATCCTGGAGACCAGCTCGACCGCCGAGGAGGTCGAGCGGGCCCTCAAGACCGCCGTCTCCGACGGCACAGTGCTGGTCATCCAGGACGAGAAGGGCGGCAAGACCCTGGTCCCGGCCGAGAAGATCGCCTATGTGGAGATCAGCGACAGCCAGACCCGGCGCGTCGGCTTCGGGGCCAATCTGTAGGACCCGGCTCTGCAGGACCCGGCTCTGCAGGCCCCGGCTCTGCAGGACCCGGCCAGGTAGCTAGACCGTGCGGGCGGTCACGCCGCATAGCAGCCGGTTGGAGCCGCGCTGCCACAGCGTGCCCGTCTCGGCGAAGCCCGCGGCGGCCAGCGCGTTCAGGTGCGCGCGCAGCCCGAGCGTCTCCGACCCGTGGTGGTCCTCGTGGTAGCGGCGCCGCTCGCGCGCGGCCACCGGGTCGGCCAGCGCCGGGTCGGCCACCACCGCGTTCCACCAGTCCTTCCAGTTCTCCGGGAGCCCGTCGGGGAAGCGGCGCTGCTCCTCGCGCCGGATCAGGGCGTCCCCGAGGCGGGTCAGCGTCGGCGCCAGCGCCGGGTCCTCCTCCATGTGGTCGCCGTTGAGCAGCACCCCACCCGGCGCCAGGGCGGTGGCCAGCTCGGCGTACATTGCCCGCAGCTGGGGCTCGGCCAGCCAGTGCAGCGCCGTGGTGCTGACCGTCGCGTCGGCCGGGCGGTCCAGCCCGATGCGCTCGGACCAGCCGGGAACGCGCAGGTCACAGTCGGTGAGACGGAGGCCGGGCCGGTCCGGCCAGGCGGCCTGGCCGATGGCCAGCAGCACCGGGTCGGCGTCCAGCGCGATGACGGTGGCGCCGGGGATCCGGTCCAGCAGCCGGGTGGCCAGCGAGCCCGGCCCGCAGCCCAGGTCGAGCACCAGCGGGTCCGGCCGGCCGGCGGCCTCGGCCACCGCGTCGATCAGGGCGGTGAAGCGCTCCTCGCGGTCGGGCAGGTAGCCCTGCTGCTGGGTGTCCCAGCGGTCGATCCAGGCCCGCGCCGCCGGGGTCGTCAGGTCCGCCGCGTCTGCCGTCACTGGCCCTCCAGGTAACTGGCTAACATTGTTTGGGTAGTTACGACACTAGGCAAGGCGGGTGTAACTGGTCAAGTGAATTTCACCAGTCACATGGATGTCGTCGTCACGGTGGCGGTCGAACTGGTCAACGTTTTGACACCCGGCGACGCGAACGGCCGCGGTTATGTGCCGCCGGTCGGAGCCCAGCGCGTGGTCGCGGTCACCGCTGCGCTGCGCACCGGAGTGCCGCAGTCGCGGGAGCTGACCGCGGCCGAGGCCGAGGAGTTCGTGGCCGTGGCCGCGGACCTGCGGGCGGTGTTCGACGCCAACGCGGCCGGGGAGGCCGACCTGGCCGCTGGCCTGGTCAACGACATGCTGGCCACCACCGGCGCCCGCCCACACCTGGACAAGCACGACGGCGAGCCCTGGCACCTGCACTTCCACGGCCGCGACGAGTCGATGGTCACCGGCTGGGCAGCGGGCTGCGCGACCGGCCTGGCGGTGGTGCTGGGCAGCATGCTGCATGGCCGGCTGGGCGTGTGCACCGCGCCGCGCTGCGACCGGGTCTACGTCGACACCTCACGCAACGGCACCCGCCGCTTCTGCTCGACGACCTGCCAGAACCGGGTCAAGACGGCGGCCTTCCGGGCCCGCACGGCGGCCCCCAGCTAGCCGCACAGCGCCCCGAGCATTGCCGGGCATAGCCCCAGGTATAACCGCGGACCTAGCTCGACAGGCCCAGGGCGGCCATACGGTCCTCGTGAGCGTCGGTGAGGGTGGCGAACATCCGGCCCAGGTCGCCGAGTTGGTGGGAGCCCGCCGCCAGCAGGCGGGCCAGCGGCTCCCGCTCGGCGGCCACCCGCTGGGCCTGACCGAACGCCTCGCCGACCAGCCGGCGGGCCCACAGAGCCAGCCGCCCGGCCACCCGCGGGTCGGCGGCGATCGCGGCCCGGACCCGCTCGATGACGAAGGCCGAGTGCCCGGTGTCGGCCAGCACCTCCAGCACCAGCGCCTGGGTGTCGGCGTCAAGGACCGCGGCCACGGTGCGGTAGAAGTCGGCCGCGATGCCGTCGCCCACGTAGGCCTTGATCAGGCCCTCCAGCCAGTCCGAGGGCTCGGTCCTGGCGTGGAAGTCGTCAAGCGCCGGCACGAACGGGGCCATGACCTGGCCGATGTCGGCGCCCAGCGCCTCGATCCGGCCCCGAAGCAGCTGAAAATGCCCGAATTCGGCTACTGCCATCTCGGCCAGAGCGGCCTTATCAGCCAGCGTGGGGGCGAGCGCGGCGTCGTCGGAGAGCCGGAAGAACGCGGCTAGCTGCGCGTCGGCGATCAGCCCGAGCAGGTCGAGCACGCCGTCGGCGGCAGGCCCAGGGCCGAGCTCGGCTGCGGGCTCGGTCGCGGCGGGGATTGGTGGTCCTTCGTCGGTCACGTGCGCAGCGTAACAATCCGCCACGGGCGAGCCCTTGAGGGCGGCCTGAGCAGGCTTGCTAGAATGGAATGCGATCCACGGCAGGAATGCGGTGACTCCCCGATCGTGTTACACATGCTATGGCGCGACGTAGGCCAGGCGCGAAAATCGCGCGGGACACGATGCGTCGCGCATCTCTTCGTGAGCCTGTACTGCCTGCGGCCGCGGCCGAGTTCTGGACTGCGCCGTCAACCTGCTGGGTGCAGTCGCGCCTGAGAGACCGCAGGCGATTTTGATGGAGGCGGAAGCCCTGACAACTTACACATCAGCCCGAGCCGACGAACCGGAGGCCCTCGATCCCGAGGTGACCGGGCCCGTGGTAAGCGAGACCGCGATGGCGGACCCGCAGGCCATCGGACCCGTGATCAGCGAGGCGTCGGCCGGCAGCAACGACAACAAGACCTTCGCGAGCTTCGGCATCGCCGAGCCCATCTGCGCCGCGCTGGAGGCGGAGGGCATTACCACCGCCTTCCCGATCCAGGCGCTGACCCTCCCGGTCGCGCTGGGCGGCCACGACCTTATCGGCCAGGCCAGGACCGGCACTGGCAAGACCCTGGCGTTCGGCGTGCCCATCCTGCAGCAGCTGGACCAGATACCCGGCGCCGGGATCAAGGCCGCGCCGCGTGCGCTGGTCGTCGTGCCGACCAGGGAGCTGGCCATTCAGGTCGCCGATGACCTGCAGATCGCCGGGGGCCGGATCGGCGCCAAGGTGGTCGTGCTCTACGGCGGCCGGGCCTATGAGCCGCAGATCGAGGCGCTGGCCTCCGTCGACATCGTGGTCGGGACCCCCGGCCGCCTGCTCGACCTGGTCCGCCAGCGCCACCTGAACCTCAGCCACGTCCACGCCCTCGTCCTCGATGAGGCGGACAAGATGCTCGACCTGGGCTTCCTGCCCGACGTCGAGAAGATCCTCAGCCTGGTCTCGGCCGACCGGCAGACCATGCTGTTCTCGGCCACCATGCCCGGCGAGGTCGTCACGCTGGCCCGCCGGCACCTGCGCCGGCCCATGCACATCCGGGCCGAGCAGCACGACGAGCAGGCCTACGTGCCGAGCACCCGGCAGTTCATCTACCGGGCGCACCAGATGGACAAGATCGAAGTGCTGGCCCGGGTGCTGCAGGCCGAGGGCCGGGGCCTGTCCATCGTGTTCTGCCGGACCAAGCGGTCCGCCGACCAGGTCTCAGCCGCGCTGACGACTCGCGGTTTCGCCGCGGCCGCGGTGCACGGCGACCTGGGCCAGGGGCAGCGCGAGCGGGCCATGCGGGCGTTCCGTACCGGCAAGGTCGACGTCCTGGTGGCCACCGAGGTCGCCGCCCGCGGGCTGGACATCGACGACGTGACGCACGTGATCAACTATGAGTGCCCCGAGGACGAGAAGGCCTACCTGCACCGCATCGGGCGCACGGGCCGGGCCGGGCGGGCGGGCGTGGCGGTCACGTTCGTGGACTGGAATGACATGTCCCGCTGGAAGATGATCGACGACGTCCTCAGCCTCGGCATCCCCGAGCCCGCCGAGACCTACTCCACCTCGGCTCACCTGTTCAGCGACCTGGACATCCCGGCCAAGGCCACCGGCACCCTGCCGCGGGCCCAGCGGGAGCGGGCGGGCCTGGAGGCCGAGCAGCTCGAGGACATCGGCGAGACCGGGCGTACCCGATCCCGCTCCAGCCAGCCCGAGCGCAAGCGCAGGGAGCCGAGCAAGAGTCGCCAGCGGGTCCGCCGGCGCCTGCGCTCCGGTGTGCAGCTGGGCGAGGGCCAGGACCAGGCCAGCGGGCCAGGGCCGGACGCCGACGGCGGGCCGGACCAGTCCGCCGCCTCCACCGCCACCGCGGCCAGCACGGCCGCGGCCAGCACGGCCGCCACCGCCACCGCCACTGGCACCGCCACTGGCACCGCCAGCCGACCACCGCGTCGCCGGCGGCGGCGCTCGCCCCACAAGTCCGGGACCGGCAGCACCGCCGGCGAAACCGGAAGCACACCGGCCGGAAGCCCAGCCCAGCGCGGCACGCCGGCCGACAGTCCGGGGGACAGCGCTTAGGTTTCCTGGGAGATCATCGATAGGCTGCCGCCACGTGAGCACTCCCAGGTCCTTGAAGATGCCCGACCGGGTCCGGTCGGGCACCGCGAGAACGGAGCGCGGCGGCTTCGCCATTCTGGAGGCCCAGCCGGGTCACGGCGTCTGTGAGCGCCGGCCGGCCCTGCTGGTGCCCGGGTACACCGGCAGCAAGGAAGACTTCCTGCCCGTGCTCGAGCCGCTGGCCACGGCGGGCCGCACCGTCATGGCCATGGACCTGCGCGGGCAGTACCAGAGCCCTCCGGCCGCCGACCGCGGCGGCTACGCCCCCGATCAGCTGGCCGCCGATGTGCTGGCCATGGCCGACTCCGTCGGCCAGGCCGCGGGCGGCGTGCACCTAGTCGGGCACTCCATGGGCGGCCTGATCGCCCGCAGCGCCGCCCTGGCCGACACCGGCCGGATCCTGTCGCTGACGCTGATCGGCTCCGGCCCCGGCGCCATCGGCGGGCGCAAGGCGGCCGCGCTGCGCCAGACCCTGGCTCTGCTCGACCCGCCGGACGCCCCCAGCCCGGACGACCGCGACGCGCTGGCCGAGCTGGTCGGCCGGGTCTGGCACGACCGGCTCGAGCCCGAGGCCAGGACGGCCGGCACCGACGAGCAGATCATCGCGTTCCTGCGCGAGCGCACCATGCGCGCCTGCCCCGTCGGTCTGTTCGAGATGGCCCGGCGGCTGCTCGAGTGGCCGGATCGGACCGAGGAACTGGCCGTACTGTCCCGGCCGGCCAAGCCGTCCGGAGCGGTCCGGCTGCCGGTCCTGGTCATCTACGGCGAGGACGACGATGCCTGGCCGCCCGCGGCCCAGGACCGGATGGCCAAACGGCTGGGCGCCGAGCGCGCGTGCATCCCCGGCGCGGCCCACTCCCCGGCCATCGAGGCGCCCGACACCACGACCCGGGCGCTGACCACGTTCTGGAACGCGACCGAGGGCAAGGCCGAGCGGCGCCGGCCGACGTCACCCGCGCCGGCCTAGCGCCAGCCAGCCCGGACCAGGCGTGTCCCGCAGATCGCCGGGCAGCCAGCCGGGGCGGGGCCGCGTCCCTGCCGCACCGACGGCAACATGCGACCCGGCACCCCCCTGTCACCCAGATGCCCCATGATCCGGCCGGTCGGATTCCGGATTGTGACCCGGCCGGAAAAGCAGCCAACGACGTGGCTGTTACAGCCACGTCGCTCTAGCAACGTGAGAGCAACAACCACGTCGTTCGGCAGGCCCGCACCAAGATCATCGGCAGGCCGCACCAAGATCAACAGCGTTGGGGCGACGGACGGGGGCTGGTCGGATGCGGGCGGGTTAGTCGGACGCGGGCGGGGGGCTACTCGGACGCGGGCGGGGGGGCTGCTAGGGGGGCCAGGCCGTCCCAGGGGAGGCGGGCCTGCGTGGCCGCCGAGCCTTCCGGGCAGTGGGCGCGGAAGTCGCACCACCCGCACTGCGGTCCCTGGCGGGCCTCGAACACCTCGTCCGCCGGTCCCTGCTCCCGGTAGGCCGCGTCGGCCGCTGCGCACTCCTGCGCGATGTCCTCGGCCCGCTCCAGCTGCCGGGCCAGCGCCTCCGGGGTGTGCTCCCAGGCCAGCACCTTGCCGCTGGGCAGGTGGTGCAGCTCGACCCGGCGGCAGGGGCGGCGCAGCACCCGCTGCGCGGCCAGCGCGTACAGGGCCAGCGCCAGCGAGCTGCGGGCGTCGTCGACGGTGGGCACGTACCTGCCGGTCTTGTAGTCGACTACGACCAGGGCTTCGCTGCCGTCCCCGGTGGGCCGGGAGTCCAGCCGGTCGATGCGGCCGGACACCGCGATCTTCTCGGTCCTGGTGGCCACGGTCCGCTCCACGCCCAGCGGCTCGCGGTCGGGGTCCAGGCCGGTCACGTAGCCCTCGACCAGGGTCCGGCTGTACAGCCGGTACTGCGCGGACTGCGCGTCACTGGCGTAGCCGTCGGTCAGCCAGCCGGACTCCAGCAGGCCGCCCGCGGCGGCGACCGTGCGGCCGGGCCGGGCCAGCCGCCACCAGCCCGCCAGCGCGTTGTGCACGCTGGCGCCAAGGCTGTTGTGGGCCCACGGCGGGCCCTTGGGCGGGGCGGGCCGGTCCAGGTAGTTCATCCGGTACCGGCGCGGGCAGTCCAGCCAGGTGCTGAGCCGGGTCGGCGTGCAGGAGTACAGGCGGCGGGGCATGCCGTCCAGCTGAAGCTGCTCCACGGCGCGCCTACTCGTCCGGGTCGTCGGCCCCGCCGCCCAGGCCGGCTACGCCGCCCGAGCTGCCCGCGCCGTCGGGACCGGCCGCGGCCCAGGCGTTGAAGTGCTGCTCGGCGTAGTTCACGGTCAGCTCGTCGCCGTGGCCGGGCAGCACCCGGGTATCCTCCGGCAGCGTGAGGATCTCGCCGCCGATCGAGCTGAGCTGGCGCGAGAAGTCGGGGTAGTCGTCCTCGTGGGGCACAGGACCGCGCTTGGACAGCGCGTCGCCGGCGAACACCACGCCCAGCTCCTCGCTGTACAGGCAGATCGAGCCGGGGCTGTGACCGGGCGCGTGCAGGACCTCCAGCCGCGCGCCGGCGACGTCGAACGCGCCGCCGTCCTCCATCTGGATCTCGGGGTCTTCGTCGTGCACCTCGCGCCAGGACAGCAGGTCGGCGGCGTGCAGCGCCACCGGCGCCTCGTCCCGCTCGGCCACCTCGAGAGCCGCGGTGACGTGACCAGCGTGCCCGTGGGTGCAGATGACGGCGAGGATCTCCCGCTCGCCGACGGCCTTGAGCACGGCCTCGGCGTCGTTGCCGGGATCGATGACGATGGCTTCCTCATCGTCACCGACGACCCACGTGTTGGCCGTGCCGGTGACCCCCTCGATCCGCGCTTCCATCCGGACTTCCCTTCAGCGACTGGGGCCGTATGTAAAAGAGCTGTAGGCAATAAAGCCGTGGGCCAACGATAGACGCCTCAGCCGCGCACCGGGACCGCTCCCGTGGCGCGCTCGACGAGCGCCTGGTAGGTGCCCTCCGGCGCCTGCTCGACGCCGATCCTGAACCCGGTCAGCTCGCCGTGGTCGTCGCTTCCGCCCGACGCCACCAGGCCGAGTTGGAAGGCCAGGGTGAGCAGGTCATTCCTTTGTTCCTCATCCTGCTGGGGATGGTTGACCTCGATCCCGCTCAGCCCGGCCTCGGCCAGTTCGGCGATGACCTCGTCAGGGATCTGCCAGCCGCGGCCCGCGCCGCGCGGGTGGGCCAGGACGGTCACCCCGCCCGCGGCCCGGACCAGGGCGACGGCCCGGCTGGGCTCCAGCGCGTAGCGGGACACGTAGGCCCGGCCGCCGGGGCCGATCCAGTCCGGGCTGAACGCGTCGGCCGGGGTCGCGACCACCCCGGCCTGGGCCAGCGCCCTGGCGATCTGCGGCCGTCCCACGACGCCGTCGCCCGTGATCGCGGTCACCTGCTCCCAGGTCACCGGGACGCCGAGCTCGGCCAGCCGGGACACCATGGCGCGGGCCCGGCTGACCCGGCTCTCCCGGATCCTGGCCATCTCGGCGGCCAGCTCGGGATCGGCCGGATCGAACAGGTAGGCCAGCATGTGCACGCTGTGACCGTCACGCCGGCAGGACAGCTCCATGCCCGGCAGCAGGGTCAGGCCGGGCGGCAGCGCGCCCGCCGCCTCGGCGTGCCCGGCCACGGTGTCGTGGTCGGTCAGCGCGATCACGTCCAGGCCCGCGGCCGCGGCCCTGGCCATCACGTCGGCGGGCGGCGTCGTGCCGTCGGAGGCGTTGCTGTGGCTGTGCAGATCGGCGTGAAGGACCACGGAGCGAGGTTAGCCCGGCAGGTGCGGCGACGGTGCGCCGAACGGGAGGTCGAGTTCCTGGCCGGGGTCGCGCAGGTCGCGTACCGACAGCGGCTCGACCAGGAGCACGCCCGCGGTGTCGGGCCACAGCACCAGCCACAGCCAGGTGCCCATGACCTCGCCCGCGAACGCGGCCCGCCTCGGCGCCTCCACGTGCCACAGCGGGAACTCGTGGTGGTTGAAACGCACGCAGGAGTCGGGCGAGCCGACCGGGAACGCGGCCCACGGGTCGGGACCGGCCAGGCCGGCGATCCGAGCCCCGAGGCCAACCCTGGGGCACTCAGAGACCAGCATCATCTCGCCGGGGCCGCCGACGGGGTTGGGCCCGGACAAGGCCACCGCGCAGCCCTGGGTGCCGGTGCGCTCGTCACCGGCGCCGGCGAAGCCGGTGACGATCCAGCCCGGCGGCAGCGGCCAGGGCAGCCATACCGGCACCCTGGCCTGGCGCAGCAGCCCCTCGAGGCCGGCCCTGGACGGGCTAAGCGCGGGACGCAGCGGGTGCACGTCGCCGTGCTGCTCGCAGTGCCAGGCGCTGGACCAGATCGTGGGACCGCGCAGGTTGGCGTCGCAGCGCGGGCAGGTGGGCGCGGCCTTCATGCTCATCGGCCACCTCGGTTGTCACCCACCCCGTAAACCTGCTCGCTAGCAGCCGTGATAAACGGACCTGCATGAGCGGGCCGCGTATCCCCTGCGTGGGGGCCATCATCAAGGACCAGTCCGGACGGCTGCTGCTGATCAGGCGGCGCAACGAGCCCGGAGCCGGGCTGTGGTCGGTGCCCGGCGGCCGCATCGAGCCGGGCGAGACCGACGAGCAGGCGGTCGTCCGTGAGGTACTCGAGGAGACCAGCCTGGCCGTCACCTGCGGCCCGCTGCTGGGCGCGGTGGAGCGACCGGGGCTCGGCGGGGCGGTGGTCGACATCCGGGACTACGAGGTGTTCGTGACCGGAGGCGAGCTGGCCGCAGGCGACGACGCCACCGACGCGCGGTGGGTCACGCCGGGCCAGGCGTCGGCGATGGAGGCGGCCGGGCAGCTCACCCCCCGGCTGCTGGAGGCGCTGCGCTCCTGGCAGGTACTGCCCTAGTCGGCAGGCGGCCCTGATCAGCAGGCGGGCCTGATCAGCAGGCGGCCCTGATCAGCAGGCGGGCCTAGTCGGCGGACGGGCCTAGTCGGCGGGCGGCTCGAACGACGTCGTCCGGCGCAGCCCGGCCGCCCGGCCGCGGGCTGCGGCGACCAGGGCCAGCTTGCGCGACGCCTCGTCGATCATCTCGCCGCCCAGCATCGCCGCGCCGCGGCCCCGGACCCTGGTGTGGTAGTCGTAGGCGTCCAGGAGCAGCTCGGCCCGGTCGTAGTCGGCCTGGGCCGGGGAGAACTCGGCGTTGACGACGTCGACCTGGCCGGGGTGCAGCACCCACTTGCCGTCGTAGCCGAGCGCGGCCACGCTGGCCGCCGCCCGGCGCAGCCCGTCGGTGTCGTGGATGGCCGCGTAAGGCCCGTCGACGGCCTGCAGGCCATGGGCCCTGGCCGCGACCAGGATGCGCAGGTGCGGGTAGTGGAACGCGTCGCCGCCGGCGTACCCGGCGGGCTGGGCGCCGATCTCCAGCGAGCGCATGCCCAGGCTGGCCATGAAGTCGGCGGGCCCGAAGACCAGCGCCTCCAGCCGCGGCGAGGCGGCCGCGATCGCGTCCACCTCGGCCAGCCCGCGGGCGTCCTCGATCTGAGCCTCGATGCCGATCCCGCCGACGGGCAGGCCCCGGTCCCGCTCGACCTGGCCCAGCAGCAGGTCCAGCCAGGTCACGTGGTCCGGCCCGGTCACCTTGGGCAGCACGATGACGTCCAGGGCCGAGCCGGCCTGCTCGACGACCTCGATCACGTCGCGGTGGGCCCAGCCGGTGGTGACGTCGTTGACCCGGACGGCCCGGATCTTCGTGCCCCAGTCACCCTCGCGCAGGGCGGCCGCCACCGCCGCCCTGGCGTCGGCCTTGCGGGCCGGGGCGACCGCGTCCTCCAGGTCCAGGAACACCTCGTCCGCCGGCTGCCCCTGCGCCTTGGCCATGAACCGGTCGCTGCTGCCGGGCACGGCCAGGCAGGTGCGCCTGGACCGCCCGGCTCTGATCGTCACGGCTGGGCTCACGGCTGGG
>Ga0134126_10001432_pt1 | contig 30293 bp, 30 predicted proteins | sample KB31752_FD_96881 | JGI IMG/M metagenome (GOLD analysis project Ga0134126, IMG submission 96881) | Terrestrial soil microbial communities with excess Nitrogen fertilizer from Kellogg Biological Station, Michigan, USA - KB3-175-2 | ecosystem: Environmental > Terrestrial > Soil > Unclassified ... | reverse complement strand
GACATCGAGTCCGTTAATAAGAAGTACAAAGTCCGTGGCCGCAAAGGTTACTTTGCTCCCCGCGCTGAGACGGCCTCGGTTACAGGCGGCAAATAGTCAGCTTCCGCGCGAACAGGTTACTGCTAAGACTCAGGGTCCCGGCCGTTCCATAGTCTGGACACGAATAAGTTGCACACTGATGTGGGTGTTCTCGTCCCTCTCTGCGGCCGCTGAAATGAGTTCGCGAGCTGCAACATCCAGCTTGCGATTGTCGCTGATAATCAGTTCCATATCAGCTTCTGGCATCTTTGAATAAAACCCATACGAACAGGCAAGCAGCACATCTCCGGCAATAACTTGCCGTTCCGCAATGTCAACTGCCACGAAGACGTCGTTGCCGAGAGAGCGCGCCAGTTGCTGACGCGATGCTGACCGCATGACTTCCCGATTCGGCACCAAACCCAATCGGCGTTGATCGTTAGCAATGGTGTGGTCGCGTGTCAACAACTCCGCATGACCGCGTCGGACGAGATAGCAACGCAGGTCTCCCACGTGGCAGATCACAACAGTGTCTGAGCGCAAAGCACATGCCACGAACGAAATTTGCGATCCTGGTTTTCTGCTATCCCGCACAAGCCTGGCATTTGCCTGTTGGATCAGACGCGGTAGCAGCGCCCGCTGCAGTTCGTATGGACTCGCCGAGCCAAAGCCCGAGGACACGGTCTCCAGGGCCGAGGCGCTTCGGGAATCGCGCCCGTGTTCAGAGCCAATTTCGTCGGCAATGGCAAACAGCCAGCCGTGGGTGCGAACTTGTTCAGCCGTTTTGGGTGTAATCGATGCGAAGCAATGTTTGGAATCGCGATGGTACGAGCCGACGGCTAGCTGCGCATATTCGACGTCGAGCATGAACGAAAAGTGAAGAGGAAATTAACTCCGTTTTGAGGCTTCCATCATAGTGGAAGTAAGGGTAGTGCCTCCTCAAACTGAGGCACTACCAAAGCAAAGGCAGTTGCTCACCCTTGCTTTCAATCCGTCCCTGACTTACTTTGCCTCGCGGCTGTCGAACATGAACACAAGCCCCGCTGCCGCCGTGTTCTGCGCCATCGCCGGATTGTTATTGCCCTTTACGAATGTCGGACGATTCGAGATATCACGGCGGAATTCGAGCCGCGTGAGAATATGACTTGCAATCGTCCGCTCAAAGGTTCCCGTGATGCCGTTGAAGTTCTGTGCCGTCCCGGTCGTGAAGCCGTCGTGATCGTCGAAGTACTCATAACGAGTGGCGACGGCATATTTCGGACTGAACGCGTACTTCACGTAGCCCGCGACTCCGGTCCAGAACACTGGGTGGACGATCCCCGTAGCGCGGTCTCCGCGGCCGTAGTCTGTATTTGCCATCAGAGAAAGCTTGCCGGTAGGAGAGTACGTGATCACCGTGTCCCAAAGCTGACGCCAGTTGGAATTAGTAGCCTGCTCAGGACCAGCCATGTAGTTTTGGGTCAGGCTAACTTTCTTTGTGACATTCCAACCAAGGCTCATTCCATATGTTTTGCCGGTATTGTTATCAACCACGTTGTTCCATCCGTTCACAACGTAGCCAGTGAGCGAATACTTGTCGTTAAAGGCATACTTTGCGCGCAGACCGAAGTGATAGTACGGAATCGCATAAGAGAACAATAAGCCGCGAGAGTAGTTCCAGTTGTCTTTAGTTTCGATGACCTCAGCGCCCGCAGGAGTCACGAACTTACCTACATCAACCTGCAAGCCTTTGCCGGCTGGAGCCAGGTACGAAAAGTAAGCTTCTTTCAGATATTGATCGAATCCCAATCCACCCGGATCACCACCATTCACCGCGTTGATCGCCTGGCCAAATCCTAACGCAACGTGATAGCCCGTTCGGCTGTTGGTAGCAACCGGCTGCTTATCGACGACGAGTTCAACCAGATTCAGAGCGAACTGATTCGCCTGTGTATCGAAGCTGCGGAAGCCATTTGTGCGAGAAGCTGGTTGATTCGAGTTATACGCATAGTAGGTATCGACAAACCCACTGAAGCTCGTAGGCCCCAGCAAACTGGAGAGCGATGTCGAACTGGAACTTGCGGGCGGCGCTGGAGCCACAGCAGCCGCGGCCGGAGCAGCCGTCGGTGCCGGGCTATCTTTCTTGAGAGCGGCCAATTGTGCGCGCACATCTTCGAGTTCGCGTTGCAGTTCTTCTACTTTGGCGCTTAGGTCGGTTGCGGTGGGAGCATCGGTCTGAGCCTGGGAGAGATTTGGAGCAATAAAAGGCAACAGAGAGGCAAACATGGCGGCCAAAAATCGAGTACGGCGGGTCATAGTCGTCGCTTCACCTCGCGCGCTTATCTTCTGGGATAAGCGTCAATGATGAAGTACACACTATTATTCGATTGCCTGAATCGTCCAATGAATAGTTTCTATGGAGAGAATACAAAACATAGATATAGTTAGACTTATAACTTAATCTGATTTGTTATATCTATCATTGCTATAGTAAGGATAGCTAATGCCAGCTATAGGAAAGTCTGATGCCTGCTGCTGGGCAGGCATCAGTTGCTTGAGGATGGATGTGGTGCGGTAAAGGGAGAGCAGCACGGCGTCTGAGTCGGCGTGAACTCCATAAATTCGACGCGAGTGCCGTCGGGATCATATACGTTGAGCTGCCATTTTCCGTCTCGACCCATCTGCACGTGGCTTCTCGAATTGGAAGTCCAGCCGCGCGCTTCGAGTTGTTTTGCGGTTTCCTTCATGTCCGTAACACCGAGTGAGAAATGATCGAGGACTCCCAGCCGTTCGGGTGTCATCTGTGCGTCCTTATCGGTAAGCATGTATTCGATCCACTCATGGCCTTCAGGTACCTGCAAGGCAACCCAATCGACGCGGTCATCTGTTCGTCCGCCGAACCAATACGGTCGAAATCCCAGAATTTCGCGATAGAACGCGTCCTCTCCAGATCGATCATGGACCATGAAACCAACATGAATGATCTGCGAGGACAAAAGATTTCTAGTCTTAGATCTGTTCCCGCTCACTTGTTCAAAACGAATGTGGTTCCCTTCGGGATCGTTCACTTCAAACCAGCGCGTGCCATCAGAATCCTTCTGCACAACGGCCGGCACCTGCACGTGATGAGACTCCAGGTATTTGCGCATAGCTTCGACATCGGTCGTCGCAAATCCGATGTTCGCCAGCAGGGAAGGAGGGTTGGGAGGATTCTCAGGAACTACGGTTACGCGTTGGCGTCCGACAAGGTAGCTGCCTGACTGACGAGCGGGCGCCATACCGAGTAAGTTGACATAAAAGTTTTTGGCGGCCTCCGCCTGGGTTGTGTAGAAACTCACGTGCGAAAAGCCCGTGATGGCAGGTCGAGGGATCTCTTGCGCGCAGGCGGGGCCTCCGACAATCAGCAGCAGCGCAAGCCGGCTGACGGGCGTCAAGAGAATCGAACGGTTCTTCTTCATCCAGCGAATCCTCCTCGCGCGAAGAGTGAGACGGCATCATATGCCTGCCCTTCACACCAGTTCACAACATCAACTTCATCTCGTTCGTCGCCTCAAAACCCAGCGACTCGTATAACGACTCTCCATATTTACTCGCGTGCAGCCAGACAACTTTGAAGCCTTGGACGCGACACCACTCGATAGCCTTGAGCGTAAGTTGTCGCGCCAGACCGCGGTTTCGAAATTCTGGATGAGTATAGACATTCAACAAATATGGGCGACAAGTCTGCTCGGGGCTAAACGGACCAGATACCAACTCGGTAATGATCAAGCCGACTCCGGCAACCACTCGATCGTTGGCGGTTAGCGCGAACCATCCTCGGTAAGAGCCGTCCGCCAGGTACCGTTGAATGTTTGGCCGTGATCTTTGCACCATCAGATCGAGAGCCGCAGTATCTTGATATCCCATGTCGTAGAACATCATTCGGCGATGCAGGAGAATTTCCTCGAGATCCTCGGGACGCGTCTCGCGAATGGTGAACGCAGGTACCGTGGCAGGAGTGGTCACTGGATTATTGTCGTCCAGCTTATCTCAGCTCAGCCTCCTCCACCGCCGGATTGAAAACGTCGTCCCGCCCAATTCGTCTCGATGCGCTGAACAGAGTCCCATGCGCATCGATCACCGGGGCAAAGGCAGAGAATCCGATTCGCCGTGGCATGTCGTCGTAGATAGCCTCCATGCCTCCGCGCATGCTGTAGGTTTCATGCCAAAAACCTGTGCCTCCGCTGTCGCGCAGAAAATCCTTCCACCATTGCCGATGAGGATCGCCGCGAGTCCATGCAAGCAGCGAAGGCAAATCGCGCCAATATTGCCGCATGCCGATATGAGGAGGGAAGAACGAGTAGATGATCTGCTCGTGATGCAACAGGCCATCGGGTTTTGCGGCGGCTGAGGCGCTGATTTGTGGCCCAAGCCCGACCGCGCGCTTCAATCCATACCAGACGTTTACGCGCATTCCCAGGTAGATCACCACTAGGTCTGAGTATTGGGACAAATCAACGGTTTGTCTGCTCACTTTGGCGGCCAGGCGCACCTCCTCACAAATCACTACTCTCGGTGAAATCTGGAGTTTCGCATACTCCAACTTCCGGATATCATGTCATTCCCAAAGCCTATCGCAGCAGCTCCCCCTGCCTCGGAACAAGGCCTCGTAGAAGGACACGCCATGTTAACCAGACTACTTATCCAGAACTTCAAGACGTTCGGGGAGCAGGTGGAATTTGATCTTCGACCGTTGACGGTGCTAACCGGTCCAAACGGAGTAGGCAAGAGCTATGCCCTCGAATCCATTGGACTCTTCGCCCAGAGCACTCCCATTCCGGAACAGCCGCCACAGGTACGCTGGAGCGATCGGCATGTCGATTTAGGAGCTAACGGTCAATCGGCATTCCACAAGCCCGAGCAGGATCTTCATTTGGTGCTGGGTTTGGAGATCGAGGCTGGCGAGCATCTTCGCTCATGGCTGCGCAAGCACAATTTCGACGCCGACCTACGGGCAGAATCGATCGGCTACACCGTTGAACATCGCCGAGGGACCGAGGAGTGGAAGCATCATCTGTATCTGGATGGCGAGTTGATCGCAACCAACGCGACTATGCCGCTAGGGCGCGGGCTCATCAAGAAAGGACACGGCTCGCTGCTCGAGTATCACTCGCGCTCGGCTTTGGAACGAGTCTTCACACCCGCCGTCAGCGGCAATGCCGTTCTCTCGCCCAAGCTCTTCATGGGAACGAAAGCGATTGGAGGCAATGAGGTCGATGAGGCGACGCAACATACATTCGTCGGATTCGGCCTGTATATGTCTTTTCTCATTGCTTGCTTGAAGCAGAAGCTCTTCATGCTCGGTTCAGGCCGGATGCCGGTGCGCGAGGCTCCTCAGGCCGAGAATGGTCCACTCAGCGTTGGACGACGCGGGGAGCGCAGCATCGCCGTGCTCTCAGTCCTGTTTGCCCACCCACGCCATCTTGCCCAGGCACGTCAGATTCAGCATTGGGCCGAGGTCTTCGGAATGAGGTCGCTGACTAGTGGCTGGGTCCGAGAAGAACTGCTCCATGCCGGATATCTGGATTCAGATTTCGATACGCCGCTCGGCTTTGAATCTGCAGGCTGTGGAGCGCAGCAGGTGCTGCCGATCATTACCCAAATCTTTGCGGCTCCTAAGAATAGCGTGATTCTGATCGAAGAGCCGGAGACGGGGCTCCATCCCGAGTCGCAGATTCATCTGGCTCGAATGTTCGCCGAGTCGGTCAGACTTGGGCATCAGCTCGTGATGACTACCCACAGTCAAGTTTTACTTGAAGCTTTAGAAGGCCAAGTCGCCGTTGGGATTTTGAAGTCTCACGAACTTGCAATCTACGACTTGAAGAAAACACAGGCAGGTGCAACATTGCAAAAGCGTTCTGATGTAGAAGCGCCCGGCAATGGACCGTTTGCCGTGGAATCTATGTTCGCCCCGAGCGGGCGAGCGCAAAACGCTCACGCGTAGACTGCATATGGTGATCTGAATTCTGCGATTTCCGAAGGCTCGTACCAGACGGTGGCGACCGACCGGGAGCTCCAATTGAGAACCAATGGCTGATTCAGCCGCGATGCTTCAAAATCTCTACGCTGCGGGTTTCGATATTCAGACTTTCGAGTGATTTCCACGAGCCATCGGCATCAGCAAAGGTGATTGCATCGCGCTGCTCGAACCCGATGCCAGCGCCGGATTGCGCATGATCGGCCGGCCAGGGTGGCGAATCGGCGATGGAATCGGCGTCCTCACAACGCAAGCTAGTTGTCGGGTATTTCAGTCCAAGGATCAAGTAGTCGAAGCCACGAGCGAGCGGCTCAAGCTGCTCGAAGCATTCGAGAGGGAACTCGCTGAGTTATTGAAAGGTCGGAGCGATCGACCCGATTCCGAGGGCTTTAATCGTAGTTAACAGAATATCCATTATCGGACATTGCAAATATGACCGAAAAATCCGCCAAAAACGATGCCGACTATAGTCCAAGCACTACTTTGGGTTGGAAAAGTGTCCCCGCTATTCGGCTGGCTACGGCGAGCAGCCGCCTTTCGCCCGCGAAGACCTTTACCTGATGTGCGCTTGAAAGATCTGCCAGATTGACGGCGCGACCGTTTGCGATCATCCCTGCGGTCTCGCTGTTCACGGTCACTGAAGGCAGTTGCCGCAGGATTTGGCGCGGATGGACCGAAATCTCTCCGATCCAATCCCCAATGTCAAGTCCTCTGGCGACAGCTCCTTCCTTCATCTCTTGCAGACGATCGAGAGTGACCGCCTGCTCGAGCGCGAATTCACCTGATGCCGTGCGCCTCAGTTCGGCAACGTGGGCACCAACCCCCAATAGCTTCCCTAAGTCGTGCGCCAGCGAGCGGACATAGGTGCCGGCGCTTACCTTGACGGTAAAGAACGCGCGGTCGGATTCAAGCGAGGAGATTTCAAACCTCTCAACGTGGACTTGTACATCCGTGAGCTCAACATCCTGCTTCTTTCGTGCCAGCTTATATGCCGGAACTCCGGCGATCTTCTTGGCTGAAAAGTGCGGTGGAGTTTGCCGGACATTGCCGAGAAATCTTCGTGCACTAGACTGTAGATCTTCGAGTGTAACTTTAATCTCTGTAGAGACAGGACCGACCGGCTCGCCATCTGCGTCGTAGGTATCGGTCGCAAACCCGAGCCGGATTACTCCCTCGTAACTCTTAGCGGTGTTTCCAAAGAATTGGGCGAGGCGAGTGTAACGTCCGATAAGTAGCGGCAGAACTCCCGTGGCCAGCGGATCCAGCGTGCCCAGGTGTCCAACCGAGCGTTCCCCCAAGATCCGACGCACGCATGCCACTACGTCGTGTGACGTCATTCCGCTTGGTTTGTCGATTACCAGGATGGCGTCGATCATTCTATTTGCCGGCTGATCCAGAGCCGATCACATTGAAGGAAGCGCGCTCGGCCATATGTTACGTTCTAAGGATTGCTGACAGCGCTCCCTCATGATACCGATTCGCGACGACACCCCGAAGTTCTCGACGCCTTTCATCAACTACCTACTCATTGCGCTCAATACGCTTGTATTCCTATACGAGGCGCTGGTGCTCGGGCCGCACAGTCGCGAAGCGTTTGTATACGAATTCGGTGTCGAACCTGCCCGTGTGCTGTCTGCCTTAGGTTTGGCCAATCTTAATGTGTCACATGCATCAGCTGTTCCATTGCTGACCTCGATGTTCCTTCACGCCTCATGGCTGCACCTGATCGGCAACATGTGGGTGCTTTGGATCTTCGGCGACAACATCGAAGATTATTTGGGACATTTTTCGTATCTGATCTTCTATCTGGTCAGCGGACTGGCCGCATCACTCGCGCATATCCTGCTCAATCCAAATTCGACCATTCCCAGTGTGGGAGCCAGCGGTGCCATCGCAGGAGTGATGGGCGCGTACTTCCTCCTCTATCCGTCCGCGCGCGTGCTGACGTTGGTTCCTCTGATTATCTTCTTCACCTTCATCTGGCTACCTGCTTGGATTGTCCTTGGATATTGGTTCGTACTGCAGTTTCTGAGCGGAGCGGCAACGTCGATCGCCTATTCCAATCGCACCGGAGGCGGAGGCATCGCCTTTTGGGCTCACGTCGGCGGATTCCTTGCCGGATTGATCATGATCAAACTCATGCCTCAGCGGGTGCGGCCCAGATCCCGATTTACCTACTAATACGTCTTCCCGCCGTGTCCGATTTCGCACAATCTGACTCGCGCCTGAGCATTGGCACGGTGACAGAACGATCTTGCGTCCGTCGAAGTCTCTGAAACCTAAGGCAGTTCTCTACGGCAGCAGCGGCAGTTGAACTGCTTAGATAAGCATTGCTTTGTCCAATTAAGGCAGGCACATGGACATCCTCTTTCAGGATCTTCGTTTCGGGATTCGTCAACTACGACGTACACCGGCATTTGCAGCCATCGCCGTCCTGACTCTCGCGCTCGGTATCGGCGCGAACACAGCGATCTTCAGTGTGATGAATGCTGTCCTGATTCGCTCGCTGCCAGGAACCAATCCGGACAGGCTCGTCTTCCTTCATTATCGTGACCAGCCGGATGGGACCTCGCAAACCGGTTACGACGATGCTTCCATTTCCGAGCCCGTCTTCGAGCAGCTTCGTCAGGACCATCGCGTCTTTGCCGATGTGATGGCCTTCGTTCCGTTGTCGGGGGCCAAAATCGGCGTACGGCTCGGCGACGACTTGCAGCAAGCTTATGCAGACATGGTGAGCGGCAACTTCTTTTCCGGTCTGGGCGTACGTCCTGTTTTGGGAAGGACGTTCACGTTGGATGACGAACGCCAACACACGCAGACGGCCGTTCTAAGTTACGGATATTGGAACAGCCGCTTCTCGCGCGACCCGAAGGTCGTAGGGACGACCTTGTATATCAAGTCGGTTCCCTTCACCGTCATCGGCGTTGCCGGACCCGAGTTCACCGGATTTGAGCGGAGGAGAGTCACCGACGTCTGGATTCCATTTCAGAACCGTCCGGATCTCAAGCCTTGGGTAGCGCCGGCACAGTTTCCGATCGGGATGTACGACACTCCGAAATGGTTTTTCCTGATGATGATTGGACGCCTACAATCCGGAATCACCGAACAACAGGCGCTTGATCAGATCAATCCTGAGTACCGCGCTGTCATTGAGCAAACCGTTGGTAAAACAAAACACGCTGACAAGAAAATCGATCTGTACTTCACGCCTGCGCGCGGAATCGAAGGACTGAATGAGGAATATCGCGAGCCTATGCGTGTGCTCATGGGCATGGTAGGTCTCATTCTCGTGATCGCCTGCGCTAACGTCGCAATGTTGCTGATGGCCCGCAACGCGGCGCGAGATCGCGAGTTCAGCGTCCGCATTGCGCTCGGAGGCAGCCGCTGGCGAATCTTTTCACAACTACTTACCGAAAGTCTGCTGCTGGTCGCGGCAGGAGCTGGGCTGGGATGGTTCTTCGCGCAGTGGGCTACCAGCCTGCTGGTCAGATGGTCAAACCTCGAGGTAAGCCTCGCTCCCGATCGCACCGTGCTGCTTTTTACCATTGGCATTTCCGCCCTGGCAGCTCTTACATTCGGACTGGCGCCGATGCGAAGCGCGACCAGTGCGCCCGTAGCCATCGGACTTAAGACTTCTGCAGCAACTGCGCAAACCGAAAAGAACAAAGTACGCGCCGGTAAGGTGATTGTTGGACTGCAGATGTCGCTCTGCCTGGTGCTGCTCGTTGGGGCTGGCTTGCTCCTGCGAACGTTGCAGAACCTCGGTCGTGCCAATTTGGGATTCCATGCTTCCGGTCTGGTCGTTTTCGGAATCAATCCTCCTTCAACCCTGAAGTCTGACCCTGAAGTCGTGCAGTTCTACACCGCGTTGCTCGAGCGCCTGCGAACTCTTCCCGGAGTCGAGGGAACTACGCTCATGGAAAACCGGATGGGAATGGGCTGGAGCAACAACACCGCAGTGCGAGTGGACGGCGCCGATCCGAACCCAGGAAGGTTTTCGCCGATCCGCTGGAATTCCGTGGCTCCGGATTTCTTCCACGTCCTCGGCGCCAACCTGAAAATGGGACGGGATATTGCCGAATCGGACACCGCAACTTCGCGCCGGGTGATCGTAGTTAATCAGACGTTTGTTGACCGATACCTTGGCGGCAAGAATGCGCTCGATCATAAGCTGAACCTGAGCGGCCAGGGCGACAAAGAGAGTGACGCATATTCGATTATCGGCGTAGTTCCCGATTTGAAATACACCTCGGTGCGCGAAAACCCAAGGCCAATGGGTTGGGTTCCATTTACGCAGAACCCAGGCATCGCGGGGATGAGCATTGCAATTCGCGCGCACGGCGATTCCGCAGCGATTCTCGATGAAGCGCGCAGCATCCTGCACGAATTCGGCCCGGACATTCCCCTTTTGCAACCCATCAAGCAAACCGAGCAATACGAACAGTCCTATTCCGATGAGAGGCTCTTCTCGCGCATCGCGACTTTCTTCGGACTGCTGGCTGCGTTGCTAGTCGCCACCGGGCTGTATGGCACGCTGGCATATCGCGTGAGCCGCCGCACACCAGAGATTGGAGTTCGCATGGCTCTCGGAGCTCAGCGCGGACAAGTGCTCCGGATGATCCTGCGCGAGAGTCTGGTTATCGGAGTGATCGGAATCGCAGTCGGCCTGCCGTTGGCATTTGCTGGAGCGCGCCTGCTGAAATCCATGCTGTTCGGAGTAACGACAGCCGATCCGCTTGCATTCGTGCTGGCACTGGTCGCAATCGCCGCGGTAGCGCTAATCTCTGCGCTATTGCCTGCTCGAAGAGCATCTTCAGTCGATCCAATGGTCGCGTTGAGGTATGAGTGAAGCTTCTAGGCTGCTCAGCTCCTATGCTTCTCAGCCAAGAGCAGCTAAGTATCGCGAATATGTTCTGATTCGGGATGTGCTTAGCAGCTTCTAAGCTGAGCAGCTGTTTTCACAACGTCCCACTCGCCGGTCCCATTCTGATTTCATCGATGGCGGTATTCGTCGGCATGGAGAGCGCTAGGACAACCACTCGTGCCACATCGTGAACGGACATCATTTTGTAGCGGGGTGCGTCCGGCCAGAACTGCTGCCAGATGTCAGTATCGACAGCACCAGGCACGAGCGCCAACACGCGAATTCCCTTCTCTCTCATCTCTTCGCGCAGAACATTCGTTAGCGCCAATGCACCTGCCTTCGACGCGTTGTAGGCCGACATTCCTGCGAATGCTTGGTGTGCTGCGACCGAGAGGTTGTTCACAATCATCGCGCCCGGACTCATCAGCGGAATCGCCGCGCGGCAGCAGAGAAAAGTACCGGTAAGGTTCACGTCGATTACGCGCCTAAACTCCTCCGGCGCGAGTTGATCGACGTTCGTCAGCGCGTGCGCTGCGCCGGCGTTGTTTATGAGGAAATCGAGTCCGCCCATACGCTCGCGGGCGGCATGAAAAAATTCGTGTACCTGATCTGGATCAGAGACATCGCAACGCTTAGCGGAAATCGAAAGCCCCTCAGCCTTGAGCTGCGCGATGGCAGATTCAAGCGCCTGCGGATCGCGTCCTGCAATCGCGACGCGGCAGCCGTTCCGGGCAAGCTCGCGGGTGATTCCCAATCCGATACCGCGGCTCCCTCCTGTGACAACCGCAGTTTTCCCGTTCAGGTCCATTTAGTTCTATTTCACCACGGAGACACGGAGGCACGGAGGAAGCAATGTCTGAATACGTTTTTTGCCTGCGAACGAAGTAATCGCCACCAGAGAGGTTGCAACACAAAGTAACAAATCCTAAGCAGTTCTCCGTGCCTCCGTGTCTCCGTGGTGAAAACGCAGTTAAAACCCGTTCGGCTTGCCCGACCGGATTAGTGACAGGAACTCCTCGCGCGTCTGTTGCTGTTCGCGGAACGCTCCGACCATGGAGGAAGTCACCGTCGCGGAATGCTGCTTCTCAACGCCGCGCATCATCATGCAGAGATGGCGAGCTTCGATCACCACTCCGACGCCGATCGGCTCGATAGCATCCTGGATTGCGTCGGCGATTTGCTTGGTGAGCCGTTCCTGAACCTGCAGACGGCGTGCGAAGACATCAACCAGGCGCGGAATCTTGCTTAGTCCAATTACGCGCCCTTTCGGCAGATATGCAACATGCACCTTTCCGAAGAATGGCAGCATGTGATGTTCGCAGAGGCTGAACACTTCGATGTCCTTCACGATCACCATCTCGTCGTAATCGACGTCGAATAGCGCTCCGCGCAGCAGCTTCGCGGGATCCTCTTGATAGCCGCGCGTCAGGAACTGAATCGCTTTGGCCACGCGCTCGGGAGTTCGTTTGAGGCCGTCACGATCAGGATCTTCGCCGATGTTCTCCAGCACCTGTAGATATGCTTTCTCCAGCTCTGCCTGCGCTCTCTCGGCTCCGTTGGTTGTGGTCTTTGGCATCGTCATCACACGCTTCACCGCTGCAGACTTCACTCGATCTCCTTTCATGACGTCATTGCCTAACGTGGAGCCGGGCGCCCTCGCCCGGGTTTTTCCTTAGTGCATTTGCGACTGCCGCAGATTCTGCAGTTCTTTGTGATCCCAACAAACACCCGGCCGAGGGCGGCCGGCTCCACGTTATTCCGCTCTCAATTCCCTCCCGCCCGCGTATTCGAACGAGTTCATCATCGTCTCTTCAATCCGGATCTTCTCTACCTTCGCCAGTCGGCAGTGGTCACGAAACAGATGAAACAACTCGCGTGAAAGATTCTCAGTTGTTGGCACCTGGTTACGGAAGCTGTCCAGTTTGTTCAGATTGCTGAAGGCAAAGCGCGGCATCAGCTCGCGTTCGGCGAAGCTGTCGAGGTCGGCCAGGTTGCAGATCATTCCCGTTTCGGGATCGGGCTCGCCGCTCACTGTGACCTCGACTTTGTAGTTATGCCCGTGCCCATACGGATTGTTGCACTTGCCGTATGTTGCGCGATTCTGCTCATCGCTCAGCGCCGGCGAGTGCAGCCGGTGTGACGCCGAAAACTTATATCGTCTTGTCAGGTGCGCTTTCATTTCTCGCCGTACACATCAACGAAAAGATCGTCAGTCTCATAAAGCCGGACTCGATGGAGTCGTGTACCGTTCAACTTTCCCGCAAGCCGGTTCCAAATTGAGATCGCCAGATTTTCCGTCGTGGGAATTTTGTCGCGGAACTCCGCTATCTCTTTATTGAGGTGCCGATGATCGAGCACATCGATCACCTCGCGATTCATGATGTCCTTGAGCTGCTTTAAGTCCATCACGAACCCGGAGCGCGCATCCACATCTCCGGCGACCGTGACCTCCAGGGTGTAGTTATGACCATGCCCGTGCGGATTGTTGCACTTGCCAAAAACGCGCTGGTTTTCTTCCGGGGAGAGTTTGGGATTGTGATAATAGTGCGAGGCCGAAAATTCAGCCTTTCGCGTGAGATAAACCATGCTGTGCCTTGAGTTTACGCGTGATACCTTTATTATACGGTTGTGACCAGTAGTTCCCTTCTAATCAGAGTCGCCAAGCTGACTTTCGTTGCAGTTTTTATCGCCGCCACGGGATGCGACCGCGGTATGCATCCCGAATGGGTGGGCCATTCCGCGCCCGATTTCACGGTGTCTGACGCCCAACGCACCGTCTCACTACACGACTACAAAGGCAAAGTCGTGGTCCTGAACTTCTGGGCAAGCTGGTGCGCGCCGTGCATTGAGGAACTGCCATCGCTCATACAGATGCAGCATGAGCTCGGTAACAAAGTCACAGTTCTTGCCATCGCAACCGATCACGATCCCGATGCTTACCGGCGCTTCGTGCGCGATCATCACGTCGATCTGATCACGGTGAACGATCCCGCGCAGAAGAGCAGCGACACCTACGGAACGTGGGGCTGGCCGGAAACGTACATCATCGATCGCAAAGGTATTGTGCGCCGCAAATTTATTGGACCGGTGGAGTGGACCAGCCCATCGATAGTCTCGTATCTGCAGAAGTTGCAGACGGAGTCATAAAGCACTTCCCAGCACTCGTTGTTGGGTGGAAGTCCCGACTTCACAGGCTGAGGAAAAATGCAAAACAGAACCGGCGGCGGTAGCCGCTGGGTCGGAGGTCGCCGAAAGGCGAACTCCGAATGCGACGATACTGCCAGCAATTGCGCAGAAACGCAGCCGCAACACACGCGGCTGCCCACCGCGTAGCACCCCACCAATCGCAACACCGGCGATTGCTGCGGGACCCCCGCCTACCGGCGCCGGTTCCGTCGAGCTTGGGCATACTCGTTAATGCATTCCCATTATGGGAATCATCTTTTCGACATTGTCAACAACCATGCGTCCTACAGCTTCCTGGATCACGGCCGAAGTTCGCAGCGGGGACATGAGCGAGCGCAGTTTCACCTGCACGGTTTTTGCGGGATTCGCGGTGAGCAGCTTCTGCTCGAGCTCGCCTGCAACATCGAACTCAAAGCCTTCGCACACGAGAACGCCGGCGCCATCGATGCGCACGATACTTACCGGTCCTTCTTCGGTCTCAAAGAAATAGGAGCTCTTGCAATCTGAGTCAGCACAGCTGGAGTCTTTGTGCGCGACCTTCTTCACCGACGAGTAGCGCTGTGGCAGGTAGTCTGCGTAGATCTTGGCGAAGGCATCGGCCGAATCGTCCGCGTCCCAACGCGAAAGATACAGCAGTCCGATGCGAGCGGTGCCGGTCAGCTTCGGGTCTTTATTCTCGGCAGCATAGTAAGCGCCTCCACGCCAGGCTTCTGCCATGTCCTTGGCTGCGGATTCATCGGCGTACTGCTGCGCGAGGATGCGCGTGTCGAGCTGGCCGATCGAGCCTTCATCGTACTTCTCGTATTTCGAGCCCAATTCGGGACGCAGATCCGGGATCACGATCCACTGTGCGGGTCGGTTATGCAGATAAGCCGCAACATCGATCACCTCGTGCGTATCCTGCGGCGGACGACGGAATGCTCCGGAGAAGGCGGCATCTTTACCCCGCTGCAGCAAAGCAGACTCAAACGTGAGTCCATCGCCGTAAGGAAAAACCAGCGACTCGCGAATCATCAGCGGCGCCTTATCTAACAGGGGATAATCGCTATTCGACGTCATCGCCTTGCGCATGGCATCAGCCACTTGCGGAGCTTCAGCGAGGGTCGTTCCCGATCCGCGCAGCATGTAATCGACCAGCGTGACCATGCCCTGCCCTTCGGCCACGGCGCTGCGCGCGGTCGAGGCCTCGTCTTCATCGAACGTGTATTCCTCTTTATCTCCCGATTTGGGAGCTTTCGGACTCTCCCAACTCTTCAAATCGAAGTTCTGATCCTGCAGCGCATGCGTGAGCTCGTGCGCCAGCACCGGCTTCTGCGCGTCAGCCGAGAGCCAGTCGAGCAGATACATCTTCTTGGTCTTGACATCGTAGTAGCCTGCGACCTGTTCCTGCAGCAGGTCGATGAGGAACTTATGGAGATTGAACTCGCGCGGCAGAAGCCCAAACTTCTTCAGCACGATCTCCGACCGTTCCAGACGCTTTGCGTCTTCGTCCTCGTTCATCTTCTCGTCGACGTACCTGGCCACCTGCTCGCGGCTGGCGAGTTCCCCGGTGACCTTCTTTTTGATCGGGTAGCCGCTGTCTTTGCTGAGCCAGGTGAGCGTGTCGTCGATCGAGGCGAAGAGCTCCTGAGCTTCCTGCGGCGTGATCTTCTTCTCGGATGGTGGTGCAGCCGGTTGTACTTGAACGCCGATGTCGCCCTTGCCGGAAGTTTGCGGCTCCTTCGTTCGCTTCTGCGCAGGAGCTTGCTGCGCTAAGGCGGCGAGAGAAAAGAAGGCCAGCAGGCTCCACACAAGACAGGACCGCCGGATCCAGTAGCGAGGCGCGCCGCATTTTAAAACCGAGCACGAAAAACTCTGCATACGAGTTGATATTAACGGGATTCGCTTCTCGCTCGCACCGCAGCGCTGGGCAAGCCAATCGAAAAACTGCATCTCCGTTTACTCATCTGGGGTAACGACGCAGCGGCGGTGAGGTAGCAGTTATCAACAATTGAGTGAGCAACTTGCAAGAAAAGTGTCATATGTCACATGAACTGCTGCAACCCATCGCCGAGGCTGCGTAACCCTGATTTTTCCTCAGGGTTACCCTGCGATTTCCAGAGGGTAACGCTGACTCCGCTGGGTTGGAGCTGCGTTGGAAGTAACCCCGAACAGCGTTGGAATTTGACGGCAAGCGAGGTGAGCAAGGGCGTCGGCACCGTTCGCGGTAGAGAATAGGTAAGTAGGCGTTCTCAGCTGCTTCTTTTCTCCCGGGAAAAGTACTCTGCGGAGTTTCCACTGCCATTCAAAAGGAGCACGCGCTGAATACTTCTTCGCTTTTGTTTCTCCACACATAAAACCATGCTATGACGAAAGCGGGAAAAGTTCAACCAAAAAATTCAACCCAAAAAGTCGGCGTGCCAGAAGAGTTTGGCGTCGAACCTCTGCCCACGGGATAGAAAAATATTCGGGAGAACTCGATCCCGGCACATTTACCATCTTGCGCCCGGTTACCACAGTCACGCGCGCGCGCGTGAGGTTTACTGCTATCGTGACTTCGAATCCATTCCATCACGCGGGCACTGGACGCCAGATGTTCCTGCAGCCCCTAAGAGGTGTTTCTTGAAAAACGTTCTCGCCCTGATTCTCTGCCTGGCCATTCCCGTTTCGGTCTTTGCTGCCGACAACAACTACAAAGTCATCTACGACGGCGGCTCCGTGCCCGACCTCAAAACCGGAACCAAGGTCAAGATGTACATCGAAGGCACTAATGTGAAATTCGTGAAAGGAAAAGATGACGTCCTTACAATCCCGGCCGCCTCGATCACCGAGATCAGCTACGGCCAGGACGTTCACCGCCGCATCGGAACCGCCGTGGGACTCGCAGTCGTGTCGCTCGGAATCGGTGCCCTCACCGCGCTAAGCAAATCGAAGAAGCACTACGTAGGAATCACCTGGGCCGACGGCGACAAAAAAGGCGGCTTGGCTATGCAGTGCGATAAGAATGACTACCGCGGAGTGTTGGCGGGCCTTGAGGGCGTATCCGGGAAAAAGGCCGTCAATTCCGACAATCTGACCGTCAAGAACTAACGCCTTCTCCTTATTACATACCCCTGCGGCGCGGGTGCCCATTGCATTTGTACAGAAGGGCATGCCGCGTCTGTGGCGGACGGCCCCATCCAGGGTGTGTTGTATCGCGCAAGACGGGGCGTGTTCCGTTTCTGCGCGATTGTTTCCATTCCTTCCTCGTTGATTTCGCAACCGCAGCGCAGATACGATCAACACCTTAATGGCCACGAATTCCCTGTCAATAGCGAAGATGCTCGACCGCCTCAAGGCCCATTATGGGACGCAGCAGGCGCACTGGCCTACGGATCCTTACGAATTTCTGGTTTGGTGGCACTGCGGCTATCCGCAGAGTGATGACAGATGCGCAAAAGGATGGGCGGCTCTGACCAGCCAGATGAGCATCGCTCCAGAAGCGATTCTCGCCGCCAAGCCGGCGGTGATTGCGTCGGCGTTGAAGCAGGGAGGAATGGTTCCTGAACTGCGTGCTCTTCGTCTGAAGGAGATCGCGAGGCGGGTACAGGATCAGCTCGGAGGAGATCTATCAGCCGCGCTGCGAGGACCGGTAGCAGAAGCCCGCAAAATCCTCAAACAATTCCCCAACATCTCCGATCCCGGCGCTGATCGCATTCTGCTGTTCGCGGCAATTGCACCGTTCGCGGCCGTTCCTTCAAACAATCCATCGGTGATCGTCCTGTAATGTATGGACGCGAGCGCGAGAACTACGCAGTGAATTATCGCGAGTCGCAGCAGGCCATCGAGCAGGAGATTCCAACCAATGCGAAAGCGCGTCAGCGCGCTTACCTACTGCTGAAACGTCATGGGCAGGAGCTGTGCAAACGTTCGAAACCAAAATGCGAGCAATGCCCGATTCAGAGCAACTGCGCCTATTTTCGTGGGAACGTGAGGGGAAGGTCTGCCTTCGCTGCGATTCCTGGATCTCGCGGATGAACGTTTCACGAAGGCGAAGACATGATTCGATATGGAGATAAGGTGGAGGTTGGTTTCTACGCATGAGAGCCAACGACCATGAGGCAACTGTTGCTCATATGTATGACCATGGTCTACTGCATTAATGAAGGAAGTAACAGTTTCGGATTCAGAGCCAAGTGCCTCGCCATACTAGAAGAAGTCCAGAAGACGCAAGAGACTATTCTTGTGACTAAATTCGGTAAACTTGTCGCTGAGGTGTGTTCTCTTCCGCCAATTCACAGAAGGGGCACATGGCTCGGCTCCATGGCGGGAGAAATCAAATTCTTGGGAGACGTTCTAGCGCCGGTCTTCGACGAGAGTGACTGGAACGATTCAAATGAACTAGCTCAAGCCAGCGGGTCCTCTACCTCGCAAAGCTAAGGTTACGTATATCTACGTAGGACGCTAGCGCCACAGCGCTACCGGTCGGATCGGCAAGAGCAACGTATCCATCCGGGCGCACGAGATAAACATCGTTCTCCTGCAAACCGGTTCGACCCATTTCGGAACTCCATGGAAAGACGTGCAGCGGCAAGTTTCGTTGGCTGCAGAGCGCTTGCAACTCGGAGGTCGCCTGACCGTACACGTGGGCCTGCCAGTCGAGCGAGGTCAGCGGCTCGAAATTGTCATGTTCGATTCCGTTACTCGTTATCTTCACCCAGGGCAGGCGGTCGCCACCGTGAACTGATCCCGCGCGGCCTTCACTTAGGCTGCTTCCGCGATAATTCACAACTGTTTGCGAAACGGTGCGGAAGAGGTAGCGTCGAGCTTGTTTGAATTTGAACAGCAGCGGGAATAACGAAGGCACCAGTCTGAGTCGAATCAGCCGCGCGGTCAGAGTTGGGCTTGTGACGGCCGTAAAACCCTGATCAGTGGTTGCGACCAGGCGCCGCGCAAAGGCGATGCGTTCTGGTTCGTAACTCTCGAGGAGTGATGCATCCGCCCTGCTGTGCAGAACCATCGCAAGCTTCCAGGCAAGGTTCACTGCGTCGCCGATGCCGGTGTTCATGCCCTGTCCGCCGACAGGGCTGTGAATATGGGCGGCGTCGCCGAGCAGAAACGCGCGTCCGTCGCGAAAGTGATCGGCTACGCGATGATGCACGCGATAGGTTGAGAACCAGTTCACGCGCTCGACGTTGATGCGCATCGACTCGATCACAGTTTTGCTAACGTCTTTCCAGTCGAGTTGGTCGCGCCCCTGGGCGGCCTCGTCGCGGACGGTGCCGACGAGTCGCACTCTTCCTTCGCCCCTCAACGGAAACACGGCGAGGAAGTCGGCTCGATCGAGCGCGACGTGGAGATCGCCGTTCATTGCTGGACCGCTGCCTTGCACGTCGGCAACGTAGAAAAGATGGCTGTAAATTCCGCCGGGAAATCCGATGGCTAAGCTTTGACGCACGGCCGAGTGTGCGCCGTCGCATCCGGCGAGGTAGGCAACTTCGGAGGTTTGTGTCGTCCCATCCGGAAGCTTGATGTGCGCGAGCACGCGATCGGCGGTTTCTTCAAAACGCACAAGCTCGGTCTGGCGTTCGACGGTGACTCCAAGCTGAGCCAAACGCCCAATGAGCAACTTCTCGTGCTCGTCCTGAGGAAAGACCAGCGCATACGGAAACGGACTTATGCCTTCGCCTAGTTCTCCAAACACAGCCCGTGCCGACTTCTTGCCGCGTACCCAAAGGTTCGCGGCAATCACCTTTCGTCCGCACTCCACGACAGCATCGGCAAGACCGATCTGCTGGTAGAACTCAAGCGTGCGCGCCTGAACGGCCAGAGCGCGCGACGTGGTTCCTGGCTCCGCAGTCTTGTCGATGATTCTCACGCACACGCCTAAGCGCGTAAGCCATAGCGCCAAGACGAGACCTGTAGGCCCGGCGCCGACGATCAGAACGTTACTGGCGGGTGAAGCCATCAGCCGACTTCGGTGAACACGTACTCGTGTTGGCCGTCGCGGATTACGAGTACACGCTTTCCTTCGCGTTCGCCCATTACGAATTCGAAGCCGTCATTGGTGGGATCGATGGTGATGAAGGATATCGTTCCGTCATCGTTCTTGCGTGAGGCTACCTTGCTCTTCCACTCGCCGAAGTCGAACGTTGTGGAGCCGTTGTCGTTGAGGACTGCGATGTCACCTAGTTCCCTGCTGGTGTAATGTGCCGCCAGCTTGCTAACTAGCGTAGGATCGGCCGGGACTACCAGGCGTTTGCGTTCATTGGCGATTACGGCATAGTGGCGCGCGGCCTGGCCGGCTACGTCGCCTGCGGCTTCGGGCTTGCCGTCGAAGACTACTTCCAGCAGTCGGCGTCTAAACGGGCCCAGCAGCATTCCGCCGTTATCGGAGTTGGTGAGCAGGACAGCGCCGATTCCTGAATCGGGAAGGAAGTAAATGTCGCTCTTGTATCCGGCCATGCTGCCGCCGTGGTGGACCACGGGGACGCCGTAGGTTTTATCGACTTCGAGGCCCATGCCGTAGGTCTGGTCTTCGCCGATCGGGACCTGCGGCACGCGTCGCGCGAGCAGGTTCTCCTGCGAGACGAGTTGTTTGCCGTTGGGCAGCTTTCCCAGTGCGAGTTCTAGCTGGACATAGCGAATTAGATCGTTGGCCGAGGTCCACACGCCGCCTGCGGGACGATGCGGCATGATTGCGTAGTCGAAGGCAATGTCTGCCACTGCGGGCTTGCCATCGACGTCGTCTCCATGCGGGCTGGCGTGATTGCCTTCGAGAGCGCGAGTCATATTAAACGTCGTGGACTTCATGCCCAGCGGGTCGAAGATCTTCTCCTGCATTGCGGCGTCGTATGCTGCGCCGAGTTCCCGATCCGGGAAGACAAGATGCGCGCCGATGTATCCTGCGGCCGAGGCCATGAGATTGCTGTATTGGAAGACTTCGCCATACTTGCTGGTGGGCTGCATGGTGCCCAGCAGAGCTAGAGAGGACTCCGGAGTAGCATTCTTGAATTCAAAGATCCACTCCAGATCCTGGCGCGGCAAGCCGGTGCAAGCGCAGATAAGATTCTTCACCAGGACGCGCTTGGTAGTATCGGCGTCTCCCAATTTGAAACTTTGATAGGCTTCGACCACGGGCTCGTCCCATCGGAGCTTGCCCTGGTCTACCAACTCGGAGAGCAGGAGCGTGGTCATGCCCTTGGTGTTGGAGGCGGCCATGAATAGCGTGTTCTCGTCCACCGGAGTGGGCTTGCCCAATTCGCGCACACCCAAGCCGCCTTCATAGACAATCTTTCCGTTATCCACTAGCGCGAGTGAGGCGCCTGGAATGCCAAGCTGACGCATGGACGTCTCAACGAAATCCTTGAGCTGTGCGACGTGCGCAGCATCGAGTCGATTTGCCTTCCGTCCGGTGAACATCTCTCGCTGATAGCCCTTGGGACGGAGGCTTTGAACGACAAGCGCTATCGGCGCGCCGCGTTTTTCGAATGTAGGCTCGCTTCCATCGAGGATGACCACCGTCCAGGCTTTGCCGGCACGATAAGCAATGGCCTGCACGACGGCACGCTCATTCGGAGAAGTCTCGTAATCGAACACCTGCCGATCTTCCCATCCGTTGCGCGGCGGACGCGGCGTGATCAGCTTGAGGGGACGCTTAGATTCGGGTTTGTAGGCAGCCCAGCCCGCGGCGACGGCCGAACGGGCATCAGACGCGTCGGAGTCGATGATGGCGATGTGGGTGTCAGTCTCCGGAGGCTCTAGAACGACAAGATTCTTCTCGGTCGCAATCGACCAATCTGCGGGCACGGTGAAGGTGGCTCCCGCGGCGGTTACGCGCGGCGTGTCGGCAGTAAGCTTCTCGGGAACCGCTTTCGCCGGCGTTGCCGGAGAGGAGGACCGCTGTCCGAAAGCCGTATCAACGAGCAAAACAAAACTGAGAACCAGCAGGAACGCAACACGAGTACGCATCGCCGCAACCTCTCTCTGTTGAATGACAGAATTGCGGCAATAACGATACCAGATTTCCCAAAAGAGTCTGGCTGTAGGGAAACCAACCACGCTCTCTGAAGCGCGATGACTTGGCATTCACGCACGATTAATGATGCGGGTACCACGGCTCCCGCGGCAGGTTCTTTGGTTCGGTCTTGATGGGAAAATCCAGTTTCGAAACGGGAATGCTTACATCGTTGTCGAGAATCATTTCCATTCGGGTGCCGGTCTGGAGGTGAATGTCGTCGCCGCGCTTGAAGAGGGAGATACCGAGGCCGAGTGCCGCGCCGGCGGCGGCTCCCTGCCAGGCGCCTCTGCTTCCTCCTGCTAAGGCTCCGATGGCCGCCGCACTGGCGGCGGAGGTGAGCATGGTTTTGGCGTCTTTGTCGATCTGATCGACCGGCTGAAGCGTGCCCGAGCGCTTAGTTTCATACTCGGCTCCAGCAAGACTGACGAGTCTTCCCGAAACGGGAACTACATAGCTGTTAGGCAGGATGACTCGATCGAAATGGAATTGCAAGTGAGCGCGACCTTTGACTCTGCCGGGACGCGCAGTTTTGATCACTGAGCCTTGCACGCGGCTGCCGATCGGAACAATCAGCCGGTTCTGCTCGATTACATCGGAGACAGTCTCAAGATACAGGCTCGATTCGTTGGTTGCCGAAATCGTGTTCAGCGAGGTCGTCGTTGCCAGCAATACTTTTGTGCCTGCGGGAATGGTGATTGCGGCGAGCTCGCTCGACTGCGACGATGCTTGCAATGGTAATGGCGATGTAGATTGCGCGTGCATTGAGATAGCGAACAGCACGACGGAAATGAAGATTGCGGTCCCGCATAGTTGTTTCATGGCTCTCTCCTCTATTAGCAGCCTAGAGAGGAAACGAGACGAGCAGAGCGACGATTGTGACACTATCGGGAATGTCACAATGCGGTGACCCACAAAGAGCGCCGCACTCATCGCGAACTCGTTCACTGCGCCGAACGCTAAGGCTGACTATCCTGAACGCTAGGACAGCGGCTTGCGAATAAACTCTTCGTATTGCTGGAGTTCGACTAACGAAGACGATGCCAGAACGGGAAATGGGAGCGCGCGGCAGCTCTTTGGCAGCTTGGTCGCCGTGAGTGAATCGCATACGACTGCCGCGACCTGCGGCAGCGCCTTCTGCCAGCCACTTACTCGCGCGTCGCGGACGATGAGAGCATCGCTGTCAAATCCCGCGGCGATCAGCATCGTCTGAGCGCGCTTCAGAAAGTCTGGCCAACGTGAAACCACTGCAATCAGCACATCCTGTCGTGCCGGTAGCCACGAGCCCAGCGAGTCGGTAGCAGAGCGCACATGCAGCGGAAGGAGATCGGTTCCAGCCGGCAATCTTTTTCGCACCGTCTCCACCTTGCTTGGAAGAGCGACGGGAATGCAGGCGTGGAGCGCGTCTTTATCGTCGCAGGCACTCAGGTCGGCGCCTTTGACGGGAAAAGTTACTGTCGCCCGCATCTCCGCGGCGACAATCTCCCGCAGTTCGGCATCGGGTTCGATGAGCAGAAAATGATCGGGCGGCTGCAACTCGAGCCAATGGCGCAGCCGAGCACGCACCGCGCTGAGCGGAACTTGCAATTCTCTGGCAGAACGAAACAGTTGCGCGATTAGATGGTCGAGAGAAAGCTCCGGTGAGAGCCCACCATTTGCGTTGTTGCGAATGTAAACGCCGCTGCCGCGACGCAGCTCCAGCCATCCGGCTTGCTCGAGGTCTCGATACGCAGCGCTGACCGTGTTTGCATGAACACGAAATCGGCGCGCCAACTCGCGCGTGCTGGGTAGACGAGCACCGGGTTTGAGATCGTCGCTGACGATGCCGAGCACGATCTGCGTTCCAAGCTGTTCACGAATGGGAATATCGCTGGTGTGCGAAATCCAGAGGCGCATTCGCTAAGTATGCACCTGTTTCGCCCCATCAATGTGGGATACCCACCGAAACACTGCTCTCCGTTCTTTGCGTTACGGCAGACTAATAGAATGTCGCATGGAGGCGGGAATGAATGAGTATTTGAGTTGGTCGCGAGAAGAGAAGATCATCGCAAGGAAGGCATTTGACCGCGCGCTTACCGAAGAGCTGCAGGCACTGATTCGCAAAACCAAAGAGTTGGCGAATAAGATTGAGGAACCGTCGCAACTGTGGTCTCTCGAGTACTACCTGCAGCAACGCCGCAAGGAGATCGACCGGAAGTACGACTATCGATATTCCCAGCTCCCCATGGTTTTTGGATTCCTTATAAGGGAAGGCAAAGTGACAGAGCAGGAGCTTGGCGGCTTACGCGAGGACAAGCTCGAACTAATTCGCAAATGGTCCATCCCGTTGAAACCCCTCCGGCAACGCCGCTCACAAGTAAGTTCACTTGCAGATAAGTAAACGGAAACGAGAGCGCAAGCCGTGTTCGGTTGCAATCTGCTGCCACTCTTACTCGAGCAAAGTCACGCAACAATTTCGGCTTTGGCTGGAGCTTGACTTCCACGTGTGATCGCAACTACCAGCAGGCCTGTGAGTAATTGAACCGTGGCCACATCCTGATCAGAAAAAGCGCTCTTCCGACCGGAGAACACTTCCAGCACGCCGAGCACGCTGTTGAGATGAGAGACCGGGGCAGCCAGCACCGACTGCGTTCCCAATTCGCGACAGTGTGTGCGATCCACATGGGGATCGCGGTCCGACGAATCGCAGCGCCAGCTCATCGCTGTCCGCGCGCACAGGCCGGAGATGCCGCGGTTCAAGTCGATCTCAACTCCAAGATCGGGGACGGATGCTCCTGCATGTGCATGACAGACGAGCTTTCCGCGACGTGCAAGCGCGAGCGCGGCGCCGTCGGCGCGAGTGACTGTGCAGGCGCGCTCCAGAACCCAACGCATGGCAGGCTGAAGCTGCGGCAGAGCATTAGGAAGAGTGAGGCAGGTCAGTCCGGAAGCCATCGCCGGCTCCGCACAAACCAGAGTTGAACTCTCTGCGACGAACTCTGAATGTGTACCCTTCTCGAGAATGTTCTCGACGACGCGATTGATGACAGCGTCGTCGATCAGCCGAGCACGATCCTGCTCGCGAATCGCTCCGCCGAGCACTCGCGACAGGCTGAGCAGCGCGGTGCTGCTGCAGGCCAGACATTTGGTTGTGTTGTTGTAGCTGATAAGTTCACAGCTCACGCAAAATACGGTGTTCTGTAATTGCAGGAAGGTGACATCTGAGGCCCTGAATTGTGGCATCCCGAAGTGCGCGCCCCGATCCCCGACGAAGTAGGAACTGATTTTTCGAAGATAAATTTCGCGCACTCACTGTGCGAGTGTCAGCAATGGTACATTTGCACAGAGTTTCGAGAAAATGGACCGACGGTCGCCTTCGGCCGGGTTTCCGTTGTTGATCCACACATCTGAATAAGAGAGAGTTCTTCCAATTCCACGAAAAATCCGCGCGAGGGCGCGCGTCGGTCCGTATCGATGTCGCTTCAAGCCTCACAACTCCGGCAAGAGATCACACAACGAGCTGTGCAGTATGCGCAGGCAAATCGCATCTACTTCCGCCGCAGCCACTTCGATTTCGGCAGCGTTGTCTTTCTTCCTGATCTCGAACGGGCGACGCATGGCAACTTCCATCCGGCAAGCTATCGCGCGATCCTGCGCCGAGCGATCTGGCGCAAGCGTCTGGGCAAAGTGTTAACCGTTCCCGACAAGCTGCGGAACATCGAAGACGATCGGCGCCTTTGTGAACTCGATTCGTGCTGCAGCTCGGACGCGCTGCTGATGAATGTCTTCTGCCATCCTCGCGTGCGCAGCTCCTATCGGGTACTCAGTTTGCTCGGATTGGATGAGAGCGCAGTCCCGATCTTCGGATGGCGTGCTCGCGTTCCACGAGCCTCCGACAAGTTCGACCGAACCGAGGTCGATATGAAATTGGGAACACTTCTGGTGGAATCCAAGCTGACGGAATCGTCTTTCGAAAATTGCGACATCAAACGCATGCACGAGTACTCCGATTTTCGCGAGGTCTTCCATCTCAACCAACTGGCTCGCTCTCGCAAGCAGTATCGCTGCTATCAATTACTGCGCAACGTCCTTGCCGCGAACGCTCACGACGCAAGCTTCTGCCTCATCACCGACGCGCGGCGCACCGACTTGATTCAGGAGTGGTTTGAGGTGCTCGGCGCAATTTCTACTTCGCAACTGCGAACGCGCTGCAAGCTGCTCACTTGGCAGGAACTGGCGGAAGCATTGCCGATTTCTCTGCAACGTTTTCTCGTGCTCAAATACGGAATCGGAACATCGGTTGATGTGGCCGCAAGCTCTGTGGGATATTGACCAGCGGAGCCCTTTGCTGATGTCGAACTCCTCCGTTGCCGTCCGCTTCGAGTACGCCAGCGAACGCAAGATTCGCGAGCGCAACAAGCTACATTACCGCTTCGCGCATTGGCCGATGTGGATCGCGGTCTTCTATCTCGCTCCTGGACCGTTCACGTTCGATCTGTTCGCGCACGGCGTGCATCCGTACATGGCTGCCTGGCTGGGAGTGGTGATCATCGGCACCGGAATCGCGGGTCTGTGCGGGCAGCTTCCCGGAGTGGAACCGAAGCCTTACATCATCCGCTTTACTGAGGATCGTCCGAATCCTGTATACCGGCGGGTTTGCTACACGCTCGCTTGGAGCGAGTTGGTGACATACGCCGTTCTGAATATCAGTGGACTGGTTGGCGCGATCATCACGGGCCATTGGCGCCTGCAGCAGATTTACTCGCATTTCTACTTTCCACTGGCCGCGACCTTCTGGATTCTTGGCGCGCTCGGTCTGCTCCCGCGCGTCAAGCGCTCGACCGTTGGCGAGGGACACGAGCGTCGGTATTTCTACGGCACAGTCTGGGCTTGCGTTGTCGCGCAGCCTATTTTGGGACTGCTGTGGTGGTGGCTGCCTCGCGGACGCGGCCTCGACATCCTTCGTCTCTGCGGATTTGTCGGAGTTCTCACGTTCATGGGCGCTCTGGCCGTAAAAGGCTATCTCCCGCGCACGCGTCCGATTCTTCCTGGCGAACTCGCCGTTTCCGACTGAGCGCCGCGCGTGCTCTATTTCGCTATCGCCATCGGAGTCGCAGTCCTGCTGGTGGTCTGCGGCATCATCTATCAGACGCTCGGGTTGCGGTCTGACCAGCGCCGCTTCCCTGCTCCGGGACGGCTGATCGATGTCGGCGGCCATCGGCTTCATTTGTACGAAAAAGGCTCCGGAGCTTGTGTCGTTCTCGAATCGGGAATTTCTGCTTCCTCGCTGAACTGGCGCGCAGTGCAAAACGAAGCCGCGCGATTTGCGCGAGTCTGCAGCTATGATCGCTCAGGCCTTGGCTGGAGCGATCTTTGTGATCAGCCATGTACGCCAATAGCTTTGGCCGTCCAGCTTCATGCTTTACTTCAGGCTGCTCACGTTACTGCACCTTACATTCTTGTTGGGCACTCGTTCGGCGGATTGATCGTGCGTGCATTTGCGACACAGTTCCGCAATGAGACTGCCGGGCTCGTGCTGGTGGATCCGCTCGATCCGGCAGAATGGACTCCCATCACGGAACAGCAGCAACGAATGATTGCGCACGGTATTCGGCTAGCACGGCGCGGAGCGTTGGCAGCACGACTCGGCGTGGTTCGCGTTTGTCTGAACCTGCTCCTGGCCGGCAATCGTCTGCTGCCGCGAGCCGCAGCGAAGGCATGGAGCGGGCGAGCGGCAGAGGTCACAGACCGCATTGGCGGGCAGGTGCGCAAAATGCCTGAAGAGACATGGCCGCTGGTCGCCTGCCACTGGAAGCAATCCAAGTGCTTCGAAGGCATGGCGCGCCATTTTGAGTGCCTGGCGCGGAGCATCGTTGAAACTTCCGATTTTCCCGTTTTGGATCTGCCGGTCACCATGCTCGTCGGCGTACAAAACGAGCACCCCACGGATCAGCGCGCGTGCGCTCGACGAGTTTCAACCAAGACCAAGGTGGTCATGGCAGAAAAGAGTGGACATTGGATTCAACTGGACGAGCCAGAGTTGGTGGTGGATGCAATTCGGGAAATGGTGGAAGCAGGACGTTGAGCTATTACAGAACCGGCCCCAGCAGGCGGTGGGCGGGAGATGGCCGAATGGCCAGCTCCGGATTACGACATCGTCAGCATTCTGAAGGAACGCAGCCGCAACACAAAGCGGCTGCCCCACCGGCCATCACCCCAACAACCGCAAAATCAGCGGTCGTCGGGCACCCCGATCTACCGCCGGCGGTCCTGTCTAGAACCGGCGCTTGTGCGCTTCCAGAAAGCTGTACGAGGTCTCGCGCAGGCGGCGTGAGAGCAGCACGGCGAGTGACTGATAGAACCTGGCTCCTACGTGCGGGAACATGCGGAAGATGCGATGCAGCTCGGCGCAGTCGATCGCGTCGACTTCGACTTCGGTTTCAGCGATCACTGTGGCGCTGCATAAGCAGTTTTCAAGAAACGCGATCTCGCCGCAAATCTGCCCCGGGCCGATCTTGGTCAGCAGAACCCCATTGGCCTCGATGCGGGCGCTTCCGCTGCGGAGCAGAAAAAGTGTTCCGCCGGGCGAATCCTGGTGAATGAGCACGTCCCCCGCGTTGAACTTCAGCTGGCGGGCACCAGCCTTGATTAATACCCAGTCATTTGCGGTGACCAGATTCAACGGATTCGGCGAGCTTGTCATTTCCTGCGCTGCGAGAGCCATGAGTGCAGAGTATCGGTCGCTCCCTGACTGGTCAATGTACGGCGGTAACCTCGAGATCACCAAAGTCGTGTCTGAAGCCCCTTTTTTGCCGGAGGTTTTGCATTGAGTGTCTTGCACTCAACTTTTACCTCCGGCTTCTTGACAACTCAGAATAGCCTCTCTACAATTAGCACTCGTAAGGCGTAAGTGCTAACAGGCACTCACGCCCGCTGTCCTGACAGTCTGCTTCCCCGGGCTGTTGCTCACGGATAGCGATCAAGGTTTGCTAGTATTTTCAATAGCTTGGAAACACAACTTCAATTCTTAGACAACTCACAAGGAGTCAATTAGGACATGGCAAAGCTAACTCCATTGCATGACCGCATTCTGGTTCGCCGCGTTGAAGAGGGCGAAACCATTCGTGGCGGCATCATCATTCCCGACACTGCGAAGGAGAAGCCGCAGGAGGGTGAAGTGATCGCCGTTGGTGCTGGCAAGAAGAACGACAAGGGCGAAAGACAGCCCGTGGACGTGAAAGAAGGCGATCGCATTCTCTTCGGTAAGTACGCAGGAAATGAGATCAAGATCGACGGCGAGGAACTGCTCATCATCCGCGAGGAGGAAGTGCTCGGCATTCTCTCGGGCGCAGCAAAGTCGGTAAGGAAAGCGAGCTAAACGAAGCTCCACAAGACGTTTTGCCGGCACTACGCCGGCTGAAAAAAGATCGGCCGCAGTAAGCGGTTAAGGAGATAGAGAAATGGCAAAGCAGATCGTACACGGCGAGGAGTCGCGTCAGGCGATTCTCCGCGGCGTCAACGTATTGGCTGACGCAGTAAAGGTGACGCTCGGTCCGAAGGGCCGCAACGTCGTTATTGAGAAGAAGTTCGGTTCGCCGACCATCACCAAGGACGGCGTGACCGTAGCAAAGGAAATCGAGCTGAAAGATGCGCTCGAAAACATGGGCGCGCAGATGGTGCGCGAGGTCGCTTCCAAGACCTCCGACGTCGCCGGCGACGGCACCACCACCGCGACTGTGCTGGCGCAGTCGATCTTCCGCGAAGGCGTGAAGACGGTCGCTGCCGGAGCCAATCCGATGGCTCTGAAGCGCGGCATCGAGAAGGCCGTCCAGGCCGTTGTCGGTACCGTCGATGAAGAAGGCAACCGCAAGGGCGGCGCTCTTAGCACTTTCTCGAAGCCCGTTTCGGGAGAGATGATCGCGCAGGTCGGCACCATCTCGGCGAACAACGACGAGACCATCGGCAAGATCATCGCCGAGGCGATGAAGAAAGTCGGGAAGGATGGCGTGATCACCATCGAAGAGTCGAAGACCATGCACACCGGCCTTGAGACCGTGGACGGCATGCAGTTCGATCGCGGCTACCTGAGCCCCTACTTCGTGACCGACGCCGAGCGCCTTGAAGTGGTGTTGGACGATCCCTACATCCTGATCTACGAAAAGAAGATCAGCGCGATGAAGGATCTGCTCCCGCTGCTGGAGCAGGTTGCTCGTGGCGGCAAGCCGCTTCTGATTATTGCGGAAGACGTCGAGGGTGAGGCACTGGCCACGCTGGTT
>Ga0134126_10001431_pt1 | contig 30299 bp, 20 predicted proteins | sample KB31752_FD_96881 | JGI IMG/M metagenome (GOLD analysis project Ga0134126, IMG submission 96881) | Terrestrial soil microbial communities with excess Nitrogen fertilizer from Kellogg Biological Station, Michigan, USA - KB3-175-2 | ecosystem: Environmental > Terrestrial > Soil > Unclassified ... | reverse complement strand
CTTTCATGACCTGTTGGCGACGGATCTCCACGTCGAGATGCCAAGGCCCTACACCGCGATCGCGTTCGGGTTATTCGACCGCTGGAAGCGGCAGCATGTCGGAGTCCCAGGGGGAAGCGGCTACCTGGCTGACCTTGCCGTAGCCATGCGCCGCAATCCGCGTTTGCGCGTCATGTTGGCCTCCGGCTATTACGACCTGGTCGTCCCGTCGGCGCAGGTGGAATACCTGGCATCGCACTCACTGCCACACGATCGCGTGACGGTCAGGAACTACGAGTCGGGTCACATGATTTCAACCAAGGCGTTCGCCGACGACGTCAGGCAATTCGTCCTCGGCCCTGAAGGAGACAGATGATGATTTCCATTTTCGCGCTACTTCGGTGGGTTGCGGCCCTGGCTCTTGCTTGCGTCGCGCCCCTGCCGGCAAGGGCGCAGGACTACACCCGACCCAAGGTGCGTGCCATCACCGCATTCGTCCGCCTCGACCAGGCCCGCTACACTCAGCAGATCGATGCGGCGCTGGCGGTATTGCGGGCGGCGGGGAGTGAGCTTGCCAAGGAGGGCTACAAAGTCGAAAGCCTGCGGATCGTGACGCAGCCGCTCGGCGAGCTCGTGAAAGGGCAGTCAGACCGTGACGCGCTGGCGTTCCTTCGAGCTCTCGACGATCTTTCCGTCAAGGAGGAATTTACGCCCAACATCGGTCCGGCCATGATGCGTGACTCCGACGACCCGCACGTCATGCAGTTGCTGCGTGAGGTCCTGGTGGAGCTTCCCAACCTGAACGCCAACGCCATCGTGGCGGCGGATGACGGGATCCACTGGAAGGTCATTCAGGAGAGTGCGGCTCTGGTGCGATACGTTGCTGAGCACACGAAATTCAGACAGAGCGGGGCGTTCAACTTCACCGCCACAGCGATGCTGCAGCCGTACGGTCCCTTCTATCCAGGGGCCTATCACGACGGCGAGGGGCGCAGGTTCTCGATCGGCTTCGAGAGCGCCAATGTCGTTCAGGAAGTGTTTCGCCGCACGCACGGCGATTTCGACCGCTCTGTCGCCGAGTTGACCAGGCAGCTTACGGTCCATGCGCGAGTGGCGCAGTCGATTGGCGTCCGGGTCGCCAGCGGCAGCGGTTGGACCTTCATGGGGGTCGACCCCACGCCGGCTCCGTTGCCGTCGGTGTCGATCGGCGAGGCCATCGAGACGTATACGGGGGCTCCGTTTGGATCAAGTGGGACGATGACCGCGGCGTTCGTCATTACGAGCGCGGTCAAGGCCGTGCCGGTAAAGCAGATCGGCTACTCCGGGCTGATGATTCCGGTCCTGGAGGACAAGCAGCTGGCGAGGGGGTGGGGCGATCGCGCCTTCGGCATCGATTCGCTGCTGGCGTATTCGTCCGTGTGTGGTACCGGGCTCGATACGATTCCTCTTCCCGGCGACGTGTCGGAAGGCCAACTGGTCAGGATCTTTGGGGACGTCGCCTCGTTGGCCTGGAAGTGGAAGAAGCCCTTGTCCGCGCGCCTGGTTCCGATGAAGGGTCAGAAGGCGGGGGATGCGGTGCATTTCACCGGGATGTACCTGTTTGACAGCAAGCTGCAGCCCTTGCCTTGATGAAATCGCGCAGGTCTTTAGCGAAGGCCGCGCGGCTCCGTGCTTCCGTATAGAACATGTGGCCGCCGGCGTAGTGTCTGGAAGTGACCCGCTTCAGATCCAGCCCCCGTCGTGTGACCAGATAGTCGTCCGCACCGACGCTGGCGCGCGTATCGAACCAACCTCCCGCGACGAACACTCTCAGATCCGGCTTACGCGCCATCGCGCTCAGCAGGTGGGCGGCGTAGTCGAGCTGGCCGTAGTCATCTGCCTCGGTGGTGTCGAAAGGGGGCCGCAAATAGATCCAGTCGGGTGCCCGGGCTTTGAGATGGTATTCATTGCCAGCCTCGATTCCCAGTTGGCTGCGCAGCAGATCCGGCGCGCTCGCCTCGAGGGCATCTTGAAGGCCCTGCGACGGATCGCCGCCCGCGCGCAACGGTCCGGTGTATCGAGTATCGCTGGCACCTAGAAGAAGACCTTCTCCGCCGAGCGCAAGGCGGCGGTATTCCTCTTTGCTCAGATACAAGTCGTGCCGCGTAAAATAGTCTTCCGGTAGACCCGTGAACGAGGCCAGTCCCTGCGCGACCCTGCGACGGGTAGCCTCATCGACGGAGCTTCCGGCAAAGAGGGCGGGCAGCCATTGCTGTGTCGCGAACGCCTGCGCACGCTGCACGAACTGTTCCAGCGGTTGGCCTGAGCCGGCAAGCTTGTGGTACCACGCCGTCGCGGCAATCGTCTCGAGTCCTACAGCCTGTCCAACTGTGTTCGACCGCCGTTGCACCGTATCGATGATGACGAGGCTCTGCGACAGGAGAACGAGGCCATCGACGTTGGCTGCAACATCCGGCTTGCGCAGGAGTTGGTTGGCGACTTCCACGGCCCGTGTCGCGCCGTAACTCTCTCCCACGATGTAGACAGGAGAGCCGGCACGCCCATGTCCCACCAACCAGGTGGCAATCACATTCGCGAGGACCTCGGCATCGCCTTTTACTGAGTAGAAGTAGCGGCTCGCCCCCTCGTCGGTCAGGCGACTGAAACCCGTATCGACCGGATCGAGCAGCACCAGGTCGGCGGTGTCCAGTATCGAATCGCCGTTGGGAACCAACGGGAATCGCACGGGCAAGCTCGCATGAACGTCGGCGGGAATATCGATGCGCTCGGGACCCAGCAGACCGGCGTGGAGAAAGATGCTCGGGACGCTGGGACCGCCGTTGAAGGCGAATATGACGGGGCGGCGAGGATTTGCTGATGAGCGCTCGCCGGACCGGATGTAAGAGATCGCAGTGACGGTTCCGCCAGGGTGGTGGCCGGGCTCGGAGACTTCGAACGTGTCCAAGGCAGCGTCGTACTCAACCCGGCTGCCGCCGATGATTACCGAGTGATGTCGGCCGGCCGGGATCTCCGGAACCAACAGGTACGAATCGAAGTGTCCGCCGGTGTGTAGGGTGTTCGGGCCTCGATTGACCGGGCTGTCGTGGCGCAGTACCGCGCTATCGACGATATCTTTGCCCTGTACGACGAGGCGCAGCGTCGATCCCTTCTCGAACAGGGTGCCCGAGGGGAGGATCTCGATGTCCACGGGTACCACTTCGCCCGGCGCGAGCTTCTGAGAGCGACGATGTTGGAGGTAGGGTTGCCACGGCTTGGAGCGCCGCGGATCGGTTTCGCGCGCGGACACTCTGAGCCAGCCGCGAGTCACGATGTCATTTGGATTGCCGCCGAAGCCGATGAAATGGACTTCATCGCCGTGCGCATTCAGCTTGCGAATGCCCACGAACAGATCCATGTCATCCGCCTGCGCGGCACTGACCCATAATCTGAGCTTCATGTTGCCGACCAGGCGGGTGTCCTCGGCGAACTGATGGTCGAAGCTGACGCTCCCGCCGGTGTCGGAGGAATAGCTCACGCTGGAAGTCGATTGCGTCGCTTTCTGTATCAGCGAGCGACTCGCGGCATCGAGGAACAGTTTGCGATAGTGAGTGTCACGCACAGGCCAGGCGTCCGCGTACTGGACCTCATATTCCTGGCGCGACTTTCGAATCTCCAGACGCACCCGCGGAACCGACTCCATCCCGTTGGCGGCGCCTTTCAGGAAGTGATCGAAGAATTTCAGCTGCAGCGCCTTCGACTCTTCGCCATAGTAGGTCGGCCACTCGTAGCGGCCGTGGGTGTAGAGCCACTTCTGTGGGCTCGAGATTCGCTTGAACCCCTCGAACGAGCCGCGGGTGTGGTTACCCTGGTCGGACCATGCCGCCGCGACCAGGGCCGGGACTTTGATTCGCTCGAGCTGGGCAGCCCTGGAGCGCCAGACGTCGTCGAACAGGGGGTGTTGTTTGAGCATCGCGGGATAGTCGACGGCAACGCCATACCGCAAGTTGCGGTTGGCATCCAGGCCCGTCGAGTAGTCGGCGATGCGGAAGGCGGTCTCGGGAATTCCGCCATGAAATGCGTTGTCGCGGTAATGATCGGACAGCCCTTCCCACGGAATGATCGCTTTCAGATGCGGCGGACGCAGCGCCGCGACATACCACTGGCTCAGTGCGAGATACGACACTCCGGACAGTCCCACCTGGCCGGTGCTCCAGGGCTGCCGGGCCGCCCACTCGATGACGTCATAGTAGTCCAGGGCGTCCTGGGGAGAATTCAGCGCGACGTCGCCTTCGGACTTGAACATTCCACGAATGTCGATGTGCACGACCGCATAGCCATGCGGAACCCAGAACGCCGGGTCGGGCGCTTCGAAGGGCGTGTACTGGCTGATGGTCATGCGCCCGACGTCGAAGCCGGTTCTCTTGGCCCAACTCTGATACTTGTCGGGACCAAACCTATCCTTGCCGTACCAGGAGGCCGACATCACGACGGGGACGGGTCCGGCTCCCTCAGGTCTGTAGACGTTGACATACAACTTCTTCCCGTCGCGGACGGTGACGGGGACGTCAACCTCCCGGATCATCGCCGGCGCTGGCGCAACGGTGATCTCGACGAAGCCCGGGGGCCGATAGTCCGGGCTCCGGGCTGGATCTCTTCCGGAACTTTGCCCCCAACTGATGAGGCTCTGGAGCGCGGCGCAAACGCCAAGCAGGGCCGCGGACGCCGACGGGCGTCGCGGCGGGAATGATCGAGTCATGGTGAGCTCTTTGCTGAGAGTGATTCGAGATACTTCACGATGGCCTGCGCGTCCTGCGCGGACACGCCGCTGAAAGGCATCCGGTTTCCCGGGACCGTCGCCTGCGGGTCGATCAGAAAGCGGCTCAACGTCGCGGCGTCCCAGACCAGATCGCTGCGCCGCATGGCGCCCGAGTAGCGATAGTCCGGCAGCGAACCGGCTTTGCGTCCCATCACGCCGACGAGACTGGGGCCGAGGTCCGGTCCTTCGGGGCCCACGCGATGGCAGGCGAGACACGCTTGAATCGGCGGCGTGCCAGCCTCATCGGCGCACGCCGAGGCCGTGTGTGTGAAGAGTATGGCCACGGCCCAAACCGTCCGCAGCAGCGCGTCCCCGATACGCACCCGCATGGACGTCACGCCAGAAAGTCCGGCCGGCGAACGTAGTCCCTGGTGATCGATCTGGCCGCGCGGAATGCAAGAGCACCCACGGTACCCGTTGGGTTGTATCCGGGTTGGTGCGGGAACACGGAAGCCCCGACAATGAACAGGTTGTGTGCGTTCCAACTCTGCAGATGGCGGTTCACGGCACTTTCGTCCGGGTCCGAGCCCATCACGGTGCCGCCCGCGTTGTGGCTCGATTGATAGGCGACCACCCCGAATTTGCCGTCCCGGTAGTCCGGCGTGAGCAGATGAGTGAGCCTCATCTGTCGCGCGATCCGAACTGCGGTATCGGAGAGGTAGCGGGACATCTTCCGGTCGTTTCCAGTGATGTCATACGTCATGCGCAGCAGTGGCAGCCCCAGGCGATCCCGATAGGTCGGGTCCAGGTCGAGATAGTTCCGGCGGGCTGGATACCCGCTGCCTTCGACGATGAGAGTCGCGGAACGCGTGTACCAGTGCGCAGCTGACTTCTTCCATTCGTGCCCCCAACGGGGAGTGCCCGGCGGTAACGTGCGAGCGCCGATCGGTGTGGACGAGCTGTTGGTGCAGCAGATGAAGCCGCCGCCGAAGAACCCGAGTCCCGCATGGTCGAAGTTGTCCCCGTTGAAGTCGTCGATGGCGGTGCCCATCGCGCCGGCACTCATGAACGGGTTGAAGTGCTCGTCCTCAAACAGCATCGGCAGATGCGTCTCGTTCTGATAACAGTAGCTCCTTCCCACCACTCCCTTGCCGCTGCGGGCATCATAGGGACGGCCGATGCCCGACAGCAGCAGCAGGCGCGTGTTGCTGAAGACGAACGCCGCTAGCACCACGATCTGTGCCGGCTGTTCAAACTCCTTGCCCGTGCGCAGGTCCGTATAGACGACGCCAGTCACGCGCCGGTCGGCTTGTCGATAAAGGAGACGGGTGGCAAAGGCATGCGTTCTCAAGCTGAAGTTTTTCGATGCCCGCAACACCGGCATGAGCGTCGTGTTCGGGCTTGCCTTGGCGTTGGACTCGCACCCGTAGCGGCCGCAAAAGCCGCAGTACTGGCACGGCCCGAGTGTCAGTCCTTCGGGGTTCGTGTAAGCGGCGCTGGCGTTGCTGGCCGGTACCGGGAAAGGGTGGCAGCCCAGCTCACTCGCTGCTGCCTCGAATCGCTCTCCCGCCCGGCATTGCCTGAGCGGGGCGTTCGGGTATTGCGCGCTGCGCGCTCCTTCGAAAACGTTGCCGCCGGCGATGAGCGCGCCGCGCAGGTTGCCCGCTTTCCCGGAAACGCCGCACAGCTTTTCAAAACGATCGTAGTCGCTCTCGAGCTCTTCGTAACTCACTCCCCAGTCACGGAGGGTCAGTTCGGACGGGACCGCGCGCGCTCCGTAGCGCTCCGTCAGATGACTTCGAATCCGCAGATCGCTCGGCAGGAAACGCCAATGCTGGCCCGCCCAATGCGTTCCGCCACCCCCCACGCCGGAGCCTGGAAGAAAGGCGCCGAAGCGACGCACCGGGAGGGCGACTTCGGAATCGGTGTTGCGAAACGTCACCGTCTCCACCGCAGGATCCTGAATCAACTCCTGGCGCTGCGCGTAGCGGAGCTCGTCGCGAATGGCCGGCACCGTGAAGTTGTCCCCCGGTGTCTGATCGCCACCCCGCTCCAGGCCAACGACCTCCATGCCGGCTCGGGTCAGCTCTCGCGCGACGATGGAGCCGGCCCAGCCCATTCCGATGACAACAGCGTCGACCTCACGCAGGCGCGTGGCGGTCACAGGAAATCCTCGATCGATTTGGGGTCCGCCGTGTAAGGTCGATTGCGGTACGCAGGCAGCGTGCCGGCGTAGAAGGCGGGTAGGCCAGGAAAGCCCAGCATCCGCCAGCCGATTTTGCCGCGGTTCCCGCCGTAGATCGGGTCGCTGAACAGACCTTCCATCGTCAGCGTCAACAGCGCCTCGAAGAAGGGGTCCGCCTGGAAATCGTCGCTGTTGGCGACACCTTGCTCGAGGTCGCGCAGCACCGCGGCACGTTCCGCGGCCGCCAGTGCGTCGAATGACCTGGCGTAGCGGCTCCGCGACCACGCGTTGGTCGCGACCACGCCCGCCGCGAAATACTCGCGAGGGGTAAGAGGGAGTTGATAGCCTTGCTGGCGTGTGCCTTCGAGAAACGGACCTGACAAATACAAGCGTGCGCCGGCGCCCCAGCTTCCCGCGAGTTGTCGATCGATGAAGATGACAATCCCGCAGTCGGTCCCCGACGGCCCGAGCTCATCCGCCGGAATCAGGGTATCGACAGCGGCCGAGAAGAATGCCTGCTCGGAAGCCGACAGTGTCTGGAAGGGACCGGCTGCGGGCTCGGTCGTTGACCCGATGGCGGCTGTCGCACGGGCTGTTGTTGGTATCGCTGCCGTGACGGCCATCTCCAGCAGAAAGCGACGGCGGCTACTGCCGTAAGAGTCCGTCATGGCGCCGCCGACTTCCTGTCGTCGAGAGTGAAGGCCAGCAGTACATTCCCGGGCGTCGGACCGTAGCCTGAGTTCACGTAGAGCATGCCGTGGGCGACCATGATCCCGTTGCGGTTAACCGCCGAGCCCTTGGCCGAATCCCCGTTCAATGTCTGGAACTGTCGCGCCGTATCGAAGCGCCACAGGACTTTTCCTGACGCCGCCTCGTACGCCCGGACGTAGCCGTCGGCCGACCCGGCGAAGAGGAGGGAGGAGGTTCCGATCGGAGCTGACGCGAGCCCCAGACAGCCACTCGGCCGCGCGCAGTCGGTGGCGACACCGGCGTCCCAGGCCAACTTCCCGGTGGCTACATCCAGCGCGTATAGGCCGTTGCTCGAGGAAGGGATGGGTGTCGTAGGGCTCGGGCGGCGAGTACTGATGCTGGGTATGTAGACGGAGCCGTTGCCCGCCATCAGGCCAAAGAAGAACTCCCCATCGCGGACATCTCCTTGGCGCCCGCGCCGCTGTGTCCAGACGATCGCGCCCGTATCGGGATCAACACCGAGTATCGTGCCGTCCTTGCGGCCTGCAACGAGAATGTCGTGCCCATTCGCCCCGCGAGCCAACACCGGCGAGGCGGTGAAATCGACATCCGGTCCCGGTGCCTGGAGATTTCCGCAGGTGGGACTGCCTTTCGCGCTGTTTTCCCGGCAGACGTAGTCCCAATAGTTCCAGTTATCCTGTTTGAAGGTCTGCGTCCGCCACTTGATCTCTCCGCTGTGCAGATCGATCGCGAAGAGGGCATCGCTATTGCCGTCTCCCGGCTCCGAGTATCCGTTGCCAGTGGCGAAGAACAGCAGGCCGCGCCGGGCATCGACCGTCGGACTACCCCAGATGCCAGCCCCGGAAGGACCGAAGCGCCTGCGTCCGTCGGCGGCTCGTTGTTCGCGTGGGGGCTCCGGGATGGTATAGCGCTTCCAGACCATCCGCCCCGTGGCGGCGTCCAATGCAACGATCGATCCGCGGAAAGTGCAGCAGGCATAGTTGGCAGTGACCATCTCCTCCTCGAGGGAGATGACGGGTGCATAGAGACGCCCATCCCACAACACCGGCGTGCCCATCACCTCCGCGCCAGGGTGCTCGTCCACGCGGCTCTTCCATCGCAAGGCTCCCGTGTCGGCATCGAGCGCATAGACATGCGCGAGGCGATCGCCGAAGAAGATCACCGCATGAGAGCCGCGCGCGGCCGGTTGAAACGCGAACCCGCCTGGAACATCGCCCGACGCCTTGAAGGACCAGTGAGCGCATCCGCTACGCGCATCCAGGGCGTAGATCGTGCCGTCCTGAGAGCTTACAAACAGGCCACCGCCGGCAACGAACGGTTGCGACGCGGCACGATCCACGTTCGGATAGGCGAATGCCCAGCTGAGTCGGAGCCGATTGACGTTGCCCGGGTCAATGCCCGCCTGTCCGTCCGGGATCCTTCGGGTGTTTTCAGGGTCGATGCCCCAGCCGGTTCCCACGGGGCCGTCGGAGTCGTGAAACCAACCTGACGCGCTCTTGCAGCGCAGCGGAGGCCGATGATGCTCATCGAGGAGATCCCGATTGGCGAGGTATGCGGCGATTTGCCGGCGCTGCGTGTCGGTCAGGCCACTGGCCTGGCCTTTCATGACGCCCCGGGTGAGGACGCCGTAGATCGTAGCCGGGGTGAGTTGGGTGAGAATGAATTTGGCTGGCGCTCCGGTGCCTTCATGCTCGTGGCACTGGGCGCAGTGAGCTCGAAACAGGACCTCACCCGGTCGTTGCGCCGCGCCCGCGGGGTCGGCGTGGGTCGCTGTGAGCCAGGAGGCCGCGAGCAGCGCGATCCTCCACAATGTTGCCGCGCGCTGTTGCATAGTGCCCGCACCATCACATAAGCGCTGCGCGCGTGGGAGGTCTGATCCCGAAACCCGATGTTGCATGATTCGCAACGCCACTGGATAGCCGGCGCTGCCGTCAAAACGTGGCACGCCCTATACTGGCTGCGGCGCGATGACGCTGGAGAGCTGCGATGCGTGTAACGAGACGTTCGTGGATGCAGACGGTTGGAGGCTTGTTGTTGTCGCCGGCTGCAGCTGCACAGCAAGCGGCGTCGCCGGGCGATGCGCGGCGGCCGGCGGCAAGCCTTCCCGCGAAGGCCGACTTCGCAGCGATGTCGATGACCTACCTCGACAACGGTGGCACCCATCCGACCAGCCTCGGGGCGCAGCAGGCGGTGGAACAGTACGTACGAGCACGCACCCTCCAAAAGGGCACCACGCACTTCGGCCTGGATGCGACCGGTGACCATGTGCGCGCCAAGTTCGCCGCCTTGATCAATGCCAGCCCCGCGGAGATCTGCTTCGTCCCCAGCACGACGGCAGGCGAGCATCTCGTTGTGCGAGCTCTCGGCATTCCGGCGAGCGGAGGGCGCATCGTGACCGACGCGCTCCACTTTCCCGATTCGTTCTATTTGTACGAAGCCCTTCAGAAGGCCGGGATGGACGTGGTCTGGCTGAAGCCGCGCGCGGACATGACGATCGATCTCAACGACCTGCACGATGCGCTGACTCGGCGCACTCGCCTGATCGCGCTGTCGCTGGTTTCGGCGGTGAACGGTTTTCAACACGACCTGAAAAGGGTTTGCGAGATCGCTCACGCGCGCGGAGCGTTGGTGTATGCGGACATCGTTCAGGCGGCGGGCGCAGTGCCGATTGACGTGCGTGACAGCAACGTCGACTTCGCTGCCTGCGCAGGATACAAGTGGCTGATGGGCGACTACGGACTGGGATTTCTGTATGTCCGGGAAGATCTGCTCGATCGGCTGCGGCGCCCGCTGCATGGCTACTATCAACTCGCGGGGATGCAAACACATCTCTATCCCTTCGATCCCCCGGGCCGCCAGGTCGCCGATTTCCAGGTGCGAGCGGATGCCACCGGCCATTTCGCGCTGGGAACCAGTGCGGGCGCGTGTGTGGCGCAGCTCGCTTACTCGTTGGATTATCTGCGGCAAGTGGGTGTCGAGGCGATTCAGCGATACCGTCAGCCGTTGCTTGACTACGCGCGCAAGGGGCTCGAAGGGCTGGGATATCGGTGCATGACGCCCACTCACACCACGAGCCCGCTTCTGAGCTTTATCCACCGCAATGCCAACGAGCTCGCGCCGCGTCTGGAGGCCGCGCGGATCAAGGTGACTGTGGCCGATAACCGGTTCCGGATTTCGCCTTCGGTGTTCAACGACAAGGCCGACATGGATCATTTGCTCAATACGCTGAGCTGACACGGGTTGCAGTGACGCTGCCCGTGCGACCGGGTGTTGCAGAGATCGGAACGGTGGGTCGGACGGGATAGCGTAGCCTTGCGCGGATGATCTCTCCACGGCACGTTTTGGCGGCCCTGGTCCTGCTCAGCGCACCCTCGCTTGCGCTGTCCATCGATGCGGGCGCCCGGTTTGAATCTCTCGTGGCTCGCTACTACAGCGAGGATGTCGCTTCCGACCCGACGCTGCGGACCGAGTCGACGCTGACCCCGTCTGAGGGGAGCTGGACGCCGGTATCCGATGCCTGGAGAGCTCAACGGGAGAGGCTTTCACGGCAGCGCCTCGAGCAACTCTCGAGCATCGATCGGGGGCGGCTGCCTGCAGCGCAGCGCCTGAGATTCGACATCCTGAAGTCGACTCTCGAGAGCAATCTGCTCGAAGCCCGGGTGGCGCTGAACAGCTACGGCGATAACAACACCAATATCTACGAGAATCTGTGGCGGCTGCCGGATCTGATGATTCGAAATCAGAAGGTCCTCAGCGAGGCGGACGCGCTCAACTACATCTCCCGTCTGCGCGGTCTCGCCCCTGTCCTGAGCGACATGCTCGCCGCCGGTGCCAGGCGGCATGAGCGCGGCATCGTAATGATGAAGCCGCTATACGGACAACTCGCGGCGCAAGCACGGGCGTATTCATCCGGCGAGCCCTGCAGTCCCGGGGACCCGAATCCTCTGGCCGCGGATTTCCGACGTAAGTTGGCGGCATCCCAGGTCCCCGAGGACCGTCGTGCAGGATTGTCAGCCGCCGTCGATACTGCCCTCGTGAAGGTACTGTGCCCGGCGTATTCGCAGGCGGCGCAGCGCATCCTGGCTCTCGCCCCTCGAGGGCGGGAGCAAGGGCTGTGGAGCCTTCCACATGGCCGGGAGACGTATCGCGACAGCATCGAGTTGGCTCTCGACGAGCGCGTGGATCCCGATCGACTCTTTGAGTTAGGAACGCGCGAGGTCGCGCGCCTGAGGCGGGAGATATCGGAGCTGGCAAAGCGGCTGGGTATTGCCCCCGATGCGGCTTCGATCAACACCTATCTCACCTCGACGCCGGCCTTGTCGGTCGCCAACAGCGATGCCGGGTACGCGCAGTTTCAGGCGAGCGCGGCAGGGTATATCGCATTCATCAAGCAGCGGCTTCCCGAGTTCTTCAGCCATGTTCCGACCACGCCTCTGGTGGTGAAGCGTGCGGTGAAGTCCTTGAGCGGCGGCCCGCCGAGCCCGGGCTCGTACTACACGCCGGCCCTGGCTGACGGCTCGAAACCGGCGGTGTATTGGCTCGCTTTTCCCCCTGGACCCGAACGCTACTCGCTCGCATCGCTGCCCGCTTTGAGTTTCCACGAAGGGCTGCCGGGTCACCACCTGCAATTCTCAACCAGCCTGGAGCTGGCCGCCGACATGAAGGATCTGCGAGCGCGCCAGTACACCTGTTATGTCGAGGGATGGGCTCTCTATGCGGAGCAGCTTGCGTACGAGATGGGCGGGTACCAGGCGGATCCGCACTTCATTCTCGGGTGGCGCCTGATGCAACTCGAGCGCGCCGCGCGGCTGGTTCTGGACACCGGGCTCAATGACAGGGGGTGGAGTCCCGAGCGGGCCGAGGCCTATCAGGTCTCCGTTCTGGGCGGAGCTCCCAACATCTCGCGCTTCCTCGAGATGCCCGGGCAAGCGCTGGGCTACACATGGGGTTTCCTCGAGATCATGTCATTGCGCGAGCGGGCCAGAGCACAGTTGGGCGATCGATTCGACATCAAGGCATTCCACGCAGCCTTGTTGGACAAGGGAGAGCTGCCACCGCGGGTCATGGTGCGCAGGATCGATGAGCTGATTGCGGCGCAGCGTTCGAGGCGGCCGTGACAGCGCGGTATCAAGACGTGCGCATCGCGCATCTCGAGACGAAGGCGGTCACCGTCCCGACGCGGCCATTTCAGACCACGAAGCGGGTTCGCGCCGGTCTCGGGCCGATCTCCAGTCTCGATTTCGTGTTCGTCCTCGCTCACACCCACAGCGGACTTGTGGGACTGGGCGAGTGCGTGCCGCTTCTGGGGATGAACGGCCAGACGGCCGAAGGAGCTCGATCGGTCATCGAGAGGTATCTCGCGCCGAGGATCATCGGCCTGTCGCCGTTCGATCTCGAGCGCATCGTCGGCATCGTCGATCGGGCCGTACCCGGTGGAGGCACGATTCGCGCCGCGTTGGAGATGGCCGCCCTGGACCTGATGGGCAAGGCGCTGAATGTGCCGCTGTACGCGTTGCTGGGCGGAAAGGTGCGCGACAAGATTCCTGTCTGTTCCGAAGTGAGCACTTCCGACCCGGAGGGAACGGCTGTCTGCGCCCGGGCGCTGCAGGCGCAGGGATTCAACTCGATCAAGCTGAAAGTCGGTGGCGACCCGAGCTCGGATGCGGCGTGTGTCGGTAGTGTCAGAGAGGCTGTCGGCCCCGACGTCGAGATACGGGTGGACGCCAATCAAGGATGGACCTTGAAGGAGGCGTTGGCCTTCGACCGCGAGACTCGGGATCGGGATGTAGCCATCATCGAGCAGCCCTTGCCGGGCTTCGATCTGCAGGGCATGGCCTCGGTGGTGTCTGCGGTGCGACCGCCAGTCGAGGCGGACGAATCGGTCGTCAGCATCGGGGATGCGCACCGGGTCGTAAGCGCACGCGCCGCGGATCTGTTGAACATCAAGGTGGGAAAGAACGGGGGCATTGGCAATTGCCGCACGGTGGCGAAATTTGCCCAGTCACTGGGAATGAGTGTCGTCATCGGGACGGATTTCTCACTCGCAGTGGCTGCGGCCGCCAAGCTCCATATGGCCTGTACCCTGCCGAACGTGTTCGGAGCCACGGAGTTCACCGAGCTCGGCATGTTCGAATGGGACTGCGACAGCTCGCTGCTGTGCCGCGAGCCATTTCGGATCGACTTCCACGCGCTCGCTGTACCGGAAGGCCCGGGGCTGGGCGTCTCGCTCGACGAGCACCGGCTTCGCGACTTCCCGTTCCGAGGGGCCTGAGGCCATGGCAAGCCTCGACGGTCAGGGTGGCAGCGGGTGTTGAATTCGCAATCGCCCAGGCTCGCGTTGTCGAGCAAGTTGGGTTGGGCCACCGGTCAGGTGGCCATCGCCGCCCACATGGCGATCATCAGTATCTATCTGCTGTTCTATCTGACGGATGTTCAGCACCTGCCGGGCTCGCTGGCCGGCACCCTGATTCTGGTTCCCCGACTGTGGAACATCTTCACCGATCCGATCGTCGGCGGCATCTCCGACCGGGTGAGGTCCCGATGGGGGAGGCGGCGGCCGTTTCTGTTGGCCGGGTCCACGCTCTGGGGACTGGCCTTTGCGCTGATGTTCTGGATTCCGACAGGCCTGACCCTGACCGGTAAATCCGTCTGGTTCCTGGTGGCCTACCTCATCGTCAATACGGGACTGAGCCTGTATCACGTGCCGTATTCGGCGATGGCGGCGGAGATGACCCGGGATCCGATCGAGCGGACTTCGCTCATCGCGGTAAAAGAAGTGACCGCCCGCGCTTCCGTTCTGGCGGCGGTGCTACTGAGTCCGATCGTCATCGCCCTGGCGCCGCAGGCGGCGCTCGGCTACCGCATCCTGGGTCTCGTCATCGGTGTCGTCGTCATCGTCTCCGGGTGGAGCACCTTCGTGATGACCCGCAACGCTCCGGCGATCGCGTATCAGGAACAGAACCTCAGCTGGCGGCAGCAGATCGACACCTTTCGCTCCAACAGGCCACTGTTCGTCCTGTCGGCTGCCTACACGCTGACGAGCGCGACGGATGCTTTCTACAGTGCACTGTTCATATACTTCGTCACCATCTGCCTCGGTCAGGATTCCGCCGCGACGGGTGTTCTCTACCCCATCGGCTCACTCGCCTCGATCGCACTGACACCTGTCTGGGGGCTGTTGGGAGCGCGCGTGGGTAAGGTGCGTGCGTGCGCGATTGCCTTTCTGACTGTTGCTGGGATCTTCCTGCTTGCCCCCCTCGTGCCGATCGCGGGCACCTGGTCGACGTATCCCTTCATGATCCTGCTGGGCGGGTCGCTGGCCGGTATGTTCCTGCTGCCGAACGCGATCATTCCGGATACAGTGGAATACGATGAGGCCCTGTCCGGCATGCGTCGCGAGGGGACGATCTACGGCGCCTGGGTCTTTACGCAGCAGACGGGGATGGCATTGGGAACCTTCTTCGTCGGTGTGTTTCTCGATCTGATCGGACAGACTTCCGGAGCGCCCGGTGCCCACCAGTCCCTGGCGATCACCACGGGCTTTGCGCTCATTCCGGCCACACTGGTGATTCTGGCGACTGTGTTGTTGAGAGCCTTCAGCCTCGATCGTCGCGGTGCGGTTTCTGGTGTGGCCGGCGTGCGCCCACCCGTGGCCGACATGCTTTCCCCCTCCGACTCCTAGGGCCTCGTCGATGCGAACTTCCTACCGTTGGGCCATTGGATTCTGGCTGTATGCGATCAACACCGCCTGGGCCCACCCGCCTCCGCTCTTGCCGGAAGGAGAAGTGGCGGCCATTGCCGGGGAGCTGAGCGGTACGACTGCGAAGCATACTGTGGAGGGACTTGCCCAGTTTCATCGTATGCGGGGCTCCAAGGGCTATCACTCCGCCGCGGAGTTGGTCGTCGAGCACCTTCGCTCCTACGGGTTGAGCGACGTGGAGATTCTGCAATTCCCAGCCGACGGGAAGATCATGTATGGCACACAACGTTCTCGTCCGCCTTGGGACGCGAGCGAGGGCGAGCTCGAGGAGTTGCGCACCGACGGCGCCTCGGTCAGGTTGGCGAGCTATGCCGCGGAACCGGTTGTCCTTGCGCAGGACAGCGAGTCCGCGGATGTCACGACGACTCTGGTCGATGTCGGAACCGGCACGAAGGATGACGACTACCGCAGGGACGTTGCGGGAAAAATCGTCCTGACCTCGTCTCAGCCAGGCGATGTTCAGGATCTCGCCGTAGGCCGATGGCATGCGGCCGGCATCGTGAGTTACGCCCAGAATCAACCGACTGCCTGGTCGGGCACCAACGAGGATCAGGTCCGTTGGGGGCGATTGAAGAGCTTCTCGCCCGACAAGACCTTCGGCTTCATGCTTTCGCTCAAGGCCGCGCGGACTCTGCGCGAGAGATTGGCGCGAGGGGAGACGATCAGGTTGCATGCGCACGTGGCTGCGGGACAACACGCGGGAAACTATGAAATCGTGACCGCCACGATCCCGGGCGCGGACCCGTCCTTGAAGGGGCAGGAGATCGCCTTCTCCTGTCATCTCGATCACCAACGGCCGGGAGCGAACGACAACGCCAGCGGGTGCGCGACGATACTCGAGGTCGCTCGTACGTTGCAGCGCCTGATCGACTTGGGCAAGTTGGCGAGGCCGGCGCGGACTTTGCGCTTCCTATGGCCACCGGAGATCGAAGGCAGCGTCACTTTGCTCAATGCGCGTCCCGATCTCGCAAGCCGCATCAAAGCCGTGATCTTCATGGACATGGTCGGAGGCACGCCCGACACGAAGGTCGTTTTCCATATGACACGTGGACCGCGTAGTCTGCCGTCGTTCATCCACGACATCGCGTGGTCGTTTGCCGCCTGGCTGAACCAGGAGACCTATGAGTACGCCTCTCGTGGTGTGGCGGCTTACCCGATGGTCGAGTCCGCCGGTGGTCGTGAGCCGCTGCGCGCGGAGTCCTCACCCTACGACATGGGTAGCGACCCTGACGTGTATCAAGACTCGTCTTTCGGGATCCCCACGATCTACATGAACGACTGGCCAGACCGGTTCATCCATACGAACCTGGATGTCGCCGGCAACGTCGACCCGACGAAGCTCGGGCGCGCTGCGCTCATTGGGGCGGCCACGGGTTACTTCCTCGCCAGCCTTTCCGCAGCGGACGTCCCGTCGGTGGATCGTGCTGTTGCGCTGGGCACAGCGGTGCGTACCGCGCTCGCCCTTCAACGGGGCGCTGGTGTTGAGTTGGCGCGCTCAACCGGTGCGCGGGATGAGGCAGCGATCCTCGCGTCGCTGGACAGATTCCTGGGCAAGTCGGGTGAGCCACCGCGAGCATCGGCCTTGCATGTCCGCAGTGGGAGCGCGGCTGATTGGGTGTTTCGGCGCCTGCCGCAGCCCAAGGGGCCGATGGCTGTTTTCGGCTACGACTACTTCGCCGACCATGCCCGGAAGGCCGGGATCACGATGCCGCGGCTGCTGGATTATCGTGGGGCTTGGGGAGGAGGCGACGAGTACGCTTTCGAGCTGCTGAACTTCGTCGATGGGCAGCGCAAGGCGGGTGAGATCGCCGCCGCCCTGTCGGAGGAATACGGCCCGGTACCCCTCGATCTGGTGGTCGAGTATCTAACCTCGCTGCAGAAGCTGGGCCTGGTGGAGCGGCGCTGAGCAATACCGCGGCTCCAGTATATTTTTCGCAACGGGGGGTATAAATCCGTCGTCCCGACACTCCTCATTGAGTAGGAGCCGAATTGACCAGCGATGACCCTCAATCCGTAGTCGCCGAGCTCGCCCAGACGCATGGCGAGCCGCTGCGGCGCTTCCTGAGCTCCCGGGTGCGAAACCTCGCGGATGTCCCTGATATTATTCAGGAAGTATTCCTGCGGATGCTGCGGGTCCCCGACTACGAGGCGATCCGCTCGCCCGAGGCTTACCTGTTCACCGTGGCTCTTCACGTCGCGCAGCAACACTCGATGCGCGAATCGGCCGCACCGCCCTCGGTCGACGCCACCGATCGTCTGGCGCAGCTGGCGGCCCTGGACAGCGACCCAGCTCTGCAGGTGCATGCCGAGCAGTGCGTTGAGGAGTTCTCCAGGGCGCTCGAACGGTTGTCGCCCAAGGTTCGCGCGGTCTTTGTCCTGCATCGCCAGTACGGCCTGACGCTCGAGCAGGTCGCCTCCGAGCTGGGCATCTCGTTCGCCATGGCGAAGAAATATCTGGTCAAGGCGTTGGTGCAGTTTCGGAAGTGGATGGACGCGAGGGGCTGAAGGGGAGATCCATGGCACGTCAAGGATTGTTGAAGCGCAACGCCCAGATCTACGAGGAGGCGTGCGAGTGGTTCGTCGAGTTCCGCACGGGCGAGCCGGACCTGCAAGCTCGCCGGGATTTTCGCGCGTGGCTCGAAGAGTCGCCCGCGCACATGAGCGCGTATCTGGATGTGACCGCAACCTGGACTCAAACGACAGGCGTGGACCTGACACCGAATCGCAGCCGCGAGCAACTGATCGCGGAGGCCCTCGCCGACACCCGGGTCGTGTCAAGTCTACCCACCGCAGGCTCCTCCGGGAGGCGCGGCGAAGGTGAGCTCGCAACTCCTGCGAAGGCGCGGAGAGTCCGCCGCCATCTGTTGGCTGCCGCCGTCGCAACAACGGGTGTAGGAGTCGCGGCCCTGTGGGCCGGCATCCAGCTCACCTCACCCACTTACAGCACCGATCTCGGCGAGCAAAGGTCGATCGTTCTGCCGGACGGGTCCACCGTGTCCCTGAACTCGAGGTCGAGCGTCCGTGTGCGCTACACCAAGGACGTGCGTGCGGTGGATCTCATCGAGGGACAAGCGCTGTTTCAGGTCGCAAAGAGCCCTGCGCGGCCGTTCGTGGTCAGCGCGGGTGAGGTGCGTGTGCGCGCGGTTGGGACTCAGTTCGATGTGAATGAAAAACACGATGGTACGCGGGTGACCGTCGTTGAGGGGCGCGTCGCCGTCTTCCCTGCGCAGCCACAGGCGATTTCCGGAGGCCCGCCCGCTGTTGGATCCGCGGCGAATCATCCCGCGGATGAAGTCTTTGTCGCCGCCGGCGAACAGCTGGATGTCAGTTCCGGCACCGCGCGGAAGGTCGAGCACGCCAATATCGCCGGCGCGACGTCCTGGACCCGGCGCCAACTCGTGTTTGAGGACGAGCCGCTGGGCGATGTGGCCGAGGAGTTCAATCGCTACAACGCCGTGCAGATCGTCATCCGCGATCCCGCCCTGGCGGACTTCAAGATCGACGGGGTGTTTTCCTCCACCGATCCTGCCTCGTTCGTGCGCTTCCTGCGCGCGCGCCCCGAAATGAGCGTCACCGAGACTGACAGGGAAATTGTCATCGGGCGTCGTTAGGCGGGGGGTATAAACCCCGATGCCGCCACGCTCTTACTCCGCATGACCCGGCTTCCTGGAGCGGCCGGGAGTTCCCAACTCCATCGAGAAACGGGGAAGCGTCTCATGCGGATTACCGCGATCGCCGCGGCGATCGGTCTATCTCTGGTCGGTCTGTCGGTTGCTGCCGACGTGCACGCCCTGGTCACGCGGATGAGAACCAACATCCCGGCCCAGGACCTCGGCCCGGCGCTGCGCTCCCTCGCGAAGGAGCGGCATTTCCAGATCGTGTACGCCTCAAAGGACGTCTCCGCCGTGCGCACGCAAGGGGCCGTTGGCGATTTCACATCCGAAGAGGCGTTGCAGAATCTCCTCCGAGGCACCGGTCTGTCATACCGGTACCTCGATGCAAGCACGGTCACGATCGTCCGTCCTGTAGGTACGCCGAACCCGGGTGATGCCGCCGTCGGCCCACGACCCCAGTCGCGGACTCCTCCACCCGCGGTGTCCTCTTTTCGCCCGGCTCAGGCGCTTGATGCAACGACTGCGCAGCCTGATTCCCTGACCGCCACGCGCCCAAGCGATGCGACACCCAAAGTCGAAGAGGTCGTCGTCACCGGATCGCGTATCTCCGGAAGCACGAACCTGACCAGTCCCAGCCCGATTTCCGTGGTCAACCACGAGGACATCGTGCTCAGCAAGTCCACGAGCGTCGAGGATGTCCTCGCCCGTGTGCCCGGCCTGGACTTCAATGGCGGCAGCAGCGCATCGAACAACAATGGCTCCGGCCAGTCCGTCATCGCGCTGCGCAACCTCGGTCCGCAGCGCACGCTGGTCCTGCTGGACGGGCAGCGCCTGATCACCAAATTTGGCCAGAGCGTCGACCTCAACACCATTCCGCTGGCGATGGTGGACCACATCGAGGTCCTGAAGGACGGTGCCTCCTCCATCTACGGCGCCGATGCCATTGGCGGGGTCATCAATCTCATCACCAAGAGGCGCGCCGACGGGGCCACCTTCGATGCGAACTACGGGCTCAGCGGGCACGGCGATGCCCAGTCGTATGGGATTTCCGGCTCCTTCGGCAAGGACTTCGAGGGAGGTAACCTGCTCATCGGTCTCGACTGGAATCACCGTGCGCCACTCGAGGGGTCCGAGCGCGCCTGGGCCATCGACACGCACGCCACCGACCCGAACTATCCAGGCGGGTCGGCGTGGCGGGCGCGCTTCCCGTTCGTGCAGAACGAATACAACTCGTCCCAGGTCTGGGTGAACGCCGCGAACAGCTCGTTCGCCAGCAGCTCGAGCGACCCGGCGATCGCCTCTTTCGGGCCCAACCTGGCCTATATCAGCGGCGCGCGCCAGGTGGAGATGAACTCGGGCGCCGCCGGATGGGACTATCTCAACATGGGTCTCGACCAGAGGCAGTTGTTCTTGAGCGGGCACTACGATCTCTCAGACACAGTGACTGCCGTCGTCGATGGATTCCTGACGGACGCGGACGATCGCTTCCAGCTCGCCCCCGACGGCCTGGCGGGCGACTTCATCGCCACGCCCGTCTATCCGGGCTTCATCATCCCGACCACCAATCCCTACAACGTCTCTGCAGCGCCCATCACCGGAGTGCTCACTCCCTACCAGATCGGGCCGCGGCAATTCGATGAGGATTCTCAAGTCTATCGCATGCGGTTCGGTCTCGAGGGACGCCTCGGAGGCGCGTTCAAGTGGGAGGGCGGTTATGTCTTCCAGAGCGCCTCGACCGAATTCACCGTACGCAACCAGTTGAACCTGTATCACGCCGCCGAGCTGACGGGGCAGATCCCATGCGTCGACGTGCCCGGAGGCTGCACCAACGGACTGCCCGCCGTCCCCGTCAATTTCTTCAACGGGCCGAATCTCTTCACCCCGGCGCAAGTGAGCTACCTGCGGATGACCAACGAGCAGCTCAGCCACGACCGGGAGAACTATGCGTACGGCGACATCAACGGCACCCTGCTCGAGCTTCCCGCGGGGCCTCTCGCGGCGGCCGTCGGCTTCGAGAGCCGCCATGAGCACTACGACAGCATGCCCGATGCACTGGCCCAACTGGGCTGGGTGAGCGGCGGCGTGTCGCTGCCGACCCAGGGCGGCTATGGAGTGAATTCGTACTACGCGGAGTTGAGAATCCCCGTGCTCGGGGACCTGCCCGGCGTGAAGTCTCTGGACCTGAATCCGAGCGCGCGCTACGACGACTACTCGACCTTCGGTGGCCAGTTCACGTACAAGATCGGGCTCGACTACGCGATCACCGCTGACGTGCGCGTGCGGGGCTCATACTCGACCGCGCTGCGCGCGCCGCGGGTATCGGAGCTTTACAGCGGCACGTCGACGGCGAATCCGTCATCCGGGGGCGATCCGTGCGAGACCAATCCCGCCTACCGCGCGAACAGCAATTTCGGGAAAGGGATTCTCACGGCGGGCTCCACTTGCTCCAGGGCAGTAGCCGGTGGCGCGGCGGTGACCGCTTTCAGCGACCCCCTGGATGCGTCGCCCAATAGCCAACTGATCGCCTTGCAGGGAGGCAATCCCAATCTACAACCGGAGACGGCTCGGACGATTACCGCTGGCATCGTGCTGACGCCCCGTCCGGCTCCCGGCCTGACACTGGCGGCGGATTACTACAATGTAGCGATCTCCAACACGATCCTCACCGGCGGAGTGGCGGGCGCGGTCGGCCCCGATTTCGTCCTCAACAACTGCTACGGGCCGGCGCAGAACGAGAGATTCTGCGCCGATATCATTCGCGATGCTCACGGAAACATCATCCAGATCAACAGCGTGGCCACGAACATAGGCGAGGCGCGCGTCAATGGCGTGGACATCGAAGCCAACTACGACTCACGCGCGTCGGGATGGCGGATACCCGGCGTCGGCGGGGCGCTCGTGGCGGATCTGTTGTTGACCCGCCAGTTGAACAGCAGCCAGACCAATCCCGACGGGTCCATCACCCATTTCAATGGATTCTTCAACACGAACAACGAGACGATCCAGCCGAAGTGGAAGGGCACCTTGACGCTCGACTACGTCAACGGCCCCTGGAAAGCCCGCTATGACGCGCGCTATATGCAGCACACAACTGATCTGAACGGCGGCCCGACCCGATATGGAAACTATATTCCGACGCTCGTTTATCAGGATGTCAGCCTCTCGTACGAGCTGCCGCATTGGTTCGGCGCCACCACCGATGCGCGTGTGGTGTTCGGCATCGACAACGTATTCGACAAAGACCCGCCGTTCATTGCGACGGACACCACTTGCCGATGCAACACCATGGCCGGCCCGTTCGACATGGTAGGTCGATACTTCTACACGAGGGTTTCCCTGCATCGGTAGCCATGGCAGGAGTTCCCATGAAGAGGCTGTTCAGGTGGGTTATCCCGTTCGTCGCCGTACTGGCCGCGATGCCGGATCCGGCATGGGCGCAGTCCCAAGCGACGACACGTGGGACGGTTGTCGTCGGCGGACAGCGGATAGAGTATCGCGCCATCGCAGACACCATCACTGTTTCCCCCAAAGGAGCTGACCCCGCATCTGGACCCGGTGCATCGATGTTCTACGTAGCTTATTTCAGGCAAGGGACGACGGCAGCGGGGAGGCCGGTCACTTTCCTTTATAACGGTGGGCCGGGGTCCCCGACGATGTGGCTGCACATGGGGTCGTTCGGTCCGAAGCGTGTAGCCCTGCGCGATGCGCAGCACACGCTCTCTCCGTACTCCATCGTGGATAACGCTTACAGCTTGCTCGATGTCACCGACCTGGTCTTCATAGACGCGCCCGGGACCGGTTTCAGCCGCGTGTGGGGACCCGGGAAGGAGAAGGCGTTCTACGGCCTCGACGCCGATGCGCACGCCTTCGCTGAATTCATCAATACCTTCCTATCGCGCTACTCGCGCTGGAAGTCTCCCAAGTATCTGTTCGGCGAAAGTTATGGGACCACCCGCTCCGCGGTGTTGGCCGACGTGCTGCAGAGCGACTACGGTGTCGACCTGACCGGTGTCATCCTGCTGTCGCAGGTCCTGAACTTCGATCTCAACCCGGAGAGGGTGCGATACAACCCCGGAACCGATCAGGCCTATATCACCGCCTTACCGTCGTACGCCGCCGTGGCCTGGTACCACCATCGTTTGCCTGACCCTCGACCTGCCGACCTCGCGGCCTTCCTGCGCAAGGTAGAGCAGTTCGCCCTTACCGATTACGCTGTGGCGCTGCGGGCGGGGTCGGTCCTGGACGCCGACCGCCGCACGCGCATCGCCAAGCGCATCGCGGCGTTCATTGGCCTGCCGGAGTCTTACATACTGCAGTCCGACCTGCGCATCGACGCCAGTCAGTTCAGAAAGATGCTTCTGGATACGCAGGGGCGCACGGTGGGCATGACTGACGGGCGCTTTGCCGGTCCCAGCCTGGACCCTCTGTCTCGAGGGGCGGACTATCTTCCGGAACTGAGTGCCATCACGGGTGCGTTCACAGGCGCAATCAACTATCACCTGCGAGTCACCCTTGGGTACGGGGGCGAAACCCCGTACGCGAACAATGATCTGGATCCCTTATGGGACTGGAAGCGCGACCAGCCCGCCCATGCGCCGACTCAGATTTTCGGTGTGATCAATGTGCTCCCGGACCTCGCACGCGCCATGAAATACAACCCGGATCTCAAAGTCATGGTGAACGGCGGTTACTTCGACCTCGGAACTCCGTACTTCGAGAGCAAGTACGAGATGCATCATCTGCCGATTCCGCAGATCCTGCAGAGAAACATTGAATATCACTACTACCCGGCCGGCCATATGGTCTATCTGCACGAGCCGGCGCTGCGGGAATTGCGCGACAATGTCGTAGCCTTTATCCGCCGCACGGGCGGACAGAAATGAGCCGCCGGTGCTACGGAGCCTTTGTGGCACTCGCGCTCGGCGCGACTGCCGCCGTTGCCGCCGAAAAGGCCGTGCCGGAGCCGCCATCCGCGCCGACCGACACCGTCTGGAGCACGGGAGCTGTTGGCATTGCGGGTCAGCGCATCCAGTATCGTGCGGCGGCGGGCACATTGTGGGTCCACCCGAAAGGCTGGACCAACACCGCGACGACAGGCGGCGACGAGGTCCGCGAGTCCGATTCCCCGACGGCGTCCCTGTTTTACGTGGCTTACTTCAAGGCGGGTGAGGCGCCGGATCGGCCGATTACCTTCGTGTACAGCGGCGGGCCGGGGTCTCCGACCCGCTCGGAGCATCTGGGACTGTTTGGCCCGAGACGGGTGGTGACGGAGGATGTGACTCATACCGCCGCGCCCTACCGGCTCGCCGAGAATCACAACTCCCTACTGGATGTCAGCGACGTAGTGTTCATCGATGCCCCCGGCACCGGATTCAGTCGGATCCACGGCAAGGACGCCGGGCACGCCTTCTTCGGGATCGACGCCGACGCCCACGCTTTCGGAGAGTTCATCAGCTCATTCCTGACGCGCTTCAGCCGCTGGAAGGCGCCGAAGTTCATTTTCGGCCAGAGCTACGGGACGCCGCGCTCGGCCGTGCTGGTGAACCTGCTGCAACGCGAATACAGCATCGACGTGAACGGAGTGATCCTGCTCTCGCAAGTCCTGAATTTCGACCTGAGTCCGGGGGCTCCGCAGTTCAACCCCGGCACGGATGAGCCGTACGTGACCGCTCTGCCTTCGTATGCCGCCGTGGCCTGGTACTACAACCGGCTTCCCGCCCCGCGGCCGCCGGATCTACCCGCGTTTCTGCATCAGGTCGAAGCGTTCGCCCTGACGGACTACACGGTGGCGTTGGAGGCCGGGTCCACTCTGGATCCGGCTCGCCGTGAGGCGGTGGCGCGCCAGATGGCGGCCTACACCGGTCTGCCCGAAGACTACCTGCTGCGGTCGGATCTGCGTATCGACGCCGGTCAGTTCAGAAAGATGCTGCTGGCCAAGCAGGGGCGTGCCGTCGGCGAGATCGACGCACGTTTCTCCGGTCCCATCGAGGATCCGACCGCGAAAGAGGCGGGGAGCGATCCGGCCGGCTCCGCCTTCGGCGCCGCGTACGTCGCGCTGTTCAATGACTACGTCAGAAACACCCTCGGCTATGGCGGGAATCGGCCCTATCGGCCCCGATCTAACTTCACGCCGCTCTGGAACTGGGACCGCGAGCAACAACCCGCCAACGCCATGACGCGGGTCTATGGCTTCGTCAACGTCATGCCCGACCTGGCCGCAGCGCTGCGAGCCAACTCCGATCTGCGTGTCATGGTCAACGGCGGCTACCTGGACCTCGCCACGCCGTATTTCGAAGGTCAGTACGAGATGCGACACCTGCCGATTCCCGCGCAACTGCAGGATCACATCGAGTATCACTACTACATGGCCGGACACATGCCGTATCTGAACGAGACGGCCCAGGCGCAGATGCACGCCAACATCGCCAGTTTCATTCTCAGGAGCAGCCGGCCTCACTGAGCGCCGCTAGTGTGGGGCCGGACTCGCCTTGTATTCGCGCAGCAGCTCTTTGATGAATTCGTCCACGACCCGCGGGATTCGACGTTTGCCGAGCGTCACGAGATCGATGGTCGTGCTCTGAAAGGCGGTGTGATCGATCGCAACCATGCGCAGGTTGCCGATCCGGCTGTCGCGCAGCACCGCACGCTGGGGTAGAACGGCGACGCCCGCTCCGCAGCGTACGAAGTTGCGGAGCGCCTCGAATGAGTTGGAGCAGAAGGCTGGAGTCAGCGCGGCGCCGAGACCGACGTCGTGACTGGCCTGATCGACGATGCGACGAACCCCGAAAGACAGTTCGGGTAACGCCACTGGAACGTTTCTGAGGCTTTCGAACGAAACGGACTCGGCCGCGGCGAGCCGATGTCCGTTGGGAACCGCGAGCACGATCGGCTCGGGAATCCGGGCGACGACCACGAGGTCCGATTGCGGCGGGCAGCAGAATGTCAGTCCGAGGTCGCATTCTCCCCGGCGGACTTCCTCCACGACCTGGGGCGCCGGCATCATGTTGAGTCGGAACGAGACCGTATCGAATCGCGAGCGAAACGCCGCGACGGCATTTAACAGGCTGTCGAAGACGGCGCTCTCGACCACCGCGAGGGAAATGAGACGCCGGCGGCTGCCGCGCCTGTCATTCAGGTCGGCGCGCAAGGTCTCGTAGTCCAGTACGACGGTGCGGGCGTACTCGGCCACCAGCGCGCCGGCATGTGTCAGAACCACCCCGTTGGCGGTCCGCTCGAGCAGCGTCGTGCCGATCTGATGTTCCAACAGAGCGACCTTGCGACTCACGGACGACGGCGCCACGTTCAACAGCTCGCTCGCTTTGCGGATCGAGCCCGTCTGGGCCACGATGTGGAAAGCCCTCAGTTCACCGGGAAACATGTGTTCTCCAAGGCCATGCGTTGGATGGTAGTTGGGTGTTGCCGCATGTGCAACACTGTTTGCAGCGAAAAACGACGCTGTCTGGCGAAAACAGGCGGGCAAGAGCGGGAAGGGCGAAGACTGGGCGCTGTTGCGTTCGGACGGGGTGTTGCACACAACACAACGCTGTGTGCGCCATATTCGTCTCGACAGCCATTGCGTGGCGGGACATCGTACGGTGAACGCTGTTCCGGCGTGAATTCGAGGCGACATGGTGAGAAGGATAGGACTGATCGGCTTCGGCGCGATCGGGCAGTCGATTGCGGCCCATCTGCAGCAGGCGCGCACCAGCGACATACAACTCGCTGCCGTGTGCGTCCGTCCCGGCAAGTCCGAAAACGTGCCGCGCTCGCTCCCAGCCGGAGCGATCGTCACGCATAGCATCGAGCAGATGTTGCGATGTCGGCCGGATGTCGTGGTCGAGGCGGCAGGTCAGAACGCCGTGGTGCAAAGCGCGGAAGAAGTGTTGCGGGCGGGACTGGACCTGTTCGTCCTGTCGCTGGGAGCTCTGGCCGATCCTGCGTTACGGGAGCGTCTGATTAGCGCGGCGTCGCTGGGGCGCGGTGGCATCTGCATACCCGCCGGAGCCCTGGCCGGCTTCGATGGCCTGCTGTCGCTGCGCAAGGCCGGCCTGAAGTCCGTGACCTACACCTCTATCAAGCCCCCGAGAGCGTGGCGGGGTACGCCGGCGGATCACGTGTTCGACCTCGATGCGCTCCAGGAACGCACGGTCGTATTCCAGGGCAACGCCGCGGAGGCCGCGTTGAATTACCCCAAGAACGCGAATCTTGCGGCGGCCGTGGCTCTGGCCGGTATCGGATTCGAGGCGACTCGCGTGGAGCTGATCGCGGATCCGAGGGCAACAGGCAACACCGGCACCGTTACGGCGCTGGGGGAGATGGCAACGTTGGATCTCAGCGTCTCCTCGACGTCCCTCGGGGACAATCCCAAAACTTCGGCCATCACCGGACTGAGTGTGCTCGCGGCGATCGAAAATCGGAGCGCGGCGCTGCGCTTCGTGTGACCGATCGGTAGCGGCGAGCCATGCGACCCCGATATCTTCTGGCCCCCGCGATCTGCGTGTTCGTGAATGTCATCGATGGCTTCGACATCCTGCTCATGTCGGTTGCCGCGCGGTCGATAGGCACCGCGTTACGGTTGTCGACGGAGCAGGTCGGTCTGGTCTTCAGCAGTGGGCTGACCGGGATGATGGTCGGCGCGTTCCTGCTCGCTCCACTGGCCGATCGCTTCGGCCGTCGCGCGCTGATGATGCTCTGTCTGGCAATTGGCACTCTCGGAACAGTCGGCACCGGAGCGTCGGACGGCGCGACGGAGCTGTTGATCGCTCGCTTCGTCACAGGGCTGGGCATTGGCGGGATGATGCCCATCGCCAACACCGCGATCGCCGAGTTCGTGTCCGCAAGGCATCGTGCCATTGCAGTCGCCGTGCAGGCGGCCGCGTATCCGATGGGCGGGCTCCTGGCTGCGCTCGTGTGGCCGGCGGCGATTGCGAACCATCCCTGGAATACAATCATCGGGCTTGCGAGTCTTCCATCGCTGCTGTGCCTCGTGTTGGTCGTGTTCTGGCTACCCGAGTCGGATGCCTTTCTGATGGAGCGGGAGAGACGGAAAGGGTCGGGTTTCGACGCGGCCGCGAGGAAGAATCTGATCGCGCTCGCGGCGACGCTATTTCTGGCACAGTTTTCCTTTTACTTCTTTCTCAGCTGGATACCCGTTGTGCTCGCCGGCCCGTTGAAGGCGCAAGGGGTGTCCCTTTCCGCGGCCGCCCTGCTGAATCTCGGAGGTATTGCGGGCGATTTCACGTTTGCCGCGTTGACCGTTCGTCTGGCGGCCTTCCGCCTGACCCTGGTAGTCCTGTTGCTGGCCTTCGTGAGCTGCGCGGCGCTTGGTGCTGGCACCGTTCCAGCGTTGGTGCTCGTGACGCTTGCCACCTTGGCAGGCGCGGCCTTGTATGCCGCGATGGCTGGAATCTACAGCGTGGCTCCGGGGGCCTTTCCAACCCTGAGTCGGGCCTCAGGGACCGGTATCGCGTTCAGCGTCGGCCGTTTGGGCGGCGCACTGTCGCCTTGGCTCGGGGCGCTTCTGCTGCAGTCTCCTTCGGTCGGCGTCGGTTCTACATTGCTGTTGATGGCGGCTCCGCTCGCTCTCGCTGTGACGTCGTTTCGTCTTCTGCGGGTCCAGGGTTAGCGAGTGTGTTGTTTCAGACCTTCAAGATGTCGCGCAGTTGAGGGGCTGGGAGACACGAGAGCATCCGTCGTCCGGTAACCGTTTGGCGCATTGGGGGCTCACGATCCGTCAAGCTCGATTCTATGTTCTACTGTCATGTATGCTGCTTGACATGCATGGTAAAATTCAGAGGCGCCGGTAGCGCTCATGATGGACTGGACCGACTATCAGACTTCGCCGAAGCGGCTCAAGGACTTACGAATTTTTGGTGGCCACGTGGTCCATTTTGTGACCGCCAAAAAGACGGTTTCGAAGCCCTGCGACCCGAAAGATACAACAAAAAATCCCCAATGAGTGTCGTCTCCTCCTGCTTCTGTTGCGGCTCTCCTCAAAGAACTCTCGTCGTCCCGACCTGATGTTGCCCATATCCGGAGGTTGTGCCGCTGTGTTGGTGTGGGTACGAGGTATCCCCACCCGCTGGAGCCGCGGGCGTTCTCGGTGGCGCACCAGATATTCATGGACTGTCGGCGGTAGTGTCGGAGGGCGCGACGATCCTCCTTTTGTCGTCCCAGTTTCAAGCGTCCAGCGCCGTGTGATCTCCCGTAAAGACCCGTGACCGGGAGGGTCTGGTCATGGGTGGTATAAGTTCCGCGGCGGGTGGACTCGGAAGAGTCCGCAATGAGATGGGAGCAATGCGAATGACTCTTTGACCATCAGGCAAAGTCACGATCTCGCGCATCGTCTCCGGCCGTAGGTTGGTGTAACGTTTCAAATCTTCCCAGAATTGATGGAGGGAGATGAGAGGGACGTCGTGGATATCGAAACCTTGTTCAAATAGCCGACTTACAGCCTCATGTCGTAAGTCATGAAAGTGCAGGTCCTCGATTCCCAGCAACTGACACGCTTCTGTGAACGCGCTGGAGATGCTCTTGGCCGCGTAAGGGAAAATGTACGGCGCTGTTGTGGGTTGCACTTGAACGATCTCCCATGCCTTCGGCGTGTACCGAAAGCGCTGGTGATTGCCGTCTTTCTCGCGTGGGTGTTTCGCATCGCGGACGAGTCCCGTCTGGGCGCCATCGGCTCGGTTATCAGCCCACTCAAGCCGTGAGATTTCGGCTTCTCGCCGCGTCGATTCGACTGCAAACCACATCACGGTCCGCATGGGGATGACCGAGGATCGATGTCGGTCGCGGCGATAGAAATACTCATCGAGGCGGGCCAGCTCCTCGTTCGTGGGGCGCCGATCCCGGCGGTCGCTCCGCGAGATCAGCCCTAGCTTTCGGCAGAGCATTCGTGCTTGCTCGACCGCTGCCAGGTCTACCTGGAGCCCGCGAGCGGCTTGCGCGCTTTCGAGTACCAAGCCTATCCAAATGAGATCGTTTCCGGCCGTCGCTCCGCAGACGCCGCCTTCCCGACGGCTGCGGATGTGGTCCACTATGTGTTCACTGGTGAGCTTGAGCGCATCGACCTGCCCAATAGGATGCTTCTCCAAGAACTCGAGGCCCGCCTGCTTGCTCCGTTGCCATCGGGAGATCGATTCAAGTGAGTCGATATACCAACGGATGACAGACGCAAGGGAGGTGTCGCCTTGCTGAGCCTTCGCAAGCGCTCCCGGACTTTCCAGCTCGATCTCCCGGGTCCGCGCCCAATCTCGCGCAGCAGTCAGTCGCGAGAACGTCAACACCTCTTCGTAGAGAACTTTCTTGTCGCGG
>Ga0134126_10001430_pt1 | contig 30300 bp, 22 predicted proteins | sample KB31752_FD_96881 | JGI IMG/M metagenome (GOLD analysis project Ga0134126, IMG submission 96881) | Terrestrial soil microbial communities with excess Nitrogen fertilizer from Kellogg Biological Station, Michigan, USA - KB3-175-2 | ecosystem: Environmental > Terrestrial > Soil > Unclassified ... | reverse complement strand
GTGAGCTTGTTGTGATCGATGCCGAGGCAGGCAAGGATGGTCGCGTTGAAGTTGCGCACGTGGACCGGGTCTTTCACGATGTTGTAGCTGTAGTCGTCGGTTTCGCCGTACGTGATGCCTGGGCGCAGGCCGCCGCCTACCATCCACGTGGTGAAGCAGCGCGGGTGATGATCGCGGCCGTAGTTGTCAGCGCTGAGGCCGCCCTGGCTGTAGACGGTGCGACCGAATTCGCCGGCCCAGACGACCAGCGTGTCATCGAGCAGGCCGCGGCGCTTGAGATCCGTGATAAGCGCGTAGCAGGCGCGATCGGTTTCCTGGCAGAGGACGGGGAGCACGCCGACGACGTCGCCGTGCACGTCCCATCCGCGCTTGTAGACCTGTGTGAAGCGCACGCCGCGCTCGGCCATGCGGCGAGCGAGCAGGCAGTTATAGGTAAAGGTACCGGGAGTTTTCGCATCAGGGCCATAGAGGTCCCAGGTGGATTGCGGTTCCTTACTGAGGTCAGTGAGTTCGGGGACGGAGGCTTGCATCCGGAACGCCATCTCGTATTGCGCGATGCGCGCGTTGGTTTCGGGATCGCCGACGTCGGACTGTGTTTGCCGATTGATTTGTTCGACCGCATCGAGCATTTTGCGCCGGGTGTCGCGGTCGACGCCGTCGGGGTCAGCGAGATAGAGCACGGGATCGCCGCCGGAACGAAGGCCCACGCCGGCGTATTCCGATGAGAGGAACCCGCTGCTCCACAGGCGCGACGAGACTGGCTGGTTGTTCTCCTTGGGATTCGTTTTCGTCTGCAGCACGATGAACGTGGGCAGGTTGTCGTTCATGCTGCCGAGTCCGTAGGCGAGCCACGAGCCGAGGCAGGGCTTGCCGGGATTCATGTTGCCGGTGTTTATCAGCATGATGGCCGGCTCGTGGTTGATGGCGTCAGTGTTCACGGTCTTAACGATGGTGAGATCGTCGATCATGCGCGCGGTGTAGGGGAGCAACTCGCTGACCCAGGTGCCGGTCTGGCCGTGCTGCTTGAACGCCCAATGCGACGGCGCGATGGGGAAGCGGGACTGGCCGGCGGTCATACCGGTGAGCTGCTGGCTGCCGCGAACGGAATCGGGAATGTCTTTGTTGAATTGCGCGGCGAGGCCGGGCTTGTAGTCGAGCAAATCCATTTGCGGCGGCCCGCCGGACATGAAGAGATAAATTGCGCGCTTAGCTTTCGGCGCGAAGTGCGGCAGGCCAAGATTGTTGCGCGTGGCGAGGGCCGGATTTTTGGCATCGGCGCCATGACTGCGCAGTGCGGATTCGCCGAGCAGGCTGGCCAGCGCGGCCCAGCCGAGGACTTTTCCGGAGCGGCCGAGAAAGCGGCGACGCGTTTCAATGGCGGACCACTCGCGTTTCAGGCCGGCGGGGATGGGCAGGCTCGTGATGTCGAGTTCGGGTTCGCAATCGGTGCAGAGCGGATGCTGCTTCATGGGGTCCCTCGGCTATTTGTTCAGCGTTTCGTCCAGGTTGAGCATTTCGCTGGCGATCATGGTCCAGGCGGCGAGTTCGCGTTCAGGAATGCGGGCGTCGGGCTTGCTTTCCCCCACGTGAACAAGAGCGTGCGCGGCTTTGGGGTCAGCGGCGTAGTGCTTCTGCATCTGAGCCAGCGAATTGTCGAGCACCGCGGCCATGCGTGGAGTGGCGTCATGCGCGAGCAGGATTTCGCTCATGCGATCGATACGCGCCTGGGTCGTGGGACCGGCTTCGCGGATCACGCGCTGTGCGAGGCCACGCGCGGCTTCAACCCACTGGACATCATCCAGCGTGACGAGCGCCTGCAGGGGAGTGTCGGTGCGCTGGCGCCGGGTGCAGACGGTGTCTCGCGGCGGGGCGTCGAAGGCGTCCATGCTGGGCGGCGAGGCCATGCGCTTGACATAGGTGTACATGCTGCGACGGTAGAGTGCGGGGCCGTGATCCTGCACGTAAACGAGGGTATCGCTCGATGGATAACTTACCTGCTCCCACACATTCGCCGGCTGGTAGGGTTTCACGCTGGGGCCGCCGGAACGATTGACCAGCAGCCCGCCAGCCTGCAGCGCGATGTCGCGCAGCATCTCGGCGTCCATGCGAAAGCGCGGGCCGTGCGAGAGCAGCAGGTTTCGAGGGTCTTTGGCAAGCTGTTGCGACGTGGACCTGGCGCTCTGTCGATAGGCCGCCGACATCACCATGAGCTTGTACATGTGCTTGACGTTCCAGCCGCTCTCGCGAAACTCGACGGCGAGCCAGTCGAGCAGCGCCTGGTTGGTGGGGCGCTGGCCCATGATGCCGAAGTCTTCCGTCGTTTCCACGATGCCGGTTCCGAAGAGCTCGTACCACATGCGGTTGACGGTGACGCGCGCGGTGAGCGGATTTTCGGGGCTTACTGTCCAGCGCGCGAGCGCGAGCCGATTGTGCGGCATGCCGGCCGGCAAGGCCGGAAGGTAATGCGGCGTGTTGGCCTCCACGCGTTCCATGGGCGCGGAGTAGATGCCGCGAGCGAGCACGTGGGCATAGGCCAGCGTGGGCTTTTCCCAGGCGACCTGAGTGATGGCGCCACCGGCGGAGAGGCGGTCGAGGCCGGCATCGAGCTCATGCATTTCGCCGCGAATGGCGCGGAACTGCGGGTCGATGCTGTTCAGGTAGAACTCAGACGCGACGTGCCACTGATCTTCGTTCCACTGCGAGGATGGTTTCGCGGCGAGCTCGGCCACATAGTCTTCGAAGGGCAGGCGGCGGGTTTCGTCGGGCGTGAGCGCGCGGGCGTATAGGCGAATGTCCTGGTAGCGAAGCTCTTTTGCCGGGTTCGCGTCGGGATAGCGCCAGCCAAGCTGCATGGGGGCGGAGGTGCGGATCGTCGCACCGTGCAGCGTGTCGCTTTCAATCTCAGTGGGCACGGGGTTGCCATCGACAAAGATGCGCACGCCGGCGGCGCGGCCAGAGCCGTCATAGGTGAAGAAGATGTGACGCCAGTTGTCGTCAGTGGGCAGAGGCGTCACGGTGGAGACGCGAATGGCGACTGTCGGAGTGGTGTCTTTTGGAGAATCTTTCTTCTCGGGCTTGGGCTCGTCCTTCTTCTTCGCGTCTTTCTTTTTGGGCGGCTCTTTTTTCTCCGGCGGTTTATTGGGCGAGAGTTCCTTCTTCGTGAGGTTCTGCGGAGAAGGGTAGTCGAAGGGCTCCTTCAGGTCAGGATGTTTTTTGTCTTTGAGTTCTTTGGGCGACTCGTTAATCAGCGCGACAGTAATGACCCCCTTGCGGACGGAAAGATCCCAGCCGCGATTGTGCCGGGTTGTGTCCATCTTCGCGAGCATGGCGCCGGGCTTGTCGTCGATAGCGAAGAAGGGCGCGGAGCGGAACATGAACCATCCGCCGGCAGAGAAGGCCTGGGTGGATTCGAAATCGCCGGAGTTGCCCAGCATGACGCGGGTGTTCGACTGCATGCGGAAGCCGGGCCAGAGCCAGGTGGTCTCGCCCCATTCGGGAGGAACGACGGTGGAGCGGAAGCTTGCGGGGCTGGCGTGCGGGGCGGTGTTGTGCAGGACTTCGCCGCTGCCTTCATCGAGGGGCAGGCGGACCAGCAGCTTATCTGTAGAGACGCGCTGCGGCGGGTTTTTTCCGGACGCGAGCCATTGGCGAACCAGATCGCGTTCGTGCAGGCGCATGGAGCGGAGTTGCGCGAGCAGTTCGCCGCGATGCGCGTAGATGCGATCGTAAGCGGCGCGATTGGATGCCGGCGGAAGGCGCAACACCGGCGCCCACACCGGGCGATCGTCATTGAAGGGCTTCTCGTCAATGTTGTTGAAGAACGCGCTGAGCGAGTAGAAGTCCTTCTGCGTGGTGGGATCGAATTTGTGGTCGTGGCAAACAGCGCAGCCTACGGTGAGGCCCATGAATGTAGCGCCGTAAGCCTCAGTGCGCTCGCGTGCGATGTTGAACCGCAGCTCCTCAGGGATGGTGCCGCCCTCGTTGCTGCTCTCGCCCAGGCGCACATAGCCACTGGCGATGAGCGGGTCGAGGTCTTTGGCGGGCATCAGGTCGCCCGCGATCTGCTCCTTGGCGAACTGGTCGAAGGGCTTATTGCTGTTGAAGGAGCGAATGACGTAATCGCGCCAGGGCCAGATGTCGCGGCTGTTGTCGAAGTGCAGTCCGTAGGTGTCGGCGTAGCGCGCGTAGTCGAGCCAATAGCGGGCGCGCTGCTCGCCGAAGGTGGGTCGCGCGAGAAGATTGTCGACCAGATGCTCATATGCATCAGGCGACTTGTCGCTGAGGAAGGCGCGGACTTCTTCGGGTGTGGGCAGCAGGCCGGTGAGGTCCAGGGTGACTCGGCGGATGAGCGTAGCGCGATCCGCTTCAGGAGAAGGTGAGAGGCCGGCCTTATCGAGCTTCGCCAGGATGAAATTATCGATAGGTGTTTTTACCCACGCGCTGTGCGAGCCCGGCTGCGGAACCGGCGGACGCACTGGAGCTTCGAACGCCCAGTGCGGGCGGTAGACCGCGCCTTCGCGAATCCATTCGCGGAGGGTGGCGATTTCGCCGGCGGACATGGGCTTGGCGTCGCCCTCCGGGTTCTGCGGCATCAGGTAATGGGGATCGTGCGACTCGATGCGCTTGATGAGTTCGCTTTTCTCGGGATGGCCGGGCACGATGGCGTCGGGATGTCCGGGACGCTTTTTCATCGCGTATTCGCCGAGATCGAGGCGGAGGCCGGCCTTGCGCATCTCGGGATCGGGCCCGTGGCACGCGAAGCAGCGGGCAGCGAGGATGGGCTGCACGTCCTGGTTGAAATCGACCTGGCGGCTGACGGCGAGTTGCGCGGCGTGATGACGGCACCCCGCGGGACCGAGCAGGAGACCAATGAGGAGGATGAACCAGAAGCGGCTGCTTGCAGAGCGGCTCCCTTGGGATGGACGATCCGTCAGCCGGCGCAAACGAAGAGAAAGTGGCAAAGCAGGGTACTCCTGGGCCTGGACAGCACGAGGGTTGAAATCGCTTACATCGATTGAACTGGAAAACGGCGCCGGCAAGTCGGGCGGGCCGGAGCGGGGATGTTTTCCAGAGAGCAAAAGTTTCTCACCGGAAGAATACGCTTGTCCATTCCGGCGTGTGGCGGGCGCGGCGTGCCGATGAGCCGCGGCAAGAATTTGGTAGCTCGCGGCATCGAGTTAATGGAATAATCGGGCGGCGCCCGGCTCCCCATCCTGCGCGTTTCCAAACTTCCCTGGTCCAGGAAAGGACATTTCTTCATGTGTGGAATCGTAGGTGTGTTTTCGCGCCGTGAGCCGGTTTCGGCGGCCATGCTGGACCGTGCGACGGAGAGCCTGTACCACCGCGGGCCGGATGGACAGCGGCATTGGATTTCGTCGGACCGGCGGGTGGGCCTGGGGCATGCGCGGCTGAGCATCATCGATCTGACCACGGGCGACCAACCGATTGCCAGCGAGGACGGGCGCACGCGCATCGTGGTGAACGGCGAGTTGTATGGATACGAGGCGATCCGGCAGGAACTCCAGGGACGCGGTCATCGGCTGAGCACCAAGTCAGACAGCGAGATTGCGCTGCATCTGTATGAGGACTTTGGAGTGCACTGCCTGGAGCATCTGCGCGGCGAGTTTGCGCTGGTGCTGTGGGACGAGAACCGTCGGAGGCTGTTCGCGGCGCGAGACCGGTTTGGCATCAAGCCGCTGTTCTACGCATGGCATCGCGACACGCTGTATATCGCGTCAGAGGTGAAGGCGCTGTTTGCGGCGGGCGTGCCGGCGCGGTGGGATGAGGAATCGGTGTACCACGCGATGTCGTTCGGCGGCCACCAGATGCGCACGTTATACGATGGCGTGATGCAGGTGCCGCCAGGGTATTTCATGCTGGTGACCGACAAGCATGTGCAACTGAACCAGTACTGGGATTTCAACTACCCGACAAAGGAAAGGAGCGCGCCGACGCGCTCAGACGCCGACTACGTGGCGGAATTCCGCGAGACGCTGGAGGACGCAGTGCGCATTCGCCTGCGCGCCGACGTGCCGGTGGGCGTTTATTTGAGCGGCGGGCTCGACTCGTGCTCCGTGCTCGGTCTGGCGGCGCGGCATCATCCGGATCCGATTAAGGCGTTTACGCTGACGTTCGATAACGTGGCCTACGATGAGGGGCCGATCGCGAAGGAGATGGCGGCGCTGGCCGGAGCGGAGTACCATCCCATTCCTATTTGCCAGAACGACCTGGCCGATGCGTTTTCCGACGCGATTGTGCAGTCCGAGACCGCATGCATCAATGCCCATGGCGTGGCGAAATACCTGCTCAGCCGCGCGGTTCGGGATGCGGGATACAAGGTGGTGATCACGGGCGAGGGGTCCGACGAGATTCTCGGCGGCTATCCGCACTTCCGGCGCGATGTGCTGCTCTACAACCGCGAAGGGCAGGATCCCGCGGTCATTGAGGAGCTTTTGCGCTGGCTTGAGGATCACAACACGGTGAGCCGCGGGCTGCTGCTGCCCGACGGCGAAGTGGGCGACCTGAGCGCGGTCAAGCGCGTGCTGGGGTACGTGCCGTCGTGGATGGAGACGTTCTCATCGCGCTCGGTGAAATTGCGGCCCCTGCTGGGCGGGTGGTTTCAGGAGAAGTACGGGCATCGCGAAGGCGAGTACAACATTCTGGACGATACGGATGTGCTGCGCCAACTCAAGGGGCGCGATGCGCTGCACCAGTCGCTGTATCTGTGGTCGAAGACCGTGATGGCGGGGTACATCCTGACCATGCTGGGCGACCGCATGGAGATGGGGCATTCGATTGAGGGCCGCGTGCCGTTCCTCGACCACAAGGTGGTGGAACTGATTGCCTCGCAGCCGGTGAACCAGAAGATGCGCGGGATGACGGAAAAATATGTGCTGCGCGAGGCGGTGAAAGACGTCATCACCGACACGGTTTACAGGCGGCAGAAGCATCCCTTCCTGAGCCCGCCGGCAACACTTAGCCCGGACGACACGTTCCAGACGTTCGTGCAGGATATGCTGCGCGGCGAAACGCTGCGCTCACTTCCGTTCTTCGATCAGAAGAAAATTGTGGCACTGCTCGACCGGCTGCCGGACATGGATGTGGGCGCGCGCACGGCCAACGACCAGATCCTGATGTATGTCGTGAGCCTGTGCGTGCTGCAGGAGCGGTTCGGGCTGTCCAGCGGTGCAGCGATCGCGGAGCCGGATGAGGTGGGAGTGCCGGCGGACTGAAGTGAGTGGGTGATCTAGTGATCAGGTCGTCTAGTGACCAGCGTGTAAGGTGATCACTTGGCGCGCCGGACAGGTGGGTAGAATAAGGACGGCTTCACTTCTTCTGTGGTGTGACGGGCAATCCATCCTGAAGGAGAACGGCCATGCAAGACGAATTCTTCTCCGAAGTTCGAGCAAGCGTCGCAAGGGTTTCCCGTCTGAGACGAACGTGAAGCGCGGCTTTCCGCGTGGTTCATGGCGATAAGGAGCTCTGCGAGAAGCTGGGACGTAATGATCCATGTCCCTGCGGATCGGGGCGCAGATTTCAAGCGTTGCTGCATGCGATCCGGTCAGTACGACGGCGCCTTGCGGAACCACTACAACCGTTAGAACGAAAGGGCACGGCGCAATGCCGTGCCCTTTCACTTGATCACTGGATCACCCGGCCACTTGATCACGACTTCGCCAGCTCTGCTTCAATGGCGGCAACAAGCTGCGGATCGTGGGGCTTGGTGTCGGGGGCGAAGCGCGCTACCACCTCGCCCTTGCGGTTGAGAAGGAACTTCTCGAAATTCCAGAGCACTTCAGGTGCGGCGTTGGGGTTGATGCCGTACTTGCGCAGGTCGTCAGCGAACGGATGGTCACCGGTGGCGGTCGCATCTGGCTTTGCTGCGATGAGTGCCTCGTAGAGCGGATGCTTGTCTGCGCCGACGACCGGGACCTTTTCAAACATCGGGAAATCGACGCCGTAATTCAGAGTGCAGAACGACTGGATATCCTCGGCGGTTCCAGGCTCCTGGCCGGCGAAGTCGTTGGACGGAAATCCGGCGATGACGAAGCCGCGATCGTGATACTTCTTGTAGAGCTTTTCCAGGCCTTCATACTGCGGCGTGAGGCCGCACTTCGATGCCACGTTGACGATGAGAACAACTTTGCCTTGGAATTGGGCGAGGGATGAGGGTGCGCCGCTGAGCGTATTCACCGGGATTTCATAAACGGAGGACATGAGGCTCCTTTCGGGTTCGTATCCATGATAAAGAAGCCGTGCCGGATGCCTTATTGCAAGTAGATGAAGGTCGCCGCGGCGAAGATCATCAGTTTGACGAGCCAACCCAGGGCCTGGAACGCCACGAACACACGATGCATGCGGATGAAAGCGGCATTGGTGAGGATGAGCGGTAGAGGGCCGATGCACCAGATGGCGGCGGCGAACTCGACCAGACTGGGAGCCGTATGGAGCGCGATGCGCAAGGCGGTGCAGGTGAAAATCGCGCAGCTTAGAAACGGCAGCGGGCTGGTGAGAGCGATAGCGCGCGACTCCGCTCCCTTGCGCCAGATTTCGGGGTATGTCCATCGGCGATGAATCCAGTCGCCGGCGAAAAGCCAGTCGGTGAGGGACGACAGCACACCAGCGCCGATCACGATTGTGACGAACCGCGTCCAGTTCATGGGATTGTCCTCCTGGCAGGGAATTGCTTGACAGGATGGTAGCGCAATCGCGGGTTATGACTGCATAGAGATGCAGGATTCGCGCGGCGCCACAGCGGCAATTTATCCTGCGAACATGCAAGAGCACGATTCACCTTCCTCAGCCGGCGAGAACGAACTGCAACATGCGGCATCCTCTTATCTGCGTTCTGCGCGGCATCAGCCGGTGCAGTGGCATCCGTGGAGCGAAGAAGCCTTTGCGCGCGCGCAGAAGGAAGACAAGCCCGTTCTGCTCGATATTGGCGCGGTGTGGTGCCACTGGTGCCACGTGATGGATCGCGAGTCGTATGAAGACGCGGAGATGGCGAAGATCATCAATGATCACTTCGTGGCCGTGAAGGTGGATCGCGACGAACGGCCCGATGTGGATACGCGCTACCAGGCCGCGGTGCAGGCCATCAGCGGGCAAGGCGGATGGCCGTTGACGGCATTCCTCACGCCCGACGGGCGGCCCTACTTTGGCGGAACCTATTTTCCGCGCGACGACCGCTATGGTCGCCCTGGCTTTGGGCGCGTGCTGCTGACCATGGCGCAGGTGTGGAAGGACCGCCGCGAGGAGGCGCTGGAGTCGGCATCGAGCGTGATGGCGGCCATCGAGCACAACGAAACCTTCAGCGGTCGGGGAGGGGAACTGAGCATCGCGCTGGTCGATAAAATTGCGGGGGCTGCGCTGTCGCAGTTCGATCCGCACCATGGCGGGTTTGGATCGCAGCCGAAGTTTCCCCATCCCGCGGCGCTCGACCTGCTGCTGGAAATTGCCATGAATCGCGATAACGATCAAGCGCGCGATGCCTTCTTGATCACGCTGCAGAAGATGGCGCGGGGCGGCGTTTACGACCAGCTTGCGGGTGGATTTCATCGCTATTCGGTGGACGAGCACTGGGTGGTGCCGCACTTCGAGAAAATGCTTTACGACAACACGGAGCTTTTGCGGAATTACGTTCATGGTTTCCAGAGCTACGTGCGGGAGGACTTCAAGGCGACGGCAAACGAAATCATGGCTTGGCTGGATGCGACGATGACCGATCGCGTGCGCGGCGGCTTCTATGCATCGCAAGACGCAGATATCAATCTCGAAGACGACGGCGATTACTTTACATGGACACTGGACGAAGCGCGCGAGGTGCTGGACAGCGCGGAGCTGAAGGTGGCGTCACTCTACTACGACATCGGCGAGCTGGGCGACATGCACCACAATCCCGCGAAAAACGTGCTGCACCTCAAGCACACGCACGAGCAGGCAGCGGCGCAGCTTGGCGTGACTGTCGATGAGTTTCAGCGGCTGCTGGCGGCGTCGCGGGCGAAGCTGCAGGCGGCGCGGGCCACCCGTCCCACACCGTTCATCGATCGCACCCTGTATACCGGCTGGAATGCAATGGCAGTGACCGCGTATCTCGAGGCAGGACGCGTGCTGCGCAATCCCGCGGCAATCGAGTTTGCGCTGCTGACACTTCGGCGGCTGCTGGCGGAGGCATGGAGCGGAGCGGACCTGCTGCAGCACGTCATCGCCTACGCAGACCAGGACAGGGCCCCGAGACCGCAGCGGATATCAGGAACGCTGGATGACTACGCTTTCACCGTGCATGCCAGCCTTGAGGCATGGTTTGCCAGCGGACGCATGGAGTTTTATAACGCGGCCACGGTGCTGGCCGATGCCATGATCGCCAAGTTCTACGACCGAACGGCAGGGGCTTTCTACGACACCGCCGAGGCAGGCAGCGAAACAGCACTGGGCGTGCTGACGGCGCGGCGTAAGCCTCTGCAGGATTCGCCAACGCCTGCGGGAAACCCGACCGCGGCGTCCGCTCTGCTGCGCCTCGAGGCGCTTTCGGGGCGCGCGCAGTATCGCGAAATCGCCGAGGACACGCTGGCATCGTTCGCCGGAATTGTGGAGCACTTCGGCTTGTATGCCGGCAGTTACGGGCTGGCGCTGGAGCGCTTGCTGCTCGATCCCGTGCAGGTAGTCATCGTGGGCTCAGGCCCTGAGGCTGAGCGGTTTGAGGCACTGGCGGTCGCGCGTTATGCCGTGAACAAGTCGGTGATGCGCGTGGGGCCGTTTCGCGTGGTGCCCGGTGGGATTCCGGAAGCGCTTACAGAGACTTTGCTGAACATCCCCCCGCAAAAGTCGGCCGTCTGGGCAATCGTGTGTCGCGGACGGACCTGCCTGCCGCCGATCACCGACGGCGAGGAGTTGCTGAAGGCGCTGTCGGAACAGTGATCACGTGATCTAGTGATCAAGCGATCATCCCTCGCCGGTGAAGGGGTTCACTTCCTGCGGTTTAAGCGTCGTTGGATCTTTGGCCTTGGGCGCGGTGGGCTCCTGGCCTGCGGGGGAAGCGGAACCGGCCTGACGGCTTCCGTCGAACGAGTTGAAGACGCGCAGCGGGTCGCCGGGTAGCAAATGGTTCTGTTCGAGCGCCAGGCGCACACGACGCTGGAATTCGCGCATGGGACCGTATTGCTTTGTTGCTCGTGTTTTAAAAATCACGGGAAAGATGAGTTGCGAGCCTTTCACCGCATCCACGCCGAGGATCTGCGGGTCGGCGAGAAAAAGATCCTTGTATTCCGGGAGCTCGCGCACCTCAGCAGCAATGGAGGTGAGCAGTTGCATCACGCGATCGGGATCGGCCGAGAAGTCCACGCTCACCGGAATGGTGGCAACGCTGAAGCCGGCGCTCTGGTTGGCGACGGTGGTGATCTGGGAGTTAGGGACGGTGTAGCGGGTGCCGTCGGCGCCGCGGATGGTGGTTTTGCGCAGCGTCATGGCTTCTACAGTGCCGGTGAGTCCAGCGACCGTGATGACGTCGCCCACATTGAATTGGTCTTCCACGAGAATCATTGCGCCGTTGAGCATGTCTTTGACCATGCTCTGTGCCGCCAGGCCGATGGCGACTCCGGCAATGCCGGCCGAGGTGAGCAGCGGGCTGAGATTCACGCCGACAGCCGCCAGAAATTGCAGCCCGACAATGACGCCGATAATGGCCAGGCCCGTGGTGCGAACGACTCCCGCCAGGGTTCGCACCTGCCCAATCCGAACCGGGTCGGCGGCGTGCCGCTCGGCCAGGCGGATCATTCGTGAGGTAACGATTCCCAGAATGCGGCTCAGGATCACCGCGATGATACCCACAACGACCAGGTGTGGCAGTTTGGTCCGGACAAAATCCTGAGTGTCGCCCATCCAATCGTCGAGCACCTTGCCCATGAAGCGGCCTTCGGCAAAGATGCCGGTTCTCACGGTAAACAGGCCGAAACCATACATCCCCACTCCCCCTTTTCCTATCTATATTGTGCAGGCTGGAACAAAGAAGCACGTCAGCCGGCCGAAAACCGAGAATACTGAGGAGTTTTGACCGGGGGTCCGGTTCCAAGCACCCAAGCGTAAATCGAGCGGGTAAGGGTCCGCGGGATGGGACGGCGTGGCCGCCGGGGGATGTGTAAAATGTGGTGCTTGCATCTCGATTTTCCATGCGCCGCGTGGGAGAATATGTCATCGCGCTCCCCAAGCCTTATGTGCGACTTGCGTTTCTCTCCGGCCTTATAAGGAGTACCCATGCAAAGCAGCACACGCTGGTTCAGCCGATTGCTTTCGCGACGGTTGTTCCGCCCTGCCCGCGTGGCAACGGGCGTTTTTGCTGTAGCCGCAATGCTCGTCGTGGCCCAGCAGGCGCCCAACCGCAATCCCGACAAGCCATATATCAATCCCGCCGCCAATCCGGTTCCCGACAAGAACGATCAGATGGCGATGCAGCAGCAGCACGCGAAGGCGGCCAGCTATGAGGCAGCCAACACCGAGCGGCGGAAGCAGATTGCCGACGATGCTGCCCGACTGTTGCAACTGGCCACGGAGTTAAAGAAAGAGGTAGACAAGACGGACAAGGACACCCTCTCAGTCAATGTGATCCGCAAGGCGGAGATGATTGAGAAGCTGGCCAAGGGCGTGAAGCAAAAGATGAAGCTGACGGCCGGCGCAAGCTAGACCATTGCAGAGGCTGGCTCACCCAGTGCAGGTCAAGATGAAACTCACAATGAATGCCGCACTGCGACGGGCGTAAAGAAGGACTTTTTATGTTGAGCAGATTCTCCCCAGGATCCAATCCTTTCGAACCAGCCCTCGCCGCGGCTGGACGCGGCAGGCCGCGGCACATGCTGGCCATGCTGCTGCTGCTCGGTCTTCCGATTGCAGCTCAGTCCCCGGGGATACTGCCGCAAGGGGCGCAGGACACCGGTTCCGGTATTCAGCGGGATTCCGAAAGTCTTGGGGCCGCCGGTATCGATGCCCGCATGGAAGCGCGCCGCATTGCCGCGCTGAACCAGCAGCGGCAGCACCAGATGGTTTCAGATGCCGACAAGTTGCTCAAGCTCGCCGAGGAACTGAACGCCGACGCGGACGCGGGAGGAACCATTCTGTCGCCGGCCGAGCGGATGCAAAAGGCCGCGGAAATTGAAAAACTCGCCAGGAATGTCAAGGAAAAGATGACGTACGCGATTGGAGCGCCACAGGAACTTACAGGACCATTTGCCGCTTGGCAGCGTTGAGCTTGCGGGCCCGGCACGGGGGCGTTCCCCCCGTACCTGTCCGGGACGACTTTCGGTTGGTACAATCACGGATGGACTTCCGGGTCATGGCGCTGCCGGAGAGCGGCTTCCACAAGCCAGCAACGTTGAGCCGAGATGTCCAGGGAGATTTCCGGATTTGAGCAGCACGCGGCACGATGGCGCGCGCCGGAACCGGAAAGAGATGCCGGAACAGGGAGTAACGGCAATGGACCTGGCAGTTTCCAGTGGGCGCGCGGTGGAGAAGGGAACCTTCTCCGGGAAGCTTGGCTCTCAGGCGATGATCGACATGTACCGGCTGATGTACATGTCGCGGCGCATTGACGATCGCGAAATCCTTCTCAAGCGACAGAACAAGATTTTCTTCCAGGTGAGCGGTGCTGGACACGAGGCGCTGCAGGTGGGAGCCGGGCTGGCGCTGCGCCCCGGATACGACTGGTTCCTCCCCTATTACCGCGATCGCGCACTGTGCCTCACGCTGGGCATCACGCCGTCGGACATGTTCCTGCAAGCGGTAGGCGCGGCCACCGATACGCAAAGCGGCGGCCGTCAAATGCCGTGCCACTGGAGCAGCCGCGCGCTGCACGTGGTGAGCACATCTTCCTCGACCGCGACGCAGATGCTGCATGCCATTGGATGTGCCGAGGCGGGACGCTACTACAGCCGTCATCCCGAAGCCGCGAAGAAGGCGAAGGGCGATTACCGGGAGTTCCACGACATTGAATTTCATGGCGACGAGGTGGTGCTGGCTTGTATCGGCGAGGGGTCCACGTCAGAAGGAGAGTTCTGGGAGGCATTGAATACCGCCTCGAACCAGAAGCTGCCCGTCATCTTTCTGATCGAGGACAATGGCTACGCCATCAGCGTGCCGGTGGAGGTAAATACGCCGGGCGGTAACATTTCCCGGCTCGTGGCGAACTTCCCCAATTTCCACTTCCAGGAGATTGACGGCACCGACGTAGAGGCGTGCCTGAGGGCGTTCCAGGCGGCGGCGGCACACTGCCGAGCGGGCAAAGGGCCTGCATTCGTGCATGGGCACTGCACCCGTCCCTACTCGCATTCGCTCTCAGACGATGACAAGCTGTATCGCTCGGCCGCCGAGCGGGAATCCGATGCCCTGCGCGATCCCATTCACCGCATGCAGATGCGGCTGCTGCGCGAGAACATTCTCATGGCTGAGCAGATCACGGCCCTTGAGCAGCAGTGGGACCAGGAAGTAATCGATGCGGGCGACGCGGCATTGCAGGCGCCTCTTCCGGCCGTTGACAGCATCACGAAGCACGTCTACTCAGAGGACATCGACGTCACGGACCCGAGGTTTGCAACAGAAGAGGCAGATGAAGCTGGCGCGCGTCCGGGTAAATCGAAGAGTTCGCAGGGCAGCGCGCCAAAGACCATGGCCGACCTGATCAACGCCTGCCTGCACGACGAAATGCGGCGCGACGAGCGAATTATCCTGTACGGCGAAGACGTAGCTGACGCCAGCCGCGAGTCGGCGCTGAGCGAAGTCAAAGGCAAGGGCGGCGTCTTCAAGCTGACGGCGGGACTGCAGACAGAGTTCGGATCCGAGCGCGTATTCAATTCGCCGTTGGCAGAGGCGAACATCGTCGGTCGCGCCGTGGGATATGCGGCGCGAGGCATGAAGCCCGTTGTGGAGATTCAGTTCTTCGATTACATCTGGCCGGCCATGCACCAGATCCGCAATGAAATGGCCCTGATGCGCTGGCGGTCAAATGGCGCATGGGTTGCGCCGGCGGTTATCCGCGTGCCCATCGGCGGCTATCTTACGGGCGGAGCCATCTATCATTCCCAGTCCGGTGAGAGCATCTTCACGCATATTCCGGGATTGCGCATTGCCATGCCGTCGAACGCGCTGGATGCCAACGGGTTGCTGCGCACCGCGATCCGCTGCGACGACCCGGTGATGTTCTTCGAGCACAAGCGGCTCTATCGCGAAACGTATGGCCGCGCGCCGTATCCAGGACCGGATTTTGCGATTCCGTTCGGCAAGGCGCGGACGGTGCGTGCGGGAACCGACATCACGCTCATCACCTATGGCGCAGTAGTGCCACGCGCGTTGCAGGCTGCGCAGTTGGCCGAGCGAAAGCACGACATTTCAGTCGAGATCATCGACCTGCGCACGCTGGCTCCCTATGACTGGGAGGCGATTGCGGAATCGGTGCGCAAGACCAGTCGCGTGATCGTGGCCCACGAAGACATGATCAGTTGGGGCTATGGCGCAGAACTCGCCGCGCGTATCGCCGACGAGCTGTTCGAAGATCTCGACGCGCCGGTCAAGCGCGTGGCAGGCATGGACACGTTCGTCGCCTATCAGCCGATTCTCGAGGACGTGATCCTGCCGCAGCCGGAGAAAATCCTCAAGGCGATCGTCGATCTGAAGGCGTGGTAAGCCGTCCGGCCAATAACGAGACGGGGTGCCCCAGGTCTCGATCCTGAGACCTGGGAATCACAACCGTTCGCGTCTACACCGTTTCGTTCCTCACGTACACCGAATACCGCTCGTCCATGATTGAGTTCAGTGGCACCAGCGTGTGGATCGGTCCCTGTCCCTTGGTGTGGAACGTCAGGGGATACTCGCGTGACTCTTCATCGACCTTCTCGAACCAGATCGCGTCCTTGTCCACGGGAGCGGCGGCCGGCGCCTTCTCCCATGGCATCAGCTTCGGCGGGTTCAGGTTCACGGCGGGCATGGGATAGCCGCGGTCATGGCGCGAGGGACCCTCGGGCCCGTTGATCGCGGATTTGGTCAGGTCCTCAGTGCCCATGCGCACGGCCAGCACCAGCGGCCCGTACATCGCAGCCTGCACCTTCTCGTCGTCTGGCGCGCGGTTCACGTGAAGGGTCATCGGCAGATCGAGCGTGACCACATCCCCCGTTTTCCATTCATGGCTGACCGTGAAGTAACTGGATGGCGCAGCCTCGCCCTGCACCGGCTGCCCGTTCACAGCAACCGCAACGTCCTTCGTTGCCCAATACGGGATGCGCAGCTTGAGCGCGGTGGCACGGTTCGGAGCGCTATCAACGGTAAAAATAATCCGCTGCTCGTAAGGGAATTTCGATATTTGCTTCAGCCGCATTCCGCGTTCCTTCCAGTCCAGCGTGGACGGAAGGTAAAGGTTCACGAACAGCGCATCGTCATCATGCCAGTAGATCGAATCGTTCAGCTTCGTGTACTCCTCGCTGCCCGTTCCTGTGCAGCACCAGAACGAGTCGAGCGGTGTGCCGAACGTCTTGTAGAGCCCCGGCTGCAGCGAGACGTAATACATCAGCATGCCGTCGGGATCCTGCGTGCCGGCGCGCACGTTGTAGAGCACACGCTCGTAATAGTCGAATAGTGCGGCATTCGGCTCCCGGCCGAACAGATGCCGCGTGAGCTTCATCATGTTGTAGCTGCAGCAGCACTCCTCGGCATCGGGGCCAAGTTCCCTGGCGATGGCGTCCGGTGCGCGCCATCCTTCGTAGTTGCTGGTGCCGCCCGTGCAGTACACGTGATGTTCGGTGATGTAACGATAGAAATTCTCGCTGATGGTGCGCAGGCGCTCGTCCCCGGTCAGCTCGTATCCGCGCGCCGCGCCGATTATTTTCGGGATGTTGGTGTTGGCATGATTGTTAGCGAGCTTGTCTTCACCCGCGGCCAGCGGATCGAAAATCTTGTGGTGCTCGAACCGGTACGCCAGGTCGCGATACTTCTCGTTGCCGGTGATCGCGTACAGGTTGAAGGCCGACTCCATCATGCCGCCCTGCTCCACCAGAAGCACCTTCTGCCATTCGTCGGGGGTGAACGTCCGCGAGTAGGCATCGGCCCAGTTGGCCATCTTCTGCGCAATGTCGAGCGCTTGCTTGTTGCCGGTGTGCTCGTACATGTCGATCATGCCGGCCAGGATCTTGTGGTAGGTGTAAAAAGGCGCCCATACCTCCTTGTGCTCGCGCAGTCGATCGTAGAACTCCGTCGGATAAGCGCTGAGATAGCCGTCCTTTGCCTGGCATGCCGCGAGCGTAGCGACGAGTTCGTCGGCTTTGCGGCGGATGAACTCGTCGCCTGTGCTCGCATACAGCATGGCGCACGCCGAGAGATAGTGGCCCACATAGTGGCCGCGCAACTCGCCCTTCGGGTCTTCCCAGCCGCCCAGCGGATCGGCGTCGGATGGCAGGCCCGCAGTCACGAGAAAATTGTGCGCCAGCCGGTCATTGGGAAGGGAATAGAGATAGCTGCGATTGCGCTCCATCATCTCTTTCCAGAAGCTCGGCAGCAGGCGCACGTCCGTCATCGGGAATGGCTCAGCCTTCCATTTCACCTTGGCCACGGCAGCCTGAGTCAGATTTCTGGTTGCAACGTCCACATCGGTTTTTGCGCCCGCGTCGCCGACCAGCGAGAGCCCTTTCCGCGGAAGCAGTGCGGCCGCCCCCGCTGTGGCAGCGGCGTTGCGAAGGAACTTTCTGCGATTCAGTTTTGTAGACATAGGGAACACCTCGCGGGGCGGTGAATGGAATGATTGCGTCTGAGAGGAATTGTAGCGCGGAAGGTGGAAAGCGTTTACCACGGACGTCGTGAATTTGCCCCCAGCCTACTCCTCCCGCGAATCTACTTTCCGCCAGCATCCTCCCGCGCAAACTCCTGGCTTAACGTGTGCTTCGCACGCGCGATCGGCAGCAATGTGGGATAGAACTGCACAAACGTCGTGTCCACCGCGCCATGCTGCAAGTGACAGCTATAACACGGAGCCCCTGAGGGAATGAGAGTGCCGCTCTTGTTCGGCGCGTCAAAGTCAAAGAATGCCCATTTGCCGGGAAACCGCGCCTCGTCCTTCACGTGAACTTCGAATCCCTTGATGTCTTCGCCTTGGAAGTGCCCGCGCTGATTGATGGATCCTTTGTCGCGCGCGTCGCGCACTTCCAGCACCATCACCGTCTTGTCCGGCCACGTTCCTGTGGCCAGAAAGCTGCGGTAGGCTTCGCGATTCACAAAGACGTTATCGAACACAGAGTGATCCGCTGCCATCGCTTTGGGGTTGTAGCTCATATCGATGCCGGTGGTGAGATAGATGAATTCGCGATAGTTCGGTGGCAGCAGATCGCCATTCGCCGCATACATTGGGGAGCCGGCTGGCGCGGCATGCGCAACGCGTTGCGGACGTAGCCAAAAGGAAACAGCGGCAAGCGCACTCAGCGCGCACACTGCAGGCACAAGAGCTTTCAGGCGCACAGAGACCTCCAATGCTGAGACTACGAATCTACCGTACTGCGGATCCAGGTCAGGGCACTGAAAAGCACAGCTTCGCAAATGTCAGATGTTGCCGCTAGAAGATGTGCAGTTTGATCGAGAGGTACTTTTTGGGGTTTTCGCGAATCCCCTTGAGCAGCAGCCCCGCCTGTTCCATCGTCTGGTCCGCATGGTCGTATGCCGAGCGGTTCACCATCAACTGTCCCAGCGTACCCTTGCCCTCATTAAGGCCTTTAACGATGGAGTCGAGATTTGTAATCGTCTCATCGAGCTTCTGCGCGAAGGCCTGATCCTGCGTCAGCTTGCCCATCGCCCCTTTGCCGTTATTGATGCCTTCCACCAGCTTGTTGGTGTTCACCACGGCGGCATTCAGGTTGTTATAGAGCGATTCGTCGTGCACCAGCTTGCCCACCGAGCCGTGTCCTTCGGCGATGGACTGGGAGATCGTGTCCAGCCGGTCGACTGTCGCGTTCAGCTTGGTGTACATGCTTTCATCGGTCATCAGCTTGCCCAGGGTTCCCTTGCCCTCGCTGATCTGCCGCGTAATGGTTTCCATGTTGTTGGCGACCGCCGTTACTTTTTTATAGAAGCCGGGATCATTGAGGAACATTCCCATGCTGCCGTGCTTCGAGTTCAGCGTGTCCAGCACGGTGTTCAGCTTGGTCATCACCTCGGTTGCTTTTGTGAGCGCCTCCTGACTCGTGTCGACTACCGCCTGGATGCTCGGCACGTTTCGGGCCTTCAGTTCGGTGTTTTGACCCGGCTCAGGGCCGTGCGCGTTTTCCGAGTTAATGTCGACATAGCTGTCGCCGAGCACGCCGGCCGATTGAATCGACGTCAACGAATCGGTGTGCAAGGCGTACGCCGACTCAGCGCCCACCTGCATGGTGACCTCAACCGGCGTGGGGTTGCGCGAGGGCACCACCCGGATATGCCTTACGTTGCCGATAGTTACGCCCTCCAGGGTTACGGGCGCGCCGTTCTTCAGTCCCGAGGCATTCTGGAAGTAGGATCGCAGGATCAGCTTCTTGGCAAACAGCCCGCCGGTCGAACCTGACATGAGAAAAATCAGGGCGATCAGGATGGCCACGCCCACCAGCACAAGGGCGCCGACCTTCAGTTGCGACCACTGAATTTCCTTGCGGCTGGGCACTCGACTCCTCTTTGCTGGCTTGCTGAAGCTAACTGCTTCGCGGTGAGGCGCTTCGCCTTTTGAGGATAGCAGATTCTCGGGCCTTTACCGGCCATCCTCCAGGACCACGCTGGCCATTGCGACCTCGTTGCTGTGCGTCAGGGAGAGCGCCGAATTCCGCACCCCCATCCGCTCCGCGCGCTCCGCCGCGCGTCCGTGGAAGCGCAGCGAAGGCTTTCCCCCGGGCTGGCGTACGACTTCGATCTCGCGCCATGTAACGCCCCGGCTGATCCCCGTGCCCAGCGCCTTGGCCGCGGCTTCCTTGGCCGCGAAGCGCGCCGCCAGGCTCTCCGCGGAGTTGCGCTTGCGCAGGCAGTACGCCTTCTCATCCGCCGTATAGATGCGATCCAGAAACCGCGCTCCGAACCGGTCCATCGAGCGTTGGATGCGCGGAATCTCCGTGATATCGATGCCCGTGCCAACAATCATTCTGATTATGAAACTACACCATGCCCGGCGTGATCCATGAGGACCCTTTTAACCCAGCCTCGTCCCGCGCGGCGCCGCGATTTGCACAGCATGACGCGATGCGCGGCAGTTTCGGCCACGGCCATCAATTACCAACGCATTTCCGCATTTCTGCTGCCAGTTGCAATGTTTTCCACCGCCTGTTCCAATCCCGGTCAGCCAGCGTTCGACTCCTGCACAGCCATGAAGGCGTCGCCCTCAGTGCCCGATAACCCGGGAGTGAGGTTCAATATGTTGGCGCGCGACTGGGGAAAATCGATCGAACCGTGGGCGCTGGAGATGAAGGCGGTCTCAGAGGTGGAACCCTCCCGCCTCGTGGGCATCCTCACCGGAGGCATCCTCGGCTGCGGCGGCTGGGTCCTCAGCCGCGGCGCCAGCGATATGGGGACCATCAACATGCTGTTCGAATTCGAGCGGCAGGCCTGCGTCGATATCTACAGCGTGCTCATCGCCGCCGGAATCGAACTGAGCCAGTCCGGTCACCTGCGCTTCACCGAGCTCTGCCAGTGCACCCGGAATCAAAAGCGCGAGTGTGGCGCGGAAATCGCCAGCGTGGACCTGGAAATTCAAACGCTTCCGGCCGTACTCACCCAGCGCTCCCAATCAGTTCGCACCATCTAACCCATTCCGGTCTCCGGCATCACCCGATCACCTGAGTACCCGACCACTCAACCGCCTGAGCGCCCGCCCCCTCGATCACTCCGATCGCGGAGCACGCGCTACCCCGCTTCCACCAGCCCATACTTGCGCTGCCACGCTTCTTTCAGCCGCGCGCGCACCCGAGTTTTTTCCCCTTCCGTCACATCCGGTCCGGGATTGGTGACAAACCGCGCCGCCTCCTGCTTTGCCAACTCCAGCAGTTGTCGATCGCGGATAAGATTGGCCACGCGGAACTCTGGCATGCCTGCCTGCCGCGTGCCGAAGAACTCGCCCGGCCCCCGCATTCGCAGGTCCAGCTCGGCCAGCTCGAACCCGTCCTGTGTGCGGACCATCGCGTTCAGGCGTTCCTCGCCCTGCTCGCTCACTCGCTCCCCGGTCATCAGAATGCAATAACTCTTCGCTGCGCCGCGGCCCACACGCCCTCGCAGCTGGTGCAACTGGGCGAGGCCGAAGCGCTCCGCATGCTCAATCACCATCACCGTCGCATTGGGCACGTCCACGCCCACTTCGATCACCGTGGTCGCCACCAGCACATCGATCTCCCCGCGCTGGAAGCGGCGCATAGTAACTTCTTTCTCGTCCGCGTCGAGCCGCCCATGCAGCAGCCCCACGCGCACTCCGGCGAGTGGACCGGTGCGCAGCTTCTCGTGCATCTCGATGGCGGACTTGAGACCCGACTTCGCCTGCGGATTGGCTTCCTTCACCATCTTCGGAAACAGGTCCGCTGTCTTGCCCTTCCGAACACTCTTTGGAGCCGAAGGCTCCGTTAGCCCCACCTTCGGGGTCCCCGGCGGCAGGTCTTGGCCGCTGGGGTGAACAGCAGGTGGATCATGTGCGAAATCGAATTCCGGCTGGTCGTCCTTCGCGCCTTCGATCACTGGGTAGACGACATACGCCTGCCGCCCCATCGCAACCTGTTTGCGGACAAAGTCCCACACGTCGCCGGCACGCTCGTCGGGTACGCGCCGCGTCACAATGGGCGTCCGTCCCGGCGGCAGTTCGTCGAGCACGCTCACGTCCAGGTCGCCGTAGATTGACAGTGCCAGTGTTCGCGGAATCGGCGTCGCGGTCATCACCAGCACGTCCGGCTCTGCCTGGTTCGGTTTCTTCATCATCTTGAATCGCTGCATCACTCCAAACCGATGCTGCTCGTCTACCACCACCAGGCCCAGCCGATCGAACTCCACTTTCTCCTCGATCAGTGCGTGCGTGCCGATCACCAGGTGCGCTTCGCCCCGGTTGATCAGTCCGCGATTCGCGCGCTTACGGTCCTCATCCAGCGATCCGGTCAGCAGCACCACGCGATATTTTCGGCTCGATCGCTCCAGCAGCTTGCGCGCAGCCAGATAATGCTGCGTCGCCAGAATCTCGGTGGGCGCCATTAACGCCGCCTGGTAGCCGTTTTCCATAGCCACCAGCATGGCCTGCAGCGCCACGATCGTCTTGCCCGACCCAACGTCGCCCTGCAGCAGGCGCCGCATGGGCGAGGGCTGCTTCATGTCCTGCACAATCTCGCCCAGCGTGCGCTTCTGCGCGGCTGTGGGATGAAATGGCAGCACCTCGCGAATGGCTTCGCGCACCTTGTCCGTGGTAGCAAACCCGATGCCCGGCCGCTCGCGCATGCGGCGCCGCTTAAGCTCCAGCCCGAGCTCAAGAAAGAACAATTCTTCGAAGATCAGCCGCCGGTGCGCCGGTGTGCCCCACTCCTGTAGCGCGTCCATTGCGGTGCCCTCGGGAGGGAAGTGCACCTGGCAAAGCGCCGTCTCGCGATCGGGCGCGCCCAGCCGCTCCAGCATGCTGCGGGGCAGGCATTCAGGGATGGCGCCGCGCAGTGCTTCGAGCAAATGGAAGATCACCTTGCGCTGCCATCGCGAAGCCAACCGCGCCCCGCCCAGCGACTCGTACACGGGCGTGATCCTGCCCACTTCCAGCATGCGTGTTTCTGCGTCTTCGCTCGCGTCCGGCAGAATCTCGTATTGCGGGTTGATCATCTTGAAATTGGAAGTCGTCCGCGACGGCTCCACCTTGCCGAACACCGCCACGGTCTGCCCCGCGTGAAACTTGCCTTCGAGATACCCGCCGTGAAACCACAGGCACTTCATGGCGAGCCGCCCCTGCCCGAGCGTCACCTCATACATCGGGGCCTTGCGCGTGCGCAGCAGCGCCGCTCCGCGCACCTCCGCAATCACACTCGCCGTCTCGCCCGGCTTCAACTCGTCCAGCGAGCGCGGGTTCTGCCGGTCTTCATAGCGGAAGGGAAGATGATAAAGCAGATCCTCGGCGGTGCGAATCCCCTTGGCCGCCAAAAGCTCCGCCAGGCGCGGCCCCACTCCGCGCACCCACTGCACTTCATCGTCTAAACCGGGCACATGATGGATGGTACTAGAACAGGGAACAGGGTTCAGGGTTCGTGCTTCAGCTCATTGCCCTCATCATCCGTCTGCACCAACGGCTGTCATCCCGACCGAAGATCGCTGCTGCGAGCGACGTACCCCAACCATTCGCTATGGTGATGGGGATCACATCCGAGACTCCCCGGAGGTGGCAGGATGGCAAGCATCCGAATTGAGCCGATGCAGCAAGTCGCTCCCGTCGCGATCGGATGTGAGAACGTTGATCCGTTCCTATCAGGTCCTCCTGCAACATGGGGGGTGGTGGCACGCGCACGTGATCCTCGCGATCAGCTTGCTCTGATACAGCCCTCCTTCATTATTGCGGCAATACTCTATAGGTCCTGACTCGAACCCACGCGTGTGGCTGCCACTCTGCAGCTCGAGATGGAGTTTTCCCATGAAACACCGTGCGATCCTTGGAATCGCCCTGCTCTTCGCAACGGCATCCACCCTATACGCCCAAACCTATAAGGTCCTTTACAGCTTCGGAACCACGAGCGGGGATCCAAGCGAAGCCTACCCACCTGGAATGATTGCGCAGAGCCGCGGCGGTTACCTGTTCAGCACGACCGGGTTAGGCGGCCCCAGCAAAGACGGAACGGCTTTCAAAATCACGACTCGTGGAAGTCTCTCAGTTCTGCATAGCTTCAATGGCCTGGACGGGCAGCGCTCGGATTCAGGGCTGACTTTGGCTACGGACGGCCAGTACTACGGCGCCACCTCCGCTGGCGGGGCCTACGGCTACGGGACCATCTTCAAAATGACGCAAGGCGGAACGATCACCACGCTATATTCCTTTCCAGCCGGAGGCGCGGATGGCGGATGTCCGTTTGCCCCGCCCATACAAAGCGAGGCCGGCGATTTCTATGGCACCACGTCGGGGTGCGGAGGATGGGCTGACCCGCAGGGACTTAGCGGGTCGGTCTACAAGATCACGAAGTACGGCCAATTCACCCTTCTTCACACCATCAGTGCATTGGAAGGGACCAATCCAATGGGGCCGTTGGTCCAGGGGACGGACTACCGCTTCTATGGGACCGCGGCCTTTGGAGGTGCGAACGGCGGTGGCACGATTTTTCGCGTCAGTTCCGCGGGCAACTTTCAAGTGCTCTACAGTTTCGACGGCACTCTCGGTTCCAACCCGTTGGCCGGCTTGATTCAGGCGAACGACGGCAACTTCTACGGTGTAACCGCCTGGGGTGGCTCGGGCAACGCGGGAGTAGTCTTCAAAATGACTCTTCCGGGATACGCCGTCACCGTGCTTCACACCTTCGACGGAACCAACGGTTACCCGTACGGCGGGTTGGTGCAAGGGAGCGACGGCAACCTGTATGGCACAACCAGTGCTACAGATGATGACAACAACCCGGGTGGCTCTGTCTTCCGTCTTAGCCTCGCGGGGGACTACGCGGTCCTGCATACCTTCCAACCCTGGGCAATCGACGGCTCCGCTCCGGAGAGCGCGCTGATGCAGCACACAAACGGAATTCTGTATGGAATGACCATAGTTGGAGGCTCAACCGGCAAGGGGACGTTCTTCAGCCTGGATGCGGGGCTGAAGCCCTTCGTCACATATCTGCCCACGTACGGGCGCGCGGGCGCCCTTGTCCAGATTCTGGGGCAGGGGTTCACCTCCGACAGCGTAGTGTCCTTCAACGGCACACCGGCCAGCTCGCCCGCGGTCGTCTACCCCACCTACATCCGGGTGTTCGTCCCGGCTGGAGCGACATCAGGCCCGATAACCGTGACGACGCCCAGTGGCACACTCACCAGCAACAAGGTGTTCATCGTCCATCCGAACTGAACCGCGGGCGAATTACCGGTAAGCCGGAAGTATGCATTCGGCGATGCGCCTGCTCTCAGGAAACCCGAATTCCGCCGGCCAAACAAAAGGCGAGCAGCTAAGCTGCTCGCCCCGGCGATCAATTCAGACACCCGAAACGCTAATTAGCCCTTACACGCCGCTATCCGCGCCGTGCGCACCTCGGCCGCCAGCACCTTCAGAATCAGCACCGCCAACCCGGGCTCGGTCAGCATCAGGTTTGAGAACTCCTCGCGCGGCACAAAGCTTACCTCCGCACCGGCGAGCGCCGTGGCCGAGAGCGAATAGGCAATGTTGCTGATGGCGCCGGGTAATCCCAGCAGCGATCCGGGCAGAACGTGAAGATCGAACGCGCGCTGGCCGTCTTCATCGTGCATCGAGATAACACAGTCGCCAGCATGCAGGATATAGACGCCCGCGGGTGGATCTCCCTGGCAAATCAGGGCATGTTCCTGGCTGCAGTCAACGGAGCGCGACCGCCCCTTCAGCGCCTGAATAAGCTGCGGGTCGGCAAGGAAGGCAGAGGCATCGAGGTTCATGAGAGGCATTGTTGCACGCGCATTTCTGGGAATGCGGTGAGCCACGTCACAATTTCATGTTCATGGCGCCCGAACGCTCCCAGACTTTCCCAGACGCACCCTGAGATCTGCGGTACGCGCCACCCTCAGTCGCACACGAGCTCAGCCGCGTCGGTAAACCCCGCAGCAGCATCGAAGTCCGCGTCAGGTTCGCCGCCATCCGCCGTCCCCGACGCGAAGAACGCATCCACCTGCTCCAGGACCGCTGCCCCGGTCTTCGCCTGGTAAATCTGCGCGCGCAGCTTCGCGCCCCCGGGCACGCCATGCGTGAACCAGGACGCGAATTGCTTCATCTTCCCCGCTACTTCCCGAACCGCGGCATTCCTGTCCCCCGCCGAAGCTTCCGACTCGTCCAGCAGCATTTGGAAGTACGCCCGAATCATGCGGTAGCGGTCTTCGACCGTGGGATGGTCATAACGGCCGGTGGCGGTATATTGCGCAATCTGCCTGAAAATCCACGGGTTGGCTGGCGCCGCCCGCCCGATCATCACCGCGTCGCAGCCGGTTTTCGCGATCATGGCAGCCGCGTCCTCCGGCGTTCGGATGTCCCCGTTCCCAATCACCGGAATCGAAACCGCCTGCTTGATCGCGGCGATCCACTCCCAGCGCGCCTGCCCTGTGTACGCCTGCTCGCGAGTGCGCGCATGCAGCGCCAGCGCATTCAGCCCTTCGCTCTCGGCCATGCGCGCAAGCTCCACGCAGATGATGTTGGCGTCGTTCCACCCCAGGCGATACTTCACGGTGAAGGGAATCGTGACCGCCTTGCGTACGGTGCGGAAGATCTCACCGATCTTCGGCAGGTCGCGCAGCAGGCCTGATCCGCCGTTGCAGCCCACCACGCGCTTGGCCGGGCAGCCCAGGTTCAGGTCGACGGTGTCGAACCCGGTGTCCTCGACAATGCGCGCCGCTTCCGCCAGCGTCTCGGCGTTCGATCCGAAGAGCTGTGCCCCGATGGGGTGTTCATCGTCATAGAAGGTCAGGTACCGCTTGCGCTTCGATTCCCGCATCCGCGACAGTCCGTCCGCCGAGGTGAACTCCGTCATCAGCAGCCCGCAGCCAGACTGCAGGTTCGTGATCTCCTCGTCGACATGGGAAGCGGGTGCCCCGGGTCCCTGGCTTTCGGGGACCCGGGAGGGAACTTCGTGGCTGATCGCATCCGCGGTCGTAAACAAACTGGCATGCCGGATAAACCGCCGAAACACCGTATCCGTGACCCCGGCCATAGGAGCAAGCACCGTGGCAGGCGCCACCAGCACCTTGCCAATGCGCATCTCCGCCGGGACGCACGCATTTGCGGGCATCTCGTGCTCCACCGGGTTGTCCCAGTGCTTCTTCACCGTGAATCCCTTACCGGCCATAACATCATGTTCTTAGTTCGCAGTTCCCAGTTGCCGGCGCCTGCGTCCCTGCATTCACCTTGAACTACGAAGTAAGAACTGTGAACTGCCTTTCCCCAAACACGCTAAGGCCCCCGCCGCGGCGGAGGCCATTTTTAAGCCAAATCGCTGATGCGGCGCGGGTTACTTCGTCTCCGCCTTGGCATACTTGCGACGGAACCGCTCCACCCGGCCGGCTGTGTCGACCAGCCGCTGCTTGCCTGTGAAGAATGGATGACAAACCGAGCAGATTTCCACGTGAATGTCGCCCTTGTGGGTCGAACGTGTCTCGAACGTGCTTCCGCAGGCGCAGAGTACCCGCACCGGCGCATAGTTGGGATGAATCTTTTCCTTGGGCATCTCTTTGTGAAAACTACCTTTCCTGCAGTCTTCCTATTGTACCGGGAACGGAAACGGATCGCAATTCCCCACATCACGTAGCAATCTGCAAATTCTGGCCTATAATGATGCCGCAATCGAAAAACCAGCTACCGATGCCGCTTCCTCCGACACCGGCAACTGAGGAGAGACCACCATGCTGAAACCCCTGCTCCTCTCACCCGCCGTTCTCCTGTTGGCGTTCGTGTCCGTTGCAAGCGCCCAGAAGCCTTCGCACAAAACCGCACCCGCGGCCGAAGAACCGGCCACTCCGAAAACCATCAACGTGGAACCGCCTCGGCCAGAGGTCAAGCAGATCTACAAGTTCGATTGCGCGATGTGCCATGGTGACACAGGCACCGGCAAGACCGATCTGGCCACCAGCATGAATCTCGTCCTCGACGACTGGTCCAGCTCCGCCACGCTCTCCGGCAAGACCGATGACGAGCTGTACAAGATCATCCGCAGCGGGAAGGACAAGATGCCGCCCGAGGACGCCTCGCGCGCCAAGGACGATGAGATTCGCGGGCTGGTAAAGTACATCCGCAGCCTGGGAAAGAACGGCCCGGCAACGCCACCTGCGGCGCAGCCGGCAACCGAACCGGCTTCCCAGCCTGCCGCTCCGACAGCACCGGCGGCAACGCCCACGTCGCCCACCGCGAAGTGAGTCAGGCCGCCGCCGAAGCCTCCCTGCGCCGAGCCGCAGGGAGGAGATGTGCAGGCTAATTCAGCGCTGGACTCAACAGGATTCCGGGGGCAAGGTCCTCATCCCTGTTCCCTGATTTATCTATGCCTGTTGTCTGCTTTACTCCGCCAGAGCCTTCTCGATCGCCGTCTCTACCAGCGGCGCCATCATCGCGTACCCGGCCGGGTTGGGATGCACCCCATCCTTGCTCAAGTTCGCGGGAAGGCCGTCGCGCTGGTCCTTCATAGCGGAATGGTAATCCACGTATATGTAATTCTTTGATGCCGCGTATTCCTTCATCCATCCGTTCACGCGGTCGATCTTCGGCGCCGGTTCCAGGCCCGGGCTCCATGGAAAATCGTAGGCTGGCAGCACCGAGCAGAGCACCACCTTGATATGGTTCTGCGCCGCCAGGTCGGCCATGGACTCAATGTTCTCTTCCGTCTGCTCCACGGTCATGGGCCCGGTATTGCCGGCAATGTCGTTTGTTCCCGCCAGGATGACCACTACCGACGGGCGCAGATCGATCACGTCCTGCCGGAAGCGCACCAGCATCTGCGGCGAGGTCTGGCCGCTGATGCCGCGATTGATGTATGGCTTGCCGGGGAACGATTGGTCCAGGTGCCATCCTTCCGTGATCGAATCGCCCATGAATACCACGCGGCTTTCACCCGGCGCAGGAGGCCCCAGCTTCTCATCGGCATCGTGGAACCGCGCCAGCCAGCCAAAATCGTTCAGCAACTGCTTGTCGTGCGCCGTCCAGTAGGCATTCGCCGGATGCCCCGAAGCCGTGGTCTGCGAAACGGATGCCGCCGGTGCGGGCGCCCGCGTCTCCGGCTTGGTGGGTGCCTGCTGCGCGGGCGCGGCCGGCGTCGTGCTTTGCGGCGTGGTGGGCTGCTGCTGCGCACCGGCCTGGGTAAAACTCGCTACAACAAACGCTGAACCCGCCAGGAAAGAAAAGATCCGACTCACGTGTACCCCCGATGACTTAGCGATTCCGATTGTAAGCAACCGGCCGCCGCGCGTGGAACACCACACGTGGAGCAGGTCAACCGGATGGAGTCTACTGGCTGCAGAAAAATCTGTCCGCTATCTGAAAACGCGTAAGCGCGGGACTTCAGCCCCGCCGCCAGCCGCCGAAACTGAGGGCTTGTGCTTAGGGCCCTGAGTCTTTTTGCCGCGGCCGTAGCTCTCACGCGTTTTTCCGCAGCGTCTCTAGGCCTCGCGCGGGATATCCCGATGAACGGCTTTCACCTGGTATCCCTGCTCGCGAAGCCGGTCGCTGATGTCCTCCGCCATCATGACGCTGCGATGCTGGCCGCCGGTGCAGCCAAACGCGACAGTCAGATAGCTCTTGCCTTCCTGCACATAGTGGGGAAGCAGATAGAGCATCAGGTCCGTAACGCGATCGAGAAATTCACGCGTCTGCGGAAAACTGCGCACGTAGTCCGCCACGCGAGCGTCCTTGCCGGTCTTCTTGCGGAACTCGGGAACAAAGTGCGGATTAGGCAGGAAGCGGACGTCGAACACAAGGTCGGCATCCAAAGGCACGCCATTCTTATATCCGAAGCTGAGGCACGAGATGAGGAGGCGATTGGTTTGCTCCTCCTGGCCGAACCGCTGCTGGATGTGGGCGCGGAGTTCGTGGACGTTGAAATTTGAGGTATCGATCAGGGTGTCGGCAACGTTGCGAATGGTATCGAGCAGTTGGCGTTCTTCCACGATGGAGCGCCATACCGTTTCCTGCTTGCGCAAAGGATGAGGGCGGCGCGTCTCAGAGTAGCGGCGCACGAGCACGGCGTCCTGCGCATCGAGAAAGACGACGCGCGTGGGCAGAATCATCCTGACGCTCTTGAGGATTTCGGGGAGGCGATCGAGGGTCTGGCCTTCCCTCACGTCGATGACGATGGCGGCGCTCTCGAATTCCGGGGACTTGTCGATCAGGCCGGCAAAATCGCGAAGGAGCTCGAGCGGCAGGTTGTCTACCGCATGAAAGCCGAGATCCTCAAAGGCTTTCAGCGCCGAGGCCTTGCCCGACCCGGAGATGCCGGTGACGATGACCAGCTCTTTTTTGCGGACTGTTCCGTCCGCCGTGACGTTGTCGGATTGCTGCAATGGCTGTTCCGGCATGGGCCAATCCTACACTGAGCTGCCGCCGCGTTAAGCGCCCGCGGGTGGCGTGCCTGCGCTGTTCTGCGAGGCGAGATAGAACGCCTGCGCGGGATCGAGAGGAGGGGCCAGGAAAAACCCTTG
>Ga0134126_10001429_pt1 | contig 30301 bp, 30 predicted proteins | sample KB31752_FD_96881 | JGI IMG/M metagenome (GOLD analysis project Ga0134126, IMG submission 96881) | Terrestrial soil microbial communities with excess Nitrogen fertilizer from Kellogg Biological Station, Michigan, USA - KB3-175-2 | ecosystem: Environmental > Terrestrial > Soil > Unclassified ... | reverse complement strand
TTCTTGGACTGATTTTTATGTCCATGGTGATGTGGCTGTTTCGCGATAAAGCTCCCCAACGAGTGGATGCGTGGTTTCGCAAACTGCAGTTGCTCTCGGCAGCGGCATACAGCATTGGCCACGGCAGTAATGACGGCCAGAAAACAATGGGGATTGTTGCCACTGCACTTTACGGGGCCAAGTTCATGACTGCGGCCGAGCTGTCCGGTGATTGGGGCAGATTTCGTTGGCCTATTATTATCGCGGCCCAGGTTGCCATCGCGTTGGGCACTTATTTCGGTGGCTGGAGAATCGTTCGCACCATGGGATCGCGGATTACCAAGCTGAAACCGGTGGGCGGCTTTTGTGCAGAAACCGCGGGCGCAATCACTTTGTTTTCGGCCTCACTGGCTGGCATCCCTGTTAGCACGACCCATACGATCACGGGAGCAATTGTCGGCGTGGGCGCCACTAGCCGATTGTCGGCAGTGCGCTGGGGGATCGCGCGGCGTATCGTGTGGGCATGGATTCTGACCATACCGGCATCCGCGCTCGTCGGTTCGGTGACGTTCTATTTGATTCGTTTAGTGATAGGCAACGCTTAGCTAGTCGGATGAATGAATCGAACGGTACCGCAACAAATTTCGTTTCCACAGATACCAAACAGTTACACACACCATCGCCCAGAGCAATGTTGCCCCACCGATCACGAGCCAGGCGCTGTGATCTGGCAAGAGCTGCCAAACGCAAACCGCAAACACGATCAGGGCAATGCTGCCCATGCTTGCGCCAGCCGCATCAGCGCCTGCGGCCAGACGGCCTCGAATTGATCCGCTCATGGCTTTCTGTTGCTTGCGTTCGCGCTCGTGCTTTTCAACCAAAGTCACGCTGCTGGCGAGAATCGCCGGAAAGGCAAGAAACAGCCCACCGAAACCAGGCCCACATTTTTTGGAGAGCACGCCAGCACCCGCGGTTACAAGACCGCCCAGAACAAAGCGCAGCATAAACTCCCACCATTTTGAACGTTTTAATCCAGATGTACTGATGCTGACGATCATCGCCATCAGCTCGCCATCACGTACCAAAGCCCGGTGGCCATTCCCGTCCAAAAGATCAACAGAACCATCGAGACCCGGAGCGCCGAACGCCTGAACCGCAGCAGGACATGACTGAGAACCAGAGCATACGCCAAGAGGGCGAGCGCGCCCAGAATCATGGAGCGCGCCTCGGTCGCGGCATACTGCTTGCCTTCGCTGATTACGGTGAGAGCGAGCGTGGCCAGCGCGATTGAAGGCGCCCCTCCAAACAATCCTGCAAATGTTTTTGGTTTCAGGAGGTCGGAAATTATCGAAAAGACGGAAACAACAAGACCGCCGATGAAAAAGCGGACAATGATGTCGCTCAATTTAGGCTCCGTTCGAGTTAGGCAGCTTTGCCTCGCTTCACGGCCTGATCAAGAAGGCGTACGGCTTCCTTTGGGCCTTTGGTTCCCAGGAATTTGTACTTCACCTCGTCTTGGCGGTGATAGTTGACGAAAAATTCGGCCAGTTCTCTCACCAGCTTCTGGTTCATATCCGAAATATTTTTCAAATTCGAATGCGTGTGGTTGTGGTTCGCCACCGCGATCAGGCGGTCATTCCGTTCTTTCCTTCCGTCCTGATTCTGCTCGCCTTCAATGACGCCAATCAACCGGCTCTCGATCACGCAGCCAGGAAATGCTGGTGAATCCATCAGCAATAGCACATCAATTGGATCGCCATCTTCCGCCATTGTCGAAGGCACAAAACCAAAATCGTAGGGAAATACCATTCCGTTGGGCAGCACACGGCTTAATGTGAAGGACCTGAGTTCCGGATCAAACTTATATTTGTTCCTGCAACCTTTCGGGGTCTCGATCACGACCTGAACACTGGACTTATCGTCTTTGTCAAACGGCTTAAGGACGGTGGGAGCGGCGATTGCGCCTTTGTTTTTAGCCATCTTCGGCCCTGACCTTTCAAAGCTCAGATGTCTCTGCACCATCCGCCAGTTGCATAACAGAGTCACGCAGCAGTTTTCAGTACTCTCACCAGAAAGCAGGAGTATCATGAAGTTGGCTTTCCGACACCCTGGAAAACCGGCAAGGAGAACGGACTGTGTCGTCTGCAGCTCCTGCGGCTGACTTCCGCTCTTCATGCGAGGAGGTCAGGCCATGAATTCAAATCACGCGGTCCGCGCAATTTTTCTCACTTCACTGGGTCTACTTTTGTGTAGCGCTTTTGCAGTCGCACAGGCTGGGCCGAAGTACGACACCGCCACCGAAGCGAAGTTCAAAGGCACCATCGAAGAACTGAAGATGCCTTCAAAGGAAAAGGACATCGCCTATCTCACTATAAAGAGCGGCACCGACACATTTGAAATCTATCTGTGCCCGAAGTCTTTTATTGACGATATGGGAGTGATTTTCGCCAAGGGAGATGAGATCGCATTCACCGGGTCGAAAGTAAAGCAGGGCGACGCTGACATAGTGCTGGCGCGCGAAGTCGTTAAGGGGACTGATACCCTGGAGCTACGCGATCAAAAAGGCAATCCGGTCTGGAACTGGAAACATTAATCGCTGGCGCCAAGAATTTCCGGCGGGTCAAGGTAGCATTGCTTCCACAATGCCTGCTCAGTCAGTGAGCCCTTCTTCCATTCATCAACCACCGCCCGCGTGGCCGCCACGATCCCGCCATCTTCCGCGTCGAAAATCAGCACCAGACCTGCGGAGGACTGGTTTGCACCTTCTTTCGTAAAAAGATCCTCGGCAAATTGCATTTTGTCCTGCGGGCTACTGATCCTGCCGGTACCTGTGGCCTGCTGAATGGAAATTATCTTTACTGTCTTGCCCTTCAACGGCGCCCAGTCACCAGGGAAACTTCCATCTTCCTCGCCGGTTACCGAAAACAATGCGGAAGACAGCGATTGCTCTTTCCCAGACTGCCGTTCGGGAGCAGGCGCAACCTTCTGCGCATCAGCCACGGTTTCAGAACCGTCGAGCATTTCGACACTGGCGCGCCGCAGCCAGCCACGCGAAAGACCGGAAATTCGCACGTGTGCCCACTCCGGATTAATGTCGAGGATTTCAAACTCATCCTCCGCGCTCGCCAGGAACAATACTTTCGCGTCTGAGCTTGGGTCCTGCAATACGGGGGTTTGGTCTTGCTTCACCGCGATCAGATTTGTGGGATGTGATTGGTTTTTTATGAGCTGCTCCAGGCTTCGCGCCTCCTGCTCAAGTCCAGCATCTTGTTCGTTCGTATTGGGGGATGGCGGAGTGTTCATTGCGGAAGCGCTCGGAAACTGCGGCGTAGGGGCCGAGATCTCGGGAGCCGGCGATTCAGGGGCATGGGATGTCCCGGTATGCGGGGACGAAGAACTTGCCGTGGTTGTCGACGTCCCTTCCTGATCGGATGTCAACTGGTCTTGTAAGCGATCGAGCAGATCAGATTCCAAGCGACCATTTGATTGCAGGACTTCGTAGCCGGAGTGCGCGGGATCACTGTTCCATGCGGTGATTTTCGCTGCCACGCGAACCAGCGAGCCTCCAGACGAAGCAGGCGTGACCTTTACCGAACACTGATAATAGGGGCGGCGGTATGCGTCCAGCTTTCGCCTGCCGGCAACCACGAATCCGTCAAGGACGGGCAATGGACCTGAAGTTCCGCCGGAAATATTTTTCAACGCCGCTTGGACCTTTGATACCGGCGCCGAAAAGATCTTCTGTTGCGGTGGACTCTGAGCGCAACAAGTCAGGGACGCAAATACTACGAGGAGCGTCCAGCCGGCGCGAACGCTCAAGGCAACGGCTCCAACTGGCTGCGATGAATCCAGCCATGCTGTCCATCTTCGGTTTCGACGCCATACCAATAGGAAGTTGAAATCAGGATGGCTACATGCGCTCCCGCGGGCAGAGACTGCAAACTTGAAGCGCTCTTAAATGGTGCGGACTTCAACCGGGTGCCGGGAGCTTTCACCTGGCGCTCGACATCATGCCGTAAGCGGTCAACGTGCTGTTGCAGAGTTTCATCAGAGCCACGCGAGATGACTCTTTCTATCTGTTGTTGTTTCCGTTTTTGTTCAAGCTCGTGCGCTGCCAATTGCTGCTGATGACGTTGCTCTTCCTGCGTCACTTCAGTTCTCTTCAGCTGCATGGCGGCGAGGTGGTCCTGAATATCTTTGTACTCGGCGCCTTCGACTGAGCCGTTAGAAAGGTGCTGGCCGTGGTGATTATCGTCTACGAAGACGGCCTCAATCTTGAGGAAAGTGCTTTTTGAATCTCCACTCTGGACAATGTAACGAACTGCGAGAACTCCGGAATCACCGCTATCTTTAAAGTTTCTGGGGTCAAGCGCGTTTTTCTTTATTTTGTAAAATACCTCGCCAGAGCCTGTCCACTTGGGGAAAACGCGGGTCTCAGCAGCGGCCTCCGCCCCAGAAATGTATTCGTCTTTGTTGTATTCCTTGCTGCCCTGGATGATGCCGTCGGCCACAACATCTTGCACTGCCTGGAGTAATTCCGGCTCGGTTACCGGCACGCTGACGCTCAGGCCTCCACCATAATCTTCCGCTTGTCTGGTTTTTGCGGAAAGCTGCTGTGCATTAAAGGTGAATAACGCCAATGCCGAATATAGACACAGCCACGAAATCCCCAATGGCACCAGGCGACGTGAGCCGATTGCATTGATAAATGATAATTTTCGGCGATACACAGACTTACCACTCTCATACCGTGGACGCGAGGCCAAAGTCAAATCGCATCCGAACATGGACCCGCCCCTGGGAACGAAATGGAGACACAATAATGACATTTTTTTTACAACTTGTTGACATCTTCGTAAGCGCAGTGTTACAAACAGCAACGGTCCTGCCGTTTATCTGTGCATCATTCTTTGGAACGCATTTCTTTGGGGTAAGGCTTAGAAGTCTGCTGTAGGGTGAAGGTGTCATCCTAGGAGGATCGCAATGGCTTCTTCCCGAAGGACTGTCACGGGTTTGCTCCTGTCCGCGACTTTTGTCCTCGCTTTGTCCAGTACCGCTAACGCCCTTCCTGCATTTGCCAGAAAATATGGTTTGCGATGTTCGGCTTGCCATGAAGCCTGGCCGATGCTGAATTACTTTGGACAGAAGTTCAAAGACAACGGTTATCAGCTGATGAACGATCGGGACGCTCCCATCTGGCAGAACCCGTCATATTGGCCCATCACCCTGCGCATCACTCCTTTTTGGCACCGTGAAAGCACCAATAAAATCGCGGTTGATTCTCCTACCGGAGTGCCCAATGCGGCCTCCATTCGCGGCTTGACCAACAGCGGGTTCGACTACTCGGGACTGGACATTTTAACCGGCGGCACGTTGGATAAAAACATTTCCTTCCTGTTGGTGCCATCTTCGGATGAAACCGGCGCGTTTCACATGGAATCAGTGAACGCGAGATTGGACAATCTGTTTCACAGTCCCTGGGTCAACTTGAAGTTCGGCAAATTTGAGCTCGACAATATTGTTTCCGAGAAACGGGTCATAACTCTGTCGAGCTATGGCGGAAGCTTCAATATCTACCATTTCATTCCGGTCGGTGATGGCAATATCTTTGGGCAGATCGGCGATAACCAGGTCGGCTTGGAATGGATGGGGCACTCCCTAAACGATCGGACCCGGCTTTCAGCTGCCATACTCAGCTCGACTGACGGAAATCCAGATCTCTCTTATGGCAGAAATTCTTATAGCGCATTTTTCGCAGGTAGTCAGGCGTTTGATGTCGGAAAATTGGGCACTGATCGAGTTGGCTTCTACGCCATGGTTGGCCAGGCTCCTACAACGTTCTTGACCAGCGGCGGTGTGCCGGTAGTCAGTAGCGGTACCGGAAACAAAGGATTCAGCCGCGAAGGTTTCGTTGGACTCTTCTACTTCGGCAAACTGGACTTCCAGGTTGTGACTCAGCACGGATCAGACAGTGCGTGGTTCGGCGCCGGATACGGTGACCTGATTGACGGTGTGAGCACGCTCAACAATACGCCGGGCAGCTCGATTACCGGATTCCGCAATCCGACATGGAACGGCGGGTTTGTAGAAACCCACTGGGTGCAAAACCCGCAGCTGATTTTCATTCAGCGATCGGAGTGGGTCCGAATGTCGCAGCAATCCAATCCATTGATGCCGTCAAATTTAGGCAACATCGACAACTACCTGATCGGTTTCCGCTACATGCCGATCATGACCAGCCGCGCCGGATTTGCCTGGCACAACGAGTATTCCTGGATCAAAGAATACGGACTGGCTCCTGATGGGAGCAATTTAACCGGCAGCAGCTTGATGTCAGGCTTCGACTTCGACTTCTAAGGAGGAAAACATGCGTACACTAAATATAAAATTCGCCGCGTGCGCAGTGGCAGTGCTGGCATTCGCCGGCCTTTCCTCCGCGCAACTCACGACCAATCAACAAGAAGAGTGGTTAAAGTCACCCGCTGCCAGCAGCCATGTCGGCAAATTTACCGGAGATGCGAAGGCTGCAGCCATGGACTACCGCCGCTATTGCGTTGGCTGTCACGGAACATTGGGAGATGGCAACGGAGAGAATGCGCAATGGCTTACACCAAAACCGCGTGATTTCCAGCTTGCGACTTTCAAGTGCCGATCGACGCCGACCGGGACCTTACCTACGGACGAGGATTTGTATGAAACCATCGGCCGCGGCCTGGATCGTTCCAACATGCCTTCCTGGAATCCGCTCAGCGAACAGGAGCGGGTGAATTTGGTGGCGTGGATCAAACACTATTCTCCACGCTGGCAAAACGAAAAGCCTGGCACGCCGATTCAGATTCCGGCCGAGCCTGCCGTCACTGCTGAGCGCGTCCAGGCCGGACGGGAAGTTTTCGAGAAGGTGCAATGCTGGAAGTGCCACGGCGTACAGGGCATGGCCAACGGCCCATCCGCTTCCACCCTCACTGACGACTTGGGGCGACCGATCCTGCCATATAACTTTACCGAGGGCTCACGGCCGATCTGCGGAAGCTCAGATCGCGATATCTATCGGATATTCATGACTGGACTGGACGGCACGCCTATGCCGTCATTTTCAGACAATATTAAGCCGGATGAGGCTTGGGACCTGGTCTTCTATCTGCGCACCTTGCAGCCGAAAAATGAATTCAACGCCAAGGAAAAACAGATCGCGAAGCAGCTGAATTTGAAACCAGTCAGTCAACAATAATTTGGCGAATGGTTTTATTAGGAGAAAGTCATGATCAAAAGACACTATACGGTATTTGCGGCAATATTAACTGCGGTCGTGCTGGTTGGGATGGGCAGCCTCAGTCTCAATAAAAAAGTCAATGCCGCTGCTGAAGGCTCCATCACCGGGACCGTAAAACTAAGCGGCACCCCTCCTCATATGAGAGGCATTGATATGTCGAAAGATCCCTATTGCACGAAAGCGCACGCGAATGACCAACCCAAAATGGAAACGGTAGTGGTTGGCAAGGACCAGGGCCTCGAGAATGTTGTTCTCTATATCTCGCAAGGTCTCAGCGCCGCCGACGCTGCGCAGAAGCCATCCACGACTCCGGTATTTGATCAGAAAGGGTGCATGTATACTCCGCACGTAATGGCCGTGGATGCTGGCCAGGAGTTCAAAGTGATCACCAGCGATCAGACCGCGCATAACATTCATCCTGAGCCGAATCCGATGACCGGCAACATTCCGTGGAACCGTTCGCAACCACCGGGTGCGCCGCCCATTGTTCAGAGTTGGAAGGCCGAAGAAATTGCGATCCCGGTGAAGTGCAACATTCATCCCTGGATGCACGGTTGGCATGTGGTAGTAAAGGGGCCCTACGCGACCACCGACGAAAGCGGTTCTTACACAATTCATAATGTATCGCCGGGCAGTTACACCGTGACCGCGTGGCAGGAAGACTTGGGCACCCAGACTGCAAAGGTGACGGTGGCCGCAGGGGCGCCGGCAAAAGCGGATTTCACCTTCAAGGCAAAGTAAAAGTCGGGACGATCGTAGTGGCGCAACTCAGCGATCTTGAGCTGTGTTTTGAAAATTCAGCAGGAGCCTAAGGCGAGAGGGCACCATGGCGAAGCTATTCGCTATCACCATCATAATTATTGCGATACTCTCCGCGGTCCCCATTGTGCGACACACATGGTGGACTGCGGAAGATATTTCGAGTCACGGCGCTCCGATTGACGAGCAGATGTCGGAGACGATGGCGGAGGCCGGAGTTCTTTTCCTGGCATCGCAAATTCTGCTTGGTGTTTTTGTATGGAAGTTCTCTAAACCCAGGGTCGGCCAACCAATTAAAAATTTCCCCGGCGGGGCCATGAGTTTGGTGATCGCGGCTTTTCTTCTGGTAGGAACCGAGGTCCTGGCGCTGGGAGCATTCGGCGCCAAGGCTTGGGCCAATATCTATTTCAAGCCGCCCAGCGCTGACGCCATGCCGGTGCAGGTGCAAGCTGGTCAATTTGCCTTCTACTTCCGCTACCCGGGGCCGGATGGCAAATTTGGTCCCACTCATCCCGACATGATCAGCGAGGGGAGCCAGAATTTCTTTGGGTTGGACACCTCCCATGATCCTGATTCGAAGGATGACATTGTCACCGCAGAGATGGCCATCCCAGTAAACCGCGAGATCCATTTACTGATGCATTCTAAAGATGTCGGACATGCCTTCTTCGTCCCTGAATTGCGCGTGCACCAGGACTTCGTCCCTGGCCTGGACCTCTCAATGCACTTTAAGGCAACAAAAGTGGGAAAGTATGAAATTGTGTGTACACAGCTTTGCGGGCTCGGACATTACAACATGAAGGCATATCTATATGTGATGTCACAGCAGGATTACGATGATTGGCTCAAGAAGGAAGCGGCGTTGCAATAAGCGCCGGCAGCAAGGCGCGATATTAAACCATCAGCTTTCACGGTGAACCTATGCACGATATTTCACACGCCCATGCCGCGCACCATGCGCCCACCAGTTTTATTGGAAAATATGTTTTCAGCCTCGATCACAAAGTAATTGGAAAACAGTATTACGGCCTTGCATTCATAGCCGTGCTGTTTGGGATGTTTCTTTCCTGGCTGATGCGTCTACACCTGGGATGGACGAACCTGCCGATCCCCGGGCTGCACTTGCTTTCCGCGAATGGCGCTCCCGGCAACGTGATGACGCCCGAATACTATCTTCAATTAATGACCATGCATGGGACCATCATGGTCTTTTTTGTGCTGACCACCGCGCCTTTTGCGGCATTCGGGAATTATTTCCTGCCCATCCAAGTCGGCGCTGAAGATATGCCTTTCCCTCGCTTTAATATGATGTCGTTCTGGATCACCTTTGCCGGGTTCATCGTATTGGTCGCGTCGTTCTTTACCGGAGATGGACCCACGCTCGGCGGCTGGACGCAGTACGCGCCACTCAGCGCAGTGGGCACGGTTGGCGGACCGGGTGAAGGCCTGGGGGTCGTACTCTGGGCTGCATCAATCGCTCTGTTCTGCATCGGTCAATTGCTCGGCTCATTGAACTTTATTACGACAACGCTCGATATGCGTACCAGGGGCATGAGCTTGTGGCGCCTGCCACTCAGTGTTTGGGCCTGGTTTATTACATCAATCATGGGACTGACGGCTTTCGCGGTTTTGATGCCGGCCTGCATTCTGCTCATCCTGGATCACCTGGCAGGTACCAGTTTCTTTGTGCCTTCCAACTTGGTCATCAACGACCAACTGCAGCCGCACGCCGGCGGTTCGACTCTGTTATGGCAGCACTTGTTCTGGTTCTTCGGACATCCTGAGGTTTACATCGCAATCGTGCCCGGATTCGGCATTGTGTCGCACGTGCTGATCCCAAACATGCGCAGACCGCTGCTTAGTCATCGAGTGATGATCTATTCGATGGTGGCTTTGGCCATTCTCAGCTACATGGTCTACGGACATCACATGTTCGTCAGCGGAATGAATCCGGTTTCTTCCATCGCGTTCTCATTCCCGACGCTGATCATTACCATTCCAGCCACGATCATTGTCTTGATTTGGCTGGGTAGTTTGTATGGCTCCAGGTTGCGTATTAATAGCGCGTCCCTGTTTGCTTTGGGATTCATTTCGATGTTCATCAGCGGCGGGGTAAGCGGTTTCTTTCTGGCGCAGCCGTCACTCGATATTATGCTGCACGCCACCTACTTCGTCGTCGGACACTTCCACATGGTCATGGCAGTAGCGGCCATGTTCGGGATCTTTGCCGGAACTTATTTCTGGTTCCCTAAAATGTTCGGCAGGATGATGAATGACACCCTGGGCAAGGTACATTTCTGGCTGACGTTTGTGGGTACATATGCGATCTTCATGCCATTCCACTATTTAGGATTGGCAGGTAACATCCGCCGTTACCAGGCATTTGCCCCGGATTACATGCAGCCGTTTATCCCGGTGCACAAGGCGATTACAGTGGCCGCCCTGCTAACTGGCGCCGCGCAGTTGATCTTCGTCTACAACCTCATCCACAGCCGGTTCTGGGGTAAACCGGCGCCGCTCAATCCCTGGGAGGCCACGTCGCTGGAGTGGAGCACTCCTTCTTCTCCGCCGCCATTCGATAATTTCGGTGGCAAGCTTCCGGTGGTTTACCACGATCCGTATCAGTACGGCATTGAAGGATCGAGTGGGGACTATGTTATGCAGACCTCACCGGAGCAGATTCATACAAAGAGCGACGAAGCATAAAAAGCTAAACAGCAGAGGCTTATGGCAACCACGGTTCAACCACCAACAGTTAAGGAAATCGAAAAGCGATCTGTGCCGGAAACTGGGTCCGGAAATGGCGGGTGGCGCCCGCAGGGTGGCGATCAGCGTTTGCTACAGGAATATGCTCCTCCTCCGGCTTCTACTGGAATTTGGGTCGGTCTCGCCGCAATCAGCATGACTTTTGCGGCGCTCACCAGCGCTTTAATCGTTCGCAAAGGCGGGGCTGTCGATTGGCAGCATTTCACGCTGCCATCTATTCTTTACTTGAATACCGTAGTGCTGCTTGCCAGCAGCGTAACCCTCGAGCTCGGACGGCGGCGCATCGCTGCATACATGGGTGGTCTTAGAACTACGGTGCAGCACCCTGCCCGCTGGCTTTACATTACTTTCTCCCTGGGTTTGCTTTTTGTAGCCGGACAGTACATCGCCTGGCGGCAGTTGAGCGCTCAAGGGCTTTATCTTGCGACTAATCCGAGCAGTTCTTTCTTTTATGTTTTTACCGCGGGTCATGCGCTCCACGTTCTAGGCGGGCTGGGTGGACTGGGTCGAGCGGTCCGTAAGCTGAACCACCTCGATCTTCGGCGCAGTACATTGGACGCAACTGCCCGTTACTGGCACTTCATGGGCGCTCTCTGGGTCTACTTACTGGTGTTGCTATGGATGAAACTCTGACGCTTTCTACAGGAGGCTCTGTGAGCCAAGCTGATTTGACGCTGGGAGGACACCCGCCGGGCATGGTCACCGGCTTGCCGCCGTTTTCGGTGTCAGCAAAAAAACTGGCGATCTGGCTGTTTATCATTGCCGATGCGGCCACCTTTGCCGCATGCCTGGTCGCCTATGGCTTTCTGCGCAACGGCGCCGCCCATTGGCCGCGTCCATTCCACAGCATAGTGAATGTTGCAATTATGACTTTCGTTCTGCTGAGCAGCAGCTTGACCATGCTGCTGGGTGTGCGGGCGGCAAAAGCCGGAGACAAATCTGGCGCTTTCCGTTGGACGATGATTACGGCAGTGTGTGGCATTCTCTTCGCCTTACTGCACATCCGTGAGTGGCTTGGCCTGATAGGTGAAGGCATGAAGATGTTTTCCAATCCGTGGGGAGATCCTCTATTCGGCGCTTCATTCTTTTCGATCACCGGATTGCATCTTTTGCATGTAACCGGCGGCGTGATTGCATTGATCGTCATAGGCCTGCGTTACATGCGCGGGCGCTACAATGCCGACGATTTGGAAGTTACCGGGTTGTACTGGCACTTCGTAGATCTGGTTTGGATGTTCGTTGTGCCGTTCGTTTATCTTTTGAGTTTGAGTCAATGACCGACGGAGCAAAAATTATGGTGGATGCACCCGATGTACAAAAGAACGAACCGATAGCGAGGTACACCGACCCGATCGGACGATACCTGATAATCTATGTCTGCCTTTTGGTTCTCGCGGCATTGCAATTCGTCATCGCATTCAGCCACTTGGAAACATCCGCAAAATTTGAGCGCATGCTGCTCATAGCTATTGCAGAAGCTGGATTGGCGCTGGCATTCTTTATGCATTTGTGGGCCGAGAAGCGTGGATTCATGTTGTTTGTTATCGTTTTTACAGGTTTCGTTCTCGTGGCTATGCAATACGGTTGGACTGATAGTTATCGAATGGAATTGGGCGCCCCATACACCCAGCCTAAAGTAGGGGTGGTACCGCAGTGAAGCGAAAGATCGTGGCGGTCCGGACATACCAGCTGCTTGCGTTTGGACTGCTCGCACTAGCTGTTCTTATATTTCCGCTACCGGCTTTTTCTCAAGGCTGTGCACTTTGTTACACTCAAGCTGCGTCTTCCGGCGCAAAAATGATCGCAGCATTGAAAACCGGCATCCTTATATTGGTTCTTCCTCCTACTCTCGGATCCATCGGGATGGTTTTTCTAGTGCATCGAAAGCGTAATCAGATCAGGCGTGACGAATCGGGGGGCGAATCTGGCCAGCACTGGTAAAATCACGACCGCACAAACTCTGACGCTTAAATCAAAGCTGCGGGACTATTACATCCTCACGAAGCCAGAGGTGAATCTGCTCATCCTGATGACCACGTCAGCCGGTTATTATCTCGGCTCTCATGGTCCCCTGCGGATATTTGGCCTGATCAACACTTTGGTAGGGACTCTGCTGGTCGCGAGTGGAACCGCCACCCTCAATCAATGGATGGAACGGGTTTACGACGGACAGATGCGACGAACCGCAACCCGCCCCTTACCGTCAGGCAGACTCAGCTCGCGTGAAGCATTTCTGTTTGGCATTCTTCTCAGCGCGGCCGGTGGAGTCTATCTAGCAGCAACGGTGAATTTGCTGGCTTCCCTGCTGGCGGTTTCGACCCTGCTTTCTTATCTTCTGGTCTATACGCCGCTTAAGCGGAAGACCGCCCTCTGCACATTGCTGGGAGCAATTCCCGGTGCTATGCCGACGCTGATTGGCTGGGCCGGTGGCGCTGGAACAATCGACGGGCAAGCCTGGTTCCTGTTCGGGGTTCTGTTCCTGTGGCAGTTCCCGCATTTCCTGGCAATCGCATTGATGTATCGGCAAGATTACGCGCGCGCCGGCTATCACATGTTGCCCGGCTTCGATCAAGATTCCCGATTCACCCGCGCCGAGATTTTCGGGTTTGCTGTTGTTCTCGTGGCAACGACTATTCTGCCCATGGCCAGCAGGCCTGGGTATCTGATCGCAATGGCATTAGCGGGAGCGTTCTTGCTCTACCACGTAATGAGGTTAACCAGGTCGGCATCACCCGTTCTGGCCAGCCGACTGCTCCACGCTTCTGTTCTCTACCTCCCCGTCGTGCTCGGGGTGATGATTCTCTACAAGCACTGACCGCTCCGGCTGCTCTCAATGTTGCGCTGAACAATTGTCGCGGGGAGCGGCATTAGCAAACCTGGATTGAATCCAGGCCATTTGGTCGCGCGCTGAATCTCCTATCACTCGGCCAGGATCCGATTCGTCCATTCTTTCGAACTGAACCTTATCTCGTGCTTTGCAGAACCGGGTAACGATTTTCGGGGTTTCATTAATCACCGACTCCTCTTCGCTTGCGATCACTAGCAAGGGCGCGTTTGCAGGTCGCAAGCCGAGTCGGTTGCGCTCGAAATATTTTTGGACGAAGGAGTTCGTTTTCCAACCTGGCTTGAGCATGCTGGTCGCAGAAGCTTTGAATTCGTTTCCGTTGTCGTCACAAACTTGGCCGATCTTTTCATAAAGCGAGATTGCTTTTGGCGTCAGAATGTCACCCACATTGAACTGCGGAAACGCCGTCTTGATGCCGTAAGCCAGGAAAAGTGGCATTTTGTAAGCGAGGGAGCTTTCGGAAGCATACAGATTCTGCATATCGCCCAAATGTGAGATCGCCACACTGCCCAGATAATTGGGATCATGAAGCCCGCTCTCGATTTCGGCAACACCCACCACCGCCATACCTCCCTCGCCGGTGCCCAGTGCGACCCAGCGAGAACCGAGTTGCGGCACAGCGTGACGCGCGGCGGCAACTGAGTAGATTACGTCCGGCGCATTGGACGGTATGTCCGCAAATGCGCTTCTAGAAGCCGTGCCTAATCCGGCGTAGTCGGTGGCGACTACGGCATAGCCGAGATGCACGTACATGGCGAGGAAGGGGCCATGCTGCAGGTTCCGGGCCAACGAAGGAGCACATGACCGGGCAACGCCCGTCCAACTGTGCGCCCATGCAATGATTGGCCAACCTCTCGCGGGCGGCTTGGCGTCCGGAAATAAGATCACGCCTGAGACAGCGATGTCGGCGCCAGCCGCGCTTTGCGAGTGGTAAATAAAGCGGAACGCGTTAACTTCCGGAGGCAGATCGTACTCGTCAAATTGGGTCGAGCGGATCAAATCTCCAGGTTTGCCGGGCGGCAGTGGATCAGGAACATTGTAAAATTTGATGAGTGGAAGCGGACGAAAGAGCTTCGACCGGGTCATTGAAGATCTGGCTTGAGTTGTTGGAGTTGTTTGACTCTGGGCTTTTCCGGCTCCAATCAGCAACCCGAGGAGACACAGGCTTATGGTTATGTGACGTCGTTCGGGGCCCATGTTCAAAGCGCGGAAGACATCCCATGAGTTGGAAAATGCAGGCAACTCAGGGTCACTACCTGACGGCTCATGGTGTCATAGGTATCGGCGAAAATACCGGGAACCGGTCTGGCATTGGGAAAGGCCATGGAGAGATAAACCCGGGGAATGACTTGAATGGCGTAGAGCCGCAAACGCAGCCCGTTCTCTAACAATTTTTCTCCTGCCTGTCTGACCGACGGATCCGAATGTTGCCGGGCGGCCTCTGCCAATCGCATCAATATGGAGGCATTATGGGCCGCGCAGCGCACGTACTCGACTGCCGCCGCCATGCGTTCGCGATGAATGCTTCGGAATTCGCGCGGCGGCAGATTCTCCCGCAGGTATTCCTGTTCGCTAACAGAAATTAAATTGCAAAACGCGCTCACATCGACTGGGCGCAGTTGCACAGCAAGTTTTTCTAAATCGCCGCTCCTACTGAGATGGCCCTTCGCTAAATAAATTATTAAAGCCAAAGCCAGCAGGCCAATACAGACAAACACTATGGCAATGGTCATCGCTGAACCATCCTTTGCAATTCCTGATCCCAGAGTTCGAGATCCGAAATCTTCAATTTCCCGTCCGGGAAAGGCGGCGTGCGACCAACTAAAAACAGGGACCCGAGCCAGATAACCACGCACACATGAAACGCGGCCATTTGGGTTATATCGGCTGCAATAAAAACGCGCTTCCCCCACTCTGCGCGCAGGGCAGCGCTAACCAGGTCAATTGAAGCAGCCACGCCAAAGCCTAAGACCACACCCGCGCCCCAACTATGCCATGAAACACGTAGCACGCGGGCGAACACAAATAGAGCGAGCACCATGCCCGCTTCGATCAGATTGGATGAAAAGTCAATCGTCTGAAAAGTATTCGTGGCGCTTTGCACGCTTATGCCGGAGAATGCGCCGGAAGCGCCAGCGGCGCCTAATAAGAGAACCGCAAGAACGATTTGCAAAACGGGGCGCAACACAGGCTTTAGAGGTGAACGGGATAACAGCAATTCACTCGCCAACTCGTAAATAACCCCGAGTTGCAAGGTGGAACCAATTCCTGCGCCAAACACCAGGGTCCAGTTGTAAATGCCATTTGGAAACGGCGAGCGCAGAGCAAGCGTGAACAGGACAAGGAATTGGATTAGTTCGAAGGCAACATAGCAGGTAAAAATAGGAAGTTCCCGTTGTAACTTACGACGTACTAGGAAAATCAAAAAAACCCCGAGAAACACATGGGGAGCAATCCAAAGATAGTAACCGGCAAAAAGCATGGGCTATCGGGATAGTAGACCTTTTCTCGATAGCCCACAATCAGCTTTATTGGGTGATCAGCGTACCGTGCAGGTCTTTCCGGGCGGGCACAATGGATTGCCTCCGTCGGCAGCGGCTTGTGGAATGGTGGCGGACAATGCGAGCAGAGTAGCGGCAACAAGCAGTAATGTTTTCTTCACGGGCGAACTCCTTAGTTGAAGTAGATATTTCCCCGTGATAATGTGCCGTTTAGCAGGCCTTTGATCAGACCGCCTGAATTATTCACATTTACGAAAAGCCGAACAAAATGGGCCTCAAATCCGCTTTTGAAGATCTTTCGCAGAACACGTTGGGAGCTCTTGCCAACTGTCTAAAAAGGCTGGAGTACTTAGGAAGCTTGCGTAGGTTGCCCGGCGGATATTGGCATTGGGGTTTCAGTAAATTGCATGGCGATAGTGCCGCCAGGAAGGCATTTCGGGAAGCCCACCGCGCAGCTGTTTCCGAAGTGCTGTGTACTCCCTTGCGGACACTCCTTCAAACTGCTGAGGCGAGTAGCGAAAACGCCGGGGTTGATCCACAACGTTATCTGGAGAAACTTGGGGAAGCGGACTTATTGCCGGAAGATCCGGGCGCGGGAGCGGCACGTCATCTTAATTCAGTGCTGCACGCTCTTTTGGGCCTGGAACGAAATCGGAAGTCGAACGCCACTCCCCAAGTCTTAAGGCAACGCCCACCACTTGACCGATCACCTCGGCATCCTGAGGATACTGCTGAATCCGCGGCGCGACCGGCGACAAGGGGTGGGGCTGAAGAATAATCCTGTCGCCGGTAATCGTGCACCAGCAGCAGATGTGACTGTCGCGAGTCTCCACGAAATAGATCGGGCGCTCGTATTCGGAATTCCACCCACCTTCCGATACCCGGTTCTTCGATTCGTCCACCTGTATGAAGCTGCCGGGAGGGAGAATGGGATACATAGTCAAATCCTCGCTGCCGATATAACCATAGGTGAATCCACTCTTCGATAATTGCTCAAGATATTTAAGGGGAACAGTTCCCCATTGCTCGATCATACGGCCAAAATTCAGCGTTTTGCGGGGATCAAAGCTGGGATCCATGCGCACGGGCACATGAACCTGCTCGATGTTCGATAGGGCGTGTGAGAGATGGGATTTAGGGGGAGCGGTGACTTCAAGATCGGAAACTTCCAGGTCCATCTCCACGCCATATAAACGAAGCATGTGTCGAAAATCACTGTGATAAATAATGGCCAGAGAATAAAGGCGGTAAATGCTGGGAGTTATTCCCTTGGTTTCGACATCGGAAAGCCGGCTGATGGGGACAAAGTAGCCGACATTGCCGCGTTTACGCGCAAGCTTTTCGCTTGCAGTTTCCACGTCGCGCATCGTAAGGCCTAACTTTTCACGAAGCTGACGCAGAGTAGAACCTGCTGTCACCATGTACGGCAACCTCTTGTGCCTTGGAAAATCATAAAACGTCGTTCGGCCAGCTCAAAGCGACCCAACCGGAAACCCGCGCGTTCTAGAAACCAGTGCCGGGATCTAAGATGCGAAAGCAAAACATCCGCGCCAGTGTAGCTGAATTTGTTCCGAATTTGTAACAAAATTGGGGACCAAATGAAAAACAGATCAAGAAAGGCCGAGGCAGAGTCATAAATGGGTCGGCTAACAGAGAAGATATAAGAGGGAAAGGGAAAGGCTCGGTTATAAAGCGAGATGGGAAGAAGAGATGGCAAGCTGGCGTACCAGCGATAGCTCGCCAGCTCACACTTTCAGTTTCTCGAGCTCGCAAAACCAGCAACGAAGAGATCTGATGCCTTTAATCGTGGACGAAGATCCCCGCAATCGAATAACCCAAGCCTAAGCTCAAGAGGGCCGCGACCCCGCACACAGCCGCCAGATGCTCGCGCACGCGCTTCTTAACGTCGAGTTCTTCGTGCACCCGTGAACGTAATTCCGCGAGAGTACCGTGAATCCGCCGGCGTTCCTCGGCAGCTTTTAATTCCAGATCGTAGCTAGGCAACTCGCCCATATTTTGTCCTCGCTTCTGATTCAATCCAAACCTTGTCAGCTTTCAGGACTTCCACCGTGTGTTTGGGAAATTTGGCTTTTGCGCGAAATTCGTTATATGCAAAAAAGGCTGCTGCGCCAGCGAATGCGATCCAGATGGCGCCGACGATAATAAATGCGTAGAACCAGGCGTAGGCACTCCCGGCGAAAGCAGAGGCTACAATGACCACAATCGCACCCGTAAACAGTAGAAACCCCGTAGCTCCCAGAATGAGTGCTAGTGCGCCTAAAGGAAGTGCGACGCTCACTGCCGAAATCGTCTCGTGCAGTTCAGATTTAATCATGTGTATGCGGGTGTTCACGAAATCCTTTAATTCCTCAACGATGTCGGCAAGGATTGCCCCCAGACTCCGTGTGTTGTTATCAACTCTCGTTTCATGCATGGCTGTTCGACCTCCAAATCCGCAGCGCGACTCCGGTAATAAAGGCAACCCCGGCAACTACGCCAACAAACTGCAACGGGCGGTCATCCGCGAAGCGGCGAGCCGAACGGCTGAATGAGGTAGCCGCATTGGAAATTCCGCGCTGGGTCACTCTCAAAGAGCGTTCGGCGGCGGACAAGCAGGACTGATAGATATCATTCGCAGTGGTAGATGTTTCAGCGAGAGGAAGAGCCTGCGGCATGTTCTCCTCCGGATTCGGCCAGGAGATGGGCTCAGTCCTTGGATTTTTAATTGGAATAGTCGCACTCTGATGGGCCATGTTCACCTTCCGGGATCGGTTGCGATCATTTACTTGGATGCTCGATCTAAAAAGGGGTATACCCAACAAATCCAAATTGCATCTCGGGTTAGGAGCAATTCAGTCGGGAATTGCTCCTGAATTCAATCCAAAGCCGGATTCTAATCAGCAGCTTTCGATGTGTCCTGATCGGCATAGACCAATGGCTCGTTGACCAGGTGCTCATTCAAGAACCACGACTGGAGCTCGTTAGTTCTCAGCACATCGCTGACCGCCAGGTCGTTGGTACCCTGATCACCCAGTTTGTCAGCACGCTCAGCAAGTTCCCGGCACTGCCGGATAATGACGAGATGCGCATCCAGCAATCTGGAAATCTGCACCGGAACTTCTTCCCTGCCTTTAGGTGGACGTTCAATGCGAGTAGTTTCCGCAACGTCGTGCGCCATGGCAATGGCCAGTCCCCCGAGTAGTTGGATACGCTCAGCAATGGCGTCGACGATTTCGACCTGCTCGCCGAAGTGCTTATCGAATAAAAGATGGAGTTGGTAAAAGGTGGGCCCGGCAACCTGCCAGTGCGATTTTTTGTAGAGATCGCGGAGTGTCATCGAATCGGCCAGCAACTGGTTCAGCTGTTCTGTCATTTCCAGGCGTACCGGTTCTTCCAACCCAAGATTAAATGCGTGGGTAACGGTCCCGAACTGCTGCAATTCACGGCCGCGTTGATGAACTCGAGGCTCTGCACTCAGATGATTTCCGGAAGGGATCTTCTTTGCCATTTTAAGTCTCCTTTTACTGGCGTTAGATGTTGGATTCACAACTTTGGCACAACAAAGTTTTTGGGAACTGGATGAGAGGACGCAGACCTGATGCGCAGCAAAATTTCCCGGAATCTTCTATCATGGAATGTTCTCATTCAAAACGTGGAGAAGTCAGAGTTGGCACAGACCCCGGTATTGGCAGAGCCGCAGCAACCCCCGACCGCGTCGCGGAATAGCAATAACAACAATGATGGCTTAGAGGTGCTCGAAACCCGCGAGTGGCTGGATTCGCTCGATTATGTTTTGGCGACAGGCGGCCCTGAGCGGGCTGGCCGACTTCTGCAACAGCTGCAACTTCATGCCCGAAGGGCTGCGGGCGTCAATCTTCCCTTCACCGCTACGACTCCCTATCAAAATACGATTACTGTGAGGCAGCAGGCGCCGTTTCCGGGTAGCCAGGAGATGGAGCGCCGGATCAAGAGCCTGGTCCGGTGGAATGCGATGGCAATGGTTGTCCGCGCCAACAAAATGGAAAGCGGCATCGGCGGCCACATTTCTACTTATGCTTCAGCGGCCACGTTGTACGAGGTCGCGTTCAATCACTTCCTGCACGCCCGGACCGAAAACGGGGACCGCGACATCGTTTACTTTCAAGGCCACGCGGCGCCGGGAATATATTCGCGAGCATTTTTGGAAGGGCGTTTGCCGAAAGAAAAGCTGGAGAACTTTCGGCGCGAGTTGAAACCGGGAGGTGGATTGTCTTCCTATCCGCATCCCTGGCTCATGCCTGATTTCTGGGAGTTCCCCACCGTCAGCATGGGATTGGGCCCAATCCAGTCGATCTATCACGCGCGCTTCATTAAGTATCTGGAAAATCGCGGGCTGAAAACCTCGACCGGCGGCAAGGTTTGGGCTTTCCTGGGCGACGGCGAAATGGACGAGCCCGAATCTTTAGGTTCTATCACGCTGGCTTCACGCGAGAAGCTCGACAATTTAATCTGGGTGATCAACTGCAACCTGCAGCGGCTCGATGGTCCGGTCCGCGGCAACGGAAAAATCATTCAGGAACTGGAAGCGATTTTCCGTGGCGCCGGTTGGAACGTAATCAAAGTGATCTGGGGCAGCGATTGGGACAGCCTGATCTCAAATGACCGTGACGGTCTGCTGGTACGGCGTTTAGGCGAAATCACCGACGGCCAGTATCAGAAATTTTTCGTGGAGAGTGGGGCCTACTTCCGGCAGAATTTGTTTGGGAGCGACCCACGTTTGCTGCGTATGGTCGATCACCTGTCCGACGAGCAGATGTCACGCATGCGGCTCGGCGGTCACGATCCTATCAAAGTTCATGCGGCGTACAAATCTGCGGTGGAGCACAAGGGCGCACCGACGGTCATTCTGGCCAAAACCATTAAAGGTTACGGCCTGGGCGAAGCCGGCGAGGGCAAAAACATCACCCACCAGCAGAAGAAGCTCAACGAAGACGAGCTGCGCATGTTCCGCTCGCGATTTGGAATTCCAATTCCAGATGAAGATTTGCATGACGCGCCGTTTTATCGTCCATCGGACGACAGCGCCGAAATTCGCTACATGCAGGATCGCCGCAAACAGCTTGGCGGTTACATGCCGGCGCGTAAAGTGCGTTCGCAGCCAATTAAGCCGGTCAATGAGTCGCATTTTGAAGAATTTTATAAAGGCACTGAGGGCCGTGAGGTCTCTACCACAATGGTCTTCGTCCGATTGCTGGCGAAACTGCTGCGCGATCCAGAGATCGGAAAGCTCATCGTTCCTATCATTCCCGACGAAGCTCGCACCTTCGGTATGGAAGCTTTGTTCCGCCAGGTTGGAATTTATTCGAGCGTCGGCCAGCTCTATGAGCCGGTCGATATGGACACACTGCTGTATTACAAAGAAGCAAAAGATGGGCAGATCCTCGAAGAAGGCATCACCGAAGCCGGATCGATCAGTTCGTTCATCGCCGCCGGTTGTGCATACGCAAATCATGGGATCAACACCATCCCATTTTTCATTTATTACTCCATGTTTGGCTTCCAGCGTATTGGAGATTTAATCTGGGCCGCAGCCGACATGCGCGTCCGTGGTTTCCTGCTCGGTGGCACTGCGGGCCGAACTACTCTTGCAGGCGAAGGCTTGCAACATCAGGATGGCCATAGCCATGTGCTGGCGCTCAGCGTTCCAAATCTGCTGGCGTATGATCCGGCGTTCGCCTTTGAAATTGCGGTGATTATTCAAGACGGAATCCGGCGAATGTACGTGAACCAGGAATCCATTTTCTATTACCTGACGGTCGGCAACGAACCATTGCCCATGCCTGCGATGCCCGATGGCAACGCAGTTCGCGAAGGCATTCTGAAGGGAATGTATCTATTCAAGCCGTCGCAGAAGAAAGATGCGCAACTACGAGCGCAACTGTTTGGCAGCGGTGCAATCATGTTCGAAGTCTTGAAGGCGCAACAGCTGCTGGAAAAATACGGTGTGGCCGCGGACGTGTGGAGTGTTACCAGTTACAAGGAACTTTATCGGGATGCTAATGATTGCGAGCGCTGGAATATGTTGCACCCGGGAGAGACGCCGAAAACGCCGTTTGTGACGCAAGAACTGAAGAACACGCAAGGCGTGCTGGTGGCGGCTTCTGATTACATGAAGATCCTGCCGGAGTCCATTTCACAATGGATGCCGCGGCCGCTGGTATCACTTGGTACCGATGGCTTTGGCCGCAGCGAGGGCCGGACATCCCTGCGCGATTTCTTTGAAGTTGATGCGAAACATATTGTGCTGGCGACGTTGCATGCTCTGGCGCGGGAGAAAAAGATTGACTCAAAAACAGTCAGCCAAGCCATCAAAGATCTGGGCGTCAATAGCGAGAAAGCAAATCCGGCAATCAGTTAGGCCATTCGAACAGCTTTGTTCTCTGCGCTTACCGGGCAAAGCCTTTAACCACAGAGGACACGGAGTTGCACAGAGGAAACGCCACGGAGATTTTAGTGACTGAATTCAAGCTTCCAGAACTTGGGGAAAATGTTCATCAGGGCGACCTGGTGCGGCTGATGATTGCGCCCGGCGCAAGAATTGCCGAAGGTCAAGCCGTGATGGAACTCGAGACCGACAAAGCGGTCGTCGAAGTGCCATCCTCTGTGAGCGGAATCATTAAGGACGTTCTGGTGAATCAGGGCGAAAAAATCAAAGTCGGGCAGGTGATCTTTACTGTTGAGAATGGCGCCGGAGGAAAACCTGGTGAGGCAAAGACCTCCACTGCTCCCGCAGCGGCGCCAAAGTCCGAAAAGCCCGCCCCTGCGTCGGAGAAGCAAACTTCCCTGGCGAAACCTGCCGCCCCAGCAGGATCGGTAACGACTGCTGCTCCCCCTGTGGTCCCTTCTGAAACCAGCGAGGTCGCTGAATTCACGCTTCCTGAACTCGGCGAGAATATTCACCAGGGTGATCTGGTTCGCCTGATGATTTCTCCAGGTGCACAGGTTTCCGAAGGCCAGCCGGTGATGGAACTTGAGACCGAGAAGGCGGTGGTCGAAGTTCCGTCTTCCTTGACCGGAATTGTGAAAGATGTTCACGTCTCGCAAGGTGACAAGGTCAAAGTTGGGCAACTGATATTTACGCTTGAGCCAGGCGCAATTGCGCAATCGGCCTCGCAGAAGCCATCCCGGGCCGAGGAAGTGCATGATCATGCGCGCGCGGCGTTTCAGGCCGTTATCCAATCCGAAGGCAAAACTGAAGAGCAGGCGCTCCCTCCGGACCAGCCGCAAGCCGCTTCAGTAGCCACTTTCAGTATGCCGCTGCACCTCGATCGGGCGGCCGGAGTGGAACATCGCGGACCGGTGCCGGCTGCGCCACACGTCCGGCGGCTCGCGCGTGAACTGGGCATCGACATTCATAACGTGCCGGGAAATGGCCCTGGCGGACGCATCAGCGAAAGCGATGTAAAGATGTACGCGAAGAGCATGGTCACCGCGAGCGCGGGCGCTGGACAGACATCGACGCACGTGAAACAGCCCGCGCTGCCTGATTTCAGCAAGTGGGGAAAGATCGAGCGCGTTTCGATGCGCGGCGTTCGCCGCAAAACTGCCGAGCACATGTGGGAAGCGTGGAGCGCGATTCCGCACGTTACCCAACAGGACAAAGCCGACATCACCGAACTGGAGCATCTGCGCACCAAGTTTGCTCCCAAGGCGGCCGAGGCCGGCGGCAAGATGACGGTCACCGCAATCGCATTAAAAGTATGTGCGTCGGCGTTAAAGATATTTCCGCAGTTCAACGCCAGCATCGACATGGAGAAGGAAGAGATTGTCTATAAGCAGTTCATCAACATCGGGGTGGCAGTTGATACCGATCGCGGACTGCTGGTGCCGGTGATCCGCGACGTTGACAAGAAAAACATTGTCGAACTGGCGGCGGAGCTGACCGGACTTTCCAAGAAAGCGCGCGATAAAAAACTCAGCCCAGCGGATATGGAAGGCGGCACGTTCACCATCACGAACCTGGGCGGAATTGGCGGAACCGGGTTCTCGCCGATCGTGAATTATCCAGAGGTCTCAATCCTCGGGCTTTCGCGATCGAGCACGGAGCCGGTTTGGATGGACAACAAATTTGAGCCACGCATGGTACTGCCGCTCTCGCTCTCCTACGATCATCGACTGATCGATGGTGCGGACGCGGCTCGGTTTCTACGCTGGATCGCCGAAGCCTTCGAACAGCCGTTCCTATTGTCAGTGCAGGGGTAAAGAAAAATCGTCAACCACGAAGGACACTAAGGTTCACTAAGGAAAACCATTGATCACATCGGTATTTCCTTCGTGCAACTTCGTGTCCTTCGTGGTTAAAGATTTAAACAAATGACGGAAACTTCACAGCAAAATATCGCGATTATCGGCGGCGGACCGGGCGGGTATGCCGCCGCATTTCTCGCAGCCGATCTTGGCATGAAGGTCACGCTGATTGATCGCGAGCAAAACCCCGGTGGTGTATGTCTCTATCGCGGATGCATCCCTTCAAAAGCCTTGCTGCACGTGGCCAAGCTGATCGACGAATCACGTCATGCAAAAAGCTGGGGAATTGAGTTCGGCGAGCCGCGAATCGACGTCGCGCGACTGCGATCGTTCAAAGAAGAAGTGGTCAACAAATTGACCGGCGGCCTGGGTCAGATTTCAAAAGCCAGAAAGGTGCAATACGTTCGTGGAGACGCGAGTTTTGAGAACTCTACTACCATCAAAATAAAAAAGGTCGACGGCGGTGAAGAAACTTTGAGCTTCGACCGCATCGTGATAGCCACCGGCTCGCGACCCGCTGTGGTTCCAACTTTGAAGCTCGATAGTCCGCGAATGTTGGATTCAACTTCGGCGTTGGACCTGAAAGATGTTCCCGGCACTCTGCTGGTAATAGGTGGCGGATATATTGGTCTGGAACTGGGAACGGTTTACGCGGCGCTGGGATCGATGGTTTCAGTCGTGGAAATGACCGGCGGTTTGCTGCCCGGTGCTGATCGCGATCTGGTGCTCCCACTGCACAAGCGTCTGGAGAAGATGTTCGGCGCCATTTTTCTGAACACGACCGTGACTGCGGTCAAGGAAGAAGCAAACGGAATTCGCGTTTGCTTCGATGGCAAAGACGTGAAGGAACACGAGAAGCTCTTCGATAAAGTCCTGGTCTCGGTAGGACGCAAACCAAATTCACAAATTGCTGGACTTGATCGTACGCAGGTCAGAGTTGGTGAACGTGGATTCATTCAGGTCAACAAACATCTGCAAACTGACGATCCGGCGATTTACGCCATCGGTGATGTTGTCGGCGAACCCATGCTGGCGCACAAAGCTTCGCACGAAGGGCGCACCGCCGTCGAGCACATTGCAGGACACAAGGTCGCATTCGAACCAAATGCCATTCCCGCGGTTGTTTTCACCGATCCTGAAATTGCATGGACCGGATTAACTGAGACTCAGGCCGAAAAAGAAGGCCGTGAGATCAAGGTGGCGAAATTTCCATGGGCAGCGTCCGGCCGTGCTCTGACCATAGACCGCACCGAAGGTCTCACAAAGCTGATTCTGGATCCAACAAACGAACGTGTGCTTGGGGTGGGAATTGTGGGAGCTGGCGCCGGTGAGCTGATCGCGGAAGGTACGCTGGCAATCGAAATGGCAGCCTTAGCCAAAGATATTGCACTCACAATCCATCCTCATCCCACACTTTCAGAGACGGTAATGCAGTCGGCCGAAGTATTTTTCGGGACCAGCACCGATTTGTATCGTCCTCGGCGATAATGGGCATCAAAGTTATGCCCGTTTCATCTTAATTACCTGCATGCCAGACAATCTTTATCTGAATCTCTGGTTCAGTGACTCTGAGCTGGTAGAAACTTTTGCCCATGCTGCCGCGGTCATGCAGCAACTGCCGTTCTCCGCGCCGCTTCCAGGGGTTGCCGGAGTTGCCGTCCATCCAATCTCCTGGAGCGAGGCCACAATCCTGGAGGAGAATTTCAGGCCGGGGCTTTCGCCCGAGGAGGCGGTCACCATTGCAGCTGGATTGCTGCACGAAGATTACGGGTACGTTTTTGAGGCCTATTGGGACCTTTGGTCGCCGTTGACCGCTCAGGGCGAATGGACGCTGCGGCCATCGGCGGTGAAGTTTATTGTGCGCGGAGATGAGTTTGAGGATGGCGAATCCGACGTGCAGGGCCAATTGCAGGTCGACTTCGGACTGGACGCGCCTTTTTTATACGAAGAGCTGCGGCTTTCGGAAGAATTAGAGTCAAAGGTGCGCAGCAACGTTCAAAAATTGGTTGACTTCACGGCGCTGGTAGAGAAGAATTCAGGCGCTAAGACTCGGTTGTTGTGGTCGGAATCGGAAGAGAACCTGGCGCAAAAGCTGGTCAGTCGGCTGCAACGGGTGAATTAGCGCCGAAAACGGCTCACCCTTCGGGCCAGTTATGCAAAGTTTTGCAGGGTAACTTAGTCTCGCAAAATCAGCATCAAAGGAACGTCATGTTCGGGAATCGAAAACGCAAGCTCGCTCAAGACGAAGAGTCTCTGGTGCCGCACGGGCTGATCTGGCATGCTACCGAAGAGCCACCTACTCCTGAGGAAGTTGCTAAAAACGAAGTAGCTCTGGGTTACACGGTGGACTACGCTCAAGAAATTGAGCGTGCACGGCGCGAGCAATCAGGGCAATCCCCCGAAAAAGTGCCAAGTGCTTCGCAAGCGCCTGCAAAACCCGAAGTAATTCCCTGGTGGCGGGTTGAGTCGCCTGAGCCTCCGGTGGAGCGGCCGATTTCGAAGCTCGCCCCGATGCCGCTATCTGCTTATATCCCTACTCCGATTGAACCTGACATTGATCCTGCACGTCCACCGCGAATCCAGCCGATGCAGATTCGACCAACGCAAGCGCAGCCACGTGCAGTCCCCCCGATTCAGGCCATCTCGACGCCGGTTCCCCAGCCCACTAAGGAACAGGTTTTTCAAACTGCTGCCCCACGAGTCGAAGGGATGCTGGCCAAATCAGTTCAGGTCTACTCGTCAGCGATTTCCGAGCCGGTACTTCGTAATCGGCCGGAGGCGAAGGCGAAGATTGCAGAGCGGCTGCTTCCTAAGGTCAGCGACATTACGGACTCGATTGCATTAGCTTTCTCGCGGCTGCGGTTGGCTGGAAAAACTGCATGGCTGACTGTAGGTTCAATCAGCGGCAAGGCAGTCGAACGTGGACGGCAAACAGTTCAATCTCTGGAGCTCTCCGGGGGATTGGCTCGCGTTGGGAAACAGGGCCAGACTCTGGTGCGGGGCGGCATGGCCAAAACGAGACACTATTCCCGTACGATGGGCTCCGCACTTGGGACTTTTTCCAGCACCGGAGTTTCGCGCGCACGGCAATTATCAGCTCGAGTATTTACGGCGCCCGCGTCAACGGCACCATTCGGGGGCACGGTCCGACCCGAGAACACGCGGCCTTCTACCCCATCGCGAGTTCGTGTGCTTCTCGCAGCCTCAGCTTTGCGGGCCAGAGTCATCACGGCCCAGCAATTGTCGGCAATGAGAATGCGGCGCGAACGCATAGCCATTGATTCGCACTTCTGGGCATCGATGACTCTGTCCGCGATCGCGGCAATTCTCGCCTTGGTGATCGTTTCAGTCGTGCCGCACTATGCCGCTAAGTCGCTCCCCAGTCGCCTAATGAACACCAATCCGTCGGTTGACGCAAATGTGGCTACTCCGGCCGCAGCCGCGCCGGCTCCGGTTCAAAAGACGGCTGCGCCTGTTCGAAAGGCTACAATTGCCAGCAGACAAACCGTAGCTGCGAAGTCACCTTCGGGGAGCGCGAATTCTCCTAAAACTGCGACGAATCCAAAACCCAAGCATTTAGTGCAAGATGACTACGTCGCCCCAAATACCTATAAGTATTACGGGACCGAATCGAAAAGCTCGCGCTGAAAGAAATATTAGATTCCATCTTCCACCTGGCAAATAGGGCGGTGTGGCGGCAGGTGTCCACGCCCGCCGAGCGGTTGTGAGTTTGTGGAAGAGTGCCCGACGAGAAACACCACCCCCGACGTGGACGTCCGGGGCTACCTAAATCTTTGAAACTTCCGACAGAGGGTTTTCACTACTTCAGCGGCACCAAGCGATCCACCAGCTCTGAATAATCTTTCTTTTCAAGGCCATACACTTCGCGGTTGTAGTCATCCACTTTGGAGGAATAATTCATCGAACAGAATTTGGGGCCACACATTGAGCAGAACGCAGCTTCTTTATAAAAGTCATCGGGCAGCGTTTCATCGTGCATGGAGCGGGCCGTTTCTGGATCGAGCGACAACGCGAATTGTTTTTCCCAGTCGAACTTATAACGGGCATAGCTAAGGGCGTTGTCCCGGTCCTGCGCGCCGGGACGGTGACGCGCCAGATCGGCAGCGTGAGCTGCAATTTTATAAGCGATGATTCCGTCCTTCACGTCTTTTTCGTTAGGCAGGCCGAGGTGCTCTTTGGGGGTGACGTAGCAGAGCATGGCAGCGCCGTGCCATCCGATCATCGCCGCGCCGATGGCTGAGGTGATGTGGTCGTAGCCTGGGGCGATATCAGTGACCAGCGGTCCGAGAGTATAAAACGGGGCCTCGTAGCAAAGCTCGCGCTCTTTATCCACCTGCTCTTTAATCTTGTCGAGCGGAACATGGCCGGGACCTTCAATCATTACTTGAACATCGTATTCCCAGGCCTTTTTCGTGAGCTCACCGAGCGTTTTGAGTTCGGCAAACTGGGCGGCGTCACTGGCGTCGGCGATACATCCCGGACGAAGTCCGTCGCCGAGCGAAAACGAAACATCGTGCTTGGCAAAAATTTTGCAGATGTCGTCAAAGCACTCATAGAGAAAATTCTGTTTGTGATGATGAGCCATCCATTGCGCGAGAATTGCCCCGCCGCGGCTCACGATGCCGGTGATGCGCTTCGAAACCAGGGGCAAATACTGGACCAGCACCCCGGCATGGATGGTCATGTAATCCACGCCCTGCTCTGCTTGTTCCTCGATTACCTCAAGCATCACATTAGCATTGAGATCTTCGATCCGCTTCACGCGCGAGACCGCTTCGTAAATAGGCACCGTGCCGATCGGGACCGGAGAGTGGCGCAGAATGGCTTCGCGTATCTGGTGAATATCGCCCCCGGTTGAGAGGTCCATCACCGTGTCAGCGCCGTAGTGGACGGCGGTGTGCAGCTTTTTCAACTCCTCAGCAATATTTGAGGACACTGCGCTGTTGCCGATGTTTGCATTGATCTTGCACAGCGATTCGACACCTATCGCCATCGGTTCAAGCTCAGGATGATTAATATTCGCAGGAATGATCATGCGCCCACGGGCAACTTCATCGCGGACCAACTCTGGCGCAATCTTTTCTCGTTCGGCGACATAGCGGATCTCATCCGTCACGAAACCTTGCCGTGCGTAATGCATCTGCGAGAAATTGCCGTCACTGTTCTGCGATTTGCGTTTCGCGATCCACTCCGCGCGCAGCTTGGCAGCACCTAAAGATGTATGTTCGTTTCCGTTATGACCATTACCGTTGTTGCCGTTGGGAGAAGGCATGAATAGTACCTCTGAATTTTCTTGAAGTCTTAATTATACGCGGCATTTGTGGCCAGACATGCGACGCAAGACCTCCACACTAATGTTCTCTATAATGTGTCATCACTTGCTTAGTCCATGTCGCGATTGTCTTTCCCTGGTATTTGAATCTCTGGGGCAGGCAGCTCAATCCACATTTATTTTTTGAATTTTTGGCTTATGCAGTCGCCCTTTGCGCTTATCTCGTATTGCGCCGCCGCTTTGGGGACAACATCGCGGCGCCCACTCGCTGGGCAGTGGTTGCTGGTGCCGTTGCCGGAGGCGCAATCGGGGCGAAACTTCTATTCTTGTTTGAAGACCCACAACTCACGATTCACAATCTGCACAATCCCGCTTACCTGACTGGAGGAAAAACGATTGTAGGCGCGCTCGCTTTCGGATTGCTATTTGTCGAACTCTTGAAGAAATATATCGGAGTTGGTCGATCGACCGGCGATTTGTATGCTATTCCTCTTTGCCTTGGAATTGCTGTTGGCCGAATCGGCTGTTTCCTCACCGGGCTCCCGGACAATACCTACGGCACACCGACGTCTTTGCCCTGGGGCGTTGACTTTGGCGACGGA
>Ga0134126_10001428_pt1 | contig 30303 bp, 26 predicted proteins | sample KB31752_FD_96881 | JGI IMG/M metagenome (GOLD analysis project Ga0134126, IMG submission 96881) | Terrestrial soil microbial communities with excess Nitrogen fertilizer from Kellogg Biological Station, Michigan, USA - KB3-175-2 | ecosystem: Environmental > Terrestrial > Soil > Unclassified ... | reverse complement strand
GGCGGCAAGACGCTGAATATCGCGGCCACCGGCGGCGGCACCGCCACCGCGATCACGTTCGGTACGGGCGCCGGGCAAGTCTCGACGCTCGACCAGTTGAACACCGCACTGGCCGCGAACAACCTCACGGCTTCGATCGACTCGGCCGGCGCCCTGACCTTCACCACCACGAACGATCACGCTTCGTCGACAATCGGTGCGTTCACCGGCACGGCGACCGGCGCGAGCAACCCGTTCGGGGCGGTGACCGTCAACGCCCCAGTGGCTGACACCAATGCGCAGAACAGCCGCGCCAGCCTGATCTCGCAGTATAACAACGTCATCACGCAGATTCAGACAACCGCGCAGGATGCGTCCTTCAACGGCGTCAACCTGCTCAATGGCGACCAGCTCAAACTGGTGTTCAACGAGACCGGCAAGTCGACCCTGACGATCGCCGGTGTGACCGACGACCCCAGCGGGCTCGGCCTGTCGAACCTGACGGCCGGGACCGATTTCGTCGACAACGCCGCCACCAACAAGGTTCTCGACTCGCTGAACACCGCGTCGGGCACTCTCCGGTCGCAGGCGTCGACTTTGGGTTCCAACCTGTCGATCGTGCAGATCCGTCAGGACTTCTCGAAGAACCTGATCAATGTGCTGCAGACCGGTGCGTCGAACCTCACTCTCGCCGACACCAACGAAGAAGCCGCCAACAGCCAGGCGCTGTCGACCCGTCAGTCGATTGCCGTCTCGGCCCTGTCTCTGGCCAACCAGAGCCAGCAGTCGGTTCTCCGTCTGCTCCAGTAAGCAACGGCGCAACAAGACAACGAAAGGCGGGCTCCGGCCCGCCTTTTTGCTTTTCCCGGTAGTGTCTGAATTGAGTTCCGGCCCTGCCCGCGGCCCTCTAGACTCCCGCTCCCGGGGGCACGATTCGAATGCCCGCCAGCGCCAGAAAGGATCCGGCATGTCGCTCAAAGTGGAACTCAAGCCCGGCGAGCGCCTCATCATCGGCGGCTGCGTCATCACCAATGCCGATCAGCGCACCCGCCTGACCATCGACGGCAAGCTGCCAATCCTGCGCGAGAAGGACATCATGACGCCGGCCAAGGCAGACACGCCCGCAAGGCTGATCTACCTCGCGGTACAGCTCATGTACCTCGAGGGCAGCTTCCAGGCGTCGCGGACCGAGTACTTTACCCTGGTTAACGCGATCGCAACCGAAATGCCTGCTTGCGTGCCCCTCTTGGACGAGATCAACAATGAGATATTAACTAATAATCTTTACAAAGCTCTGAAGGCTTCCAAGAAGCTGATCGAGTTCGAGCAAGAGCACTCCCACAATGCAGAATCAAGCGGTGCAGGCCTATAAGCAGGCCGCACGCCAAACCGTCCCCCCGCGTGACCTCGAAGCTAACCTGCTGTCGGCTGCGGCGGCGCACTTCCAACGTATCCGTGAAAATTGGGACCTGCTGTCGAGCGAGCTCCCCACCGCGCTGAAGTTCAATCGCCAGATCTGGACCATCTTTCTCACCTCGGTGACCGACGCCGCGTCGCCTCTCGCCATGGATGTGCGCCAGCACGTTGCCAATCTCGGCGTGTTCGTGCTCTCGCAGACCGCCGAGCTGCAGGTCGCACCGGAGCCTGAGAAGCTCGATATCCTGGTCAAGATCAATCGCGAGCTTGCGGCCGGCCTCCGCGGCGACGCCGGCTGATCCCGCCTTGCATTGCGGAATGTCAAAACGGCGCTCCAGAAGCGCCGTTCCCATTTTTTGGGAGAGGTTGGGCATAGAACCCGACTAGAACTTCAGTTCTTGTTTTCCTCCCCCGAGGGGGCGGCGCGCTTGCGAGCCTCAGCCAGTCGGCAAGCCGGGGTGGAGGACTCTCGGTGATCTACCGCACCCCACCCAACCCAGCTCGCTAGGGCCTTCGGCCAAGCTTCGCCACCCCGCACTGGGGAGGGAAACCGGCGCACGACCGGCGCCCTCAACTGCGCGTTGCGTAGGCCTGCTTGACGCTGACCGTTCCGGTGACCGGGTCGGTTACCGCTTGAGCCACCAGCGCCCGGCCATTGCTTCCAAGCACGAACTTGCTGTCGCCGATGCGGAACGAACTGTTGCCGATCAGCACCTGGCTGGAGTTGACGGTGCTGCCGCTCTTGTAGGTCACCGTGGCCCGAAAACCCTGGACATTGGAGATCTGGACCGAAAACGAGGTGTTGTCGCCGAACTTGCCGGTCCACTTGCCCTGGTAGTCGGCGGGGTCGACCGCGGTGTATCTCGTCGGCGTGTAGCTCGCTTGACCGACAGTCGAGTAGTTCGTCGCGAGGATGCTGAAGATGCTCGTTGTCACCCTTGCGGCCTTTCCAAGTCCTGTCCGAAGCTTAAGCGGAATCGGTAAACGGCAGCTTGTCGCGACCGGCCGTCTTGCCGGCAAATGTCAGCCTGTCGGCAGGTAGTTGACCAGCGACAGATGCGCGATCAGCGACGTCGCCTGGTAGCTCGCCTGCAGCCGGGTCTGCAGGGCGAGCAGTTCCGTCGCCACCTGCTCCTGCGGCACCGTCTCGAGATCACTGACCATGTTGGTCAATTGCGCCTGGTATGCGGTCTGCTGCTTTGAGACATTGCTCGTCGTCGTCTGCGCGTTGGCAAGTTCCACGGTGAGCATATTGATCGATCCGGGCTCGCTTGCATGCGTTGCTGCGAGCCGGTCCTGATTGCGCGTGGCAATCGCGTCGAACCGTCCTCCCGACGTCGCATCGGAATTCGAAAAATTCTGGATCGACATCACGGCAAGCGCCCGCACCAGGTTCACCGTGCCGTTCTCGTTCGCCTGCGCGCCGTATTGCACCGTGGCGTGGTCGTCGATCTTTGCCGTGATGCTGCCGCGCGCATCGGCGGAATCGCCGCCCTGGTACCAGGTGACGGTATTGGTCGGATCGGCCGCCACCAGTTGCGTCGCCGTCGCAAAGTTCGGGCCCTGCACGCGCATCTGCGTCTGGCCTTGTCCCGTAAAGAACTCGTTGGCCGCCTGGTTGTTGGACGCCGCGACCAGCGTCGTCCCGGCCTCGCTCTGGATCGACGATTGCAGCGCCGTCGTGAAGTTGGCGGCTGTCGCCGTCGCGTCCGCACCGACCTGGAACTGCCCCGCCCCCGGGGTGCCCGTTGTCGCCGTGAGCGTGATGCTGTCCGAGGTGCCGTCCGGCAGCGTCAACCCGACGGTGATCTTGTCGCCGTCGGTCGGCAGCGCCGTGAACTGCACGCCCAGCGACTGCGGTGCCGTCCCGTTCGGCTGCGTCAGCGTGACCGCTGCGCTCGTCGTGCTCGCCGTCGACAGCTTGAAACCGAAGGGTTGTGCGGCGTCCTCGGCCAGCGTCGCCGTGTCGGCGGTACTGCTCAGCGTCAGCCGCCCCATGCCGTCGCCCACGTCCGCCTGCTGTCGCTCCGAGGCGACTTGTGCGAAGCCCGCCTTGCCGTTCGCGCCGTTGATCAGCTCATCGGTGCTCGGCACGGGAACGGCGTCGGTCTTGTTGCCGGAGAACAGGTAGCGGCCGGCGACGTCGGTATCGAGCAGGTTCACCACCTGGTCGAGATTGCTGTACGCCAGGCTCGGCGTCGTGCCGAAATTGCCGTTGCTCGAACCATAGGCACTCGGCGTCATCGCCGACTGTGCCGTGCTTTGGATCGTGGCGAGCTGCGAGGTCACGGTGTTGAACATGGTGAGCCGCGTGTTCACCATCTGGATGCTGCCGGCATAGCTGTCGATCCGGCTCGACGCCGCACGCAGCGACAAATCGTAGGATCGGCTGGTGCCCATGTCCGCAAGCGTGTTCGCCTTCTGCCCGGTGGCGAGCTGCTGCTGCAGCGTACCGAACTGGTCGGTCATCTTGTTGATGAGCGACATGCTGGTCTGCAGCGGATAGAGCTGGCGGTTGATGATGGTCATCTACGCAAAGGACTCCTCTAGATCTGCATCAGCTGGTTCATCAGGTCCTGCACGGTGGAGATCACCCGCGCATTGGCCGAGTACGCATTCTGCAGTTGGATCAGCCGCGCCATCTCGTCGTCGACATTGACGCCGTAGGCCGTGCCGAGACGCTGGTTGATCGAATCCATCGTCATCGACTGCGTGTCGTTGTTGGTCGAGGCCGTCGCCGCCATGTTGCCGACGTCGTCCATCGTCTGCGAGATCATGCCGCTGATGGTGCCGCCGAGCCGGGTCGCCGCCGGATCTGTCGTTACCGACTGCGGCGAGGCGAAGATCAGGCCCTGCAACTGGTTGAGCGCCTGGTTGGCCCGCGTTGGATCGCCCAGCGACGTGCCGCTCTGATATTGCACCAGCAGCCGGTTGTCGCTCTGGACGGCGCTGTTGACCTGGATGCGCGCGGCAAAGCCGGTCTGCTGCCCCTGCCCGCTCAGCGATCCGGTGAAGTCGCTGTTGTTGTTGTCGGTAAACAGGCTGAACGCGGCAGCGCCGGTCTGTAATCCCGTTACAGTCGCATTGGCGGTCAGTGAGCCGACATCCGTCGTGCCGGCGGCGCCGTCGTCGAGTACGGTGATCGCGGCACTCGGGCCGCTGCCGCTGCCGCTGACCGTGAACGACGGCCCGAGGAGGGCGCTGAGCTTGCTCACCACCGCGCTGGCGTCGCCCGACATGTCGACCGACACGACGCGCATGCCGTTGGCGTCGACATAGTCGGTCGGGGTCGTCGAGTTGATCACCCGCAGCGACTTGTCGGTTCCGCCCTGGCTGTAGTCGAGCGTGAAGTCGTCGCCGTCGCGGATCGTGCCGAGGTCGAGGCTGTAACCGGACTTGCCCCCAGCCGAGGCGGCCGTGCCGCTGGTCTGCGTGGTCGAGAACGCTTTGGAGACGCCGGCCGCGATCGAGTCGAGTTCGCCCTGCGCCTGGACCAGCGTGGTGTCGCGCAGATTGACCAGCGCCGCGAGCGTGCCCGATTGCAGCGCCTTCTGTTGCACCAGGTCGATCGTGTTGCCCGACGTCGAAGTGAGAGTGAGCTGGCCGACGCTGCTCTTGCTCGGATCGATATTGAACAAGCTGGTGGCCGTCATCGCCCCGGCCGGCTGGAAGTTGAACACCGCCGCCTTGCCGTCCAGGATGCTCACGCCCGAGCGCGTCATCAGCGACACGGTGCCGTCGTTGGCATATGTCGCCTTGACGTCCACCATCTCGGACACTTGCGACACCAGCCGGTCGCGCTGATCCTCGAGCGCGGCTCGCGACGCGGCATCGTTGGTCTGGATCGCCAGCCGCGAATTCACATCCTGCAACGACTGCAGCGACTGGTTGAGCGTCTTGACCGTCGAACCGATCTGCGTCTCGGCGTCCTGCCGCAATCCCTGCACATTGGCCGACAGGGTATTGAGGCTGGTCGACAGGTTTTGCGCCGCCTGCACGGCGGTCGCGCGGGTCGCGTAATCGTCCGGGCTCGTGCTCAGCGATTGTAGCGCGGTCTGGAACGAGGCGTAGACCGTATCGAGCGACCCGTCGTCCCCGGGCTTGCCGAAATAGGTCTGCAGCCGGTTGAGCGTATCGAGCCGCGTGCTGGCGTAGCTCGCGTCGGATGTCGCCGTCGTATAGGCCGCCTGCAGCGTCGAGTTGAACGCTCGCTCGACGCCGCCGGTTCGCGCATAGATCGAGCCGGCGCCGAGCGAGTCGATGACACTCAGCGATTGCACATGGTAGCCGGGCGTACCCGCGTTGGAGACGTTCCTCGAAACGATCTCCAGCGCGTTCTGGCTCACCGACATGCCCGAGAGCGCGTTATCGAGAGATGCGCTGAGCCCCATGCTGGTCCGACCTCACTCTACTCGACCGATCCGCCTCAGCGGATCATGTTCAGCGCCTGCTGCAGCATGTCGTCGGCGGTCGTGACGATCTTGGTGCCCGCCGCATAGGCCTGCTGCGTAACGATCAGCTTGGTGAACTCGGTCGAGATATCGGTGTTCGAGCTCTCGAGCGACGAGCCGATCACCCCGCCATCCGAGTTGAGCACCGGTTCGCCCGAATCCGCCGTCGCCGCGAAGATGCCGCCGTCCAGCCGCTTGAGGTTGTTGGCGGCGTTGAAATTCGCCGTCACCACCTGGGCCGTCTCGACCGTCTGGCCGTTGTCGTACGACACCACCACGCGGCCGCTGTCGTCGATCGACACCGAGGTGTACTTGCCCGCCGCGTAGCCGTCCTGCGTGAGGGTCGTCACTCCGGCCGTCCCATTGGGATCGGCAAACTGTGTGATGCCGCCGCCACCGAAGTTGAGCTTGACGTTGCCCAGCAACACGCCGTCGACCGAGACACCGGTAAGATCCGTCTCGGTGATCGACGGGTTCAGCGCGCCATCGGCGCCGAAGGTGTAGGTCTGGCCCGCATTGGTCCACATTGTCTGGCCGCCGGTAGCCGCACTGTTGGACTCGTAGAAGAGCTGCCACTGGTCGGAGCCACCCGAGGCGGTCGAGGCGATCTTGGCCCAGCGTAGCTGCACGTTGGCCGGCGCGCCGTTGCTGCCGTATACGGTGATGGCGCCGCCCGAGATCGACTGGTTGATGAACGCGCTGCTGTCGTCGGCGCTGACCGTGCTGACCGTCCCGGTGCCGGGCGTCGGCGTCGAGGTGCCTGCCGTCGATGCCGCAAGGCCGAGGGCCGCGCTCAGCCCCGAAGCCGCCACATCGGCCACCGCGATGGTGTCGCCGGTTCCCTTGGTCGCCGAGGTGCTGGTCAGCACCACATGGCCGCCCGAATCGACCGTTGCCGCCAGCGTCGTGACACCGGCGCCCGAAAGAGCGCTGTTGATCGCCGACTTGACGTCGTTGGCCGAGTAATGGCCGTCGCCGTTGGTTCCGCCGGTCGCCGACAGAGTCACCGTCGTCGCCGCGCCGCCATCGAGCGAGATCGTGAACGACTTGTCGCCGCCCGAAACGTCGATGCCGCCTGCGGCATTGACGCCGTTCGTGGTGGTGACGATCGACGTTCCAAAGCCGCCGCCGGCCGTGGTGCCCGGATCGACCGAGAAGTTCGACGTCGTCCCGGTCGCCGAGTTCGTGAGCACGATCTTGCCGGCGTCGGGGCCCGTACCCGCCGCGGCGGTTACCGTCGAGCCGCCGGCCGTAAGATCGTGGTTGATCTTCTGGATCGCCTCGGCGAGCGTGTATTTGTGCGTCGCGGCATCGGCGATGGCCGTTGTGCCATCGGTGGTGCCGTCGAACGTGATGGTCTGGCTGTCGATGACGATGCTGTCGTTGGTCGTGCCGTCGCCGGCGAACTCGTTGCCGGCATAGTCGCTCGTTGCCATGGTCGAGCCGCTTGCCGCGGCGGTGGTCGAGGTCGCCAGCGCCATCGACCCGGTCGCTACGGCGTTCGCCAGCGTCGGCGGCCCGGCCGGCAGGAAGTCGCCGGGCTGCAGCAGTTCGCTGCCCGTCGTCTTCGAGGTCTGGTAGGCGCCATCCTGCGGCAACTGCGGCAGGTTGAGCTGGTAGTTGATGCGCGTCGTCGGCTGCGCCGGCAGGAACGAGTTCGACACGCGGATCACCTGCGGCAGCGAGCTCGACACGTTCCCCGTCTTGGAATCGATCGGCAGGCCCTGGAGGTAGTAGCCCGACCCGTTGACCAGATAGCCGTCCTTGTTGATGTCGAAATCGCCGCGGCGCGTATAGTAGCTGGTGTTACCGAACACCGGGGTGCCGTCGGACTCGCCCAGCGCCGGCTGCACCACGAAGAAGCCGGAGCCGTTTACCGCCATGTAGGTGGAGTTGGTGACCGACTTCACGTCCCCCTGCAGCGTATTGGTCGATTGCGACTGCGCCAGCACCGAGCCCGAGCTCTGGATCTTGGCCGGCTGGTCGGGGATCAGGTCGAGGAAGCTGGTGTCGACGCGCTTGAAGCCGATCGTCTGCGAGTTCGCGATGTTACCCGAGATGTTTTCGAGCGCGAACGATTGCGCGTTCAACCCCGTCACCGCGGTTGAGAGAGCCCCGTAGATACCCATTGCCGTCCTCGTATGCTTCAGGCCGCGTCACGCGCGCCTACTCGGCACGTCCGATGCAAGGCCAGTGCCAGATTCTCAGATCGTTGATTTAACTGTACTTTCTGCCAAACGCTGCCGATCGACCAGGCAAATGCGTCCGGCCGGCACGGCAGATTCTGCCGCGCCGCTTGTGCACTCGAAACGCTTCCTCTAAACGCGTCACCCGGGCCAACCAGGCAAAACAGCCATGCTTTTCAACACGGCGGACGAATTTCATGACGCACCGCGTCACGCTGTGACGGTGTTCGGCATGGCCGGTGTCGGCAAGACACGGCTCGCCGCGCTGCTGCGCAAGAGCCAATGGTTCCACTATTCGGTCGACTACCGCATCGGCACTCGCCACATGGGCGAGTTCATCACCGACAACTTCAAGCTCGAGGCGATGAAGCAGCCCTTCCTGCGCGACCTCCTGCGCTCGGACTCGATCAAGATTTCGTCGGCCATCACCTTCTCCAACCTCGATCCGCTCTCGACCTATCTCGGCCGGCCGGGCAACAAGGCCAAGGGCGGGCTGCCGCTCGACGAATACCGCCGCCGCCAGGAGCAGCATCGCGTCGCCGAGACGGCCGCCCTGCTCGAGGTACCCAGTTTCATCCAGCGCGCCCACGACCTCTACGGCTACGACAACTTCATCGCCGATACCGGCGGCTCGCTGATCGAGGTCTGCGACCCCGACAACCCTGCCGACCCGGTGATCAAGACGCTGGGCGAAAGCACCGCGCTGGTCTACATCCGCGGCACCGAAAAGGACGCCGACGAGCTGATCCGCCGCTTCCGGCACTCGCCCAAACCGATGTATTACCAGCCGCCCTTCCTCACCAGGAAATGGGCGGAGTTCAAGAAGCTCAACAAGATCGCCGACGACAACAAGGTCGATCCCGACGCCTTCGGCGCTTGGGGGTTCGAGGCGCTGCTGCACGATCGCCTGCCCCGCTACCAGAAGCTCGCCGACAAATACGGCTACACCATCGAGGCGGCCGATCTCGCGACCGTCCGCGACGGCGAGGAATTCGTCGATCTCGTCTCGACCGCGATCAAGGGCCGAATGCGGAGCGGCCGCGGTTGACCGAACGAGCCGTCTTCGGATCGTTCGGACAGAGCAACCGGAAAAGCTGAGCCGTCCGCGTCATCCCAACTGAGATCGCATCATGCCCATTCGCATTCCCGACCACCTTCCCGCGCGCAAGACTCTCGAACACGAGGGCGTCGTCGTCATGGATTCCTCCCGCGCCTCGCGGCAGGACATCCGCCCGCTGCAGATCGGCCTGCTCAACCTGATGCCCAATAAGGAGCGGACCGAAACGCAGTTCTCGCGCCTCATCGGCGCGACCCCCCTGCAGGTCGATCTGACCCTGGTCCGCGTCACCGACCACAAATCCAAGAACACGTCCGAGGACTATCTCAAGACCTTCTACTCGACCTGGGAAGACGTCCGCGCGCGCAAGTTCGACGGCTTCATCGTCACCGGTGCCCCGATCGCCCATTTGCCTTTCGAGGAGATAAAATACTGGCCCGAGATGGTCGAGATCATGAAGTGGACGCAGACCCACGTGCACCACACCATGTTCATCTGCTGGGGCGCCCAGGCCGCGCTGCACCACTTTCACGGCGCCGAACGCTACCGCATGCCGCAAAAGGCCTTCGGTGTCTTCCGGCACAAGGTCCTCAATCCGCGCTCGGCATGGCTCCGCGGCGTCTCCGACAGCCCGATGATCCCGGTCAGCCGCTACAACGATATCGACCGCCGGACCCTCGGTCCCGACCTCGAGATTCTGATCGACAACGACGAGATCGGCGTGTGCTTCATCGACGACCCCAAGCACCGGGCCGTGCACATGCTCAACCATCTCGAATACGACAACCGGTCGCTCGCGGACGAATACGAGCGCGACCTGAAGGCCGGTCTCAACCCTGTGCTTCCCGTCAACCTCTTCCCCAACGGCGACACCACCGTCGATCCCGAGAACCGCTGGCGCAGCCACGCCCATCTGCTGTTCCAGAACTGGATCAACGAAATCTACCAGACCACGCCGTTCGACATGGCGAAGATCGGCGAGGGTTGAGTTCAATCGCTCCATCGTCATGGCCGGGCGAAGGCCCGGCCAACCACATGGAAGCGCGTCGCGCGCCGAAGGTTTGGCTGGGTCCGCGGATCAAGTCCGCGCATGACGGAGCAAAGAGATCGATTATTTCTCCGCCGCCGCCTTCAGCCCATCCAGCATCATCGCCCAGTTCTTCTTGAACTCGGCCTTTGTCTTGTCGTCGAAGTTCTGCGCCTTGCCGCGGGCATACTGCCCGAGCGTCACCTTCGTCTGGCCGCCCTGCGGCGTGAGCGTATATTTGACCGCGTTGAAGCTTTCGGGAGGCTCCGGCGTCTTCGCCCAATGCGTGAAGCTCAGCTCCTTGCCCGGCACTGCGGTCTCGATGACGCCGTAGTCGGTGAACGCGTGGCCTTGCCAGTCGCCGTGCAGCGTATATTTCGAGCCCGGCTGCCAGTCGGTGTCCATCGTTGCGCCCATGAACATCGGCGAGGTGCGGTTCGTCATTGCCGCCCAGACTTTATCGGGCGATGCCGCGATCGTCGTTTCGACCTCGACCACCGGCGCGTCGGCGTTGGCGTCCATGCATTCCTCCTCGAGCGAACAAAAAGAGAACAACTGTCTCCGGCATAAGTCAAGAACCCCGTCGCAACGGCCCTCCCTGCTGAGCGGTTGCTTGCATTTGCCGACTGAAGACCTACGTCATCGCGGGAACGGGACCCGCATGCCGCAATCGCCGACCAGCTTCGCCGACGAAATCGGCATCGCGATCCACAATCTCGCCGATGCCGCGGCCGGGAGCGTCACGCCCACCCTCAGGATCGGCGTTACCGGCCTCAGCCGCGCCGGCAAGACCATCTTCATCACCGCACTGATCCACAACCTCTTGGCCGGCGGCCGCCTGCCCGGCTTTGCCGTGCTCACCGAAGGCCGGTTCATTGGCGCTCGCCTCGCCGAAGCCCCCGACCCCGGCGTCCCGCGCTTCGCTTACGAACAACATCTCGCAGCGCTTACCGGCAGCACACCGGTCTGGCCCGAGAGCACGCGGCGCATCAGCGAGCTGCGGCTGACCCTCAAGTTCCAGTCGGAACGCTGGTTCGCCGGCTGGACCGGGCCATCGACGCTCAACCTCGATATCGTCGACTACCCGGGCGAGTGGCTGCTCGATTTGCCGCTGCTCTCGCTGAGCTACCCCGAGTGGTCGGCGCAGGCACTCGATCGCGCCGGCCGCAACGGCGCACCGCCGGAGGCCGCTGCCTTCCTCGCCGCCGTCCAGGCGGTCGACACCGGTGCGCCCGCCACCGACACCGAAGCGGAAGCCCTCGCCCGCGGGTTTACCGCTTACCTCCGCGCCAGCCGCCGCGACGCGCACGCCCTCTCGACACTGCCGCCCGGCCGCTTCCTCATGCCCGGCGATCTCGAGGGCAGCCCCGCCCTCACCTTTGCTCCGCTTCCCGCTCCGGACAATACGCCCCGCAACGGCAGCCTCTACGCCATGCTGGAACGGCGCTACGAAGCCTACAAGGACATCGTCGTCCGCCCCTTCTTCCGCGACCACTTCGCCCGCCTCGACCGGCAGATCGTGCTCGTCGATGCGCTGCGTGCGCTCAATGCCGGCCCCGCCGCAATCGCCGACCTCGAAACGGCGCTGACCGACATCCTCGCCTGCTTCCGCCAGGGCGAAAGCAACCCCCTCACCCGCCTTGTCACACGACGGATCGATCGCATCCTGTTCGCGGCGACCAAGGCCGATCATCTCCATCATACCAGCCACGATCGCCTGGAGGCCGTCCTCAATCGCCTCCTCGCCCGCGCCGCACGCCGCGCCCGTTTCGCCGGCGCCGGCACCTCCTCCGTCGCTCTCGCCGCTGTCCGCGCCACGCGTGAGGGCCGCGTGCAGGATCTCGACGTCATCATCGGCACGCCCGAACCCGGCGAAACGCTCGACGGCACCGTCTATGACGGCAGCACCGAAATCGCCTTGTTCCCCGGCGACTTGCCCGAAACTCCTGAATCTGTGTTCGAAGCCAGGACGCCGGTCGAGCTGAACTTCCTGCGCTTCCTGCCGCCGCAGCAGCTCGAGCGCAACGCCGCCGGCGAGCCCGTGCTGCCGCACATCCGCTTCGATTCCGCGCTCGAATTCCTGATCGGAGACAAGCTCAGATGAAGCGCCCGGTCGCCATCCCGCTCACGTCCGAAGCCGAACTGCGCGTCGAGCCGCGCACGCCCCGCGCCTTTGCGTCCACCCACGCGGTCCCCACCACGATCACAGTAGAGTCCTATTCCGATCCGGCGCCGGATCCGGAGACCCTCCCGGTCGCCGCGCCGAAAATGGGCTGGCTCGCACGCCTGCTCTGGGGCACGGCCGGCCTCCTCGTCTCGCTCGGCCTCGGCCTCGGCCTCAACGCCCTGATCGCCAGCCTCTTCGCGCAGAATCCATGGCTCGGCTGGGTCGGCCTCACGATCCTCGGGCTCTTCCTTCTCGCGCTGATCGCCATCCTCATCCGCGAAATCGCCTCGCTCTGGCGCCTGCGCACCCTCGATCATTTGAAGCTGGCTGCTACAACCGCCCTCGCCACCGACAATTTGCGCCGTGCCTCCGCCATCGTCGGCGAGCTGGCCGGCATCTATGCCGGCCGCGCCGATCTCGCCGGCGCGCTCACCCGCCTCCATGCCGACCAGCAACAGTTCTTCGACGGCGGCGAGCTCCTCAAATTCACCGAGCGCACCCTGGTCGCGCCGCTCGATGCCCGTGCCCGCGCCCTCACGGCCGCCTCGGCGCGCCGCGTCGCGCTGGTCACCACCGTGTCGCCGCGCGCGCTCGTCGACATCGCCTTCGTGGTCTGGGAAAGCGTCCGCCTCGGTGGCGCCATCGCCCGCCTCTACGGCGCGCGCCCGGGCCTGTGGGGCACCTGGCGCCTGATCGGCGCTATCGTCGGCCATCTCGCGGTCACCGGCGGCCTGGTGCTGACCGACGGCGTCATCGAGCAGCTCGTCGGCCAGGGCCTCGCGGCCCGCCTGTCGCAGCGCCTCGGCGAGGGCGTTGTCAACGGCCTGATGACGGTTCGCGTCGGCATCGCCGCGATGCGCGTGGTGCGGCCGCTGCCCTTCACCACCGAGCCGACCCCGATGGTGAAAGACTTCCTGTCCGAGCTCGCCAACGTGCTGAAGTCGGCTGAAAAGCCCTGAGCTAACGGCCTAGGCGATCGCCGCCCGCTTCCGGAACACCGGCGTCAGCCACACCGCGGCCGCAGCCAGCAGCACAATCACCATGACCGTGAGGATCGCCCAGTCGTTGGTTTCGGGCTTCAGCACCATGTCGGCGATCACCACGAACAGCAGCACCGCATCGAACTTGGCGATGGTCAGGATCTCGCGGGACGTCGCCAACACCGCCGGCGTGACGCCGCCGGCCTGGAAGCCTGTCTCGACCTTCTTGGCCCGCGGCGTCAGCACCGCGACACCCAGCGTGATCGTCGCCGCCACCCCCACGAGCCCCAGGATCACCCACAAATTGCTCCACAGCCCGCCGACCGTCGCCGTCGCCACGCCGAAGATCAGGGTCGAGATGCTCGCCGGCACGTAGATGCGCTCGCCGGCCCAGGCCACCTGCCGAACGACCCCGACGAACTCGGCGTCGTCCTTGCCACGGTCGGCCTTGACCCCAAGCATGATCATGACGAAGGCGCCGCCGATCCAGATCACCGCGGACACGACATGCAGAAACTTCAGGAGTGCGTACCAGTCCATTTCCCCCTCCGGATTGAACTCACGCCCCCAGACTCGGGCAAATCGGGCCAGCACGCAATCACCGGCGTAAGAAAGTGAACAGTGTGTTCCTCAGGCCCCTGACTGTTCCGACTTGCGAACCAATCCACCAGGGCACATCTGGTGTCTCAGTTACAAATTGATACCGCCTGGGGCGGGGGTGCATTCCAATGTTCAAGGTCGCCGTTCTGGTCGGGAGCATCCGGCCGAATTCCTCCAATCTGCAGTTCGCCAGGGCGCTGGAAAAGCTCGCGCTCGGCCGCCTGCAGTTCGACGTCATCGATCTGGCCGCGCTGCCCTTCTACGACGAGACGCTGTGGGCCAACCCGCCAGCCGCCGTGCTCGACATGAAGCAGCGCATCGCCGCCGCCGACGCCGTGCTGTTCGTCACGCCCGAATACAACCGCTCGATCCCGGGCGTCCTCAAGAACGCCATCGACTGGCCGTCGCGGCCGTTCGGCCAGAGCGTCTGGGAGGGCAAGCCCGCGGCCATCGTCGGCGCCACCGCCGGCCAGTCCGGCACGGCGCAGGCGCAGGCCCACCTGCGCTCGATCCTGGTCGTTCTCGGCGTCATCCTGATGGGCCGCCCCGAGGTCTACCAGACGCTCAAGCCCGGCCTGATCGACGAGAACTTTCTGATCACCGACGAGCGCACCCGGCTGTTCCTGCAGAACTGGGTCGACAGCTTCGTCGCCTGGATCGCCCGCTTCGCCGTGCCGCAATCCCTGCGCGTCGCGGCCGAATAGCAGATCGAGTCCCGGTCCGCGCCCTGAGCCGGTGCCGGCGGCCTGCCCCACGCAGGATCGCCGGCGCTCAGGAGCGCGGACCGGGCTTCCGTCAGGCCGCAGCGCAGGCGGCTGGAGCCCGCCCGGCGACGGCCATGGGAAACGCATCGCTCGGCAATACCCGAGCCGATTCTCTTGAATTGTCGTGTGTCCCTCGGCTCGATCGCGGAACGCCCTCCGCGATCGAAGGCGCGGCTCATAGTGCGCCCCGTCTGAACCGGACCTGAACGTGCTACGCGGCGCCCGCGTCCTTGCAGGCGCTCGGCGTCAGCGTCAGCTTCAGCCCATCGAGCGCATCCGTGAGGATGATCTGGCAGCTCAGCCGCGAATTGGGCTTCTGGTCAAGCGTCGAGTAGATCAGGTCTTCCTCGTCGTCGCTGGCCGGGGCGAGCCTGCCGTACCAGTCGTCCTCGACCCACACATGGCAGGTCGCGCAGGTGCACGAGCCGCCACACTCGGCCTTGATGTTGAGGCCCCAGTCGCGGATCACCTCCATGGCGCGCCAACCCTCGAGCCCTTCGAGCTCGTGGGTTTCTCCCGCCTGGTCGGTGACGACGATCTTCATCGCGTCACCACGCGGCAATCGGCAGCAGGCAACAGGCAATGGGACCAACGAACGAGCCGGCACGCGATTGCCGATTGCCGATTGCCGATGACCCACTCGACTGCCGATTGCCGACTGCCCCTTCCATCACACCACCCCCAGCTTGCGCTGCAGCTTGGTCGAGCTCGTCGTGTACTGAAACACCACGCGCTCGTCCGGCGACACGATCTTCTTGGCCGCCTGCGCCATCAGCGCCGCCTCGTGGAAGCCGCTCAGGATGAGCTTGAGTTTGCCCGGATAGGAATTGATGTCGCCGATCGCAAAGATTCCCGGCTCCGAGCTCTGGAACTTCTCGGTGTCGACCTTCACCACGCTCTCCTCGAGCTGCAGCCCCCAGTCCGCCACCGGCCCGAGCTTGATGGTGAGCCCGAAGAACGGCAGCAGGCGCGTCGCGTGCACCATCGCCTCGCCCGCATCCATCGCGAAGTGGACCGCCGAAAGCTGGCCGTCGGTGCCTTCGAGCCGGCTGATCTGGCCCAGCAGGAAGTTGATCTTGCCCTCCATCACCAGCTCCTTCATCCGGTTGACCGAGGCCGGCGCCGCCTTGAACGCGTCGCGCCGGTGCACCAGCGTCAGCGACCGGGCGATCGGTTGCAGGTTGAGCGTCCAGTCGAGAGCGCTGTCGCCGCCGCCGATGATCACCACGTCCTGGTCGCGGAAATCCTCGATCCGGCGGACCGCATAGAACACCGATTTACCTTCATAGGCCTCGATGCCGTCGACCGGCGGCCGCTTGGCCTGGAACGAGCCGCCGCCGGCGGCAATCACCACCACCTTGGCGAGGAAGGCCTGGTCGGCGTCGGTGGTCAGCAGGAACCGCCCGTCGGGCTGCCGGGCCAGCGTCGTCACGATCTGGCCGAAATGAAACTGCGGTCCGAACGGCGCGATCTGCTTCAGCAGATTGTCGACGAGTTCCTGGCCCGTCACCAGCGGAAACCCGGGAATGTCGTAGATCGGCTTTTCCGGGTAGAGCTCGGTGCACTGCCCGCCCGGCCGGTCGAGAATGTCGATCACATGGCATTTGAGGTCGAGCAGCCCGAGCTCGAACACCGCGAACAGGCCGACCGGCCCCGCGCCCACAATCACCACATCGGTTTCGATCGGATCGGTCATTTGTTTCTCTGTCCCGGCGTTCGCCCGCCGCATCGTCCTGTTGCAGCTCGCCCGCCCTTTATCCCAGGTGTCATCCCTGCGAAAGCAGGGAGCCAACTCTCCACCGGCGCAAGCTGAGGCTTGGGTCCCGCTTTCGCGGGGATGACACCCCGGCGGAGATAGAAGCTGCTATGCTTTCTCGGTTTCCACCGGCCGCCTCAGGAACGGTCGCGTCCCCACCGGCACTTCGGCCGAGCCGATCGGCTGGTAATAGTGGTGCACCGTTACCAGGTGCCCCGACTCCAGCGCCTTGCGGGTCGCCGGGTGCGTGACCACGAAGGCGTTGATGCCGCACCGCCGCATCAGTGTGAGCTGGTCCATCAGCACGTCGCCGATGGCGCGCAGCTCGCCGGTGTAGTGATAGCGCTCGGTGGCGAGCCGTGCCGTCGTGTAGCCGCGCCCGTCCGAGAACTTCGGGAAGTCGATCGCCATCGAAACGAACCGGCCGAGATCGGCCGTCACGTCCTCGATCGCATCGTCGGACTGGATCAGCAGCCCGTTCGGATGCGGATTGCTGCGCACCGCGTCGCGATTGGCGAGGAACACCTTGAGCGGAATATGCGTGTACCGCACGCTCGCCGGATCGTCTCCGTCGGCCCAGGCCCGGAACGGATCGGCGATGAACGCGCCGTCCTTGAACAGGTTCTTCTCTACCGCGGCCACCGGCTTCGCGATCGCTCCATTGAAGTCGAAATGGATGCCGCACTCTTTTTTGTTGAGTCCGCGCCAGCGTCCGGCGCGCGGGTCCTCGCCCTCGGCAACGATCGTCGTGCACGGGGCGCAGCCGATCGATTTGTAGCCCTTAGCGAAGAGCGGATGCTCCGGCAACCCGTGCTCGGTCTTGTAGGCGTTCACGTCCGCGTCCGAGAAATAGGCCAGCGGGTTGACCTTGATGCGGTCGTCCGAGGTCAGCTCGAAATGCGGCAGCACGCCGCGCTCCGCTGTCTGGTAGCGCTTGCGGCCGGTCACCCAGCCGCCGAACTTGCCGATCTCGGCGTCGAGCGGCTCGGTCTTGCGGATATGGCAGCAACTATCGGGATCGGTCTCCCACAGATCGCCGCGCGGATCGAACCGTGCCAGATCCCTCGGGTCGGGCCGGAGCCAGCGCACATTGGTCAGCCCCAGATGCGTCCGCAGCGTTTCGACATACTGCAGCGTCTCGGGGAAGTGCTTGCCCGTCTCGAGAAAGTAGACCGGCAGCGAGGCGTCGACCAGCGACACCAGATGCAGCAGCACCGCCGAGTCGGCGCCGAACGACGAGACGATCGCGACGTCGTCTCTGAGCACGTCGGTCACCGCGTAGCGCAGCACCCCCAGTGCATCCATCTCGTCATAGAGACCATTGAGCGCCAGGATCTGGAGGGCCCGGTTCGGATCGGGCTCCGGCTGCTTGAGGGCGAGGTTAGTTGCCATAGAGCGCCTCCTTGAACGGCGCGTCGCCCACCCGGCGATAGACCTCGATGAACGGCTCGTCGGCGGTCTCCCGCCGCTTGATGTAGGTGTCCACCAGCCGTTCGATGGCGTCCGGTACGTCGTCGGCAACAAAGCCGGGGCCCATCGTATCGCCCAGCGCCGCGCTCTCCGTGGCGTCGCCGCCGACGGTGATCTGGTAGAGCTCGGTGCCCTTCTTCTCGACGCCGAGAATGCCGATATGGCCGACATGGTGGTGGCCGCAGGCATTGATGCAGCCCGAAATCTTGATCTTGAGCTCGCCGATCTCGCGCTGCCGCTCGGGCGAGGCAAACCGGTGCGAGATCGCCTGCGCGATCGGGATCGAGCGCGCATTGGCCAGCGAGCAATAGTCGAGCCCCGGGCAGGTGATCATGTCCGTGATGAGCCCGGCATTGCCGGTTTGGAGCTCGGCCTCGACCAGCGCGTCGTAGATCGTCCTGAGGTCCGAAATCTTCACATGCGGCAGAACGAGGTTCTGCTCATGCGTCACGCGCACCTCGTCGAACGAATATGTCTCGCCGAGCTCGGCGATCGCGTCCATCTGCTCGGCCGTGCAATCGCCCGGCGCCCCGCCGATGGGCTTGAGCGAAATCGTCACCGAGACATAGCCCGGGTGCTTGTGCGAGTGCACATTGTTCTCGAGCCACTCGCCATAGGCCGGATCGGCCGCCTTCTCGCGCGGCACGTCGATCTGCGTCGCATTGACCAGCTCGAAGGCCGGTTCCGCGAAATAGGCGCTGATGCGGTCGAGTTCGGCCTGCGGCAGCGTCAGCACGCCGCCCTTCATCTGCGCGTACTCGGCTTCCACTTCCTCGCGCAGCGTGTCGATCCCGGTCTCGTGCACCAGGATTTTGACACGCGCCTTCCATTTGTTGTCGCGCCGGCCGTAGCGGTTGTAGACGCGCAAGATGCTCTCGAGATAGGCGAGCAGATTCTCGTGCTCGACGAAGTCGCGGATCTTCTTGGCAATCATCGGCGTGCGTCCCAGCCCGCCGCCGACCCAGACCTCCCAGCCGATCTCGCCCGCCTCGTTGGCGACGGCCTTCATGCCGATATCGTGGAACTTGATCGCGGCCCGGTCGTTCGGCGACCCCGTCATCGCGAATTTGAACTTGCGCGGCAGGTACGAGAATTCCGGATGCAGGCTCGACCACTGGCGCAGGATTTCCGCCATCGGCCGCGGATCGAGGATTTCATCCGCGGCAGCGCCCGCGAACTGGTCGGTCGAGATGTTGCGGATGCAGTTGCCCGAGGTCTGGATCGAGTGCATCTCCACCTCGTTGAGGTGCTCGATCATGTCCGGCACGTCGCTCAGCCGCGGCCAGTTGAACTGGATGTTGGTGCGCGTCGTGAAGTGGCCATAGCCGCGGTCATAGGTCCGCGCGATATAGGCGAGCTTGCGCAACTGCTTCGAGCGCAGCGTTCCGTATGGAATGGCGATGCGGAACATATAGGCGTGGAGCTGCAGATAGAGGCCGTTCATCAGCCTGAGCGGCCGGAACTGATCCTCGTTGATCTCGCCGCGCACGCGCCGCATGACCTGGTCACGAAACTGCGCCGTTCGCTCCTTTACGAACGCGGCGTCGAATTCGTCATATCGATACATGGTCGTCCTGTCTGAGGTGCTGGCGCTGGTCGCGGCGGGGTGCGGTCGGCCCCTCGGCACGGATGCGTTCGCGGATGCGGTCTGGATAGATTTGGCCGCCACGCAATTGCACCGTTTCGACCTCGAGCGAATTGATACGCATGGTCTTCTTGGTAGCATCGAGCGCCGCGTCGCGGGCATCCGCCTCTTCCTTGAGGAAGACGCGAGCCTGCTGCAGGTCTTCCACCCACCGGCCGGCCTTGTTCAGGTAGACCGTCGCTCCACTGACCAGTTCGTTGCCGGTGAGAATTTCCACGTCACGCCACCTTGAATTCTTTTGCCGCCAGCGTCTCCGCATCGGCCCAGTCGCCGTACGCCACCGCTTCGCCGATGAAGATGATCGCCGGGCCATCCGCCATCTCGGCGCCGTCCACCGCGATATCGGCCAGAGTAGCGCGGTAGAATGAACGGTCCCTGCGTCCGGCATTCACCACCACGCCGACCGGCAGGTCCGGTCGCATGCCGCGGCCGAGGAGCTTGCCCGCCGTCTCCATCACGATCGACTTGCCCATGTAGAGCGCCAGCGTCAGGCCCGAGCCGGCGAGCGAGGCCCAATGGTCGAGTTCCGTATTGTCGGCGCCATGCGCCGTCGCGAACACGATGCCGGTCGAGACCTTGCGCAGCGTCACCGGCGTCGCCGTGTCGGCCGCCGCCGCCAGCGCCGCGCTCACGCCCGGCACGATCTCGTAGGCGATCCCCGCCTTGCGGAGCGCCGCGATCTCTTCGCCGGCGCGCCCGAACACCATCGGGTCGCCGCTCTTCAGCCGCGCCACGCGCTTGCCCTGCCGCGCCAGCCGCACGAGCAGCGTATTGATCTGCGCCTGCGTGAAGGAGTGATGCCCCTTCTTCTTGCCCACGCTGATCCGCTCGGCGTCGCGCCGACCCATCTCGATCACCGCATCGGGCACCAGTTGGTCGTGGACGATCACATCGGCGGCCTGGAGCAGACGCTGTGCCCGAAGCGTCAGCAGATCCTCGGCGCCCGGCCCTGCCCCGATCAGCCAGACGGCGCCATCGGTGCCCGACGCATGCGCCTCGAGCAGCGCCTCGGGGGACCGCGCATCGCCTGACACGACGTCATGGTAGAAGCGGATCGCCTGCTCCTTGTTGAGCAGCGCCGCCACTCTCCCGCGCAGCGACCCCGCGAGCCGTGCCAGCCGTCCCGTCTCCGGCGACAGCATCGCCTCGATCCGCGCCCGCACCAGCCGCGCCAGCACCGGCGCGTCGCCCTCCGTCGACACCGCCACCGTCAGCGGCGCGCGGTCGACGATCGAGGGCACGTAGAAATCGCATTCATCGGGTGAATCCACGACATTTAAGGGGATATGTCGCACATGCGATTCACGCTTCGCGGCCTCGCCGTCCGGGCCATGATCGGCGACGAAGACCAGCGCGACGCCGTCGAGATCGGCAGGCTCGAACGCCCTCTCCCGCAGCTCCACGTCGAGCCCGGAAAAATCCGCTGTGATTTCAGTGGCTAAAATGACGACCGAAGCAGTCGTCTTAACGGCCAGCCGGGCTTTTGCGAGGGCTTCTTCTCCACCGCCGACGATGGCGATGCGCTGACCCTTGATCTTGTAGCTGACGGGGAATGTGTTGAGTTCACCCATTCACGGCCTTTCGCCGCGCGGTATAAGCGACTTTTGGGTTTTGCGGCAAGCCATTGAAATACAATAGCTTTTATTTTCCATTAGCGGGTAGCGTGAAGGAATGCCCAACACGTCTTGCCGGCTGCACTGCCAAATCGTTCCCCCGGGCCGCCGCCACTTGGAACGAAATCGCTAGCCCTGCCGCGACGGCACCCGCACGATGAGCCCGTCCAGCTCCGGCTTCACCTTGATCTGGCAGGTCAACCGGCTGTTCGGCTTCACCTCGAAGGCGAAATCGAGCATGTCTTCTTCCATCATCGAGGGCGGCCCCACGATGTCGGTCCAGGCCTCATCGATATAGCCGTGGCAGGTCGCGCAGGTGCAGGCGCCGCCGCACTCCGCGACGATCCCCGGCACGCCGTTCATGATGGCCGTTTCCATCACGGTCGCGCCGACTTCGCCTTCGGTCTCGTACGTCGTCCCGTTGGCCTCGATGAAAGTGATTTTTGGCATGGCCGCGCATATAGCCGCGGCGCCGGAGCCCCGCAAGCAAAGCCTGGGCGGTGCTGCTATGCCGCCTGCTGCTTGAGCCGGGCCGAAATAAAGGTCGAAAGTTCCTCGACCGCCATATGCAGATCGTCGATCCGTTCCGGATTGACCGGCGACCCTCCGCGCAGCTCGGTTTCCGCCACGCGCGCCAGCTCGGCCAGACCAAATGCCCCGACGCCCGCTGCCGCCCCCTTGAGCGTGTGTAGATTGGCCAGCAGATCCGACACCGTCGTGCTGCTCTCCAGCCGGCCGTAATAGACATGCGTCATCTCGTCGAACAGACGGAGGACTTCCATCTCGAGCCCGGAATCACCCAGCGTCTGCCGGCGCAGATGGTCGAGGTCGATCGGCCCCCGAATCTGTCTGCTCGATGCCCCCGTCGGATGGGCTTTCGCCGCACTCTGTCCACGCATTTCGGCCTCACGCGATCCCCATGCGCCACCCATTCTGGTGGCACCGAAACCCTAGAGATGGCGGGTGAACAGCCCCTTAAGCCGGTTGCTTGCATCCCCGGCAATTCCTTAGCACGCCACCAATCCGCCCAAATTAACCTTTGCTTAAGTTCGTTCTCGGTTTGCCTCAAATTGAATGTATGGTGAGGCTTACCCGGAGCGCGGCGGCAATCGGGCGGGGTCTGGGCGGGCATTTGAATCGCTTTTTACCCAAATGGTCTGGAGACCCGAAAGGGCCGCCGGTCCATGACAACTCCCGAGGCCGCCTTAGTCGCAACCAGCCGACGTGAGAGTTGTATAGAGTTATGGCGAAGAAATCGAACACCCAGGACGATCCGGCAACGCTCGCTTTCTCGGCGGTTGAAGACGCCCTCAAGGACTCGGTCTTTGGCGGTCCAGCCGACGACCCGCGGCCGCAGCCCGAGCCGATGATCTCGTCACCCCGGCAGCAGTCTGGCGGGCGCTCCGAACGGGCGCGCGTGGCCGACAAGCAGGCCGCGATGTCCGGCTCGGTCGCCAACGACGATCGCTTCCAGGGCTCGCGTATCCTCTACGGCCTGCAGTCGCGCTCGTCCTCGACACCGAATCTCGTCGCCATTCTGGTGGCCGTCGGCTGGGTCATCGCCGTTCTCGCCATCGCCGTGATCCGCAACGGCCGCGACTTCGGCTCGGCCAGCTTCTTCGGTTCCAACGATTTCATCGGCCTCGTGGCTCTCACCGTAATTCCGGTGCTGGGCTTCTTCGCCATCGCCACCCTCATCCGCCGCGCCCAGGATCTGCGCAACGCCGCCACTGCGGTGACCCATGCCGCGATCCGCTTGGCGGAGCCTGAAACCACCGCATCCGAAAAGGTCGCGTCTGTGGGCCAGGCGGTGCGCCGCGAGGTCAACGCCCTCGGTGACGGGCTCGAGCGCGCGCTCTCCCGCGCCGGCGAGCTCGAGGTGATGATTCACAACGAGGTCACCGCCCTCGAGCGTACGTATTCCGACAACGAATCGCGCATGCGCGCGCTGATCCAGGAGTTGGCCAGCCAGCGCGAAGCCGTGATCACCAACACCGAGCGCGTGCGCGAGGCGATCACCGAGAGCCACACCGGCCTCGTGTTCGACCTCGACATGATTTCGCAGCGCATCGCCGGCACGATCGTCGAATCCGGCGGCAATCTCACCAAGGCGCTCGAGACCGCCGGCAACTCGCTCAACGGCGCGTTCGGCGAGCGCACCGAAAGCTTCGTGTCGCTGATCGACCAGCGCACCAGCCACCTGCTGAGCGCCCTCGACGACAGTGCCAGCCGCCTCAACATCACGCTCGAAGACCGCGCCGGCTCGATCAGCCAGGCCTTCGAGAACCGCACGATGGAACTGAGCCAGGTCATCGACGCCCGGACCAACGGGCTGACCGAAGCTCTCGACAATCGCGCCACGACCCTTGCCGAGGCGATCGAGAACCGGACGTCCTCGCTCGCCAAGCTGCTGAGCCAGGGCGGCATCACCCTGCTCGACCAGCTTCGCGACCGCGGTCACGAGGTCTCATCGGCCCTCGACATGATCGGCTCGCGCATCTCCGCCGACATCCAGACCCGCAGCCGCGAGGCTGAGACCATCATGGGCCAGCTCACCAAGCAGCTCGACGAGTCGATCTCGATCCAGGTCAACTCCATGGAGAGCAAGCTCCAGACCGCCATGATCGAGCTCAATGGCGCGCTGGAAGACACCACCGAGCGCGCCCGCGTTACCCTGATGGGTGCCGGTTCCCAGAATCTCACCCAGTTTGACGCGCGTCTCGACGAAATTGCGGTGGTCATCGATACCCGCCTGCAGGCACTCGACGGCGTCGTCGGCGATCGCGGCGACAAACTGATCGCCGCCATCGAAAAGCACAACGCGAGCTTTGCCGCGCGCGCCAACGTGCTGGAAATGGCGCTCGACGAGAAGTCCGGGCACTTCAACGACATCGTCAACCAGCGCACGCGCGAAATGATCGAGACCTTGGGGCAGCGCTCCAAGCAGATCACGGAAGTCATCTCCAACCGCTCGCGTGAGCTGTCCGATGCCCTCGAGGGGCATTCCCAGATTCTCGCCGATGCGCTCGATAGTCGGACCAGTACGCTCAGCGACACGCTGCAGGGCCGGTCGAGCGAGCTCAGCGATGCGTTGCAGAGCCGGGTTGGCGAGCTGAGCGACACGCTCCTCTCCCGCGCGTCCGAGCTCAATGAGCTCCTCGCCGGCCGCACCACCCTGCTCGACAACAGCCTGACCCAACATGTCAACAACATCGGCCAGGTGATGGAGGCCCGCTTCTCGGGCGTCGACCAAACCCTCGAGCAGCACACCAATGCGCTCTCGGCTGCACTCGACCAGCGCACGCAGCTCCTCGCCACCACCGTGGGGACACGCTCCGCTGAACTCAGCGAAGCGCTGAACACCCGCACACAGCAGCTTGCCGAAGTGCTGGGCACGCACACCGCTGCCATCGCCGGCGCCATCGGCGACCGCACCATGGAGCTGGCGCGCACCATCGACGCGCAGGGAACCAGTGCCCGCGACAAGATCGACGCCAGCCTGCGGTCGGTGACCGACGTGATGGCTGATCGCACCACCGCGGTGACCTCGCTGATCGCCAGCAAGGTGGCCGAAGTGAACGACAATCTTGGCCGCGGCATCGACTCCGCCATCCTGCGCATCGCCGATGCCGAGGGCGGCGTGACCGCCCGTATCGACGGCGCCGCCGCGACGGTGGGCGAGAGCGCCCGCAAGGCCGCGGACATCATCGAAACCGGCGTTAATTCGGCCCGCAAGGCGATCACCGACATGGTCGATCAGCGTCTGGGCACCCTCCCCGAGGCCATCACCGCCCGCGCCGACATCACGGCCGAACGCCTCGCTTCGCTCAACACCGCGATCAACACCGCGCTGGTGCAGTCGATGGCCGACCTCGAATCCGGCGCCGATCGGATCGAAGAGACCATCAGCAAGCGCATCGTCGCCGCGACCGCCAACATCACCCTCGACGTGGCCGAGACGGCCGACCGCATGGACAGCCATGTGCGCCAGGCGATGGAGCAGATCACCACGCCTCGCGCTCGATCGACGAGCTCATTTCGATCAAGGCGGTCACCGCGACCGAAGCGATCGAGAGCCGCGTCGTCGCCCTCAACCAGGCCGTCACCCAGCAGAGCGCCGGCCTCGCCGACCTCATCTCGCACCAGACCGACCAGTTCAGCCGGCTCATCAACGACCGCTCGAACAGCATCGCCTCGGTTGTGGCGCAGCAGAGCGACACCCTTTCCGCCGTGGTAGCGCAGCAGTCCGGCAGCATTGCCGATGTCGTCCAGCAGCAGACCAATAGCCTTGCCTCGGTCGTCGCCCAGCAAAGCGACGCGGTGGCGGCTGCCGTCGCGCGCCACAGCCAGGACATTGCCGCGGTGGTCACCCAGGAGACCGGCGCGTTTGCCTCGGTCGTCACGCAGCAGAGCGACAGTCTCTCGGCCGTTGTGGCGCAGCAGTCGGGCAGCATCTCCGCAGTGGTCGGCGAGCAGTCCAATGCCATCACGCAGGCCGTGGCCGAGCAGCGCCAGGCGCTGGAGAGCGCCTTGCGCACCCACGGCAATATCCTCAACGAAGCGCTGGCCGCGGCTGCGCAGCAGACGCAGGACATGATGGCTCGCACGTCCGAGCGTATCCAGTCCGACGCCACCGAAGCCTTCAGCCGTCTCGGCCGCGCAAACGAAATTCTGCAGCAGGTTCTCGAGGGCGCCAACCATAACCTCGTCGAGCTCGAGACCTCGGTCGCCAATCAGACCTCGGCTTATAGTTCGGCCGTTCGTGAGGCCGTGGATTCGACCGAGGCCGCCGGCCGCATGGTTGGCGATCAGGTGACGACGCTGCAGACCACCGTCCGCGCCATGATGAATGAGTTCGGCTCGATCCTGGGCACCCTCAACAACGAGGTCGCCGCCATCGATCAGTCGGCCCAGAATCTCAGCCAGGCCGGCGCGACTTCGCTCGATCAGTTGCAGGAACGTCGCTCTGCGATGGATGCGCTGGCCGAGACCTTCACGACCCGCGCCGACGAGATCGACGAGCGGATGCGCGGCTTCGCGCAGTCGATCGCCGATACCATCAACGGCACCGAGCGCCGTCTGCTCGACGCGCGCGCCCGGATGGAGGAGCTCCTTTCGGGCTCGGGCGACCAGGTCAATTCGGCGCTCGGCACAGCGACCACCGAACTCGAGAGTCGCCTCGGCGACTTCCGCGAGGCCGCGAGCACGGAGACCGAGAAGGCCTCCGATGTTCTGCGCCAGACGCAGCAAACCATGATCCTGGAGATGCAACAGGCGCTCGAAGAAGCCACCCAGCGCTTCAACGAAACCGCCGCCGCGATGCGCCAGACGGCCAAGGAAATGGGCAGCGAACTCGAGGCGACCCGTTCGGAACTCGCCCGTGGCGTCATCGAGCTGCCAGAGGAAACCCGGACCAGCGCGGCCGCGATGCGGCGTGTGGTGGCCGAGCAGATCGAGGCGCTGAGCGAGCTCAATGCGATCGTGCGCGCCCAGTCGGCAACCCATGACCTGACCGAGCGGCGCTCTACCGCCCGTCCGGAGCAGGCGCGGGAGACACGGGAGCCGCGCCCCGAGCCCACGCCCTCTTATCGCCCGGAAACCCCGCGTGCCGCTACAGCAGCGCCGGCCACTCCGGCTCCTGCCCCCGCGCCGACGCCCCGGACGGTCACCGTCGCCGAGGCTCCGGCCCCGCGTCCGACATTTGCGCCGATCGCTGAAGGCTTGAAGGCCGCGCCCACCCCCGCCGCCCCGACCACTCGTGGTGACGACGCCAACGGCGGCTGGTTGCGCGACGTGCTCCGCAACGCCAATGGCCCCGCCTCGGCGCCGCAGCAGCAAAACCTCACGGCGCTGACCGATGAGATTGCCCGCTCGATCGATCCGGGCGCCCTCGCCGAGGCCTGGCAGCGCTACCAGATGGGCGAGCAGAACGTGTTCTCGCGCCGCATCTATACGCTGACCGGCCAGGCGACCTACGATCAGGTCAAGCGCCGGCTGACCGGCGACGCCGAATTCGCCAAGAATGCCCAGAGCTACATGAGCGAGTTCGAGCAGCTCCTGCAGCGTGCGGCGAGCGGCGCCGATCCGGTGGCCGAGACCCGCGCTTACCTGACCTCGGACCGCGGCAAGGTCTACACCATGCTCGCCCACGCGAGCGGCCGGCTCGGCTGACGGCGCGGCAGTCTAACAACCAGAAGATCTCCAAAGTTGACCTGGCCCCGCTTTCGGCGGGGCCTTTTCTTTGACCCAGGCGTTGAAGACCCTAGACCCACTGGTCGTTGGCGACCGTGCGCTCGCCGCCCTGGTCACCGGTATTGACGGTGCCCCGGGGCTCGATCAGCAGGAGCTTGACCTCGTGCTCGGCGAACGGCTTGTGCTCGACTCCCTTGGGCACGACATAGAGCTCGCCCGGCCGGATGGTCACGTCGCCGTCACGGAAGTCGATCCTCAGCTCGCCTTCGATCACGAAGAATGCCTCGTCGGTCTCGTCATGCTTGTGCCAGATGAATTCGCCTTCCAGCCTGGCGACCTTGAACTGATAGTCGTTCATCTCGGCCACGACACGCGGCTGCCACTGCTCCCGGATCTTATCGAGCTTCATCAGGAGATTGATCGACTCAGGCATGGGCATCCACTCCGTGCGGTTTCGGCGCCATCAGGCGCATCGAAATGAAGATAAGTCCCCCACCCGCGGCTGCGAAGGCCGCTGAGGCAAAGTAGGCATGGGCGCCGAACGGCCCAGCCAGCCAGCCGAACGCGGTGACGGCGATCACCGCCATCACCTGTTGCAGCACCTGGAAGAAGCTCTGGGCTTCGGCGGCGATCTCTTCGCTGGTCCAGTTGGCAATGAAATGCACGCAGCCGAGATAGCCCATCGCAAACGTCAGTGAGTGCAGCAATTGCAGCGGCACCAGGATGGCGATATCCGGCGAAAACCCGAACGCCACCCAGCGCACCACCGAGATCATCGCCGACGCCAGCATCACCAGCCTGGCCGGAAACCGGCCGACGAAGCGCTTGAACACGAACATCATCGTCGCTTCGCTCGCCGCTCCCAGCGCGATCAGCAAGGCGATCGCAAGATCGGGCAGACCCTGCTGCTTCCACAACAGGGCCTGGAAGCTGTTGAGGACAAGGTGCGTCGCAAACACCATCGACCAGCCGACCAGCGGCAGCAGAAACCATGGCTTCATGACCTCGCGCATGCGGCTTGCGCCCGGCGGCCTCGCGAGCGTCGCTTCTTCCTTCGGAGCCCGGAATTTCGGCAACTGCAGTGCGACCGCTGAACGGAAGAGGGCCAGCCCGACAAACAGCGGCAGGAAAATCCAGCCGCCGAACGAGGTCACGATCTGCCCGGTCGCCACCGTTGCGACCATGTAGCCCACCGTGCCGAAGGCGCGGATGAAGCCAAAATCGGTGCCGTTGCGGTTGGTCAGCCGCAGCGCCGCCGCGTCGGCCACCGGCCCGATCGCCGACATCGGCAGCGCCGCGAGCGTCCACACCAGCAATATTCCGACGAACCCGTGCACGAAGAACAGCGCCACCGGGATCAGCCCGCCGAGCGCCGCGCCGAACACGATCACCTGCCGCCAGTCTTCGGCCTTGTCGGCCAGGCGTCCGACCACGAGGTTCAGCACCAGCATGATGAACACCGGCACCGAGCCGACGAGGCCGATCTCGCTTTCGCTCAGCCCCTGCTCCTGGAACCAGATTCCAGCGTAGGCGGTGGCCGCGCCCGACGTCATCAATGCGGTGAAGTAGTAGGCCGTGGCGCGCAGCTCTGGCGTCCACAAGCTCTTGCGGTCGGACATAGTCGCTGAAATCGAATAAGGAGCGGAAGCTGCATCTAGCATGGCCGGTGCTCACACCGAACACAAGCCGCTATCGGTGGTCTGTGCCTATGGCGACGGCACGCCCATGTCCGGTGGCGTTTTTGCCCGCCGCAGCAACCCGCTGGCGCGCTTGGCCCGCGGCGGCTCCGGTGTCTGCGCTATCCACTTGACGAGCTCGAACTGCCCCTCATGCGTCTCGCAGACCGCCGTGCAGCTCTCCACCCAGTCGCCGGTGTTGATGTAGTGGATGCCGAGCCTGTCGTGCATGTCGGCGAAGTGGATATGCCCGCAGATCACGCCGTCGACCCCGGTATCGCGCGCCTCCAGCGTCAGCGCCTCCTCGAAGCGGCCGATCACGCTCACGGCGTTCTTGACCTTGTGCTTGGCCCATGCGCTCAGCGACCAGTATGGCCGATGCAGCCGGCGCCGTACCCAGTTGATGCCGACATTGATCTGCAGCGCCATGCGATAGGCCCAGTCGCCCACATGCGCGAGCCATTTGGCATGCGCAACCACCACGTCGAACTGGTCGCCGTGCATGATCAGGTAAGTTCGCCCGAGTGCCGTCGTATGCACCGTCCGGTCGACGAACTCGACCTCGCCGAAATACGTGCCGAGGTACTCGCGCAGGAACTCGTCATGGTTGCCGGGCAGCACCACTATCCGCGTGCCGCGCGCCGCCTTGGCCAGCAGTTCCTCGACAAACTCTGTATAGACCGGCGGCCAATACCAGCTCTTGGCCAGCCGCCACCCATCGACGATGTCGCCGATCAGGTAGATCGTCTCGGCATCGTGGTGACGCATGAAATCGACGCACTGCGCAATCCTGGTCGGACGCATGCCCAGATGGACGTCGGACATGAACAGCGTCCGTACGTGCCGGATCTCCCGCGTTGCTTCGCCGTCGGCCATCCGATTCCCATCCCGCCGCAAAGGGATCGCGACCTTATCCCGATCCGGTCAGATAAAAAATAGGACCACCGAAGCAACGACCAGCGCGGCCATCGCGATCCCGAGGAAACGCTCGCCGCCCGTGCGTTTGAGCAGCTTTTCGAGACGCTCGCCGAACACCATCCAGGTCGGCGAGGAGAAGGCGCCGATGATCAGCGAGCCCAGTCCCACAAGCCCGATGCCGACGAAGCGTTCGGGCCCAGAACCCACCACCATCGCCACGAAGCTCACCGCCAGCGCCCAGGCCTTGGGATTGATCCACTGGAACCCCGCCGCCTCGAGGAAGGTCAGCGGCCGCTGGCCTGATCCCTGGTCCTTGAGCTTCAGGCCCACCAGCGTCCAGGCAAGATACAATAGGTTGATCGCCGCCAGCACCTTCAGTACCGGCTCGAGCCACGGTAGGTAGCGG
>Ga0134126_10001427_pt1 | contig 30307 bp, 21 predicted proteins | sample KB31752_FD_96881 | JGI IMG/M metagenome (GOLD analysis project Ga0134126, IMG submission 96881) | Terrestrial soil microbial communities with excess Nitrogen fertilizer from Kellogg Biological Station, Michigan, USA - KB3-175-2 | ecosystem: Environmental > Terrestrial > Soil > Unclassified ... | reverse complement strand
CGCGCCGGTGGCGCCGCCCGCGCGCCCCTCCATGCTGGCGGCGCGTCCGCCCGCCCGCGTGCCCGGGCAAGCCGGCGACGCGCGCGAGGCCCGCGACCTGAAATCGCTGGTGCGGGGATTGAAAGGCGAAGCCGAAGCCGAGGTCATCGCCGAGGTGCTGGCCCAGGCGCATGGCGTGCGCAAAGAGGCGGCGCGGATGCTCAACATCAGCTACAAGGCGCTGCTGTACAAGCTCCGCATGTACGGCTTGGACAACCCGTCCGATGCGAAGGCCGACCGCGCGGCCGCGGGTTCGTCGAATTAACGCTTCCAAAGTTGGCGCTGGGGCCCGCGCCAACTTTTAGTTGGGCAGGAACTTGCCCAGCAGCGGCATGCTGCCATTCGCCAGACTCAGCGCGCGGGCGGTGGCGTCCGCGACGCTCTCGTTGTGCGCCATCGGCACGAGCACGCGCACAATGGCGCCATCCCGCCGACCTTCCCGCATGGAATCCCAAACCAAGTAGAGCTTGCCCCAGTATTCGCTGGCGATGATCCGTCCCTGGGCTTGGTACCAGTACAGCACCAGATCGCGGTCGCCCTCTTTGCCCACCACGAAACGATTGACCTTCGGGCCCGCCGCCAGCGCGACTTCATCGCTCTGGATGGGCTCCCAGCCCGCGCCAGGCAAACAATTCTTGGGCGAATGCATGCTGTCGCCGGCGTGCTGGGTGCGGTAATAGGCGACAAAGAGCTGCGCCACCTCGCCGCTGGCGTCGTTGTAGTTACGGAGCATATAGTCGTCGGCCTTGAGCACACCCAAGACGTCGTCGGTGAGCGCGGGTTGGGACTCGAGCTTCCAGCTTCCCACCTGATTGGGGAACTTCGCCAGAGGTTCGCGCAACGGAATCGCGGGCGAAGCCCCCAGCCGCAGCCGCACCGCGAAGCAGGAGACCAGGAGCAGCGTGAGCAAGAGCCAATGGCGTCGGAGCTGTGCAGGCATAAAATCTCAGGGACGGATGGCAGCCGCGGCACCCTTGCGCCTGGAAAGGAACGTCGCCTCGGCCAGCAGCCCGGCAAAGGCGATCACAAAAATAAGCCAGCCCGAGAATGCGTGAAAAAAGCCCTCACTCGCCTCAGGCCCGAACCAGCGCCCGAGCCATCCGGTGGCAGCGATGCGGAAGGCATTGGCCGCCAGCGCCAAAGGCACCGAGCTGGCCACGAGCAAGAGGCGCTTCCATAGCCGTACTGGAACGAAATAAGCGACCAGCATGGCCAGCGCGATCAGGCTGAAGAGGGAGCGAATGCCGCTGCAGGCTTCGGCGACATCGAGCGTGCGCTGGGGAAGTTGAATGATGTTGCCCTCGCGGAACACCGGAATGCCGCTGAAATTGAGCAATGCCGCTGCCCAGGTCGAGGCCAGCAGCTGCAGCGGAAACGCAATCGCGTTGAAAACAATGGTGGGCAGCGGAATCGCAAAGAACAGCAGCGCCAACGAAAACAGTTGCGACCGCAAATGCCGCCAGCCGTAGAGGTAAAGGATTCCGCCCGCGAGCAGCAGCAGCAGGGAAGTGCGCTGAAGGAAATACTCAGCCCCAAGAAAGCCGACCAAATATTCGGCTTCGGCTACAAACGCGAGTGCAAGGCCCCAGTGGCTGGGCCGAGCCGGAATCGAGCGCAACAGGTCGCGCTGCTGCCACAGAATGAACGCGACGGCGAAGGGGATGATGAAGCCGTGGGAATAGTTGGGGTCGGTCGCCCAGTCGCCGAACAAATTCCAAAGTACCGGAACATAGACCAGCGCCAGAGCGCCGAACGCGAGCGCATAGATCGAACCTACCGACCAGCGGCTTTCGCTGCGGATGGCTGGATCCGCGCGGACGCCGACGGGCACGGTATCCGTGGCCGCGAGGCTGGGATGTTCGGTAGACATCGCGCTAGCCATTTGTGCGCTTTCTGCACATCCCCGTCAAGGCAAAAAAATACCCTGGGAGCCAAGAACAGCGCTAGACCCCCAGGGTAATGTGAATTAGGCTTGGCCTTCAAGCAGACGGCGCTTGAAGAAGAAACCCAAGGCGAACAGGCCGGTGCCGAGGAGTGCCAGCGAAGCCGGCTCCGGAACCGCCACGTTACCCGCCAACGAGTCGTTGTCCACCGCGCCGTTCACCTGGCCGAGCAGATCGGTCAGCGACGGAAGCGACGGACCCGAGGTGAAGCTGAAGGTGATCTTGCCCGAGCCGCCAGCGAAGCTGCCATTGATGCTTTGCAGCAGGGCGCTGGTGCCCGCGTTGATGACCACGTTGCTCAGCCCCATCTGCACGTTGTAGGAACCGGAACCCGTGATGTTCTGGATGGTGAGCAAGTCCAGATCGGCGGTGAAGGTGCCTGCGCCGCTGACGTTGCCGGCGTTGATGCTGATGGTGCCGCCGCCAGGGTTGAAGTTGGCTGACTCGACGCCGCCGTTGACGGTCACCGGGCCGACCAAGTCAAACGTCGTGGTCGGCGTGATTGCCACCGTGGCGCCACTCAACGTGTCTGCGCCCACCGGGCCGACCGTCAAGCCATTAAACCCAAACGTGATGTCCGGGGTGCCGGGGGTGCCCACCTGGGTCAGCACCAATCCGGTCGCACCGCCGGCGAAGGGAATTTGATCGGCATGTGCCGGCGAGGCGCCCAACATCAGGGCACCAGCCAGAGCCAAGCCAAAAAGCGAACCTTTGAGACCTTTAGTCATTTGCTTCGTTCTCCTAATCGAAATCACTAGCTAGTAGCAAGGAACAGAATATGCACTCGAGTGTGTTGCCGAATCCGGCGTGAGCCGCTCCGGCGTCACCCCTCTAGGTGCACGTGAGGTGCCACAGCGCCCCCCGGTTCTGGGGCCGAGTGGTTGCGGTAATTCGTTGCAAACAAACTGGTTACAAATGAACTGGGGTGTGCAAACAATTGCGGACATCGGGCTAGCGCAGAGATTCGGCGTGCGAGAGGGTGCATCGGATTGCATCCTTCGACCGCCGCCTCCGATCGTGCCGCCCAGCTCAGCAGGGCCAGTGCGAACAACCCCGTGGCCATCAAGCCCCAAGTTCCCGGCTCCGGTACCGCCACGGTACCCTGCAGTGAATCATATTGGGGGTTGCTGTAGTTACTGCCGGGAAGGCCCAGCGTGAGTAGGTCGCCGAGCGTTTGCGGTCCGCTCGTGAATGAAAACGACATGGTGCCCCGGCCCTCGCCGCTTTCGCCCACCAGGCTGTCGATGACGGCACTGGATCCGGTGGTGATCACGACATTGCTGAGCCCGATGTTGACGCCGAAAAAGCCCGGCATCAGCGTGTCACCGTAAATATCGATGAAGCTGATGTTGCCGTTCAGCGTTCCCGTCGCCGCGGTGCCGATCGAGATCTGGCCGCCGGAATTGGCGAAAGGGGCACTTTCGAAATCGCCGGCGAAGGTGATCGGGCCGCTCATCACGAACCCGCCTCCGCCGGGCGAGAGCACGACCGGGGCCCCGTTAAGGGTATCGCCTGCGGGCAGAGCCGAGGCGGTGAGGTTGGAGAAAAGGAAGTTCACCTCAGGATTGACGGCGGTGCCAACCTGGGTAAGCGTGAGCGCGCCATTGAACGGTATTTCGCTCGCGGTGGCCCAGGGCGCCAGCGCCAGCAACAGCCCGCCGAACGCCACGCCTATCATGGTGTTCGTGAATCGTTTGAGGGGAAGCCTTGCAGTCACGTGGGGGAAGTCTCCTAACACAAATGCAGTTCCGGGCGGGTAATGGCACTCGCGGGGCCGATCCAGGCATTCCGTCCCCATCCAAAGCATTTGTTGATTGCAAAGGACTTCCGCAGTGGATCATGCGCATAGTTTTGCGCATTTCCGACTCTGGCTTGGGAACGGCAAACTGCAAACGCGGTAAACAGCTTCCTGCGATCAGGAATAGGAAAGTGTTTTCCTTCCCGATCGGATGCCGATCTCCCCAAGCGACCGGATCCGAGCTGCGGTGCGGTATCGGCGTGGACCATTCCCTTGCTACAGCCGCTAGAATTTATGCCAAAATCGCGGTTGCAGCTGCAGGCGGGCGGATTTGGCAGGTAAGCTGCAACGAATTGCACAGCCATGGCGCTGCCCAACCCCGAGTTCCTGTTGCGATCGGCATTTTGGTGCGCGTTGGCGCTGGCCGCGTATGCCTACTTGGGATATCCGGCATGGCTTTGGCTGCGAAGGAGCTGGAAGCACGCGCCGGTCTGCCCGAGCGATACCCTGGCGGCGATCACGATAGTGATCGCGGCGCGCAATGAAGCGGACACCATTGCGCGCAAGATCGCCAACCTGCGGGCACTCGACTATCCCGCCGAGCTGATCGAGATCATCGTGGTTTCCGACGGTTCGACCGACCGCACGCCCGCAATTCTGCGATCGCTGACGGACGCGGGCGTGAGGGCGGTGGAGCTGCCGCAAGCGCAAGGCAAGGCCATCGCCCTCAACCATGGCGTCGCCGAGGCCAGGGGCGAGATTGTGCTCTTCACCGACGCCCGCCAACGCCTCGATCCGGGTGCCGCTCGCGCCCTGGTCGCGAATTTTTCCGACCCGTCGGTGGGTGCGGTGAGCGGCGAGCTCATGCTCGGGGATGAACGCCAAGGCTTGGGCCTGTATTGGCGTCTGGAGAAGCTGATTCGCCAGTGGGAGAGCGCCACCGGCTCCACGGTCGGCGTCACCGGCGCGCTTTATGCCGTGCGCCGGAAGCTGCTGCAGCCGCTGCCCGCGGGAACGATCCTAGACGACGTGTTGATCCCGATGGAAGTGGTGCGCCAAGGGCACCGGGTGCTGTTTGAACCGGCCGCGCGCGCGCACGACGATCTTGCGAATTCGCGCCGCGAATTTCGGCGCAAGGTGCGCACGCTCACCGGCAACTACCAGCTCTTGCAGCTAGCCCCTTGGCTGCTGACGGGCGAGAACCCGGCGCGGTTCGAATTTGTCTGCCACAAGCTGTTGCGTCTGGTGGTGCCGTTCGCGCTGGTGGCGATGCTGCTGTGCGCCCTGCTGGGGGGCTCGCCTCTCTACCATGGGCTGTTCGGGCTGCAATGCCTGTTCTACGCGCTGGCGCTGTTGGCACGGGAAGGGCGGCAGATTCCAGGAATCTCCCGGGTGGCGAACCTGTCGCACGCGCTCGTGCTTTTGAACGCGGCGGCGGCGCTGGCGCTGGTTTATTTTCTTTCCGGCAAGCGGACGGTTTGGAGCCGATGAGCGCCACCGCACCCCTGCTCCGCCCCGCGCCCGGCGCGGCCACCGACGGCGGCAGCGCCAAGCCCATGCGCGCCGCCTACATTGCGCTGGTTTTTTTCCTGGCCATCTATTGCGCGCGCCCTGAGGATTGGATTCCGGGGCTCGCCGCATTGCACTTGGACAAGATTGCCGGCGGCTTGGCGATCGCGGCGGCGGGATTCACGGTGCTGGGAGGCGGAAGGAAACTGGGCCTCCCGCGCAGCATGAAGTGCCTGATTCTGCTCTTCCTGCAGCTGGCGGTATCGGCTCTTTTTTCGCCGATTTGGCGCGGCGGCGCGACCGAGATCGTCATCAATCAATTCTCGAAGATCGTGCTGATCGCGATCGTGATCACCTGGACCGCGACCTCGGTGCTCCGGGTGCGCACCTTGCTTTTCGTCCAGGTGGCCACGGTGGTCATGGTGGGATTGGTATCGGTGCGCGCGGCCAAGATGAATCAAGGTCGGCTGGAGGGGGTTCTGGGCGGCTCCTATGCCAATTCCAACGACCTGGCGCTGGCGCTCGCCATCGCCATCCCGATTTGCATGGGGCTCATGCTGCTTTCGCGCAGCAAGCTGCGCAAGCTGCTCTGGGCGGCGGGCATCGGGGTGCTGATCTACGCCGTGACCCTGACGTTCTCGCGCGGCGGATTGCTGGCGTTGTTGCTGGGAATCAGCGTCTGCGTTTGGGATTTCGGCATCAAGGGCAAACGCAAATGGCTGCCGATCGCGGTGGTCGCGGCCATCGCCACCCTGCTGTCGCTGGCGCCGGCGGGCTACGGCGCGCGCGTGGCCACCATCTTCCAGCCCGACACCGATCCCACCGGTTCGGCCCAGCAGCGCATGGGGCTGCAGCAGCGCAGCGTCGAGGTGACCTTGGAGCATCCCCTGCTGGGCGTCGGCGCGGGAAACTTCGAGATCATTTCCGGCAATTGGCACGTCACGCACGACTCGTTCACGCAGATGAGTTCCGAGGGGGGAGTGCCGGCGTTAATTTTATATTTGATGATTCTGTGGTATTCATTCAAGGATTTGCAGGCGATTCGTCGGGAATCGGGCGATCCCAGCGTCCGGATCCTGGCCAGCGCGCTGCGCGCCGCACTGGCGGCGTACGTGCTCGGGTCCTTGTTCGCCAGCGTCGTGTATTTGTTCTTTCCCTATCTGATGTTTGGATACATCTGCGCGCTGCGGCGCGTCTCCGCCGGCCCGGATGCGGCACCGGCTCCGCCGGCCCCCGCGGCGGCGGGAAGAAAGGAATTTGCATGTGCGGGATAGCGGGTCTTGTCGGCTTTGATTCCAGCCGGAGGGCCGATTCAGGGCAAGTGAGCCGGATGTGCGATGCCATTGTGCATCGCGGCCCGGACGATGAAGGCACCGTGGTGCACGGCGCGGTCGGGCTGGGCATGCGCCGGCTGAGCATCATTGACCTGCCCGGCGGCCACCAGCCCATCCACAACGAAGACCAGTCCGTGTGGGTGGTTTTCAACGGCGAGATCTACAATTTCCGCGAGCTGCGAGCGGATTTGCAAGCCCGGGGCCACCGCTTCTACACCAATTCCGACACCGAGGTCCTGGTCCATCTCTACGAAGACCTCGGCGCCGAGTGCGTGCAGAAGCTGCGCGGAATGTTCGCATTCGCCATCCACGACCGCAAGCGCAATTCCGTGCTCATCGCCCGTGATCGCCTGGGCATCAAGCCGCTGCACTATGCCGAATCGCGGGGCCAGCTCTTTTTTGGCTCCGAAATCAAATCCATTCTGGCCGTCGCGCCCGAGCTGGCCGAACCCGATCCCTCCGGCTTGTTGCAGTACTTCCAATTCGGCTACATCCCCGATCCCGCCACCGCCTTCACCAAGATTCGGAAGCTGCCGCCAGGATATTTGCTCGAGTTCGAGCGCGGCAACGTCCAGGTGCGCCAGTACTGGGACCTTCCCGCCTTCGGCACCTACACGCCGAAATCGGAAGAAGCCTGCCTGGAGGAGATGGAACATCGCCTGGCCGAGGCCGTCCGCATTCGTCTGATCGCCGACGTGCCCCTGGGCGCGTTCCTGAGCGGCGGCACGGATTCCTCGGTGGTGGTGGCGTTGATGGCGCGCGCCAGCTCGCGTCCGGTGAAGACCTTCACCATCGGCTTCGAGCACGAGGAATTCAACGAGGCCGTCTACGCCCGCAAGGTGGCCGAGCGCTTCGGCACCGAGCATTGCGAGCTCACCGTGGAGGCCGACATCGAGGCCACGCTCAACGATTTGACGCGCGGCCTGGAGGAGCCCTTTGCCGACTCCTCGATGATTCCCACCTATTTCGTCTCCAAGCTGGCCCGCGAGCACGTCACCGTGGTCCTCTCGGGCGATGGCGGCGACGAGATATTTGCCGGCTATGATCGCTACCGGGTTAACCGCGAGCGCGCCATCTTTGATCGCATCCCCGCCTGGGCCGGCCGCGGTTACCGCAACTTCGTCTATCCGCTGCTGCCGCACAGGCTGCGCGGGCGGAAGTTCAGCTACAACATATCGCTCCCTTCCGAGGAGCGGTACTTGGACGGAATCTCGTTCCTGGCAGGCGGCGGCGGCGAGCGCCAGTACTTCAGCCCCGAATTCATGGCAACAGCACGGAGCCTTCCCGATCCGCTGGACCAATACCGCGCGTACCTGGGCGCCGCCCAGGCTGGCGATCCGCTCAGCCGCCTGCTTTATTTGGACACCAAGACCTATTTGCCCGCCGATATCCTCACCAAGGTGGACCGAATGAGCATGGCGGTTTCGCTCGAGGCGCGGGTACCGATCCTCGACCACGTATGGCTGGAGTGGGTCACCACTCTGCCCGCCAACTGGAAGCTACGCAATGGCCAAGGCAAATACATTTTCAGAAAGCTGGCCGAGCGGCTGGGCGTGCCCGGCGAGGTCCTGCATCGACCCAAGCGGGGATTTGCCTTGCCCTTGAAGCATTGGATCCGCAACCGGCTCAGGGAGGAGATGACGCGCGTGCTGCTGGAGCCGAAGTCGCTGCAGCGCGGCTATTTCCGCCGCCAGGCGCTGGAGCGCTTGCTGGAAGAGCACTTCCGCGGGCAGCGAGACCACTCCGGGCTGCTGTGGCAGTTGCTCGTTTTCGAGCTCTGGCACCGGAACTATCTCGCGCCCGCAAGCCTGGGCGCGGCCGACCTAGCTGGCGTTGGCTCTGGGCGAAGATGAGGCGCGGCACCTCAGCGGCGGAGCGCGAATTACGTGTAGTCTTTCACGTTGATGTTCTCGCGCGCGATCCGGGCCGGCACGCCGGCGACGATGCAGCGCGCCGGAACCGAACCGATGACCACCGCATTGGGGGCGACCAGCGCTCCGGAGCCTACCACGATCGCGCCCAGGATTTTGGCGCCGGCGGCAACATAAGCACCATCTTCGATGGTGGGCACGCCCTGGCGGTCCGGTCCGCCGCGCCCGCCCAGGGTGACCTCATGGGCAAGGAACACATCCTTGCCGATCTTGGCGCCCTGATGCACCACGATGCCGAAGCCGCTGTAGCCGACCTTGAAGTTCTCGCCGATGGCGGCCTTGTACGGAATATAGCAGCGGAACACGAGATGATTCAGCCCTTGGATAATATGGGGCAGCAGAGGGACTTTCCGCAGGTACAGCCAGCGTGCGGCGCGGTAGCCAGGGACGGGAGACGGCATGGGGTGTTCCTCGAAGTCGAGCGCGAGATTTTCCACCGAAGTCGCCAGCGTACCCCGCGTGCCCGAAAATTCGCAATCCCGCATTTGGGGGGGGGAAGGTAGCCATGGGATTGCTTCCCGCGCCGCGCTGGTTGCAGCTCCACAAAGTGCGCAGGCTGCACTGCCGCCTCACCCGGGAAGGGCGGGCCGCAACCGCGTGCCGCCGAATGGCGTCGCTAACTTCCGAGACAGCAAGCGCAGGCGGCGAGGGCCGCGCGTAACATGGCCGCGCGCACGAAGCTGCTCTTGATGAACGACAGCTTCGACACAGGCGGCACCGAGCGCCAGTTTGCCACCATGGCGCGGGCTCTCGAGCGCCGCTTTCAGGTGACTGTGGCCTGTCTGCGCAAGGAGGGTGCATTTCTCGACCAACTCGGCGCGGTCGAGGAGTTCCGTCTTAACGGCGGGCTGCTCAGCCTGGGGTCGTTCGCGGCGCGGGCGCGACTGGTCCGCTTGCTGCGGCGGCGGCGGATTCGGGTTTGCCACTCCTTTGACTGGTACTCGAACGTCGTGCTGGCGCCGGTGGCGCGCCTGGCAGGGGTGCCCGCAATTCTCGGCAGCCACCGCAATCTCGGGGACTGGCTCTCGCCGGCGAAGTTTCGCCTTCAGGACTTTGCGTATCGATTCTGCCACCGCGTGGTCTGCAATTCCGCTGCCGCGGCCGCACAGCTTGCCGCCCGGGGCGTGCCGCAGTACAAACTGGTGGTTATCCCCAATGCGCTGCCCGCTGGCGTATTCGCCGAAGCCCTGCCCGCACTGGCCCCCGCGCCCGGCCGGGTGCGCATTGGCATGCTGGCGCGAATGAACAGTCCGGTCAAGAACTACCCCATGCTGCTGCGCGCCGCCGCGCGCCTGAGCCCAGCGCGGGGGGATTTCGAATTGACCCTGGTCGGCGACGGCCAACTGCGCCCGGCGCTCGAGACGCAGGCGCAAGAGTTGGGCTTGGGCGACCGGGTCCAATTCCTGGGCGAACGGTCCGATGTGCGCGAAATCCTGGCATCGCTCGATATCGGCGTCCTTTGCTCGCGTTCGGAGAGCCTTTCCAACGCCATTTTGGAGTTTATGGCTGCGGGGCTGCCGGTGGTGGCCACCGCGGTTGGCGGCAACCCTGAATTGGTGGACCCCGGACACACGGGAATGCTCGTGCCCTCGGATGACGACGCCGCCCTGGCGGGCGCGCTGGAATACCTGATCGGCCATGCGGCCGAACGCCGCGCCTGGGGCAGCAATGCCCGCGCCTTCGCCCTCGAACGCTTCACGCTGGCCGCCATCGTCGAACAGTACGAGAGGCTGTACGATTCCCTGCTGCCGCGGGCCTCGGGCTTGACTGCGCAGGCTGCGCCCGGAGAGTCGGAAACCGAGCCGGAGTTGACGTGAGCGAGTCGTTGCGGATCGCCATCGTTGGGCCCAGCCCGCGCATCGTCGGCGGCCAGTCCGTGCAGGCGGGCTTGCTGCTGCGCAATTGGCGCGGCGACGAACGCGTGGAGGCGGAGTTCATCCCCATCGACCCCGTCTTTCCGCGGGGCTTGCGCTGGGTGGAGCGGATCCCATTCCTACGCACCGTGGTGCGCACGCCCATCTACCTGGCTTCGCTGTGGCGCGGTCTGCGCCGCGCCCACATCGCCCACGTTTTCTCCGCCTCCTATTGGAGCTTCTTGGTCGCCCCGGCCCCGGCCTGGCTGGTCGCGCGCCTGCGCGGAACGAAAGTCCTGCTTAATTACCGCAGCGGCGAGGCCCACGACCACCTGACGCGCTGGAAATCCGCCGCTTGGCTGCTGCGCCGCACCGATTTGAACGTGGTCCCCTCAGGATATTTGCAAGACGTATTCCGCGAGTTCGGCATCGCCGCCGAAGCCGTGCCCAACGTGGTGGACCTGAGCCAATTTCAGTTTCGCGAGCGCGTGCCGCTGCGGCCCCGCTGCGTCTGCACCCGCGGGTTTGGCGAGTACTACCGCGCCGACCTCGTCGCGCAAGCCTTTTCCTTGATCCAGCAGCGCTACCCCGAGGCCAGTCTGTGCCTGCTGGGCGATGGTCCGCTCGAGGCTCGAACCCGCGAGCTTGTCCGCAGGCTGGGCCTCAGGAACGTCGAATTCACCGGCACGGTCGCTCGCGATCAAATCGGCGCGTTTTATGATCGCGCAGATATATTTCTTAACGCCTCGGAAGTGGACAACATGCCGGTCTCGGTGCTGGAGGCGTTCGCGGCCGGCACCCCCGTCGCCACCACCGCCGCCGGCGGCATTCCCTACATCGTGAGGCACGAGGAGAACGGCCTGCTCAGCCCGCCCGGCGATTGGCAAGCCCTGGCCGCGAACGCATGCCGCTTGCTCGACGACGCTGCGCTGGCCGCGCGGCTTGCGAGCCAGGCGCATCAGGACAGCGCGGACTACCATTGGCCTGCCGTGCGCGAGCGCTGGCTGCGCTTGTATGAGCGTCTGGCGTGAGCTAATATAAAGCCTACTTTGGGCCGAAAACCTTCCTGTGCGCAGGCCCTCCCTTGGCCCGCGGGGCGTTGCAAAATTCTGCTTTTGCTAGATTCGCTATGAAAAACAACTCGTGCAAAATCAGCATCTTCGGCCTCGGATATGTCGGTTCCGTCACCGCCGCGTGCTTTGCGCGCGAAGGCCACAGCGTGCTCGGCGTGGATAAGGATGCCGGCAAGATCGCGATGGTGGAGGCAGGCCAGACGCCGGTCATCGAGGTCGAGATCGGCGAACTGGTCCGGGGGATGCGCGAGCAGGGCCGTCTGCGCGCGAGCGCCGATGCAATTCAGGCGGTGCGCGAGACCGACGTGTCCTTTCTTTGCGTCGGCACCCCCAGCCTGCGCAGCGGCAAGCTCGATCTCGGCCATGTCGAGCATGTGTGCACGGAGATCGGCGAAGGCCTTGCCCGCAAATCTTCCTACCACCTGGTGGTTTTGCGCAGCACGGTCCTGCCGGGCACGACCCGCAGCCTCGCGCTGCCCGCGCTCGAGCGCAGCAGCGGCAAGAAGGCGGGCGTGGATTTCGACTTGGCGTACAACCCCGAGTTCATGCGCGAAGGCTCGGCGGTGCGCGACTTTTTCGATCCGCCGTACACCATTCTCGGCAGCGCGGGGCCGCGCCCGCTCGAGATGCTGAAGTCGCTCTACGGCGGCATTCCCAAGCCCGTATTCGAGACGGCGTGGGAAGACGCCGAGATGATCAAGTACATGTCCAACGCCTACCACGCCATCAAGGTGGGCTTCGCCAACGAGATGGGCACGCTGGCGAAACTTCTGGGCGTGAACACCAAGAAGGTGACCGAGGTGTTCTTGTCGGACACCAAGCTGAACGTGTCGGCGCTGTATCTCGAGCCCGGCTTCGCGTTTGGCGGCTCGTGCCTGCCCAAGGATGTGCGCGCGCTGCAGTACAAAGCCAAGGAATTGGACGTGAAGGTTCCGATGCTCGAAGCAGTGCTCGACAGCAATATCGAACACGTGCGCCGGGCCGCCGAGATGGTCCTGCGGACAGGCCGGAGGCGCATCGGCATGATCGGGCTGAGCTTCAAGCCGGGCACGGACGACCTGCGCGAGAGCCCGCAGGTGCAACTGGTGAAGCATTTGATCGGCGAGGGGTGCCAAATCAAGATTTGGGACGGGCAGGTCTCGCTCGGCCGCCTGGTAGGATCGAACCGGAAATACATCGAACAGGAGATTCCGCACATCGGCACGCTGCTGACCGCCAAGCTCGAGGAGGTGGTGCAGGACGCGGAAATCGTCATTCTCGGCACCCGCGCCGCCGAGCTCGAGCAGTTGCAGAAGCTGCTCCGTCCGGACCAGATGCTTTTGGATCTGATCAACCTGGATCCGCGGCGGCGGCCAGCGGGCGCGGGCAAATATGAAGGCATCTGCTGGTAGCGGCCGCCGCGCGAAGATCCTTTGGGTCAAGGCCGGCGGCTTGGTTCCCCCCGAGACCGGGGGGCGGATTCGCAGCTACAACATTGCCACCCGGCTGGCGGAGCGCCACGACGTCGGCCTGTTCACCTTCTACGGCGAGCAGACGCCCGATCCCCACGTCGAGCTCGCCGCCGTCTTCAGGCCTTGTGTCTGCCTGCCGCTGATCTTGCCGCGCGCGCACGCCCCCGCCGAGGCGGCCCGGTATGCCGCCAGCCTGCTTTCCTTGACGCCGTACCAGATCACGAAGTTTTGCACTCCGGTGGTTCGGCGCACGCTTGCCGAGGTGATGCTGCGCGAGGCCTTCGACGTGGTCATTTGCGACTTCGTCCATGCCGCCGGGGCGATTGCTTGGAACTCCGGGCCCCCGAAGCTGGTTTTCACCCACAATGTCGAGGCGCAAATATGGGAGCGGCACTACCGCACCTCGCGCAATTTCGCTTGGAAGGCGGTGTGCTGGCGCGAATGGCAGCTCATGCAACGCTACGAGCGGCGCGTGCTGCGGCGGGCCGACCACATCGTCGCCGTCTCCGAGCCCGATCGCGCCGCCTTCAGCGCCTTTCTCGATCCGGCCAAGATCACCGTCACCCGCACCGGGGTGGACCTGGAATATTTCCGCCCCGGCACGCGGCCGATCCAGCAACGCAAGATTGTCTTCATGGGCTCGATGGATTGGCTGCCGAACGAAGACGGCATCTTTTATTTCCTCGACGCGATGTTTCCGCGCATTCTCGAGCAGATGCCTGACGCGCAGCTTTCGATCGTCGGACGCAAACCCTCGGATCGCTTGCGCGCCCGTGCGGCCGGTCTACCGGTGCACGTGCTGGGGCGCGTGGAGGACGTTCGCCCCCATATGGACGACGCTGCCGTCTGCATTGTTCCGCTGCGCATCGGCGGGGGCACGCGGTTGAAGATTTTCGAAGCCATGGCGATGGGCTTGGCCGTGGTCTCCACCAGCATCGGGGCCGAAGGGCTCCCAGTCACTCACGGTGAGAATGTCCTCCTCGCCGATGCGCCCGAGGGCTTCGCCGACGCCGTGGTGGGCTGCTTGCGCGACTCCGGCCTGCGCAGCCGCATGGGCGCCGCCGCGCGCGGCTTTGTCGAAGCCGAATGCGGCTGGGGCGCGGTGGTGGACGACTTCGAGGGCGCCATTGCCGCCGCTCGCGGTTTCGCCGCACCGCAGCTGGCCGCCATGGCAGGCGGAGGTCCTTAAGCATGGCGCGATCCGTCTTCAGCCGCAGCCCCGCCGAGTTGCACGATCGCGGGCGCCAGGAATTGCGCAAGCGCTGGGATCTGCTCGCCGTGCGCTGCGGCCTTCCCTCCGCGCCTCGGTCCAATCCGCGGCGCTCCCCGCCGCCCGGACGCTTCTTCTTTGATCCAGGCGACGTGCCGGCCGTCTGCGCCGCCCTGCACCGTGAGCTGCCGGAGCAGACGGCTTCCGTGCTCGCCGACGCCGAGGCGATCTGCCGCCGCCACTTCCCCCTGCTGGGCTTCGATGCGCTTGATTTCGGCGCAGAGCTGGATTGGCAGCGCGATATCGTTCATGGCCAGCGGGCGCCCCGCGATCCCTGGTTCAGGATTCCCTATCTTTCCTTCGACGCAGTGGGCGATCACAAGATCATTTGGGAGCTGAACCGACATCAGCACTTGGTCACCCTTGCCAAGGCCTGCCGCCTCAGCGGCGATGCCCGCTTTGCCGAAGAGGCGGTGCGGCAATGGCAGCACTGGCAGCGCGAGAATCCGTATCCCTATGGCATCAACTGGGCCAGCAGCCTGGAGGTGGCGTTCCGCAGCTTGTCGTGGCTCTGGCTTCTGCAACTGCTTGCCGGCACGCCGCCCGCCTCAGATGCATTCCGGGGCCCGATGCTTCGGGCGCTGGACCTGAGCGCGCGCCACATCGCCCGCTACCTCTCGACCTACTTTTCGCCGAACACGCATCTGCTGGGCGAGGCCGTCGCGCTGTTTTTCGTCGGCACGCTTTGTCCGGAACTGCGCGACGCCGAGGCCTGGCAGCGGCAGGGCTGGCGCATCATCCTCGAAGCAGCCGAACGGCAGGTTCAAGCCGACGGCATGCACTTCGAGCAATCGGTTCACTACCACGTCTACGCGCTCGACTTCTTCCTGCATGCGCGCACCCTCGCCGTTCGCAATGACATGGCGGTCCCGGAAGCCCTCGATCATGCGCTCGAGCGGATGCTCTCGGCTCTGGCGCTGCTGTCGCAGCCGGGCCCGCCGCCCCGCTTCGGCGACGATGACGGCGGCAGGGTGTTCGATCCCCGGCGCAACCGCGCCGAGCACATGACCGACCCGCTGGCGGCGGGCGCGATCATTTTCGATCGTCCTGATTTCAAAGCCGCCGCGGGCCCGCTGCGCGAGGAGGCGCTGTGGCTGCTCGGGTCCGACGCAGTGGAACGGTACCAGAAGCTTGGAACCAGCGCCCCGGCGCCATCGTCCCGAGCGCTTAAAGCCAGCGGCATCTACCTGATGGTTTCGTCGTCCGCGGGCGAGAGGCTCGCCATTGATGCCGGACCGCTGGGTGCCGGAAACGGCGGCCACGGCCATGCCGACGCGCTCAGCGTCGAGCTGGCGGTGGGCGGAGTTCCTTGCCTGGTGGACGCCGGAACGTTCACCTACCTGGGCCCGGCCCGTGATCGCTATCGCGGCACTGCCGCGCACAACACGCTCGAGCTGGATGGTCTCGACCAGGCCGAATCCGCGGGACCGTTCGCATGGCGGCGCCAGCCGCAGGTCGAGGTGCTGCGCTGGACGACTTCGGTTTCGTTCGATTATTTCCGCGGCATTCATGACGGCTACCAGCGCCTGCCCATGCCGGCGATGCATGAGCGGCGGATCTTCCGCCTCAACAATCACCTGTTCGTCTTTCTTGATGCTGCAAGCGGGCAGGGCACGCACCGGCTGGCGCTGAACTGGCATCTCCACCCCAGTTGGCAAAGCGTGCATGAGGAGTCGAACCACTGGCAGTTCCAAGGGCCGACGGGAACCCGGGTCGCGCTAACGACCGCAGCCAGTCTGGCGTGGTCGGCGTCGGTGACCGCCTCGGAGCATTCCCCCGCGTACGGACGCGCGGAGCGCGCGCCCGGCATTCGCCTTGAAGCGAACTTGCCGCTGCCTGCGCGCGTGGCTTCGGTTTGGGAAACGGTTCCCGGCGGTGCGGCGGCAGGCGCGAGCCTGCAGGTTTTGGCGGACGAGCAGGGCTTTTCGGCTTATGCCTATGAATCGGCGGGCCGGCGCCGCGAGATGGCTTTTGCGCAAGGGGGCGTGCCCTGGACACTGGCGGATTGGCGGAGCGACGCCGAGTTCGCATATTTTGGTTGGTTGCAGGAACGCGAGCAGCGGCAAATACTGCTCGTCGGCGCCACCTACTTGCGCCGCAACGACGAGACGGTATGGTCCGCGGCCGAGGCGGCGGAGTGCGAACTGCTGTTGACGGGAGGAATCGCCTAATGTGCGGAATATGCGGTGAGTTCAGCTTCGAACGCCGCCGGCCGGTGCGCAGTGCGGAATTGGAGGCGATGAACCGCCAGATCGTGCACCGCGGCCCCGACGACGGCGGCACCTACATCTCCGAGAACGTCGGCCTGGCCATGCGCCGCCTCAAGATCATTGACCTCAGCACCGGACATCAGCCGCTTTGCAACGAAGACAGCTCGATCTGGATCGTCTTCAACGGCGAAATCTACAATCACCTCGATCTCCGCCGCGAGCTGGAGGCGCGCGGCCACCAATTCCGCACCCGCACCGACACCGAAACCATCGTCCATCTCTACGAGGATCTGGGTCCGGAATGCGTCACGCGCCTGGAGGGCATGTTTGCCTTCGCGCTTTGGGATGCCCGCCAGCGCCGCTTCTTTGCCGCCCGCGATCCCCTCGGCATCAAACCGTTCTACTACCATCGCGACGGCGAGCGACTGTTGTTCGGTTCTGAGATCAAGGCGCTGCTGGCGCATTCGTCCATGTCCGCGACGTTGGCGCGCGAGACGATTCCGGAATATTTGGCTTTCGGCTATGTCTCGGGTGCCTCGACCATGTTCCGCGGCGTGCAGAAACTCATGCCGGGCCACCGTCTTGTTGCCAATGAATCGGGAGCGGTGACTCTCGAGCGGTATTGGACCTTGCCCGCGCCTTCGCAGGGAAGGCGCAAGCCGCGTGCCGACTACGTGCGAGAGTACCGGGACCGCCTCGAAGGGGCAGTCCGAAGCCACCTGATGAGCGATGTCCCGCTGGGCGTGTTCCTCTCCGGCGGCCTCGACTCCAGCGCCGTCGCCGCGCTCGCGCAGCGGCTCCGCGGGGAGCCTCTGGATACGTTTTCGGTGGGCTACGAGGAGAGCGGATACAGCGAGCTGCCCTATGCCGCCGAAGTTGCGCGCCACATCGGTTCCCGGCATCACGAGGTGCGGGTGGGGTGCGACCAATTTCTTTCCACTTTGCCGAAGCTGATCTGGCATGAAGACGAGCCCGTGTGCTGGCCCTCCAGCGTCTCGCTGTACTTCGTCGCCCAGTTGGCCCGCAAGAACGTGACCGTGGTGCTCACCGGCGAAGGAAGCGACGAGACTTTGGCGGGCTACACCCGCTACGCCTTCACACTTTGGAACGCGCGCGCCGACCGGGGGTATCGCGCGCTGGTGCCGGCTGGCCTGCGCCGCGCCCTGCGCAACCAGCTCGCCGGCGCCGCCAGCCTCCCCGGCATGGTCCGCCATAGTTGCCTTGCGCATGACGGAGCGCAATGGAGTTCGTTCTACTTCGACAACTTCTACGCGGCATTTTCCGCCGCCGCGCAGTCCAGCCTGCTGGCGCCGCAGTTGCGCTCGCAGGCGGGGGAAGCCTACCGGAATTCGCTGGAATGCTGGAATCACGCTTCGGGCGGCCTGGTGCGCCGCATGCTGCAGACCGATCTCGACACCTACCTGGTCGAGCTGCTCATGAAGCAAGACAACATGAGCATGGCGGCTTCGATCGAAAGCCGGGTGCCGTTCCTCGATCGCAAGCTGGTCGAGTTCGCGCTGGAAATTCCAGCAGAATTCCAAATCCGCGGTCTGGCCGGAAAAATGATACTGAAAGACGCGGTCGCCGACCTGCTGCCGGCCGCGATCATCCATCGCAAGAAAATGGGCTTCCCCACTCCCTGGGATGGCTGGCTGCGCGGGCCCGCGCTCGATCCGATCGAGGCGCTCGTCTGTTCTCCGGCGGCGATGGATCGCGGCCTGCTTGATCCCGCGGCGGTTCGCCGGCTTTTCGCGGAGCACCGCGCCGGCGCGCCCGCGCAGCCCACCCGCATCTGGCGATTGCTGAACCTCGAACTATGGCATCGCGTCTTCATGGATCACGACCCCGCCTACGCGCCCGAGCAGGCGCATTCGTGCGCGGAAGGCGGCCGCGGCTAGCATGACGATGGAGAAGCTGCGCGTCACCTTGCGCTGGGCGCCGCGCGCCAGCCTGCGCCGCCTGCGCGGCCGCGGCCGCGGGCCGAGGGATCTCATTATTGCGATCGCCGACCACTTCGAGCCCTCCATCCTTCCCGAAAATCCGAGCCGCTGGGCCGACATCAGCCTGCAGGAGCAGCGCCTGGAGGGCTGGTGCCGCGAGCTGCCGCGGGCGCTCGAGCCCTGGCGCGACCACGAGGGCGTTCCCGTGCGCCATACCTATTTCTTTCCCGCCGAGCAGTACCATCGCGGCCTGGTGGAGCGGCTGGCGGCGCATTGCCACGCGGGCTGGGGCGAGGTCGAAATCCATCTGCACCACGGCATCGAGCGCCCCGATACCGCCGCTTCCACGCGCCGGCAACTGCTCGAGTTTCGCGACATTCTGGCCAACCAACATGGCTGCCTGAGCCGCTGGCAGAGCGCGGGCGAGCCGCGCTATGCCTTTGTGCATGGCAACTGGGCGCTGGCCAACTCCTGCGCCGGCAGGTTTTGCGGCGTGGACGAGGAGATGCAAATTCTGGCCGAAACCGGCTGCTATGCCGACCTGACCCTGCCCTCGGCCCCCAGCCCGGCGCAGATCGCCAAGACGAATGCGCTCTACGAGTGCGGGCTGCCGCTCGAGTGCCGCGCCCCGCACCGCCGCGGGCGCAGCCTACGCCGCGGCCGGGCGCCGCGCGTATTCCCGCTCATGCTGCAAGGCCCGCTCGGCCTGCGCTGGGGGCAGGGGGGGCCCAAGATCGAAAACGGCGAGCTCTCCGGCAAGCAGCCGCCGACCGCGGAACGCTTCGCCTACTGGCGCCGCACCGGCATCAGCGTGCAGGGCCAGCCGGCTTGGGTCTTCATCAAACTCCATTGCCACGGCATGGACCCGCGCGACCAAGCCGCCCTGTGGGGGCGGCCGATGCAGGCCTTCCTGGCCGGGCTGACTGCCGCGGCCGAAGCCGGCGGCGACCGACTGCATTTTGTGACGGCGCGCGAGATGGCCAACATCGCCTTGGCCGCCTGCGACGGCCGCGACGGCAACGCCGGCGAGTACCGCAACTACCGCCTGCAGCCGATCCGCGGGGTGCAGCCTGGCGAGGCGCAGCGATGACCCGCTCAGCGCAACTTCAGCCGGCAATGCACGCTGGCGGTCAAGAACTCGCGAGTGAGGCGGTTATGGAACCGCCTTGCGATTCGGATCGGCCGGTAGTTTCGCTCCGCGAACTGGAGCGGGCTGGCGGCGACCAGGCGTTCGAAGCGCGCGATCGTCATCTGGTTCAACCCGCCTGCCACCTCGCCGAACTTGCGCGCCCCGTCCGATCGAAACTGGGAGCGCCAGCGGAGCAGCGAGCCTTCGGTGAAAATCAGGTGCGACCAAGGAAAAAACGAGAACAGGTGGCCGCCCAGCGGATGGTACCAGGTCGGACCGAACGACACCCATATTTCGCCGTCGGGACGCAGCAGTTGCGCCATGGCGGCGAGGATCGCTGCCGGGTCTCCGAAGTGTTCGAAGCTGTCCACGCTGAGGATGATGTCCACCCGCTCGGTGGTCGAAGTCGTGAAGGTTGCGCGCCCGGCAAAGCCCGCTGCGGACACCCGGCGCGCGGCCTGGTCCAAAACCTCTTGCCGGATGTCCAAGCCAACCACCTGCGCGGCGCCGTCGCGCAGCGCCTCGATCACTTCCAAGCCAATCCCGCAGCCGAAATCGAGCACAGTCTTGCCCGCCAATTGCTGTGCCAGCCGGTTGCCGAACAGCGCCCGCAGCTTTCCTTGCTCGGCGTATTGGGTGGTCATCAGCGCATCGGCGCTGCGTGGCAGCATCCAGCGCGGGGCCGGGATGAATCCCATCGTGCGCTCCTAGCTCCGGCGGCGCGCGTAGAGGCCGAATTCGGGTTTGGCCACGGTGGCGAATGCGCTCATCCCATGGCGGCGCAGGATGGCCCGCATGCGGGCTTGGGTCTGGTAGGTCTGGCCCAGGCTGCGGCCACCCACGCGCAAGTGCAGTTGCTGCCCGGTGAGGTTGAACCACGCGCCCAGGCCGGTGCTGATCAGCCCGGCCGCGCTCCGCTTCCACCGCGACGGATTCCACGATATCCAGCGCAAGTAGTAGGTCCAGGAGTGCAGCATCAGCAGCGCGGTGCCCTGCGGCTTCATCACGCGCGAAATCTCTGCCACCGCCTTGGTGACATCGCACAGCGGCAGCACCACCCGGCAAATCACGTGATCCACCGAGGCATCGGCCAGCGGAATGGATTCTGCAGAAGCCCGGAACCAGCCGATTTGCCCAGCCTCCGGGTTCAATTCCAGCGCCATGTCCAGCGCCGCCGCTTCCAAATCGAGCCCAAGATTTCGCCGCAACCGATGCGTTCGCGCCAAGTAGGCACTGACATATCCGGTTCCGCAACCCACATCCAGCACCGCCGATTGATCGCGAACGCGCAGCGGAGCGAGCAGAGCCGCCAAATATTCCGGGTTGGCACTTCGGCGATGTTCCCTGCGGTGATATTGCTCGGTCTCGAGATCCATGGTGCGGTGCGGTGGGCGAATTTTTGCCAAGCCAGCATACCACGCTCATTTTGGGAGCGATGCCCAAGGAACCATACTGGTTCCTCGACAGCGTCCGCGCCGGTTGCTATCCTTCCGCCGGCCCAGGGCGCGACTCCCGAGCCGTGGTGCTCGTCATGAGCCTGAAACTCCAAGCCCTGAAGAACATCGCCGCCAACTGGTCGGGCCTGATCGCCAACATGGTGATCGGCTTCCTGCTGGCGCCCTTTATTCTGCATCGCCTCGGGGACGTGGCTTTCGGCCTTTACGCGCTCGCCTTTTCCTTCACCGGCTATTACGGTCTGCTCGATTTTGGCATTCGCAGCGCCATCATCCGCTATGTTGCGCGCTTCACCGTCACCCGCGAAGGCGACGAGCTGAACCGGCTCATCAACACCAGCCTGGCCACCTACAGCCTGCTGGCGGTGGTCGTTCTGGGCATGACTGCCGTCGGGGCCGCCAAGGCCGCCGCACTGTTCAAGGTGCCGCCCGGCTACGGCCCCACGGTCGAAGCCCTGTTCCTGATCGTCGGCGCGGGCGTGGCGCTGCAGCTCCCGCTGTTCGTTTTCGGCGCGATCCTCGAAGGGCTGCAGCGATTTGTCTTGCTCAACGCGGTGCAGTTTGCCGGGGCGGTGCTGCGGGCCGTGCTGATCGTGGTGGCGCTCACCCACGGCGGCGGGGTGCTGATGCTCGCCGTCATCACCATGGGCGTGGGCGTGCTCAGTTGCGTGCCCTACATTTTTGTCGTGGCCACCCGCGTGCCCATCCAATTCGGGCGCAAATGGGTGCAGCCGGCGGCCCTGAAGACCATCTTCGGCTACGGCTCGGCCACCTTCATCTGCGGCATCGCCGAGAAATTCCGCTTCGAGTCCGACGCCATCGTGATCGGCATCATGCTCTCGGCCGCGGCCATCACCTATTTTTCGATCGCCTCCCGCCTCACCGACTACTCCAGCAACCTGGTGCAATATCTGGCGCAGGTCTTCACCCCGATGTCGAGCGAGCTCGATGCTTCCGGAGACGTGGGCCGCCTGCAGGCCATCGTGCTGGCCGGCAACCGCGCCTGTGCCCTGGTGGCCTTGCCGCTGTGCACGGGCATGATCCTGCTGGGCCGTCCGCTCATCGCTGCCTGGATGGGCTCGCGCTACGTCTCGTGTTTCTCGGTGCTGGTGCTGCTGGTCACCGTGCGCACCCTTTACGTCTCCCAAGCCGCTTCCACCAAGGTGGCGTTTGGAATGAACCGCCACCGCGCCGTCGCCTGGATGCTGATCGCCGAGGGAACCGCGAATGTCCTCCTCAGCGTCGCGCTGGCGCGGCCCTGGGGGATCCTGGGCGTGGCGGCGGGAACCGCCATCCCGATGCTGGGCACGACCCTGGTGTTCTTGCCGATTTACACCAGCCGCTTGGTCCAGCTCCGGCTACAGCGGTACTTGCGGGAAATTTTCTTGGCGCCGATCGTTCTTTGCCTGCCCCTCGCCCTGGCGCTTGTCGCCTATCGTCGCCTGGTGCCGGGACTGAACTACGCCGCCTTGGGTGGCGGCATGCTGGTGGCGGCGGTGGTCTACGGAGTTGCGTTTGGTTGGTGGTTCTTCACCCGCGACTCGCTCGGAATGGCGCTGCGCGCGCGGCTGGCCAAGCGTTCGCAGGGTGCGGCCGCAAGGTGACGACTTCAATGCACAGGAGAATGCTTTAGAATGCCGGGAATGCCAGAACCAGCCCAATTGAAGTGCCTGCAATGCGGCGGCCGCCTGCAGCAACAAGCCGAGCAATGGCGCTGCCCCGCCTGCGGCGGCGCGTGGCTGATCGAGGGTGGCATCGTGCGCTTCGCGCGCACCCCGTACTGGGGCGAAATCCCCCAGGACGAGGCCCGCGCCCTGGTCGCCGAGGCGCGCCAGCAAGGCTGGCGGGCCGCCGCCAACCGCCGCTTCACCGACCGCGACATGAACATTTCGGTGCTCGATCCGCAGCGCGCCTCGTGGCTGCCCATGCTGGGATTGGGAACGAACGCCGTCGCGCTCGACATCGGCAGCGGCATGGGCGTGCTGACCCATGCCTTGGCGCGTTCGCTCGGCACCGTCTATTCGGTTGAGGCGATCGCTGAGCGCATTGAGTTCACCCAAGCGCGGGTTCAGCAGGAGGGCCTTGAAAACGTCCATCTGGTGCAAACGGCCGCCGCCGCGCTCCCGTTCTTCGAGGGAACCTTCGATCTCATCGTCATCAACGGCGTGTTGGAGTGGGTTGGCGAATGGGACCTCGAAGGCACGCCGCGCGAGGCGCAACTCCGGTTCCTGAAGAATGCCGCGCGCTTGCTCAAACCCGGCGGCGTGGCCATGATCGGCATCGAAAACCGCTGGGGCTACGGCAATTTCCTGGGCGCGCGCGACCACTCCGGCTTGCCCTATACCAGCCTCATGCCACGGCGCGCCGCCACGCAGTGGCTGCGCCGCAGCGCCGCCCAACACCATCGCACCCGCCTGAACGCCAAGCGCGAATACCGCACCTATACCTACTCCGCCCGCGGATACCGCCGCTTGCTGCGCGACGCCGGCTTTTCCTCGGCCACGCTGTGGTGGGCCGATCCCGGCTATAACCAGCCCTACCACCTGATTCCGCTTTCCGCCGCGCAGATGGTCCGCGAGCACCTGCGCGACATGTTCGACCTTCCCCAATCCAAGCAGCCGCGGCGGGCGAAGAAAATTATCAAGGAACTGCTGGTTCGCACCCCGGGATTCGCCTTCTTGGTGCCGGATTTCATCATGTTCGCCGGCCGCGAGCAGTTCCACGGGGGCGGGCTCGGCCCCTGGTGGCTGGAGCAGTTGCCGCCCTCCGCGCAAACGGAACGGGAGGCGTTCCAACTTGCCTCCCGCACGTATCCGTTCTCCTCCAAGCAGGTGTTGCGGATGTGGCAGCCCGAGCGCGCCCGCTACCGGGCGTTAGCTAAGGTCGAGCTGCGCGAGCGGGATGCGGCACCGGACCCTCCGCAGGAATTCGAAAGCCTGCAACGGCTGCAGACCCATTTGCAGTCCCAAACCGTCCGCTACGCCCAGGTGCCGCGGCCGATCGCCGCCAGAGCCCAGGGCAATGCCTTCGTGTTCCTCGAATCCTTCGCGCCCGGAACCCAGTTCTCGCGCACCGTCCGCAGCCCGGGCTATTTCCACGACCCTGGCCGAGTGCGGCGCGAGTTTGAGACGGCCATGCGCGCGGGAATCGAGCTCACGCGCAATCTTTCCAGCTTCCAGGCCGCTCCGATCGATCCGGGATGGCAGGACTTGGGTGCGCTGGTTCCGGCGGCTTCCGCCCCGATCCCGGCGCCGGGCTGGGTGCAGCACGGAGATTTCACGATCGAAAACCTGTTTCTCGATCCTGGCAGCGAAGCGGTTGGCATCATTGATTGGGCCACCGTCGGCGCCGGGTATCCGCCGCTCTACGACTTGTTCACGCTGGCACTTTCCGCGGGCTACGTGGAGCCGGCGCTGCGGCAAGCGCGGTTTGCCAGCGAGGAGGAACTGGCGTGGGCTTCGTTTCAAAGCCTGTTCGCAGGATCGAATTCGATCTCCACCCAATTATGCGAGCTTTTGGTTGGCGCGTGCGGCCAGTTGAACGTCGAGGCGAGCCGGATCCCCGAGCTCCTGCTCGGGTTTCTGGTCGTGCGCACGCACTCCTTCCGCGCCCGCGATTCGCAACTCGCGGCCCGCATCCATCTGCATCTGCTCGAGCAGTTCCTGGCCACGCGGGAACGCCTCGTCTTCGGGCGCTTTCCACTCCGGCTGCCCGCGGTCGAACGCCCAGTTGATTAGTGTCCCGCCACCGTGGTGGCGGTCGCCGCATTCAGCGCATCAATATTCGCGCCCACGTCCCCCCCGTCGGAGGCCTTGCCGAAGCCAGGGCTGGACGCCGCCAGGTGAAAGTCGCCAGCGGTGGCGTTGACGAACCCAATGTCGGCGATTGTAGTCACCGGTCCGGGGCAGGAGACCGCATGCACGGCATAGATTTCGCTAGCGTCTTTGACGTTGCAGGAGTCGGGCCCGTCCAGATCATAGACCAGGTTGTTCAGCCACGCCTGGTCGGTGAAGCAGGGCTGAGCGATCCCACCCACGGCGCAGGTGCCGTGAACGCCAAATTTCCCGCGCTCGAAGATGTTGTCTTGCATGGACCAATTGGGAAGAGGCGTCTCGCCCGCCTGCACGTTGCTCTCGAACTCGAAGCCTTCGGACTGCTCCGCCGCGCAGGTGCCGGTGTTGCCGCCGGGGCAGGTCGCGCTCAGCGGCATCAGGATGGTGTTGTGGGCAATGCGCACGTTCGAGGTCACGCCCAACTGGCCGGTGGGGTCGTCGGTCAACCCCAGGACGGAGAACCCCGAAGCCACCCCTTGATTGGTGGCGAGATTGTCGTGGATGTCGATCCGGGTCGGCACCACCCCCACCGGCACGGTTGGCGGATCGGCGATCACGGTCGAGGGCTCGACGACTCCCTGGGTATTGTCGAACTTATTGAACGCAATCGTCAGGTCCGAGACCGTGATGAACGAAAGATTTTCGTCGCCAGCGGGATTGATCGTGATCGCCCGCCCGCTCTGCTGCGCGGTGGAAAAATTGCTTCCGTTCACTTGCGTGGATCCCCAGCAGTTCTGGAACACGTTGCCGGAGACCAGGATCCGCACTCCGGATTTGAATTCCAGCAGATTCTTGATCTGCCAACTCGAGCCGTCGTAGCTCGGGTCGGCTGCGTTCCAGGTCTCCGGCTTGAAGAAGTAGTTGTGCGTGATCGTGATGTCGGAGGGATTCTGTCCCATGTTCGAGATCGCGCCCCCGATCATCAGATTCTCCGAACCCGCTGAAAGATAGTTGTTATCCACCAGCCAGGGGCCGGTGGAGTTCCAGCCTTCGACTGCCTGGCTGTCGAAACCGGTCTCGTGAATCTGATCGATGTAGGAGTTCAGCACCGCGCACTTGCTGCATTCCATTTCCACTCCGCGGCGGATGCCGATCGGCGGCGTGTCGCTGCCGCGAATAAGATCCCGGTCCACCACGATATTCGTCGGCTGCAGCGCCGGCGTCGTTTGCGGCGAGGTTCCATGGCCGACCGGCGTTCCATCGCCGATCTGAATCAGCGCGCTTGAGGAGAGCTTTCCCGCGAGCGCGGTCGTGTTCACGGTGACTTCCAAATCCTGCAACAGATAGTTGTTGCTCGAGGGCAGCGCCTCAATGGCCGCGACGTTCACCTGGCTGGCGACAATGATCGGCAGCTTGCTGGCGAAGCTCGGGTCGATGCGGGCGCCGGCGGCCGGCAAACTGGCGTCCGCGGTCGCGGACCGGATCACGATCCACTGGCCGGCGGCGCAGGTTTTCGGCGGCAAGGTTATGCCGGTGCTTCCGCCGTCGTAGGTGACCCCGGCATCCAGCGAAATGGTGGTTCCGCAGCTCGCCGCCGCGATTGCGGCCTGCAGCGCCACCCCGTTGGCGATGGCGTCTCCAAGCGAGAGTCCGGCATCGTGAACCGCGACCTGGGTATAGCCCGCGGTGGTCGTGCTGCTGGGTTCGCCCGTATCCGCCGGCACATTGTAGCCCGCGCTGGGCGTGACGGCGGCTGCAACTTGCACGCCAGCCGGCGCAGCAAACGTGTAGCCGTTCGGCAGCGCGCCGGACTGCCCATCGCTGTTCTTCACCGCCACGTTCACCGCGCCCGCGGCTTCCGCCGGCGTCAACGCCAGCAGGGTGGTGCTGTTCACAAATTGCACCGTAGCGGCTGCGACCGTGCCAAAGCTCACCGTGGCGCCGCTCAGGAATCCGGTTCCGGTGATGGTAACTACCGTTCCCCCGGCCAACGGACCCGATGCCGGCGACATTCTGGTGACCGATGGCGCGGGTGGCGAGTACGTGAACCCGCTGCTCAACGATCCCGACGAGCTGCCGCCGTTGCTCACTGAAACGGTCACCGCGCCCGGACTGCCCGCGGGCGTCGTTGCAGTCAACGTCGTGCTGTTGACAAACTGAACCGAGGCGGCGGCCGTCGTTCCAAAGGTCACGGTCGAGGTGCTAATGAATCCGGCGCCCGTGATGGTGACGGAGGTGCCTCCGGCGCTCGTGCCCGAACTTGGCACTACGCTAACCACGGCGGGTGTGCTGGGGCCGGTGGACGATGAATTGGCCGCTGCGGCGCCGCCGCAGCCGTAGCTCATGCTCAGCGCCATCGCCATCAACGAAATCAGGGTGGTCACATGCGCACAATCTGCGCGCTCGCGGTTGTTGCTGCGGCTCGAGAATCTCATTCTAGTCTATCCCCCTCGGTTCGCGCTGCGAGCGCAGGAACGCTCCGCCTTCAAGCCATCGGCGATACACCTAATTCGCTTGAATTAAGCCCCGAGCGGCTGTAATGGCAATGCGGTGCACGGTCGCAAAGTGTACCACGAAACCCTGAGGTTGTAGTGTCAATTAGGTACACGGTCGCAAAGTGTACCACGAACCACTACGGGAAAAGACTCAAAGAAGGGAAAAAAAAGCGCCCGGGGCCGACAGGCCCCGGGCGCTTGGAGGTGGCTCGAAGGAACCGCTAATTTTTCAGCATTTGCCGCACGTCCGGTTGCTGGGCCAGCGATTTATCCAATTGAATGGCCGCATCCAACTGCGTACGCGCCTCGTCTTTGCGCCCGCCGCGATATAGCGCCGTGGCCAAGTGCACGCGGAAATCCGTGGATTTGGGGTTGCCACGGACCGCCTGCTGCAACAGCGGAATTGCAAGCTGATACACGCCCTGGTTCACGTAGACCCAGCCCAGCGTGTCGTTCACGTTGGCCATGTTGGGCATAACCTGCTTGGCCCGCTGGGCGAGCTGCAAGGCTTGATCGAGCTCATTCGGCTGCGTGGTCAGCAGGGACGCGAGGTTATTGTCGGCCACGCCATTGCTCGGATCCAACGCGACCGCCTTGGTGTAGGCCTGCTGTGCTTCGGCGGTCTTGTGGAGGGTCTCATCGAGCATGCCCACCATGGTCCAAAGCCCGGCGCTTTTCGGGTTGGCCGCGGCTGCGAGCTTGAATTGCTGCTCGGCTTCGCTGAACGCGTTCCGAGTCGCGAATAGATCGCCCAGAAGGACATAGGTATTGTAGTTGTGCGGGTCCTGGCCCACCGCGGTCTGCAGGGCGGCCTGGGCTTCATTAAGCTTGTTCTCGCCCACGTAGGCGCGCGCGAGCTGATCGTTGAAGACCGCCAGCGTTGCGGGCGCCGCATGCGACGCGGTTGCCTTCGCCAGCTCTGCCTGCATGAACGGAACCAGCTTGGCATTCTGCTTTGTCTCCGCCAGGACGGTTCCTTCGCCGGCCAAGGCTTCGGTGTCCTGGGGGTTCATCTGCAGGGCCTGCTGGAAATACTTGTCGGCATCCGCATATCGCTTCTCCATGGCGTAGATGAAACCCAAGTGGCTGAGCCCGCGCGAATCTTTTGGAGCCAACGAAATGTACTTTTGAATTGCGGCCTCCGCCTGGGGATAGCGCTGCAAGTTGCCTAGCGCGCTGGCCTCGAAGAAGTATCCCTCCGCCCGATTCGGCTGCAACTGGATCAATTTCTGCGCGTATTGCAAGGCCGCATCCGATTTCCCGCGGTCGAGCAGAAGCTGCGCCAGCGCGCCCTGGGCGTCATAGAAGCGCCCATCGAGCGCGACCGCCTGCTGAAAGCTGTCCTGCGCGCGGTCCAAGTTGTCCTGCTGCATGTAGGCCTGCCCCTGCTCAAAGGCGACTCGGGCCACATTCGGGTTCAAGCGCTGGGCCAGCGTGAGGGTGTCGAGCGCCTTGTCGGGCTGGCGATTCTGCAACTGCACGCTGGCACGCAAGACCAGCCCGGAAAGGTCGTTCGGATGCGCCTTGAGCAGGGTGTCCAGCACCCCGGTGGCGGTGGTGAGATCGTGGCTTTCAAAGGCGATTTGCGCCCATTGTTCTTGGGCCTGCAGGAAGCTGGGCGCCGATTTCGCCAGCTTGGCGTCCACGGCCTCGGCGTCCTTCGGCTTGCCCTCGGCCAGATAGAAGCTTGCCAGTTGGAACTGAGACTGGGGCGAATCATGCTGCATCGTGACCAAGTGCTGGTAGATGGGCTCGGCCTCCGACATGCGCCGGCGCGCGAACAGGAACAGCGCCAGTGCCTGCTGCGCTTGCACGGAATTTGGATTTTCGGCCACATCCGCGCGGTGCGTGGCTTCCGCGCCAGCCCAATCTCCCAGGCTGGCTTGCAGCGTCGCCATGTCGCTGCGCGCGGTCGCCGAGTGCGGGTCGAGATCAATCGCCTTCTGGAACTGCGCTCGCGCTTGATCAGGCTGCTTCGTTGCCGCGTACAGAATTCCCAGACTGAGGCGGACGCTGACGTCGTTGGGCTGGGCCGCCATCAGTGCCTGCAGGCGTTGCAGCGCTGCCGGGGCGTTCCCCTGGGCGGCATCCAAATTCGCTAACAGGATCGTGGCCTCGATGTTGCCTGGGTGCTTGGACAGCACGCCGTTGGCTCCCGCCGCCGCCTTCGGGAACTGCTTGGCCATCAAATAAAACTCCGACACCGCCAATTGCGCCGCCGGATAATCCGGCTGCAGCTGCGTGGCTCGGTTGTAGGACGCGAAAGCGTCCTGGAGCTGTTGATTCTTGGTGTATGCCTGGCCCAGATCGAAGGCCAAGGTCGCCGATTTCGGATCCAGCTTGATGGCGTTGCGGTACTGGATCACTGCTTCGGGGAACTGCTGCTGGTCCATGTAGGTCTTGGCGCTCGCCTCGAGCTTGGCGAGGCGGCTGGCCTTGCTGGCACAGGCGCCGGTGAACGCGCTGGCAGCAAGCGCCAGGCAGAGCAGGGAAGAGGTGCGCAAGTTCATGGGGGTTCGTCTCCTTATCGGCATTGGCTATAGACCAAAGATCTTGGCGTCGCGGTACGCGCCCAGAGCGTTCCGGGTGTCCACGATCAGGCGCGCGTCGCGCACGATCTGGGCGTAATCGAAGGCGGTGTGGTTGGTGATCACGACAGCGCAGTCGGCGTCCTTCAGCTGTGACAGCGGCACGGAGCGGAACTCCAAGCCGGGCTCATGCAGGGCCGCCACGTGCGGGTCGGTGTAGCACACCTGCGCCTGTTTCTTGATCAGGTGGTGCATCACGTCCAGCGCCGGCGATTCGCGCATGTCGTTGACATCCTTTTTGTAGGCGACGCCCAGCACATGCACCCGGGCGTTGCGCAGCGGCTTGCCGTTTTGATTGAGCGCCTCGGCCACGCGCGAGACCACGTGCTCGGGCATGCGGCTGTTCACCTGCTGCGCCACCTCGATCAGGCGCGGCTCGAAGCCGTGCGCCCGCGCCTTCCACGACAGGTACACCGGGTCGATCGGGATGCAGTGCCCGCCCAGCCCCGGCCCCGGCTGGAAACGCATGAAACCGAAGGGCTTGCTGGCCGCGGCGTCGATCACTTCCCAGACGTTGACGCCGAGTTCGCGGCATAGCAGCGCCATTTCGTTCACCAGCCCGATGTTCACGTTGCGG
>Ga0134126_10001426_pt1 | contig 30315 bp, 24 predicted proteins | sample KB31752_FD_96881 | JGI IMG/M metagenome (GOLD analysis project Ga0134126, IMG submission 96881) | Terrestrial soil microbial communities with excess Nitrogen fertilizer from Kellogg Biological Station, Michigan, USA - KB3-175-2 | ecosystem: Environmental > Terrestrial > Soil > Unclassified ... | reverse complement strand
CCCTACGTTCCGGGCGGCGCCTTTGGAAAAAACTTTATCAACCAGATAGCGGCCGACGTCGGTTTTGGCCTTCGTTTTAATTTCACAGTGCTGATATTGCGTACTGATATCGGTTTTCCGATAATTAAACCCAACCTGCCTGCCGGGCAGCATATCGTAATTAACCAAATCGATTTTGGAAGTTCGAGATGGCGAGGTCAGAATTTAATATTTAACCTGGCGATCGGGTATCCGTTTTAGCGGCACGTAATGATGTACACTATTGTTTTTATGTTACTTTCGGCCATCTCAGGAAAATAAAAAAATGCCGAGGCAAAAGCATATTCAAATCCCTTTACAAATGATCGATCTGCACGAGGACGGTTTTCATCCTTTGGTAGAAATTTTTGTTTTTTCGGCCGCTTTTTTACTTGTATTAGATACCGGCGCGTCTAAAACAGCTTTCGATCATGATACGCTTAAAGAAATTAACAAAAGTACGATCACTTTAAGCGACCGGCTTTCAACCGGGCTCGGAACGAATAGCATGGTTTCTTCCACCGCTATAATTCACGACCTGTACATCGGCGGGTTATTGATACCCGGACTTGAAGTAGCCGTATTAGACCTTTCAACCATCAATATAGCTTACCGGCAGCTGGGGCACCCCGAAGTATTGGGCGTTTTGGGTGGCGATGTGCTGATGAAGTATCGCGCTGTAATCGACTTTGATAAGCGGATGCTTGAACTAAGAAAATAAAACCAAGGCTTACGAAGATCAAAACTTCGTAAGCCTGATCCTAAGTATCTATCCTTGCGTACTTTGCATTTTTCTCTATAAACTCGCGGCGCGGTCCCACTTCATCCCCCATAAGCATCGAGAAGGTATGATCGCACTCCGCAGCATTTTCAATGCTTGCGCGTTTTAACGTGCGTGTAGCAGGGTTCATGGTAGTTTCCCATAACTGTTCGGCATTCATTTCACCCAAACCTTTATAACGCTGTATATGTACGCTATCTTCCTTACCTGCACCCTTCAGCTTCTGCACGGCCATATCACGCTGTTCTTCGGTCCAGCAGTATTCCTGCTCTTTTCCTTTTTTAACCAGGTATAAAGGCGGCGATGCTACATAAACATATCCATACTCGATCAGTTCCTTCATATAACGGAAAAAGAACGTCAGGATCAGGGTAGTGATGTGCGAACCGTCGACATCGGCATCCGTCATGATCACAATTTTATGATAACGAAGTTTAGATACGTTAAGCGCTTTGTCATCCTCGGGGGTTCCTATGGTCACACCGAGCCCGGTAAACATGTTTTTTATTTCCTCGTTCTCGTAAATTTTGTGTTCCATCGCTTTTTCGACGTTCAGGATTTTGCCACGCAATGGCAAAATGGCCTGGAATTCCCGGTCGCGGCCTTGCTTGGCGGTACCGCCCGCCGAATCGCCCTCAACCAGGTATATTTCGCATAATGACGGGTCGCTGTTAGCGCAATCCGAAAGCTTGCCCGGCAGGCCCGAACCGCTCATCACGTTCTTACGCTGAACCATCTCGCGGGCCTTTCGCGCCGCAGCCCGGGCGGTAGCGGCAAGAATCACCTTGTTCACGATCATTTTAGCCTCACGCGGATTTTCTTCCAGGTAATTCCCCAAAATTTCTCCCACGGCCATGTCAACCGCTCCCATCACCTCGTTATTGCCTAACTTGGTTTTTGTTTGCCCTTCAAACTGCGGTTCGGCAACCTTAACAGAAATTACAGCAGTAAGCCCCTCGCGGAAGTCATCGCCGGTAATTTCTATCTTCATATTCTTTAGCAACCCCGATTTATCAGCATAGGCCTTTAATGTTCGTGTAAGGCCCCTGCGGAAACCGGCAACGTGCGTGCCGCCCTCAATGGTATTAATGTTGTTAACGTAAGAATGTACGTTTTCTGAGTAGGTATCGTTATACTGCAATGCCAGTTCAACCGGAATGCCTTGTTTATTGCCGTCGATATAAATAGGTTCGGGTATTAACGATGCGCGGGTGCCGTCAAGGTATTTCACAAATTCCCGCAAACCACCTTCCGAATAAAAATCTTCGGTCAGGTGCGAGCCGTCATCGTTTATCTCCCGTTCATCCGTCAATGACAGGCGTATGCCTTTATTTAAAAATGCAAGCTCGCGTAAACGCGCTGCCAGGGTTTCATATTTATATTCGGTGGTTAGACTGAATATTTCCGGGTCGGGTTTGAAAATGATAGTTGTGCCCCGCTTATCGGTGCTACCGATAGTTTTTACATCAAAAAGCGGCTTGCCTTTTTCATACTCTTGAGTCCATATTTTACCTTCGCGATAAACCAAAGCAGTCAGGTTGATTGATAACGCATTAACGCAGCTAACGCCCACCCCGTGTAAACCGCCTGAAACTTTGTAAGTATCTTTATCGAACTTGCCGCCGGCGTGCAGTACCGTCATCACAATTTCTAACGCCGACCGTTTCTCTTTTGTGGTTATCCCCGTTGGAATACCGCGACCGTTATCTGATACAAGGATCGAGTTATCCTTTTGGATCACCACTTTTATCGTATCGCAATGACCTGCAAGCGCCTCGTCTATCGAATTATCTACAACCTCGTACACCAAATGGTGAAGTCCCTTTGAACCTGTATCGCCGATGTACATTGATGGCCGTTTCCGTACCGCCTCTAAACCCTCTAAAACCTGTATATTATCCGCCGAATAATTGGATTTATCTTGTTTTTCTTCGCTCATGTTTTTTTATTACAATAACCTTCGAAAATACGCATTTTAACCCAAATTACCGCATTTGTGGATAAATAGAAGCGATATAAACACCCCTTTACAAAACATTAGGATACTGATTTTGAAACTTTATCTTTGTCAAAATTTTTTTAAGTTTAAATCATTAATCGTTCGTAAATAAATGCGCCGTGAAACCAGTAATTACATTGGTAAATCGGGGTAGGGTTGCGGGTAATAATATACGTTCAGGTCAACAACTGTATTGAATTAAAACAAACCAATAAAATGAAAACTAAGGCTCCTATTTTTACTAAAGTTACTTTAGGGATATTACTGGCCGGCAGCATAGCCGCTTGTAACAAACCGAAAACCGACGACAAAACCGCTACCGCCGCCAAGCCCGGCAACAAGGAAACGATCGTATTTGTCAACTCAGATACCTTACTAAATAAGTACGACTATTTTAAAGACATGTCGAAACGCCTGGAAACAAAGGCCAATACTGCAAAAAGTAATGTAGGCGCGCGCGGGCAGGCATTTCAACGCGAGTACGCTGAATACCAGAGAAACGCAAATACGATGGCCGCCGATGTGCGCCAGTCGACCGAACAACGCCTGCAGCGCGAACAGCAGGACTTTCAAACTTACCAGCAAAACGAAGCTGCTGCATTTCAGAATGAGCAGGCAACCGAAAATGGTAAACTATTTGACAAAATCGCCGATTTCGTAAAAAGCTATGCTAAAGAGAAAGGCTATAAATTGGTTTTAACTTACTCAAAAGCCAACCCAACGGTGCTATATGGCGATCCCGCGTTGGATGTTACAGCAGACGTTGCAAAAAGGCTGAATGAAGCTTATTCAAAGGATAAGAAATAAGTCCCACCACCCGGTATAACAAAAGAGCCTCAGCTTTATAAAGCTGAGGCTCTTTTGTTAGGCTTAATTTTAATGCTGATATTAGGCTACAAGAATTCCTTCCTTCGCTGTTTCCTTGTTATCCAATTGTTCAAACTTTGAATTCCTGCTGATAAACTCAGGCACAATTTCCTTCATTTTGTTTACCACAGTAAAATATTGTTGTGCTTATTTAGAAATGCTAAGCGCCTCTTGTTAATTTAACATATATTGATTTGAGCTATTCCGTTCGTATAAATGGTCCAGTTCGAACGGCTCTCGATACGATCATCTGCACCGCACTTTTTCTCGGTTCGGTTGACATCCTTAAATATTTTAACCAAGCTATTGTGTGAAAGAACACTATAACAAACATTGAAAGCTTACCTGCACTACAAAAAATTATAGTTAACCAGTGATTGGCTTTCAAATGTTAACGTCATTGAAAAGCGACCAAGCTCAATATCTTTTTCTGCCAGTTTACGCCTGATATCGTATTCGAATTGCTCGTCTATTGCATTCGTCGAAATAAGTACAATCTCCGTCTTGGTGGCCTCGCATATTTCCAATAGCCGATCGCCGCCGCCATGAACCTTTAACCCGTATAAATACATATTGTGTTTCGATTGTTCATCATCGATCCATCCGATTGGTTTTAACTGATGCCGCTGGTTTTGCAAAAGCTCTTTAATCAAAAGATATCCGCTATCGCCGGCCCCATAAATAAGCACATTTTTTTGAAATTGCCTGCTTTTATCGATCGCTTCCTTTAGCCAGCGGTATGCCACCCTGGAAAGCAGCATGCCTACGAAGGTTAATAAGAAATCTACCATCAGAAAGTAAGGCGGGTAATCATCTAATTTTCCTTTAAAAAATAATATTCCTGCTAATATTAGTGTGGCGAGCGATGCAGCTCCGAAATATCCCGACAATTCTATCACGGCGATATACCGTACCAATCTGTTGTATAAGTTCGAAAAATAAAATATGGACACTTTCACACAGATAAATAAACCTAGTACAATATAGTTATCCTCGAGATCGATGCGCATGCACCGAGCTGCCACCAAAAACGAGCTGTAAATAATAAGAATATCGGTGCAAACTCCGATAATTAACTTTTTATGAAGCAAAAAAAATCTTAACGAAAATTTATTTCCAGTTTTTCGGCCCTTTAGCCGCATATAGCTAAGCGTTTCCTCCGAGTCGTTGTAGACTCTTACATTTGAAAGAAGCACTGAAAAAATAACCGAGAAAATGGCAAGCAGTAAAACACAAATTAAAAGATTATTAATCGGTAATTTATATATCAATAAGCATAGCAGGCCCCAGATGGCACTTATCAGGTATAGAGTCAACACTGCTTTTTTTTCCGAAAAGCCAAGCGCTACAAGCCTGTGTGAAGTATGGTCTTTTCCGCCTTGGTCTATCCGCCTTCCCGCAACCATTCGTTTAATTGTCACCAGGGTTATATCCATAATTGGAATGATCATGAGACTTATTGGTACTAATAACACTAATAGCGCAGTTGAGGAACCGTGGTTTCGTTGCACGGCGATACTTAAAAATGATAAAGAAAACCCAAGGAATAAACTTCCGGAATCACCCATAAATATCCGGGCGGGCTTAAAATTGAAAAGCAAAAAGCCAAGCGAAGATCCAGCTATGGCAAATGCCGTAATTGAAATAGGTATTTCGTTATTTAAAATACCTAATATCCCTGTAATTATAGCCGCTATAGTGCAAATACCAGCGGCAAGGCCATCCATATTATCAAGCAGGTTTATCGCGTTCGTAATCCCAATCACCCAAATAAAAGTGAGCGGAATACCGGCCCATTCGAGCAGGCCTCCACCAAAATAGTAACCATGATAGATGAGCGCAAAAGAGCAAATCACCTGGCATAACAGTTTTACAATGGGTTTTATCTCTTTGAGATCATCGACCAGCCCGATTAAAAACATACCTAGTCCGGCTGAATAAATCATCCAGTTCAACTGATAAAATCCAAAGACAAAAACTGTAATGCTATATGAAATAAATATGCCTATTCCCCCCATTAAAGCGGTAGGTTTTTTGTGCCAGCGATCTTGTCGTGGGGCTACAACCCAGTTCTTATAGGTCGCCAGTTTTATCACCCATGGCATGATCAACGCGCATAACCCAAAAGACACCAGGAAAGAAATATAGGGTTTAAAAGCCAGTAAATATGGAGGCATTATTCTAACTATGAACCAATGAATTAAAATGGATATTTATAATATTCTTTATTCCTTTTTCAATGGATGTTAAGTCGCGCTGCAATATTTGTTTCATTTTGGAGTTATCGGGCTGTCGCCTGGTCATATCTCCTTCTTTTAGGGCTTCCAAATGAATTATTTTTGATGATGATCCGGTGATCTTTATTACAAGATTAGCTAGTTCAAGAATCGAAACTTCGCGTGCACTTCCAATGTTAATAACCTCATTTACAAAATTGCCATCTTCGAATATTTTTATAGTTGCATCTATATTGTCGTCAATATAGCAAAAAGTACGTGTTTGAAACCCGTCGCCATAAATGGTTATGTCGCGGTTATTCATTGCCGCCTCAATGAATTTTGATACCACAAAATCTTTGCTTTGGCGTGGCCCATACGTATTAAAAAACCTGAAGATGGTATAATCCAGTCCGTATTCTTTTTGATAAGATTTAAAAAAGGCTTCTCCAACGTTTTTTACGATCGCATATGGCAATTTGGAATTCAGCGGAGTCGTATGTTCATTTTGAGGAAATTCCACCGGCTCACCATATACTTCGGAAGATGATGAGAAAAATACCCGCTTAACAGCCGTGTTTTTTGATAATGATAGAATGTTTTTAATTCCCTCTATATCCTGCAATACACCCATTGGATTATTCAGTGTTCGTTTAACACCCACCATAGCCGCGTAGTGAAACACATAATCGAATTTGTAAGCCAGCATAACTGCTGAGAGATCGTTATAGTTGTTTACATCGCATTTGATAAATTTGAAGTTATCAGGTGTGGGATAGGGTAATTTATCCAATGATCCTGTAAGCAAGTTGTCAACTACAACAACATAATAATCTTCATTCTGCGATAATTTTTCTGCCAGTGAACCGCCTATATTGCCGGCTCCTCCCGTAATTAATATTTTAATCATGTTCTTCTTTTGGTAAGTAATGGTTTATTTAAATTCAAATGTATTCAGTCAAAAAATGGATTATCTTCCTAGTAATAACTTATATAATTGTTCAGTATTTTCAATAAGTCTGTTATATGTATAATTGCCATGTGCAAAAGCTTCTCCATTAACTGCAAGGGACTGTCTCAACAATTTATTTGTAGCTAAGGTATATAATTTTTCTGCAAAATCCGCAAAATTCTGGTTAGATATCATACCGCTTATGCCGTCGGATATAATATCCCTAATACCGCCGACATCTGTGCTAATCGTGCTTTTACCCGAGGCCAATGCTTCGATAATGCTGACCGGTGTTCCCTCATTCGATGATGTTAAGGCTATAATGTCCGAACCTGCATTAATAACATCTATATCCTTCCGCCACGAGGTAAAGATTACATCAGCGTCATAATTGCTGCCCTTGGGCGAACAATAACTAAGGCCATAGCTGTTTATTGACGAAATAATATTATTATATGCCTCGCCATCGCCAACGATAAAAAATTTTATTTTAGCCAAAGGATCTTTTTTTTTAATATAGTTTATGGCATCGATAAATAAACCATGGTTTTTAACCGGAGCCAATCTTCCGATGATACTTACAACTACGGTATCCTCACTTATCCGATAAAATTTCCGGAAACTTTCGCGCTTCGGCGCGCGCTGTTCCTTGAATTTTTGAAGATCAAAGCCAAGCCTTATGACATGTATTTTATCGGCCGGAGCAAGTTTGTATTTTTCCACCATGTCCTTTTTCTGCGCGTCACTAATAGCTATTATGCCAGTACACAATTTGCACAAGTATCGCTCAATTGCCAGGAATACCTGCGTTTGGAGCGGTGAAAAATAGCCGTCGAACACATTGCCATGGTAGGTATGGATAATAACTTTTGGACGGTTATTTCTATGATATCCAGCCATTCTTCCCAAGGCGCCGGCCTTTGCGGCATGGGTATGCACAATATCGGGTTTGAATTGGCTTATTTGTCTCTGAATGAAGCAATAGGCTCGGAAATCGTCAGCCGGGTTTAGCCGCCGGTACATATGGGGCACATATTCAAATGATATTTCCAAGTCGTCAAGCACATACGCGGAGTTCCCTTCGTGCGGCTCGTTATACCCCGCAAGTACTTTCGTTTCGTAAGATTGATCAAGGTATTTGGATAAATAGGCTACGTTATAGGTAGGACCCCCAACATTTAGCCGGTTAAGGATACGGAGAATCTTAGGCATCAATGAATATATTTTTATTGTACCATTTCTGGGAACAATATAAAGTCCACAAATAGTCGCTTTTTAATGAAACAAGTTCATCAGCCAGATTTCGCACGTGGTCAGTGTTTAAAAGACCACGCCGGTTTAAATTTTCAACAATAAAACGGCCTGTCAGTATGGCAACCCATCTTGGCACGACATTGCTTAATAGTAGGTCTTTCTTCATATCGAAAGCTATGCCATATTCTAAAACAAAATATTATTTTTTACAAAATTACATAAAAACCTAATTAAAGTTGCGTAATAGGTAAAATAAACACTCTGGTATATCGATTTAAGTTTTGATCTTTTGATATGCTGACATTTTTAATTCGTTTTGTTACCGGTTTATTAGAAACATTAATATGAACGTTTAAGACTCATATGCTTTTGCTAATTGGAAAACCGCTGTTGTAGATGGGATTTTTAATAAGCAATTTTAGCTTTATGAATAGATAAATGAAAATCATAACGAAGTCACATATTGCAATGATTCCAAAACCCTATAGTTGAATATGAGGAAATTATAAATAATAAACACTTCTATACCACTTTTGAAAACAATAAAATGTCCAAACCCTGAAAGTATTGTCCATCCGACCTTCTAAGTGATTTTTTATCATCGTCGATGTAATATCATATGCAAAAATATTTTGTGTTTCAATAAAGGCCCGATCACAATAAGATAATAATTCTTTCCGCAATTCAGATCTTAGCCAATCGCCTACAGGAACGCTAAAACCTTTTTTCGATTTATTTAAAAAACCCGAGGGAAAATAATCTTCAAATGCTTTTTTAAGAATATGTTTTTTATCCCAGCCATTAATTAAAAAATGTTCCGGTAGTTGATTAGAGAAATCCCAAAGCTCTTTATTAAGAAATGGGGCTCTGCATTCAAGTGAAGCTAACATGCTAGTTCTATCCACTTTAACTAACATGTCACCTTCTAAGCTAATAATTTTATCAATGGCTTTAAAATCAAAAAGACTGGTATTTTTTGAATTTAGAATAGTTTTATAATATTGCAGAGAATTAGATGAGTAAAATTCAGGATTTATCATTTCTTTCAATTCCCTCTGTTGAAAACCCAGTGAAATAATATTATAATAAAAATCCGTTTCGTAATTAATCGCGTTCAAAAACTTGTTAGTTTTAAATTTTAATCCTCTTGTATCTTGCTTGATGTTCAAAAAGCTGGCAACGAAATTATTTAAAGCGCGATGTATTGATTTGGGAACTACAGATATATATTTTTTATTTAACAATCCCATATAATATTTGTTATATCCGCCAAAAACCTCATCGCCCCCGTCTCCGGTTAAAGCAACCTTTACGAATTCTTTTGTTTTTTTTGACAATAAAAACGTTGCCAATGCAGAGGAATCAGCAAAAGGTTCATCAAAATTTAAAATGACTTCATTGATATCTCCAGTTAAATCCTTTTCTGAAATAATAAATTCATGATGATTGCTATTAATTATTTTAGAAACTAATCGAGCTTTTTTTGACTCATCAAACTTTTTATTTTCAAAACCAATTGAAAACGTATCAATTTTAGTGGATGATTGTTTAGCTAAACACAACGAAATAATAGAAGAATCAACCCCGCCAGATAAAAAAGTTCCTAACGGAACATCGGATACCGACCTGGACAGAACGCTTTCCTGAACCAAGTCATATGTAATCTTAATAGCTTCGGATTTTGAAATATCAGTTCCTTTAATTAAAGGTCTATGGATCTCCTTAATAGAATAGGTAATATCAGAACAATTAATTTCAATATAATGATTGGGTTCTAATTTATGGATACCTTCATAAATTGTATAAGGAGCCGGGATATAGGTTAATTGAAAGTATAATGAGAAACCAACGGGGTTTATTAAAGGCTTTTCGGGAAGAAGTGCAACGATAGATTTCAGTTCTGAACTCCAAGTAAAGATATTGTTGCTTTGAGTGTAATATAATGGCTTTTCTCCAAAAAAATCTCTGGCAATAATTGTTTTATTTGTGGTTCTATCGTAAATACTGAAGGCATACATACCATCTAGTTTTGCAAATGCAGCCGCTCCTTCCTTTTCATATAATTTCAATATTACTTCGGTATCAGTGTCTGTCGAAAACACACAGCCTTCTTTAAGTAGTCCGTCTCTTAATTCCCTATAGTTATATATTTCCCCGTTGAAAACAATTATTTTGCTCTGATCTTTAGAATATATGGGTTGTTTCCCCGTTTTCAAATCAATTATCGACAGTCGCCTCATGCCCATGGCTATTGAAAAAAGGGAATTGGTTTCTACAAAATCACCTTCGTCATCAGGCCCCCGATGAGCAATAAGACTATTCATCAAACTTATCTTGTTGGACAAATTTGAACCTATATTTTTATCTATTATTCCATTTATTCCGCACATATAAGTTACACTTGATTTAGATGCATCAAAATCTGAGGTCCAACTACTTCGTCTGTATATGATGCAATAACTTTTTTTCGCCCATTGTTACCCATTTTTTCCCGCAATGTTTGATTTTTCAATAATGTAAGAAGTGCTGCATGCCATTCATCGTCGGTTGATGCTAAAAAACCACACGTTTCGTCAATAATATAGTTGTTTTCACCAATGGCGGATCCAACGACTGGTAGTCCACAAGCCATGTACTGAATTAGTTTATAGCCACATTTCCCCTTTTCCCATGGGGTATTTTCTAAGGGCATAATTCCAATGTCCGAACCGGCAATCAATTTGACTTCTTCTTTTGCCGACCATTCAAATCTTTCGAGCTTTACTCCTTCTATTTCAAAAGTATGTGCTCCGATAATCCGGAATATAAATTCTGTTTCGGCAGCTAACTTCTTCAAAACTTCTTTAATAATGTTGACATATTTGATGGTTTTCGGCGTTCCAATCCAAACAATCACGGGAACTCCTTGGCCCGTATCTTTCGAAACTTTTATATATTTTTTAGCTGATACAACAGTAGGAATTAAATAATTTTTTTTTGAGCCTGATGCGATCGCCCGCTCCAATAAATAGTGGCTTCCACATAATACCTTTTGAGCATTTAACATCAGCATATCTATTTTCCGGCCCAGCAGCTTTTTTATAAATAAAGATGTGTTTAAGTCGTAATTATGAAAAATACTGTCATCATAATCGAGAATATATTTCCTCTTTCGCAGCAAAAATAGTTCAAACCATGCTGGAATATATGGAAAAAGCTCCTTCTCTATAAATAAAATATCGTTTTGGCTGGCTGAAATAACGAGAAAAAGCCGCTTAAAATAAGCGTAAATTAAGGGAATAAATGAATACCCTTTTCCCTGGTAAAGCCGCCTCAATTGGTTATTGCTGATTAAAGGGTGAGAAACAACTTCATCAAATCCCTCCATGAAATAGGCATACAAATCATAGAATCGAACCCTTGAAGAGGCTCCTAATTCATCATACCTATTTAAGACAACTAATTTCAAATTAATATTTTTTTGTAATTACAATGTAAGAAATCATTTACCTCACTCTCTCATCGGGTTTTTCCCATAATTAACCAAGTTGGTAACCAGCCATATAGCTTTTTGTAACCCACCAACGTCTCGATAAATTGACTCCATGACAAAAGCAAAATAGTATAGACCACCCTAAATAATGGTTCAATTATTAATGTGGTTGTCAACACGATACAAAAGCCTGCTTTATTAAAGTGATTATGTGCATATAGCAACCGGCTTCTAAGTGAATAAAACAGTCGGATAGCTTTTATCTGGTTTGAAGTTCCTCCTCCTTTATGAAACGATTGAGCTTCGACTAAATAAACACAACGATATCCTTCCTGTTTAAGTCTGTAAGAAAGGTCTAAATCTTCCAGGTAAACGAAATAACGTTCATCAAATCCTAATAATTTTTTGAATAAGGAATTTTTGACCAAATAAAATGCGCCTATTACATGATCGACAGTGCGAGTTGATAAATGATCCCAATCATTCATATGTAACGAGTATGAAGCAAAAATTTTCAACTTGTTTAATCCAAATGAATTTAGAAAAAAAATGAGCGGGGTTGGAAATCGTGCACATGACCTTGAGACCACGCTGTGTTCATCAATAAGCTGTATACCGCAAACTCCAACATCCGATTGTTCTGGTTTATTCATAAAATCAATTGCAACTCGTAACGTATCCTTAAATAGTAAAGTATCCGGATTGAGAAACAAAAGATATTCTGATGTACTAACTTTAGCTCCCTGATTACAGGCCGATCCGAAGCCCACGTTCACATTATTCCGTATAATGTTGATTTCAAAGCCTGAATTTTTAAAACCGCGCTCTATGCCGTCAATGGAAAAATCAACAGATGCATTATCTACAATAATAACCGTTTGAACTAAATTTGAATGATGCTCGGCTATACTTTGCATCATTTGGTGAAGTTGTTCCCCTGCATTCCAATTAACAACTATAATATCGAGCATTAAACTAATAAAGATTTCTTCAAAGGTACCTAATAAGAGTGTGCAGGGCAATTTTCAAATAAATAAATTAACTTTTTCTAATGCGTTATGAACCAACTTCTCATAATTAGAATCAGCTAAACTTTCATTTATCTTTTGTTTAACTATATCCAGGTTGGCAACATCAACGCAATAACCATTGTATCCATCTGTAACCAGTTCAACAGGGCCACCTACATTTGGAACAATAGCCGGTATGCCGTAAGCCATGGCTTCTAGTATTGTCAACCCAAAAGATTCTACGCATAGTGCCGGGATTGTCAAATTAAGTAATAGGTCTGACTTTTGTAAAAAGGGGTGCACATTAGATTCCGCACAAATAATGGATACATTTTGAGGAATAGCATCTTTAAAAAACAAGTCTGTTTCATTTTTATCTGCGCTTAAAAGCAGCAAGAAATTATATTGTGGTAAAATTTTTGCTAATTCAATAAAGTTAAGGATACCTTTTACAATCGTCAATGCCGATAACATAATGATATTACAACGCGGCCGATCAGCTAATGGGGTTATTGTGACTTTTAACAGGAAAGATTTGGGCAGTTTATTATACTTTACTTCATATAAATCATTCGTTTTGGGATATCGATTCCTCACAAATTCCGAGACATATATACGGGTTGCCTTAGTATTATTCAACATCCATTCAAGAAACTTGTGCTCCCTGGTATGATCAATAAATTTTTCATGAATATGGTAGATTATTTTTTTTCGAAATAACCGTCCCGCGATCACCGCCGGGTAAGGGCTAATCGTATTGATATAAAATATATCGAAGCGAAATGAATACAAAACCGCAATTAAGAACATGTGAAGGTTACTGATCAGATATGAAAATAATGGAAGTCGTTTTCCTTTGATCATCGGATACCAAATGCGTTTAATGTGAACATTGGCTAGGTTTGATAAAAACCCCTGGCCTTTAATATCAATTGTTACCACACAAATTTTCCCGTGGGCAATATCCTTACCGGAATATTCTCTCTCAATCATATTGGCTAATGCCCGTGTACTGCCCGTATAATCGTTTGACCGGTGAAAAAAAAGTGTTTTCATTTTCAACTATTCTTCAGCAATGGTTTAGGCTGATGGTACAATTTGGGAACACCTAAGATGAAAGAAAAAACGATACAAAACCAAAAAGGATAAGCATTCTGCGACAACAGGACCATCACCAGCAAAAAGAAGCCGAAAATTTCATATTTGGGATAATTTAAAAAAAAGGACAGGTAAAAGGCGAAAATGAATAAAGTCGCGATTAACCCAAATCTTATTAAAAAAACTTTGTACCCAGCTGATCCTTCCGATACTGTTGTGTCAGTTCTTTCGTTACCTAATCCTAAAAACAAATCAGGCGATCTTATGAATCTATCAAAATTTTCATCCGTGTTTGCATCTGTTCTGTCATATCCTGCAATCGTTCCCGTAGACTCATTAAACGTTAACCTGGAAACAATCGCCAGGTATATTAAATTGTCATCTGACAATCTGCTCACAAAAAAACCAGACAGAACCACTAATATCCCTAAAATTATACGGGGATAAAATGTATTGACCGACCGGGAGAATGAATATACAATGAGGGCAAAAATAATAGCTAAGAACCCCGCCAATGAAAGCGTGAACAATTGAGCTATTAACAATGTTAATACTGCCTTATTTTTCAGATTAAATCTATTTACATAAAGCAATGGTATTAATCCCATAGTGAGGTGCCCTGGCTCTGCAAAAATGCTTTTGAACCTATTAAACTCAACAAAATTTAAATCAGTTAAGAAGAAATAATAATTGGTACTTGTATACCCTAATTTAGAGGACAAAATGTTAGAAGATGGCAGCGGAATGCCTAATAGATAAATAATATAAAAGAATAACGAAATGCTTAATAAAGCAGCCATTCCATTTGTTATAAAATCAAATATCTTAGTCTTTAAATCGTCTTTTAAATTGAGCAAAAAAATGATGTTGATAAAAACAAATATTTGCTCGATTGTTCCAAATAGCGAAAAGGATTTGCTATATATCAGAAAGGAAAGAATAAGTAAAATATTAATAGGGATGTTCCTTTTTTTTAATGTAAAGACCCCTTTATTAAGTAGATAAAAAAAAAATGAACCCAAACTTGCTAACGCACATATATATATAGGCGAAACACTCCATATAAACCAGGGATACATGGATATAATAAACAACACAAAAAGCGTGAGTTTATAGGTAAGCAGTGAGAACTTGCGAGTACGTGTTACTTTGGTTGACAAAACGGTTAAAATTTTACATAGATCAGCTGTCGCTAATTTATATTAATAGCATCCATTTGCATAAAATTGGGATAATGTTTTGATAAATAGTTGCCGGCCTGCTCAATATTGTTAATACCGGGTACTATGTTTTCCCTTCCCTCGATAAGCGTTATCTTATTTGTCCAAAATTTGGCTTTAGCAATTAGATCCAAGGTTGGCAATCCCAACTTGTAATAGGCTAAATATCCTATTAATTTAATTTTATTTTGGGATAATCTGAATGCAAGTTTTTTTTGAGAAGGATGTGTATGAATAAACCAGGCAAGAATAAACTCATAATTGATTGCTATTTGTTTTTGCCCTTTCATATATTGTATTGCCTTGATCGCCGATTCGGGCCATACAGTTTGCGAACACCATACCTTAGGGATATGTTCGTCCCATCTTTCCTTTGCATTTACCGGCAAAAAGGGTCTGTTTTCAATATCTTTAACTGTTCCTTTAACATTTCGCTCGCCTCCCCCTACAGTATGACATTGTCCAACAAGAATAACAGGGGTATTAATTGTTACAAATTTTTTAACTACAAAACAAAGTGCTACTGCTGTTGCCATATCCGGCGATGGGCCAGGTGTAAAGGTGCCGCCTATTTTATATATTTCATCTAAGCACGACCTTTTTACTATCCCCTGATAGACTTTGGGGATAGTAAAAATATGTCTAAATCCACGATTTGCTAATCCTTGCAATTCCTTTAAAGAATCTTTTATATCGGCATTAAACGAAAAGTTATCAAATAATAATGCTCCGGAAAGTCCCTGATTATTTAAGTCCAAATAATTAGGCCAGTTATAAATTACTATGGCGGGCCGCAAAGCATCGATATGGTTTCGCTTCATCCATTTTACGCAATTAATAATATTTGGAAGTACCCCGTCATCATCTCCAATAAAACATACATATTCACCGGTTGAGTTTTTGATACTTAAATCTACATTAGCAGCAACCGGAATTTGCTCTTTTGTATGATAATACCTTATATAATTCCGTTTTTTTTGATTCAAAAAGTCGAGCATATCAGCATTATCAAACGTGTTATCCTGTAAAACTAACTCAATGTCTTTGGTATCAAATAAATCAATATAACTAATAAGTTGCTTTAAATATTGATATCTATCCTTGGTTGGGATAACGATGGAAAGTAATTTCACCCTCATGCAATCCTAATTTTAAGAATCCTGTTCACAGTTTTATTGATATGATTATCCGGGAATATTTTTCCGAATATATAAAAATTCAGAAGTGAGCAACATAATCCTGAAGCAGGAATTGCCACCAGGAGATTATAAGGGCGCCTTATAGAATTAGTTAGTTGATAAATAAGCAAAACAACGCCAAAATTAATTATACAAGGTAGTGCAACATCCTTTAATAACCAACTGTTATACGCTCCTTTTAAAAACCTATTTATAATAAAATATCCCAAGACTATAAAAATAAAAGCGTTTAAAATCAAAGATGGACATGCGGCACCGATGAGCCCAAACGCATTGATAAAAAAATAGAGCAATGGCAACAATAAGATAATACAGATAATACCAAGCAATAAATTTGTTCGGGTATGGCCATTAGCTATTGCCAAAAGATAAGGCATGTATTGTATAGCTAAGAAAATACTTGCTAAAGCCAATATCTTGGTTACTCCTTCAATATTGGTTGCTATTTCTATATTTCCAGTCCAAATAAGAGCGAGATTTTTAGCGTAAAAAAAAAGGGTGGAACCAAATAAGGAAGATAAAAATGTAATAATAAAGGCATATTGATGAAAAACATTTTTTAATTCTTCCTTTGAACCGAGGTGCACAATTTTGTTGATTATGGGAAGGACGGCAAGGGTTATAGGGCTAATCAACATAACCGGCATTTGAGCAAGGTTTCCACCTAGAGCATAGTAACTGAATTGTTTCAAAGATAAATACTTGCTCACGACTAATTTATCCAATTGCCCATTTAAAGCGGCAACCACGGCCATTAGCATCATACCTAACGCAAACTTGCCGATATTTTTAAGTATTTCCTTATCAAACACAGGACTACTTTCAAACTTTATTTGCTTCCACAACTGATATCTATTAATAAAGAAGAAAAGGATGTTACTCCCTATTTGCCAGTAAAAAAAGGTCAGTAAATCTGGAGAAAAAAGCAATGCGGCAACTACCAATCCTGACCGAAAGGCGCTCCACGATATTTGAATGGTGTTCGCTATTACCTGTTTTTGTAACCCCATTAAACCGCTATTGTGCAATGTTGAGAAAAACTGGAAAGCGATACTCACACCCATTAGCCGAAGGCATAAGCAAATTTTTTCTTTTGGAATAATATGTGAATGCAGCCAATTATCGGCGATGTGGGGTGCAAAGAAAAATAAAGCTGCCATGATTGACAATGTAATAACCAGATATAACCGCTCAATAGAGTACAATAAATTTCGGCAATACACTTTGTCTTCACTGCTCCTCGCAAATTCCCGGCCGAGTGTTTCTGATAAACCCGCGTCAGCAAATAACAACAAAGTCATTAATACGGTATAAAAGTTAATAATTCCATAAGCTTCAATTCCAAGATATTTAATATACAAAGGAATAAAAACATATACGGATACAAATCCCCATACCTTACCAATATAATTTGCAAAGATATTTTTTATCATTTCATCTGTTAATGATATTAACAATCATATTGATACTGATTTTAAGTGGCTGTAAATTAAGATTGCCACTTAAAAACAGCTGCGCCCCAAGTCCACCCTGCTCCAACTGCGGCAAAAATTAAATTCATTCCATCCTTTAATTTTCCATCCCTATTAACCTCGTCAAGAAGAATAGCTATAGTTCCAGCTGAAGTATTGGCATATTTATCCATATTCGTCAACACTTTTTCAAACGGTAAGCCTAGTATTTGAGCGGTTTTTTGAAGAATTTTAATACTGGGTTGGTGTGGAATAAGAAAGTCTATATCCTCAACTGTCATATTACATTTTTTTAAAATTGAATTAATAGCTTGCGGTAAAACTTCTGTAGCTGTTTCAAAAACAGCTTTACCATTCATTTCAAAAAAGTGTAACCCCTTATCAACAGTTTCAAACGTTGCAGGCATTTCTGATCCACCGGCAGGTATTGTAAAATTTGATTTACCTTTTCCATTAGCATATAAGTCAACAGCTAATAACCCTTTTCCAGTTTCAGTATAAGTAAGAATAATGGCCCCTGCACCATCTCCGAAAAAAACACAAGATCGGTCATCCCAATTTGTTATTTTTGAAAAAGTATCAGCGCCAATTACCAATACATTTTCATACATTCTTGATGTAATGAATTGAGAGCCTGTGGCCAATGCATATAAAAAACCTGAGCAAACTGCAGCAATATCAAAAGCGGCTGAATTAAACGCCCCAATTTTTTCTTGAACTATACACGCTGTCGAAGGAGCCAATCTGTCCGGAGTTGCCGTAGCCACTATAATCAGATCAATATCCTTTGGCTGTAATGATGCACTTTTTAATGCTCTTTTAGCAGCTTCAGCAGCTAAATCAGATGTAAATTCATTATTTGATGCAATGTGTCTCTCGCGAATGCCTAGATTATTAAAAATCCATGCATCCGTGGTTTTTACTTTATCTTCCAATTCTTTGTTTTTTACAACTCGAATTGGTGTATATGAGCCTGTACCAATGATTTTCACTGATTGAATTATATTATTTGGACTATTCATAGTTATAATTTGTTATAATGTGATGCGAAAAAACAAGTAACCCAAGCAGAAGGTTATAAAACAGATGGAAATTAACAGATTATGTCGGCACAGGACAATAAGTTCGTTTTGCTTTTATTTCAGTCGCATTAATATCCCTCTTCTATTCCCATGTTTAAATTACATAGATTTAATGATAGTGTTTCACATGCATTAATTCTTACTGAAATCATGTTGACAGGAAGAGCAAATTCTGATCCACATATAAAACCGGCTTTTACATATGCCTCTCTATTTATATCATTATCTGCACACCATGTATTTATTTCAATCCAACCATGTTTAACTGCTAACGATCTAACAACCAATAGTAGATTAATAGAATCTGTCAAATTGCCCTCCATATCTATTATATGACAAAAATTTGAGTATTGTTTAAGTATAATATAAGCATTCTTATTTGAATAAGCTAAATATTGATGATCAGGATGCTTTAACCATCTCAAATTTTTATATGCCGCTGTTTCAATTAACCCATTGTATGTTTGTTGTAATAATGCAACTTCATTAAAATCTCTTATTAAATTCGCATGATATAATGATAGGCCCGTTAATTTAGGCGTTATTTTACAACTATATATTTCAATATCCTGAACTTGTTCCCAACCAGCTTTAAAATGCCCACCAATAACAGTTCTACCTTTTTGAGGGAAGCCTATAATATATTCATACTCGCCCAATTCTTTCTCCTGCTGAATAGCAAATTTGCTTAGCGAAACGAATAAACCATGTCTGCGATAATCAGGGTGTATTCCAACGGCAAAACACCTACCAACTTTAATTTCTCCTTGGTCGACCTTTAAAACCTTGGGTTCAACACTCCAAACACCAACTAGTTTATTTGCATCAAATACGGCGTATGTCCGGGTTCCTCTAGACCATTTTTTTAAGTTGCTAATATTTTTGTGATACCATATTATCCATTCATAGGATGTTGCTGAACCCTGAAATAATAAATTATGAAAATCTTTATAAGTACCAATATCATTAATTACATCAAATAACCGATACTTAAAACAAAGGTGATCATCCATTAATATAGGCCTCCGTTAATATGTAATACCTGCCCGGTAATAAATGCGGTATCTGCGCTAAGTAAGTATTTAATTAAAGACCCTACTTCTTCGGCCTCACCTAATCTTTTCATTGGTGTTTTATCTTTAATGTCTTCCTTCATAGTTTCAGGTACATCATTAATTAATCCACGATTAAAATACCCTAAAGCTACAGTATTAACTGTAATATTTTTGTTTGCCAATTCAAGGGCTATGGCTTTTGAAAAACCTACAATACCAGCCTTTGCTGCGCAATAATGTGCAGATCCTATTGTCCCTGTAAAAGCTACTATGCTAGAAAAATTTATAATTCGACCCATTGATCGCGTTCGCATATCAGAAGTAAATTCTTTTGTACATAAAAACGTTGATAATAAATTAAAACTGATTATATCCATAAAGTTTTCTTTGCTTAATTTCCAGCTCATACCATTTGTAGATGCGCCAGCCACATTTAATAAACCGTAAATATTATCAAATTTTTGATTACCAAATTGTCGAATTTTTGCAACATCTTCTTCGTTAGTTAATTCTGCTTGTAAAGTGTAATTTATTGGATCCATATTATACTTATAAAACAGTTCAAACAACTCGGTGTTTCTTTTTCTATATTGACATATAATTTTTTTAATTCCGCTTGACAAGAGCGTTTCAACAATAGATAAGCCAATACCCGACCCTGCTCCTGTAACTAATATGTAACCAGGAAATGTGTATTCTGTAGATTTTCCCATAATATATATCCTTTTAGGGGATGAGCAAATAAAAGTATAATATTTATCTATTGTCTTCAATTGGATTAAACCACCACCCCGACGGAACTGATAATTGATTTTGAGAGAATTCTTTTACTCCCCTTAGCGAATCATCAAATTTGCCAAAACAAGAATAGTAATCATTTCTCAAATGTACTTTTGAAGCATAATAGCCTTCCATGCGCAATTTTTGCAAATCTGCAATTTGGTTAGGAGTTAAAAATGAATAAATCCAATAATTTGGATTTATTTCGGTTCTTGCTCCTAGTGTTTTATAACCCGCTTCCTTGCAATATCGATCCCAGTATCTAGCATTGAATCGTTGCAAATCAATCAATGGAGGAGTTTTTTCCATTACTTTGCTTCCAATAAATGCATTCAATTCATTCATAATGGCATTATAGCCCAGATGACTAATATCAGATCTGGTTGAAATTTCACCTAAAGAATCCCTGAAAGTTGCCCGGTCAATCCCAAAATCCCTCATTCGCAACGCTTTTTTATAAGTAGCTTCATTGCTGAACGCAATAGCTCCTCCATCAACGGAATTTGGTAATCTTACCGTTTGAAAAGAAAAGATAGTAATAGATGTATTTAAATTACCCATTTTATTTCCTTTATATTCGGACCCAAATGATTCAATAGCGTCGTCAATAACCGGAATGTCAAATTCTTTTCCAATGGCATTTATTTCATCTACATATCCCGGATAACCTCCCCAATGGTAATGTAAAAGCGCTTTTGTTTTTGTGGTAATTTTTTTTCTGACTTCATCTGGATCTAATGTACCGGTCGTCGGATCGATATCTGCCCAAACAAGTTTACCGCCGAAGTTCAATACTGGCTGGTTGGATGCTAAACAAGCCATCGGGGATGCTACTACCTCGTCTCCATTTTTTATTTCACATAATGCCATGGCGATTAAAGATGCATAAGTGTTGCTTCCGGTAAGCATCACATACGGATTGCCAATATACTCTTGTAATTGTTTTTCAAAAATCCGTGCATAAACGCCAGAAGTAAGTTGGCCCGACTTTAGAATATTTTCTAATTCGATTGCAATCGCTTCTTGGGGAGAATATACTTTAAATAACTGTTGCACTTTACCAACCCTTTTTAATGATCTCAACAATATTGAGTTTCTCACTATCGGTTATCCACCATCCGCATGGGATATGAACCATCTTTTGATAAAATGCATCCAACACCGGAAGTGGACTATTAAAATCATTGAGGAAGTTATGCCAGTCGTTTCGTTTATGAAGTTCAGAGGCCGTAATGTCATTTGCCTCCATCATTTTAATAAATCCATTCCGATTTTCTACCTTGAGAGTATATAACCAATAAGAAGGCTCGCTGTTAGGATAATAATTTAATAGTTCAATTCCCTGGATGCTCTTTAAGGCTTCATCAAAGTATTTACCATTTTTAATATAACTATTTACCGTATGTTCTACATTTCTTAATTGCAATAAACCGATGGTTGCAGTTACATTATTCATGTGATATTTATACCCTTGAAATTGAATGTTATTTTTCAACCGTGTTTTCTTTTTATCAATTCCAAACCAGCGAATTAATTTAGCCCTTTCGTATTCATCCCCAGATGCTATCTGAAGAATCCCTCCATCAATAGTGGTGATATGTTTAATGGCCTGCAATGAAAAAACGGTGTACGGAAAATGTCCCCCGGCTTTAATATTATTAAATTTTGCTCCCAACGCGTGTGCAGCATCATGTATAACAGGAATATTATATTTTTTTGAAATAGCTTGTATAGCCGGAACGTTTACAGGTACCCCGGCGTAATCTACAACTAATATAGCTTTTGTATTTTTTTTAATATTGGTTTCAATTGAAACAGGGTCAATATTACCGGTATCATAATCAACATCTGCATAGCGAATATTAGCTCCCACCATTTTTATAGCCACATTGGTGGGCTCTGCAGTTAACGCAGTAGAAATAACTTCATCACCCATTTTAACACCCGCCAGTATTAATGCAATATGTAACGCTGCGGTACCTGAATTTAAAGACAGGGAGTGTCCATGGCCTATATACTTTTCAAATGCCCGTTCAAATAATTCTACCTGCTCACCTTGCGCAACATAACCGCTATAAAGAACTTTCTCCAACTCGGGCATCAATATTTCCCTTTGCGGCATAATGGTTTTTACTAAAGGTATCATTTATTGTTTTTTTAATTCCTGCTGAACATAATCTAACGTTAATAACAGTTCTTTTAACTCCGATACATTTAATTGTTTGGTATTACTTGAATGATATTCCGCATCCACTAATGCAGGCGCATCTTCTTGCACATATTTTGTGTAATTCAAATCACGCATATCAGCAGGAATCCTATAATATTCTCCCAAATCCTCGGCTTTGGCCATCTCTTCCTTACCACATAATGTTTCATATAATTTTTCACCATGTCGCGGACCAATGATTTTTATTTCGTTATTAGCATTAAATAATTCCTTTAATGCAATTGCCAAAGTATGAATGGTCGATGCAGGTGATTTTTGGACAAAAATATCACCAGGGTTTGCTTTATTAAATGCATACAGTACAAGATTTACGGAGTCTTTCAATGACATCATAAATCGTGTCATATCAGGATCTGTAATGGTAAGGGCGGTGCCCTCTCTAATTTGTTGAATAAATAATGGAATAATTGATCCTCTGGAAGCCATAACGTTTCCATAACGCGTAGCACAAATAATCCCATTATTTTTATTAATCCTTGGATCACGGGCTTTAGATACAGCAAGCTTTTCCATTATGGCTTTCGACATACCCATCGTATTAATTGGATATACAGCTTTGTCGGTACTTAGGACAACTACCCTGCTCACATTGTTGTTTGCCGCCGCCTCCAGTACATTTTCAGACCCCAATATATTCGTTTGTACTGCTTGCATTGGATAAAACTCGCACGAAGGCACCTGTTTTAGTGCTGCTGCTTGAAAAACATAATCAACACCGCCCATGGCTGTATTAATACTATTGAAGTCTCTAACATCGCCAATAATGAAATTTAACTTTGAGTTTTTATATGCTATACGCATATCTTCCTGTTTTTTTTCATCCCTGCTAAATATTCTGATTTCACTGATATTTGTATTTATAAAATAGTCGAGTACAGCATTTCCGAAAGAACCGGTACCTCCTGTAATCATTAAAACTTTGCCTTTAAAATCGTCCATCAATTTTTATTTATTTTATTTACTGAATTTTCCCAATACCAATCACATGTTTCTTGTATTCCGTCCTTAATTGAATACATAGGATTATAGCCTAGTAATTCTTTTGCCTTATTAATATTCGCTAATGAATGCGGGATGTCTCCTACACGAACAGGGCCTTTATCAACATCAATACCTGATATCGCATTATTTTTAAAACGAAGGTTCGTTTTAATTAAATCAAAAAGTTGCAACAACGTTGTTCTTTCGCCAAACGCTGTATTATAAATAGTATTTACGGCTTTAGGATTATCCGTAAATACCGCAAGCATATTCATTTGAATGACGTTTTCGATAAAGGTAAAATCTCGTGAATATGTCCCATCTCCATTGATAATTGGACGTCGTAGATCCATCAATGAAAAAACAAATTTAGGTATAACTGCGGCATAGGCACCGTTTGGGCTTTGTTTAGGACCAAATACATTAAAGTAACGCAACCCAATCGTTTCTATGCCATATATTTTTGAAAATACATCTGCATATAATTCATTCACATATTTGGTAACCGCGTAGGGAGATAAGGGTTTACCAATTATATCTTCTGTTTTAGGCAAGGCTTGGTGGTCGCCATAGGTTGAGCTGCTCGCGGCGTATATTAATCTTTTTACACTTTTGGTCTCTTTTACTGCTACAAGTATATTCAGAAAACCACTCAGATTAACTTCATTTGAAGATATAGGGTCATGAATTGATCTTGGCACGGACCCTAATGCAGCATGATGAAGTACATAATCAACCTCGTCCACGGCTTTTTGGCAAGTAGATAAATCTCTGATATCTCCTTTTATAAATTCAAATGATTGATTGGATTCAAACTCTTTAATGTTATCATAGAAACCTGTGCTCAAATTATCAAGCACCTTTACTTTTTTAGCACCATATTTTAATAGGTATTCAACCAAATTCGAGCCAATAAAACCAGCTCCTCCTGTTATCAGAAACGAAAACTGAGTTAAATCTTTCGTGTGATACTTATAATCAAACATTTTATAATCTTTTATCACTTTCTGTTTTACTGAAAAACCCTTTAACGTCATAAACCACCGACGATTGCTTTTTTAATAAGCTTAAATCAATCTTTAAAAACTCGTTATGTCCTACAGCTAAAACTATTCCGTCATAGATAATTCCTTTTATAGATTCAAATTGATTATTGGTTTTGATGTGATATTCATTTAAAACTTCATCGGGTTGCGCCCAAGGGTCAAAAATGGTTACATCAACGTTGAAAGATAATAGCTCGTCGATAATATCAATGACTTTGGTATTACGCACATCGGGACAATTTTCTTTAAACGTAAATCCCAAAACAAGCACCTTTGCATTGCTTATTTTAATGTCTTTTTTTATCATTAGCTTAACCAGTTCCTGAGCAATATACATTCCCATTCCATCGTTCATCCTACGTCCGGCAAGAATAATTTCCGGATTGTAACCTGCTTCATGAGCTTTTTGAGCTAAATAATATGGATCAACCCCAATGCAATGTCCACCCACCAATCCTGGTTTAAACTTAAGAAAATTCCATTTCGTCCCTGCGGCTTCTAAAACTTCATGTGTATCAATATTTAATTTATTAAATATTTTGGATAACTCATTAATAAACGCAATGTTAATATCCCTTTGAGAGTTTTCTATAACTTTAGCGGCTTCTGCTACTTTTATACACGAAGCCTTAAAAGTGCCCGCTTTAATAATTGATTTATATAAATCATCAATAACATCGGCTATTTCCGGTGTAGACCCCGAAGTGATTTTTAATATCTTAGTGACTGTGTGCTCTTTGTCGCCGGGATTTATTCGCTCGGGTGAGTAACCAACAAAAAAATCAAGATTGTATTTTAATCCTGAAGTTTTTTCGAGTACAGGAACGCATTCTTCTTCCGTTGCGCCAGGGTAAACGGTCGATTCGTAAATCACAATATTATTTTTGTTTAAAACTTTACTTACACTTTCACTCGCTTTACGTAATGCAGATAAATCAGGTCGATTAAATTTGTCAATGGGCGTGGGGACAGTTATAATATATATATCACAATCTCTAATATCCTCTAACTTATCCGTACAAACTAATCCTTCGGGCTTATTTGCGGATGTAAGAACGCTTTTTAAAGATTCTTCATCTATTTCTAAAGTATGATCCTGACCGTTATTCAACTCATTTATACGTTTAGAGTTAACATCAAAACCAATAGTAGGATAGTTTTTGCTAAATTCAACAGCTAATGGTAGGCCAACATAACCTAAACCAATAATGGCGATCTTATTTTTTTTTTGAGTCATTAATCCTTTTGTGGGGTGAAAATGTAAAGTAAAATTTATTTAATAGAGGCTTCGACATAGCAAAGGAAAGCTCTTCTAATGCTAAAACTAAAAATCATTAGACATTATATCCTGGAATATTTTTTTTGAAAACATAACAAATACGATTAAAAATACCCCCATTATTCCACCAATAATTAATCCTTTAGCTTTTCCAAATCGCTCTTTCTCTAACGGCAAAATTGGCCTATCGATCACCTGGATCAATGGTGTTTCTTGTAATAATGACATCTTTGCTATTTCCAAATTTTTGACAAGTTCGCTCAAAATTATTGTATTTGCCTGCACATCTACCTGCCTTCTCTGAGAAGGCACTCGTAAACTTTGGCGCAAAGGGTTCGGGTTAGGATTTACATCTGCTGATATGGCAACACCCGAAATGGCTGTATTTAAGGCGTGTCGTACGGAGTCGGTCTGACGCTGCAAAATGGCTACATTCTGTATTCCCTTCTTTGTTTTTGTTTCTACATAAAAATCAGATACGACCTTTGCCAGCACTTCTGCAAAATATTTTGAAAAAAGTTCGTTGGTGGAATTAACCTGTAATTTAATGATACTTAGTTTTTTATCCAATTTATCAACAGTAAGATTATTTTTAATTAATGTTTTATGAAACACTCCCAACAAACTATCCTGCTTTAACGTGAATTTGGAATGATCTGCATAAGGCAAAAAACGAATGTTCTCTAATGTCGGTTTATCCTTCCAGTTGTCACGAAAATTATTAAAAGAAATATATAGCTCTGCTAAAGTTTCATTTTTCCCGTTGACGGAAATTGCTGTTAAAAGAGTATTTTCGACCATCGATCGCGACTTCATCAGCTCTAATAAGTTATCTCCTGAAAATTCGCCGCCTGCACCTCCTCCACCCAAATCTATTCCAAACTGACTTGCCAGGCCAAGCGCCCCGCTAAGTCCGGCACTGGATTTTTCGTCCTGTAAAGCAAAACTCAGGGTGGCAGAATAAATTGGTTTTTTTAAAATAGAATACGTTAATCCTAATGCTCCACCTAAAATTCCTGCAATTAAAATAATCTTCCATTTGGATAACAGATAATGCCACCAGTCGATCAGTTTCAGAATTAGTTCTTTCAAGGAAATTTCATCTGAATTATTTAAGGTCTGTTCTTGATCCTCGTTAATCATAATTCCTTATAATTTTGCAATACCAACTAAAATTGCAACGATAGACGCCAGGCCAGTCGCGTAGGCTAAAATTTCTTGTCCCACGTTTCCTTTTCTTTCGGGTTTTTTAGGCACGTAAATTTCACTTCCCGGCTTCACGGCCGGATGGCTGTTCCAAAAAAGAAACTTCCTTGTTCCCCTCACCGTGCCATTTGGATATACCACATAAGCGCCTCTTTTAAGCGCATCAGGAGCATATCCTCCTGCATTTAAAACATAGCCCTTAAAGGTTTTATTCCCATCGTATACGATCGCGCTGGGATATAAAACGTCGCCATTTACGCGGACCACTTGTTGTTGTTTTGGAATTCGGATGATATCACCGTCTTCCATGATCAGATCGATACTGGATCCGGGTTTATTTAATATAGCCTTTAAATCGATACCTATATAGTTATTCCGCAATTGCAAGTTGTTAGTTGTTGAATCTTTATAAGCTTGCTTCAACCTATTTAACTGATCTGTACGCTCCCGGGCTATACCGGTAGTGTCAACTTTATTTTTATCAATGCCGAGCAGCGATATATTATCTCTCCTTAATGTTCCCCCTTCAACATCAGCTGACGCTGAAATTCCACCCGCCCGCGCAACGATATCAGATATTTTTTCATTTTTTTTCCGTATCGTATAAAATCCCGGATATAAGACCTCGCCTTCTATTTTTACGGTTTTTTGTATTTCGTATCCCGGCAGTGAATACACCGATACAATGTCGAAAGGTTCCAATTTAAACTGAGCATCACCGCTTTTAAGCTGCGCATCGACATTTACACTGAACACCTGGGCTATGAAACTGCTTGTTGACTTGGGGTCGCTGTTATTTATCCTTCTGGCAACCTCAATTCGTTTTGCGCTTGCGCCTTCAGCAAAACCACCCGCCTTAACAATTAGATCGGCAACGCTTAGGCCATCTGAATAAGAGAATTCTCCCGGACGCCTTACTTCCCCTTTTATCGACACCCGGTATTGGTCGCGCAGATCGAATATGGACGAAATATTGACGACATCTTCACGTTGCAATGAAATGTCTGGCGCTGATTTATTAATAATATCGCCTAAATTAAATGAAATGATTTCCGTTGTATTATCGGGCTTGAGTCGTGTAATACTCGCCGTCCCGGTAAAGGCATCCTCTTTTAATCCTGCAGATTTCTGAATTAGCTGATTGAGCGTTAATCCTTTTTGCAATTCATATTGGCCCGGCCTGAAAACCGCGCCATTAATGGTTACCCGGTTTTCATAACGATCCAATATACGACCAACAGTATAGATATCTCCACGTAATGGAATGTAATTCTTATAGTCGCTCTCAACCACGTCTGTAATACGTCGTTGCTGATCGCTTATTTGGGAAACTTTAATAACTGATGTATAGGCCTGGTCGGTAAACCCTCCGGCAAACCGTATAACGTCTCGCAGTGTTTCTCCCGGAAGCACTTCAAACAATGCCGGACGCTTTACTTCCCCATCCATTTGGACACGAATGCGGTACGTCGGAACGCGTATAATATCTTGATCTTGTAAACCTATATTATCCTTTTGATCGCCCTTGACTAAGAAATCATAAATGTCCAGGTGCCTTATAATATGGTTATTCCTGATAATCTCTATCTCACGAAATGAGCCATTATCGTTTGGACCATTGGCCGAATACAAGGCATTAAATACTGTGGCTAAGGACGGAAGGGTATAAGTGCCGGGTTTTTCAACCTCGCCAACAATAATTACCTTGATACTCCGGATATTGCCTAAACTTACTTGAACATTCGTTCCTCTGCCTATGGCGTAGTTGTTTGCCACAAGCTTGCTTTTAATTGAAGATGTGGCCTGCTCAATTGTTTTGCCAGCCACATTTAGCAAACCGATCCCTGGAATATTGATATTGCCTTCAGGAGAAACATCCAATTTCCAATTGACCAGTGAACTACCATACACATTGATATTAAGCTGGTCTTCAGGTCCAAGAATATAGTTTATGGGAGTTGCTAATCGTAAGTTTGGTTCAAATGTCGTATTCCCTCCCCTAAAAAGATCTGCACCAAATATTCTTGACGAATTTTGCCTTTGTGTCAAACCCCTGGGATTATTTAATGTATCTGATGGAAAACTAAGTTTTCGTGCCTGGAGCTCACTATTATCGGTATTGCCTGCGCCATTTGTATTTATTTGTCTTATTGCTATAATTCGTTTTTGCAATACCTGTAACTGATCGGCTGATAAACCCCTCGCCTGCGCTTGCTGTATCAGTTGACTATCGCTTATACCTGTGGCCTGAGCTTGCTGAAGCATCGAGCGAATTTGAGCATCCGTTAATTCACTGACATTAACATTTGACAAATTTTGCGGAACTGTCTGCGCTATTACGGCATTGTTGGTTATGTAGAATATGGAAAATATTACTATGAATATTATCGGTTTTAAATATTTCATATTGATTAAAATCACCGGAAAAGTATGAAAATATACATGCCATGATTTGTTTTGATAAATAACGGTGCAATTATAGCGTAAATTTTGTTAAAGTTAAAGGGTATTTTACAACTCTTAAAGTAGGCATAAGGTAAAGACGCTAACTTTTTAAAAACAGCCCGCCCTGATCTTAATCTTGCATCCACTAACTTCAATTAACGAAGTCTTCGTCTTGAATATTTATGAATGAAATATTTATATCATGTTGTGCGTTTCCGATCGCTTTTGGTGTTTTTGCGATTTTTAGGCCTATAGCATTGAACATGCCGGTAGTTTGATTGACGCAATCGTTAGAAATAACTATGAAACACATGATCAACGCATAATTTTCCTACTCAAAAAAACCATCCTTTAACTCATCAATTTCCCGTCTGTCGCGCTTAGTCGGCCGGCCCGTGCCGCTATCCCGCTTTAACATTGGAGCATTAAACATCGATTTAAAGGCCTGGGTTTGTTCAACGGGCGTTATATCCTCATAAAAATGGCCGGCTGTTTTCGCATCTGCCCGGCTTTGCAGCAAACCGGTTACTTTCAACACTCTGCGTTCAATGCCTTTGGATACCTGGTAAATTTCGCCTATTTTTACTTCGTGTGAGGGCTTAATATTCTGATTATCCAGCTTAACCCTGCCGGCTTTACACGCATCTGCGGCT